>Ga0116149_1000765_pt1 | contig 41328 bp, 32 predicted proteins | sample AD_UKC057_MetaG_FD_89787 | JGI IMG/M metagenome (GOLD analysis project Ga0116149, IMG submission 89787) | Active sludge microbial communities of municipal wastewater-treating anaerobic digesters from USA - AD_UKC057_MetaG | ecosystem: Engineered > Bioreactor > Anaerobic > Digestate | place: USA...
TAACAGTGAGACAGGATTCTTCGACATGCATCTCAAGGTTAAAAAGAGTAATCGTTATGAACTTCAGCTGGGAGGTAATATCTCATCAGGTTTTTCGAATATGGCATTCTTAGGGGTGAACTATAAAATTCTTGGCAAAGCAGCGTGGCTGATTCATGGCAATTTGTATTTCGGGCGGCTCTACTCGGCAATACATGTATCTTCGCGTATTGATTTTCCATCGGATGTACCACTGTCGCTCAAGTTTTCGGGAACACTCAACCGTTGGGATTACTATAAAAGCAATTCAAAAACCTTTTTCGACGACCTGCGCCCTCCCTATCTGATACATCACGATTATAACTTCAGGGCGGAGATGATTATGCCGGTGGGACGCACAACAAAATTTCTTGCAGGTTTTAATACAGGAATGCTGTCGGACAATTATTTCCAGGTGAATAACTTTCTTCAGTCAGATACAGCCGATATCACCGATATGAATTTTCTGAGGTTCTTTGCAGCCTTTGAATCGAACAATCAGAATTTTAAACTCTATCCCAATAAAGGCACTTATCGCAACATTGGCATTTCGTACAATTACGGGAACGAGACAAATATACCGGGTTCCACTTCATCGGCCAGCGACACTGCCTTAGTAAGCCATGCCTGGTTTCATTTCAATGCCATTAACGACAGTTACTTCAGTCTGGGAAAGCGCTTTACTCTAGGTGTTTTTGGCGAACTCTCGATAAGTAACATCCACTTATTGAACAACTATACTTCTTCGGTAATTGCCGCGCAGGGATTCTATCCTACACCCCACAGCCGGACTCTGTTTCTTGAAGATTACCGGGCTAATATGTATTTGGCGGCAGGGCTGAAAACCATTTACAAATTCACTGATCGCATCGATTTCAGACTCGAAGGATATATGTTTGTCCCGTATCAGAAAATTCTCAAGCAAGATGTTGGCAACCAAATTTTTAAAGCATATTACAGTGAACCATTAAAACATTTCTATCCTATGGCCGCGGCTACATTGGTGTATAATACCCCACTTGGACCTGCTTCAATAAGCCTTCACTACTATCAAAAAGAAGGCAGCAGGGTGTATTATTTGTTTCATATCGGATATCTTATTTTCAACAAAAAAGCGACAGAATATTAAGCAACAATATTTAGCAATGCGGCCTAAAAACCGGCCGGCCTAAAGTCATTTTAGTTGAATATTCTTACATTTGCTGCCTGAATATACATTATGGGCACAGCAAGCAAAAACATTTACATGCTATACCTGATCAAGGTAGCCAAGTGGTTTATGCTGGTAATGCCCATTATTGTTTTGTTTTACCAGGAAAACGGGCTGAGTTTGCGTGACGTTCTCACACTACAAGCTGTGTATTCGATAAGTATTGTTGCCTGGGAAATTCCCTCAGGGTATCTTGCCGATTTCTGGGGTCGTCGTAAAACCATTATTCTGGGTAGTATTTTGGGAACGCTCGGTTATGTTATCTACTCCTTTACTTCCGGATTCTGGGGATTTTTTGCCGCTGAATTTACACTGGGTATTGGCATCAGCCTAATTAGCGGAGCCGATTCAGCCATACTTTACGACACGCTTGTTGAACACAAGCGTAGCAACGAGTACATGAAACTCGAAGGCCGTGTAATTTCGATTGGTAATTTTGCAGAAACATTTGCTGCTCTGGCTGGTGGTTTGCTTGCCGAAATTAGTCTGAGGACTCCCTTTATTGCGCAAAGTGTTGTGGCAGCCATTGCGATACCTGCATCTTTTATGCTTTACGAGCCTGCACGTACCAGGCCGATGATTAATGCCGGTATGAAACACATTCTTTCGATAGTAAAACACGCTTTGTTTATCGATAAAGAATTACGCCGTAACATCCTCTACAGTTCCATAATCGGTTCGGCCACCCTGAGCATGGCCTGGTTTCTTCAACCCTATCTGGCCAATGAACTCCACATGGGTACTGCCGAAATTGGTATTGCCTGGTTTACATTGAATATGCTCGTGGGAATAGCCACTTTGCTCGCATATAAATTCGAAAAATTTGCCGGTCCTACAATTACACTTATTACAATTGCCGTTGCCATTCCCGGTACGTATGTATTAATGGCCTACATTCATGGGTGGGCTATTTTGTTGTTGATTGCACTGTTTTATATTATCAGAGGCATTGCCACACCGGTTCTCAAAGATTATATCAACCGCATTACAGCCTCCGATATTAGAGCAACTGTATTGTCGGTTCGTAATTTCCTTATCCGAATTTTATTTTCGATATTGGGTCCGTTTGTAGGCTATTTTGCCGATGCTTATTCGTTGCGGGATGCCTTGGCCTTAGCCGGAATTATTTTCTTCGTCAGCAGTGCAATTGCCGTGATTTTCTTCCTTATAAGTTTTGGGAAAACTTCGCTTACTGAAGAAAAAACAGACTGAAAAGATTGCTCATTCGAACAATTATATTATTTTTATTGTCGAATTGATTGATATTGGTGATGGAAAACGAGCTAAAACCCCGAGTACTGGTAACCCGCGACGACCTCATGCGTGCCATAAAGCGCAAAGGTATTTTATGGAAACTGATTACCGGTGCCGGGATGCATCTGCTCAGTCTGAACAAGCTCAATAAATTTTACAACATGATGTATCGCAAAGGCACCAACGAATTTATCGATGCGATGTTTCAATGCAACAACAATCAGCTTGTTGTAAACAATCCGGAATTAAGCGACATACCTTCCACCGGGGCATTTATTGTGGTGAGCAACCATCCATTTGGTGGGTGGGATGGTGTGGCGCTGATTAAAACGTTGGCTGCCAAGCGCCCCGACATCAAGTTTCTCGTAAATTTCCTTATCGGAAGAATTGAACCCCTGAAGCCAAATATTATTGAAGTCAATCCTTTCGAAAACCGTAAAAAGTTAAAATCGAATTTTCAGGGCTTAAAAACCATGCACCGTCATTTAAGTCAGGGGCACCCTATCGGTTTTTTTCCTGCCGGCGAGGTTTCGACATTTTATCGGGGTGTACGGGCCCCAATGGACAGAAGCTGGCAGCAAAATATTGTAAGGCTGATTCATAAATCGGGTCTTACGGTAATACCCGTATTTATACCCGGCGCCAACAGTGCATGGTTTCACCGGCTGGGTAAAATTCACCCGCTATTACGCACTATCAGGCTGCCCGGAGAATTAATGCGGCTGACAAATACCGAAATACAACTGCATTTCGGGAGACCGATACAGGCTTCGGTGCAGGATTTCATTAAAGATAGTCAGGTTTTTGGTAGTTTCCTTAAAATGCGTACCTACGCCATCGGTGCCGATTTGGCTGCTACCGACAAAACAGGCCCATCAGCCGAAATGGAACAGGTAATCGACGAAGTGCCGGTTGATATTCTGCGCAACGAAATTGAGAACCTTGACAACTCCCGGTTTCTTTTCACGATCGAAAACTATCGTTGCTATCTGGCACCCAGTTCCGAAATACCCAATGTTTTTGCTGAAATCAGCCGTCTGCGCGAAATCAGCTTCCGCGAAGTGGGCGAAGGCACCGGAAAATGCTGTGATAAAGATGTATACGACAATTATTATCACCACCTGTTCATTTGGGATTATATCGCCGAAAAAGTTGTCGGAGCCTACCGAGTCGGATTTGGAGACCAGATCATGCAACAATACGGCCCAAACGGCTTCTATACCTCTACCCTGTTCGACTTCACATCAGGGTTTCACCCTTACATGCAACATGGCCTGGAGCTGGGGCGTTCGTTTGTGGTAAGCGAATATCAGCGAAAATCGGCCGCACTGTTCCTGCTTTGGAAAGGAATTGTTTACGTTCTTCTTAAAAACCCCGGCTACAAATATATCTTCGGACCAGCCAGTATCAGTAACAACTATAGTGAATATGCCAAAATATTAATGGCGGAATATTTCACCCGCAATCACAGCGACGCTGCCATGGCATCTCATGTGCGGTGTAAAAACAAATTCCGCTATGTACTGTATAAAGATATGGCAAATCTTGTGAATTACTGTGGCAACGATATCCGCAAACTCGACCGCATGGTTGAGGAGATTGACCATGGCGCAAAAAAAATGCCGGTGCTGCTGAAAAAATACATCGCCCAGGGAGCCAGAATAATTCACTTTAATGTTGACCCCGATTTTAATGATGCCATCGATGGTTTAATGATTGGAGATGTGAATGATATTCCGCTGAGCAACATTCAGAGTTTCGTAAAAGAAATTGAAGACCCCGAACTGATGCAGCGGTTCATTAAAGCTCAGCCCTGATAGCTTTTCCAATTTTTTCGAGATTTTCGGCGAGTTGTGTCCGGTTCAATCCAAAGTTCAGACGCATATAACCGCTTCCTTCGGTACCATAAGTTATACCGGTTGAGAGGCCAACCCCTGCTTTTTCGACAAAAAATCGGCTCAGTTCCTTATCATTCATCCGCAATGCTCCAAAGTCAATCCATGCCAGAAAACCGGCCTGAGGTTTCATTACATGTATTTCGGGAAGTTCAGTTGCAAAATAATCCAACACAAGGTTTCGGTTACCGGTCAGGTATTTCATCAGTTCTGAATGCCATTGTCCGCATTTCAGATAGGCTGTTTTAAAAGCTTCTGTACCGAAAATGTTTCCTGAGCATAAATGCAGGGTTTCCATCAGGGTTTTCATAGTTTGGCGCAAGCTGTCCGATGGAATGACAATCACCGAACTGCTGAGACCTGCTATATTAAATGTTTTACTGGGAGCCTGACATACCACTGTGTTTGGCAAGTAAGCATCTCCGAGCAAAGCAAATGGAATATGCCGGTATTCGTCATACACGAGGTCGCCATGAATTTCGTCAGAAACAACAATGACTTTGTAATGCAATGCCAGATCGGCAAGGCGGGTTAACTCCTCTTTTGTCCACACCCTGCCACCGGGGTTATGCGGACTGCAGAGTAACATCAGTTTAACACCCGATGCAAACTCTTTCTCAATAGATTCGAAATCCATAGTAAACAATCCGTTTTCGATGGTCAAGGGGCTGTTTACCAGTTCACGACGATTGCCTTCGATAACAGTAAAAAACGGATTATACACAGGCTGTTGCACCAATACCTTATCCCACTCTTTTGTAAATGCCTGAACGGCAACTCCCAGCGCGGGAACAATGCCCGGACTGAAAAAGCACCATTCGCGATCAACCTGCCACTGTTGTTTACGTTTTGCCCAATCGGCAAAGGCATTAAAATATGCATCAGTGTGCAGCGAATAACCATAAATGCCATGCATTGCCCGATTACGAATGGCTTCGGTAATGCATTCAGGAGCCTCAAAATCCATATCGGCAACCCACATGGGGAATACAGTATCTGAGCCAAAAACCTCCTGCCGGTTATCCCATTTTACCGAACACGTGTTTTCGCGTTGAATTATCTTATTGAAATCGAACATTTTTATAATTTTTGTGCAAAAATACAGTAAATTTGACGCGAAGAAATAAATTCAGCTATGAAGAATCTCGTTTTTATACCTTTGATAATCATTCTTGCAGCATGTCTGTTCAGCTCATGTGGGCAAACCGACGAAGATATAGCCCATACCGAAATGGTACTGGGTTACTGGAAACCGGTTGACAGCGAAGGAAATATTGTAATTGATGTACCCTTGTATATGTTCGATACTGCGAATAATGGATACTCTCAGCTACTTAACGAAACCGACACATTTAAATGGGAAATTAAGCGCGGTCAGTTGAAAGTGTACTACGAGACTGCACCATCGTATTATATAGGTTATGATAAATATAATAGCCGAAGCCAGATGAAAATCAAGGAAGTAAACCCTGACAGTTTTAGGGTTACCCAATTTTACAGTGATGGTTTTCAGCGTGAAATAACATTTCAGCGCTATTATCCCGAAGAGTTATAGTTACCGATCCGGTTATTTTTTCATTTCGATACAGCGCAAAACTTTGCGGACAATTGCCTCTGCATTGAGTCCGTATTTATCCATCAACTCCTCGGGCGTTCCACTTTCGCCGAAGGTATCGTCAACAGCCACAAACTGCATGGGAACCGGATGGTATTCAGCAAGTAGCTGGGCAATGCTGTCACCGAGTCCACCGTTTTTCATATGCTCTTCGGCGCTTACCACAGCTCCGGTTTTTCGGGCTGATGCGAGAACAGCTTCAGCATCGAGTGGTTTTATGGTGTGTATGTTAATCAAATCAACGCTTATTCCTTTGGTTTCAAGCACTTTGCAAGCTTCGATAGCCTGCCACACCAAATGACCTGTTGCAAATATGCTGATATCGCTTCCCGAATTGAGCTGCAATGCTTTCCCTATTTCGAATTGTTGATTTTCGGGTGTAAAATTGGGAACTTTTGGCCTTCCAAACCTCAGGTAAACCGGTCCGTCATATGAGGCTGCAGCTAAGGTTGCTGCCTTTGTCTGGTTGAAATCACACGGATTAATTACCGTCATACCGGGAAGCATTTTCATGAGCCCAATATCTTCGAGTATCTGGTGTGTTGCACCATCTTCGCCCAGCGTAAGTCCTGCATGGGAGGCACATATTTTCACATTTTTCTGCGAGTAAGCCACCACCTGCCTTATCTGGTCGTAAACACGACCGGTGGCAAAGTTTGCGAAGGTACCTGCAAAGGGTATTTTACCGGTTATACTCAAACCTGCTGCCACTCCAATCATATTGGCCTCTGCGATTCCGGCCTGAATAAACCTGTCGGGATAGTCTTTGGCAAAAGCATCCATCTTCAGCGATCCGGTAAGGTCGGCACACAAGGCAACCACTTCGCTGTTCAGTTTCCCGAGTTCATGCAATGCCACTCCAAAACCCGAGCGGGTGTCTTTTGATCCGGTATTAAGGTATTCCTGTTTCATGCAATTATTCCTGTTGTATTAAAGATTGATTATGTAAGTTTCTCCCGATTTCACCCTGAATTTATAATCCTGCGAATTCATGGTTTTACGTTTGTTTTTTTCGCGATACACAATCCGGTAATAACCGGGCTGTAATCGCAATGTATAGGCAGTCCTTTCGGGCACAAAATCGTACTGGTTTATTAAAAAATCACCATTTTCGAGAACCAGTGTGCCTACCGAAGCTGTTTTAAAATTTATAATGGCTTTTCCGGGTTGTGGGATGTCGATATTTTTGGAAACATCCTGTTTAATTTCGACAGCGTCGAAATATAAGCGGGGAATGGTAAGCACTTCAAGATTATACAAACCAATAATCAGGTTCTGCTCCTTCTCGCCATCGAGCACAAAAATAGTTTCAGGCAAACCCGTTTTTCGAATAATGCATTTCACATTATAATCATCAGGATCGTCACCACCAACACGAATTTTAAGGCTTCCCTGTGGGGCAGGCACCTCGAAAACATTCAGCTGACCCGCTTTTACAATCAGCGTATCGAGATACACAGGAGGTACTGTGTGAACTTTGAGGTCGTATACACTCATCACATCAACATGCACTGTGTCGGGTTGACCCGATATACCCAGTGTATGCATAAATGTATAGCGGATATTCCCTGACTGGTTGTCGTGAAAACTCATGGCTACGTTGGTTTCGGTAGGATTACCATACATATCAAGCAGGTTAATCTGTACCGCTGTCAGGTTGGTTACATCGGCAACCACAGCGTCGAGGGCTTCCTTAAACTCACGCTCATTCCCGGCATTATAGTAATTTCCGATACAATCGAGTGAATTGGCAATGTAGGTTTCGAGATTAATACCAATAACATAGGGTTTCAGTATAATCCCCTGCTTTTGGAGTGCCAGACTAATTGCACAGGGGTCACCCTTACATCGTTCCATCCCGTCGGTTATAAGTACCACTACATTGCGGCAATCGGGACAGTCGGGAAAGTCTTCGGCAGCCTGAAGCAAACTGAATGCAATGGGCGTAGTTCCCTGAGGAGTAACCGAGTTTAATTTGTCGATGATTGCCCCTGTATTATTTTTCGAGAATGCAACTTCGAGTTTCGAATCGGTACAGTCTTCGGGAGGTACAGGACTCTGATGTCCGAAAAGCCGCAAAGCAAATTGCATATTCTGCGCATCAGCAACCATGCTAAGTGAATCCAGAATCTCGATTAGCAGCGACTTGGCAATGGCATATTTCTTGGTTCCATCCCATGATTCTAGCATGCTACTCGATGCATCGACAATAAACAACACCCTTGTCAATGGCCTGTTATTCTGCGCTTTAGTAGCATTTACTAAAAGTAACAATGCAATTGCTGAAAAAAATATTGCTGCTGGTTTTCTCACAGTATGAAGTGTATTAATAATCACCCAGGGTTTCTTCGAGTTGTGATAAAGCCCGTGCCAATTGCTCATCGTTGGGCGCCACACCATGCCAGTGGTGCGAACCCATCATAAAATCGACGCCTTTGCCCATTTCGGTTTTCATCAGTATAACAACGGGTTTTTGCTGCCCTGTATTGCGTTTGGCATCAACTAAACAATCGAGTAATTCCTGCATATTATTTCCGTCGCATTGCAACACAATCCACCCAAAGGCTTCCCACTTGAGTTTCAGGTTACCGAGGCTCATCACCTGATCGACCGGACCATCAATCTGTTTTCCGTTATAATCAACCACCACAATCAGGTTGTCGATGTTGCGGGCAGCTGCGAACAACGCAGCTTCCCAAATCTGACCTTCCTGCAATTCTCCATCACCGGTAAGGCAATACACCCGTTTTTTATCGCCCTGCGATTTCTTACCCAGTGCAACACCGGCAGCCACCGAAATCCCCTGCCCCAGCGAACCACTGGCAACCCGCACACCCGGAAGATGTTCAGCCGTGGTTGGATGACCTTGCAATCTGGAATCAAGGGCGCGAAAACTGGCAAGTTCGCTTACAGGGAAATATCCGCTGCGTGCCAGTACACTATACCAAACTGCCGATAAATGCCCGTTAGACAGGAAAAACATATCTTCTCCTGCTCCCGACATACTAAATTCGGGCTTATGATCCATTACTTCAAAATAAAGGGCTGTCATCAAGTCGGCACAACCCAGGGCTCCACCCGGATGACCCGAATTGCGGGCATGAACCATGCGAAGGGAATCCCTCCTTACCTGACTGGCTATGCGTTGTAATTGTTCTGTTTTAGTCATTTTAGTCGTTTTCAAAACACAAAGATATATTTATGACCCGAAATAGTTGGGGCTGTTTATAACTATTGAAAAAGTTATCGATGAAAAAACTGGCAAATGAGAAAATTATTTAATTTTGTCATCGTTATTATGTTATAGACATATTTTTAATCAAATAAATTCACTATTCATGAAAAAAGCATTTTTATTTACTCTGTTGGCAGCCACTATTTCGGTTACCTGCCTTGCTCAGAAGCAACAAAAGACAAAGCATTCCAATGATTTCTGTATTGCCATTGAAGCCAATAACGAGTTGTATTTTGGCATGGAAAACAGTATACGGTGTGTAGTTTCAGGGGTTTCTTCCGACAAAATCAATTTGGCGTCAGAAAATGCCAACATTAAAAAAGTAAATAACAGTGGCCTTTATACGGTCTCTGATATTAAAAATAACGTTATGCAGCTTGAAATAAACATTATGCATAACAATAAAATTATCGGGACACAAACGTTCAGAGTCAAAAAATTACTTCCTGCGCGTGTTGATGTTTCAGGCATGTCAGGGCAATACTTTGTCAGCATTAGCAAATTGTTGAAAAGTTTTTTAGTTGCCACCCGCGAGGATGGACCTTTCACATACAAGGGTAATTGCCAGGTGACTCAATTTGATGTGATGATTTACAACACCGAAAACAAGAAAACATTCACGATTAATGGAGATAAAATATTTAACAACCCTCAGGCATACGAGTACTTGCTAAACACAGCTAAACCAGGGGATATTATACTATTTAGTAATATTTTCGTAAAAGAAGGATCTCAACAATATCTGGTATCCGATATAATCAAAATTATTACTGCTGATAAAGAAACAGAATTAAAGTAGCTTACTACTTTCCCGAAAATCCTTCAAGCACCAGCACAATCTCGCCTTTTGCCTGATGTTGTGCATAGTAAGTAGCCAATTCACCCAGACTTGCCCTGCGTGTTTCCTCATAGATTTTACTGATTTCACGACAGACAGCTACTTTTCGGTCGGAACCAAAATATTGTGCAAACTCAGCAAGGGTTTTTGCAAGTCGGTGTGGCGATTCGTAGAAGACCATCGTACGGGTTTCTACCTGCAACTCTTTCATACGTGTCTGACGCCCCTTTTTTACCGGTAAAAAACCTTCAAAAACGAATCTGTCCGATGGAAAAGCCGACATTACCAGAGCCGGAATTAAGGCAGTAGCGCCGGGTAAACATTCAACTGCAATTCCATTATCGACACAGGTACGTACCAACAGAAACCCCGGATCCGACACCGAGGGAGTACCGGCATCGCTTACGAGCGCCATGCTTTCTCCGGCAAGAATTCGTTTGCATATTGCTTCGGAATACTGGTGCTCGTTGAATTTGTGGTGCGAAAGCATGCGGGTACTAATACCATAGTGCTTCAGCAAAATACCCGTTTTACGGGTGTCTTCTGCCAGAATAACATCTACGTTTTTAAGTACCTCAATTGCCCTGAAGGTGATATCACCCAGATTTCCGACGGGCGTAGGGACAACATACAGTTTACTCATAGGTCGCAACAAAATCGGTTATCAGCCCGAAAAGAGGAATGTATCCGGTAAGACTTAAGTTTCCAACCACATCGCTGGGACTATGGTAATAGGTGTTGGCTCCCATAGTGTAGAAAAAAACAGCCTTCACCCCTTTGGCATGAAATGGGTAATGGTCGCTGTTTTTCGATTCACCCCTGATTTTCAAATCGCTGAAATATTCTTTCTGCAGGTTTATCGCCTGAAATGTTTCTTTAATCTTTTGATATTCCGGGATGTCTCCGTTTACGATAGCAGCGCCCTTTTCGCCGGTGCCTATCATATCGAGGTCAATTACAAATTTGATTTTTTCGAGCGGAAACAATGGATGTTCGGTAAACCATGTACTGCCTAACAACCCGGCTTCTTCGCCGGTAAAACACATAAATACCATAGTATATTTACAGGGATTTTTCTTGTAATACCTTGCCATATCAAGTACAGCCGCAGTGCCACTTCCATTGTCGTTAGCTCCGGGCACAAATACGCCCTTACCCATAGCACCCAGGTGGTCGTAGTGGGCACAAATAACTACATATTCATCGCCGGTTCCAGGCACATACCCAATGACATTTTCAGTTTTATATTCTTCGATATATTTAGATTTCACTTTAATACTCACCTTTTTTGCATCAGCTGGCCATGATGATTTTTTCGCTTTCAGACTTGGAAAATCCTGCTGAAAAGTCCTGACAGCCCAGGCCAGATCGCCATCGTTCAACTCGATGTATCCGGCTGCTTTTATGTAATTGAACTTCATCAGGTACAAATAAAACCAGCGCACCTCCGAAGCGCCCAGATACGAGAAATCAATTACAACCAGTTTATCCTGAAGGTTCATTACTGATGCCTTGGTGAGAAACCTTAGGGTATCCGACAAAACCACCGAGTCGAAACATACTACTTCGTATTCTCTGTTTGTTGCCGGAGTAGCCGGTCCGATAAAATAATCAACACCATTTTTTAATTCAACACCATCGACACGTACATCAACTTTACCCTGAAACGTATTCACCGGATAGCTGAGCTGCTGAAAATAGGTATCACCGAAATGACTGAGCCCGATGCTCTTCATTTCACCTGCCAGATAGTTAGCAGCCTTGTTAACACCTTTGCCCACATAGCCGCGCCCCAGATACTTCTTTGCACTCAGTTCGGTAATTTGTTTCCTCACATAGGCTGTGTCCTGAGAGTGGGCTACAAAACCAAGCGAAATGGTCAGCAGGAAACCAAACAAATATTTTTTGAACATTACTTGATGTATTTACGTTGAATGATACTCATAAAATGCTTAACCGTATTACTATCGGAATTCCATTTAAAGTTACTGTTTAAATAAGATTGAGCTTCATGACTCTGCTGTAGCGAGTTAAGATAATCGATTGTCTTATTGAAATTATCGTTGTCACCATCGAAAAGTTCCCTGATAAAAAGGAAGCGGTCGCCCACCCCGATTGCCGAACGGATATCGGTAATGGGTTTGGCAGTAATGCGTGTAGCCACATCCTGCTGACTGCCTTTGAGTGCCAGCAGGTCGTTGAGAGAAGTTTTGTTTTCGCCAAGCTGCTCGCCGAGCGTTTTTGTCTCGGTTTCCGAAATGCCATTGAACAAACTGTGCTGACCCGTTTGTGCGGCAGTCTTTTTCGTTGCCGGGGTTTCAATGGGTTTGGGCTCAGCTACCGGTGGTTTAACCACTGCAATTGGTTCATTAATGACAGGTACCGGTTCGGTTTTTTCCGGCTTCGATTCAACCATAGGAACAAAAACTGTGGGTTCGCTGTTGTCGAACTCAATAAAATCTGAAGACGTCTTTATGGGGTGTTTTTCGGCAGCAACAGGTGTAACCGCTTCCTGCTTTTGGATTGGTTTGATTTCTGCTGCTGCAGTTGTATCCATACCGAGTACCATCGAATACAGTTCTCTGATTTGTTGTAACAACATGTCAGACTCTATGCGGTGCAAACCATTCATCTCCATTCTCTTCACTGTTGCCAGAATTTCTTCGGTTTTTTGTTGTAAATTTTTCATATTGTTCATCCTTCAAAGGTTTTTTTCTACATTTGTGTTATCAGATTGACAAAAATAAAAATTTTATTGAAGCAATATGTTTTTAGAACGTCCGGGTTATGAACAAAACGCCAAAGGCTGGATCGAAGTGATTGCAGGCTCGATGTTTTCGGGGAAAACCGAAGAATTATTGCGACGGCTGAGGCGTGCCAAATATGCCCGTCAGCGAATCGAAATTTACAAGCCCGGGGTTGACACACGCTATTCGGAAACCAATGTTGTGTCGCACGACGACAATTCATTTCCTTCGACACCGGTAAGTGTATCGTCGAATATTCTTTTGTTAACAGGTGAGGTTGATGTAGTCGGCATCGACGAAGCACAATTTTTCGACAACGGCCTCGCCGAAGTTTGCAATGAACTGGCAAACCGCGGAATCAGAGTAATAGTTGCAGGCCTTGACATGGATTATCTGGGCAGACCTTTCGGCCCGATGCCTGCAATAATGGCTATTGCTGAATATGTGACAAAAGTGCATGCCATTTGTGTTCAGTGCGGCGACCTGGCCCAAAACTCATTCCGAATGAGCGAATCCGAAAGTCTGGTATTACTCGGTGAAACTGATTCCTACATGCCCTTGTGCCGCAAATGCTACAACGAGGCTATAAAAAAACACTAAGCATGAATTATTATTCGGTTCGAACAATTGCCGGGGCTGTTAATGGAATCGTTTATGGTGACGAAAACCTGACAGTATCAAAACTGGCCACCGACAGCCGCGGTATTTTCAATCCCGAAGGGGTATTATTCTTTGCCATCAGCGGACCTAATCACGACGGGCATAATTTCATCGAAAGATTAGTCTCACGTGGCGTAAAGGCGTTTGTTGTTTCCGACATCAGCTATTGCAAACCCGATGGCGGAGCCAGTTTTATTCTGGTCTCCAACCCCATCGCTGCATTACAACAAACTGCCATAATGCACCGAGGTCAATTCGACTTACCGGTGATTGGAATCACAGGCAGTAACGGAAAAACAATTGTTAAAGAATGGCTTTCGCACATTCTCACACCCCTGTTTTCGCTGGTAAAAAGTCCCAAAAGCTATAATTCTCAGATTGGGGTGCCACTTTCGGTTTGGCAAATACAGAAACAACATCAGCTGGCCATTTTCGAAGCCGGAATTTCGATGCCGGGTGAAATGGAAAAACTCGAAAGCATCATCCAGCCGGAAATCGGTATTTTCACCAACCTGGGCAATGCCCATCAGCAAAACTTTGAATCTTTAAGAGCAAAAGCTTCAGAAAAATCAAAACTTTTTAACCGTTCCCAAACCCTGATCTATTGCGCTGACGATGAAACCATTAGCGCAAGCATGGCACAATTCCCAACGAAGAAACATCTCACCTGGTCGCTTACCGGAAAAGGAAATATTTCGGTGAGTTTACCAACATCCTCAGACCTGGGAAGCACCTTACAAATCGATTACGAAGGGTCGGTGCACACAATACAAACCAACTGTCACGACAAGGCGTCTGTCGAAAATGCCATCACGTGTCTGGCAACTTGTCTGGCGTTAAACATTGACATACATCGAATTACCGATGCGTTTTTAAATCTTCCACAAGTGGCGATGCGTTTCGAAACGCTCGATGGCATTAACGACTGTCGCATTATTAATGACGCATACAGCCTCGATATCAATTCATTCGAAATTGCACTCGACACATTGGTTCACCAGGCGGTAAAACGTAAAAAGGTGGTAATTCTCAGCGATTTTGTTCAATCGGGTCTTCCCGATAAAGAAATATATAGTAGTGTTGCCTCTTTGCTTAGTTCTCACGGAGTAGATTTTCTCATTGGAATCGGCGAGAACATTGGTTTACACCGTCATTTCTTTGCAGCCAATTCGGTTTTTTTCAGGAATACCGAAGAGTTTATCGCCGGAAGTTTCATGCTGCCGTTGCATCATGCCGAAATTCTGGTAAAAGGGGCCCGTCGTTTTGGGTTTGAAAAGATTGTATCGCATCTCGAGAAGCAAACACACGAAACCGTGTTTACCATCAACCTGAACGCCATCGAAAATAACCTGAATTACCTTAGGGCCATGGCAGGCAAAAATGTTAAAACCATGGTCATGGTTAAAGCTTTTTCGTATGGCAGCGGATATTACGAGATTGCGTCCTTTATGGAATATCTTAAAGTCGATTACCTTGCAGTTGCCTATATCGACGAAGGTATTGACCTTCGCCGTTCAGGCATCAGCCTGCCAATAATGGTAATGAACCCACGTGCAGCCGCATTGCAACAAATGATTGAATACGAGCTGGAGCCTGAGGTTTTTTCGTTCGATATTCTGGAAGAATTTATTATTCAAGCCAGAAGTCTTGGCAGAACACACTACCCTATTCATATCAAACTTGATACGGGCATGCACCGGCTGGGTTTTGGTTCCGATGATACAACGAAACTTCAGCAGATACTTCAGGCAACCGACACCATTCAGCTACGGACGCTGATGACTCACCTGGTAGCCAGCGACGATCCTGCACATGATGAATTTACACACGCGCAGGTAGCTAAGTTCAAGTCGATGGCCGATAAACTTGCAGTCTCAGGTACCTTGTTGCACGTGGCCAATAGCGCAGCAATACTGCGCTTTCCGGAATATTGCTTTCAAATGGTAAGGATTGGAATTGGTTTGTATGGTTTCTCTGATAACAGCAATTTGCAGCACTCCGGAGCAATGCATACTGTAATCTCGCAATTGCGGCATGTGAAGGCAGGCGAGACAGTAGGCTACAACCGTCATGGAAAACTTTTGCGTGATTCTGTAATAGCAACCATACCTGTTGGCTATGCCGATGGGTTCAACCGCAAGCTGGGAAATGGCAACTGGCAGGTTTTGGTCAATGGCAAAAAAGCCCCGGTTGTGGGTGATATTTGCATGGATATGGCCATGATTGATGTTACAGGTGTTCACACAAGCATCGGCGATGAAGTATTGATTTTTGGTCCGGAATTGCCCGTTAGCAAGATGGCTGAAGTAATCGGAACAATTCCATACGAAGTGGTTACCTCGATTCCACAGCGGGTTAAACGAATTTATACCAGAGAATAATGCAGCTATCGGTAGTAATAATCACCTATAACGAAGAAAAAAACATTGAACGGTGTTTGAAATCGGTTTTACCCCTCACCGACGATATAGTAGTGGTCGATTCGTTTTCGACCGACAGAACCGAAAAAATCTGCGCAAATTATAATGTTCGTTTTTATAAGCGGGAATTTAAAGGCTATTCCGACCAGAAAAACTTCGCAAACACATTGGCTAAATATGATTATATCTTTTCGATAGATGCCGACGAAGCCGTTTCGCCCGAACTGGCAGCCAGCATTCTCAATGCGGACTGTACCCATAGTAAACAGGTGTTTTGGGTGAACCGGATGACCAATTATTGCGGAAAATGGATTCATCACTGTGGCTGGTACCCCGACCGGAAAGAACGCATCTGGAACAGGAACACCGGAATGTGGACCGGCCATATTCATGAAAAACCAGCGTTCAATTGTGAGGTCCATCATACAAGCATTCATGGCGATTTGCTGCACTACTCCTATTATCATATTGACGAACACTACCGGCAATCGGAGAAGTTTGCCCGCATGAAAGCCGAAGAATTACACTTTAATGGAAGAAAAAGCCATTATATTACCTTAATTTTCGCTCCTTTTTTCCGGTTTTTATCAGTGTTTATCTTCAAATTGGGGTTTCTTGATGGAAAATACGGATTTATTATCGCAAAAATATCAGCCCGTGCAACCTTTTTAAAACATAAGTGGTTATTGATTTTAGAAAAGTAATTATGAAATATTAACATTTTTTTAAATTTTGAAAAAATTATTAAATTTGCGCTGTTTGAAGAAAAACCAATTATTAATTAAAAGTAAATAGCTATGAGAAAAGTTACATTAATTTTATCAATGGTTGCTCTGGCATCGTTTGCTATGGCTCAGGTTCAGGGTGTTTATGCCCCGATTAAAGAGCAGAACAAGCAAACCCTCCAGAAAAAAGCAACAAAAGCCGAGGGTGACGTTATCTGGTCGGTAAGTTTTGAAGAATCCCCTGCAGTATGGACAATGGGTCACGATCAGGGAACCAAGGAATGGTTTGTGGCTGACACAACCCCGAACTACGGGTTCACTTCTGCCAACTATCAGGGTGGTACTGTACCCGTTCCGCCACTATGGATTTACATGGGTTGGCGCTATGTTCACGATTATTCAGAATCGGGAGCAATGTTTGCCGGTGTCGATGGTATTTCTGACCTGCTGGGCGTGGGTGGCAACACTCCGCAAATCTGCAACACCTGGATTCAGTTCGACGGACTTGATCTTACCGGTGTTATGGCTCCTAAACTGTCGTTCTACCAGAACTACAAAGCCCTGAATGCTGCTTATTCCTACATCGATTTCTCGACTGACGGAGGTACAACCTGGACTGCAGTTGAAATTAACGAAAACGTTGAAGGTAACTCCTATGGCGACATGCTGTTCGAAAAATTCGTAGGTGAATACATTGCCAACCAACCCAACGTATCAATGCGTTTCCGTTGGCAAACCACTACCGCTGCTATCGGTGGTTATGGTTACGGATGGGAACTCGACGACATTGCCATTGTTGAAAATCCCCAGAACGACCTTAAACTCGTGGGTGCTGTAATGAATTTCTTCCAGTATATTGACTATACGACTGCTGGACAGGAAGGTTACTTCCACTACAGCTCTCACTACGGAATGATTCCCAACGAACAATTCGCCAGCGATTTTGCCATTATGTTGTTCAACGGTATGGTAGAAAACAAAGGTATGAATGCAGTGGCTCCTATTTTCAAAGTGTCAGTATTGGATCCGACAGACGTTGTAATTTACGAAGAAGAAGTAACGAGCACGGTTGACTATACAACAGGTATGGTTGATACACTAGACCTTATCGAAGTTGAATTTGCAATGCCTGATGGATTTACTTCCGGACGCTACACCGTGGCTTACGAAGTATATGCCGATGGTGTTGAAGATTACAATATTGATGATAATGTTGATACTACCTATTTCTACGTTTCCGATACCGTTTTTGCACGTGACCTGGACAATATGACTTCCTACACCAGTCCTTCGACATGGCTCGATGGTGGTGCTGATGGCGAAATGATGGGAACACCCTACATGTTCCTCTATGATACCGAAATCATTAACATGCAGGTATTTATTAACGAAAATACCACTCCCGGTACTGCAATCATTGGTCATGCTATGCAATATAACTCCGATGAACAAACATGGGAAGACATCTCAACAACTGCTCTCTACGACATCGAAGAAAACGTATTGGGTTCTTGGGTTAACCTGAGTTTCACCGATCCCGTTATGGTAACCCTTGACGGCGAAGATGCAAAAGAAATTCTTCTGGCTATTGAGTTCTATTATGGCGGCGAAGACAATGACATCTGGATTGGTTACGATCCCAGAGTTACCGTTAGTGCTTACAGCTGTCTGTGGTACATGCTCAGCGGAAGCACCGCTCTTAGCTGGAGGGCTTTTGGAAACTGGACCCGTGGTGGTCTCGGAATCAGGGCTATTACCCCCGATGCTGACCTTAATTCGGTTCCCACTACCGAAGCCGGAGTTATTAGCATCTACCCGAACCCCAGCACCGGACTTGTTAACATCAACAATGTTGAAGGCGCCAGTGTTCAGGTATTGAATATTATGGGACAAACTGTTGCCAGCATCAACAATGCTTCGGTTAACAATGTTATCGACATGAGTACTTTTGCTAACGGAACCTACATTGTTCGCGTTGTGAATGGTAACAATGTTACTACTCAAAAAATCAACATTGCTAAATAAGCTGTAAAAACATCATTTAAAAAGCCGCCATCGTGCGGCTTTTTTTTTTGTATACGTGAAATTAATTCCTCAAATAAACTAACTTTAGGCTCTTTATCAGTTGATCGATGAAACCTGCAATTCCATTGTTGATTGCCTTAACCTTGTTAATTTCCTGCGATATGGAACAAAAGAATATGACAGAGACCCCAAAAGCTACTAAAATTCCAAAACTGTTGTCGATACACGGTGATACACGTACCGACAATTATTTCTGGCTCAACGACCGTGATAATCCTGCCGTAACGGCCTATCTCGAAGCAGAAAATGAATACCTTAAAACCATGATGGCTCACACCATTCCTCTTCAGATGGAGCTTTTCGACGAGATGGTTTCACGGGTGGTACAGGAAGATGTTTCAGTTCCATACACCGACAACGGATACCTGTATTATACACGCTACGTTAAAGGTGGTGAATACCCGGTGTATTGTCGTAAAAAAGATGCTGGTGCCGCCGAAGAGATTCTGCTTGATGGTAACGAAATGGCAAAAGGTCATAGCTATTTCGATATTGGAGGATTTTCGATGAGCCCCGATAATACCATCCTCGCCTATTCTACCGATACCATCAGCAGGAGGCAGTATTCCATCCATTTTAAAAATCTCGCTACGGGAATTGTTTCTCACGAATGCATTAAAAACACGGACGGAGAAATTGTCTGGGCCAATGATAACAAAACCATTTTCTACACCGTGAAAGACCCTGAAACCTTACGGTCTTATCAGGTAAAACGATATCAGTTAGGTCAGTCAACCAATTCCGACAGCGTTGTGTTTACCGAAACCGACGAAACCTTTGGTGTTTCGGTGTATAAAACCAAATCAGACCGGTTTATTGTGATTCATTCCTACAGCACCCTTTCAACCGAAGCACGGTATATAGATGCCGTAAAACCCCAGTCAGAATTCAAGGTATTCGAGCCACGGCGCAAAGACCTCGAATACAGCATCGAAGATGCCGGAGACGGGTTCTACGTACTCACAAACCTTGATGCCCGCAACTTCAGGGTAATGAAAACTGGCTACGAAAAAACCGAGTCAGCCTCATGGCTCGAAGTATTACCTCACCGCAACAATGTTTTCATCGAGAATATCGAAGTTTTTAAGGACTATCTCGTGGTAACCGAGCGCTTCGATGGACTGAATCATTTGCGGGTAATCAATCGGGCCAGCCTGAAAGGCTTTTATGTGTCGGTAATCGAAGAGGCTTACGACGCATATACCGGCGATAACGAGCTTTTCGATACACATATCCTTCGCTTTGCCTACAGTTCGCTGGCAACCCCCACATCGGTCATCGACGTCGATATGAATACCGGTCAGCAAACACTGCTAAAAGAACAGGAAGTTCCCGGCAATTTCGATAAAAACAATTACATAACACGCCGGATTTATGCCACAGCAAGCGACGGGAAGAAAATTCCCATGAGTTTGGTATTCCGAAAAGGACTGACCCTGAACGGAAGCAACCCTACATTGCTTTATGGCTACGGCTCGTATGGCTACACCATCGACCCGGTGTTTTCACAAAGCCGGCTGAGTTTACTCGATCGCGGATTTGTATTTGCCATTGCCCATATCCGGGGTGGCCAGATTTATGGTCGTGAATGGTATGAAGACGGGAAACTCCTGAATAAGAAAAATACGTTCACCGATTTTATCGCCTGCGCCGAATATCTGATTGAAACGGGCTATACTTCTCCCGACCATTTGTTTGCCATGGGAGGAAGTGCCGGAGGTTTGCTCATGGGTGCCGTGGTTAATATGCGTCCGGAGCTTTTTAAAGCGGTTATTGCAGCCGTTCCGTTTGTCGATGTGGTTACCACCATGCTCGATGAAAGCATTCCGCTTACCACAGGTGAATACGACGAATGGGGAAACCCAAACGATAAAGTGTTTTACGAATATATGCTATCCTACTCACCCTACGATAATGTTGCCAACAAAGACTACCCTGCAATGCTGGTAACCACCGGTTTGCACGACAGTCAGGTGCAATACTGGGAACCGGCCAAATGGGTTGCAAAATTACGCGACTATAAAACCGATAAAAACCTGCTTCTCCTTTACACCAACATGGACACCGGTCACGGTGGAGCCTCGGGTCGCTTCGAGCGTTTCCGCGAAATTGCCATGGATTATGCTTTTTTGATTGACCAGAACAATAAATAGACTACAACCTATTTTTTAGTTTTCCGCAAATTAATTACAACGCCAGCTTTTGGTTCTGTGCCGGGTTCCATTTTGTTTTTACGGTATAGTTTGTTCAGTTTCACAGCATATTGTTCCGAAATGTCTTTCATTGTTTCGCCCTGTTGCACCGTATGGGTTTCCTTGCCCTTTTCTGCCCTGTTTCGCTTAGGTTTCAGATAAATATAACTACCTTCGGCCAGCGTCTCAGACTTTTCGAGGTCATTATATTTGCGCACCTGCCAGGGCATCATATCGAATTCATTACAAATGGCATCAACATTATCGCCGCTTTTTGCAATTATATAGGGCGTATTATTGTTGTAGAAAATATCGCGGCCATAGGGATTCAGCGTAAAGCTGTCATCGATATTTTCGCGGTGCGGATTTTTTCTTGGTTTTTTGTCGGGAACAATGCCTTTATCGTAATTGTTCAATTCGTACTTTTCGATAAGCTTGATTAATGCCTCAGCATAAGTTGGCGATGTGGCATAACCGGCTTTTTTCAGGCCACGTGCCCATTCCTTGTAATCGGTAATTTCGATTTCAAATAAAAAATTATATCGGCTGTTGCTTTTGAGAAAATCAGAATGGTCGCGAAACGATTCGGCTGCACTGCCATATTTGCGAAAGCATTCGTTTTTGGCATCATCGTCGGCATATATTTTACCACCGGTCCATCCATGACACTTTATCCCAAAATGGTTGTTGCCTTCGGTGGCAAGGCGTGAATTGCCACTCCCCGACTCCAGAATTCCCTGCGCCAGCGTAATACTTGCAGGAACTCCCGAACGCTTCATTTCGGCAACAGCCATTTCTCCAAATTCTGCAATATACTGCTCGGTGGTTTTCTGCGCAATCAACCACGCAGGAAACAGAAGCAAAATAAATATATGTAAAATTCGAAGACGCATTGGCTTACTCTATGCAAACAAAAGTATGCGCTGCGCTGAATACAACTCAGGCAGCAACTATGTTTTTTTTAACATAACGGGGTTAATTGCCAAATTGAATCGTTAACAGCAGCAGCAACCACACTGGTATTTCTCGACCAGCACCTTTCCCGTCATATCTTCGGGTATGGGCAATTCCATGAGACACAGAACCGTGGGAGCCACATCGGCCAGAATGCCGGACTGCACCGATTTCACGCGGTTGCTAACCACAATAAACGGAACCGGATTGAGCGAATGGGCAGTATTGGGAGAACCGTCTTCGTTGCGGGCATTATCGGCATTTCCATGATCGGCAATAATAATCACCTCATAGTCGTTGCGGCGGGCTGCAGCCACCACCTGCCCCACACAGTCATCAACCGCTTCAACTGCTTTATAAATTGAATTGTACACACCCGTATGCCCTACCATATCGCCATTGGCAAAATTCAAACATACAAAATGAAACTCGCCGGTAGAAAGGGCATCAATAACAGCATCCTTCACCGCATAAGCACTCATTTCGGGTTGCAAATCGTAGGTGGCAACCTTTGGCGAAGGAATCATAATGCGTTTTTCACCCGGAAAAACATCTTCGCGGCCACCGCTGAAAAAGAAAGTCACATGGGCATATTTTTCGGTTTCAGCAATCCTGAGCTGATGTAAACCATTTTTTGAAATCGTTTCGCCCAGTGTATCCTTCACATTTTGCTTGTCGTAGACTACATGAATACCGGTGAAGTTTTCGTCGTAGCGTGTAAGGGTGTAATATTGCAGCGGAAGGGTTTTCATACCGGCTTCGGGCATATCTTTCTGCGTTAGGGCAATGCTAATCTGTCGCAACCGGTCGGTACGGAAGTTAAAACAAATCACCACATCGCCTTCCTGAATGCTTGCCAGCGGTTTTCCGTCAGCATCAACCATAATCAGGGGTTTGATAAACTCGTCGGTAACACCCTGATCGTACGATTGCTGAATACCCGCGAGCAAATCGCTGCACGCTTGTCCGATACCCGAAACCATGGCGTCGTAACCAACTTTGATTCTCTCCCAGCGCTTATCGCGATCCATCGTATAATAGCGTCCCGTCAGGCTGGCCACTTTCACCGGAGTTCCTTCGATATGCTCCAAAACCTCTTTCGTAAATGCTTTGCCGCTCATAGGGTCGGTGTCGCGTCCATCGGTAAGGGCATGAATAAATATTTTGCTGAGGCCAGCATCAACCGCTGCATCGCACAAAGCATACAAATGCCGGCTCATGCTGTGCACTCCACCATCGCCAATCAAACCAATAAAATGAACCTGTTTGGTATTGACTTTTGCGTATTCAAAAGCCTGTGCCAGGGTTTCGTTACGAGCCAGATTCCCATTTTCAACCTCTTTGTTGATACGTACCAAATCCTGATAAACAACCCTGCCTGCGCCTATATTCAGGTGGCCCACCTCACTGTTGCCCATCTGCCCATCGGGTAAGCCCACATTTTCGCCCGATGCGAGCAAGCTGGTATTGTAGAAAGACTGCTTCAACCTGTCGATATTGGGCGTTGCTGCCGTGCTGATTACATCGCGCTCGCTGCCGTCGCCAATGCCCCAGCCATCGAGTATCATAAGCAATACTTTTCGTGTCATAGTATTTCAGATTTTCAGAATTAACAATGCTTTGTTATGAATGTTCACCATAATCTACTGCAAAGATGCCTAAAATACCTTAGTTTTACAAGAAACAAATTTGTTATGAAGCACCATCTGTATTTTTCCATGGTCTGCATCAGCCTGTGCTTAACTTTTTCGGCAGCCGCATTTTCACAGCAATCATTCGATAACTGGCTGAAAAATCCATTGCTGAAAAATGCATCCGTGGGCCTTTTAGTAATCGACGCCCGCACAGGCGACACCCTGTTTCAGCACAACCCACGTCTAAGTCTCACTCCTGCCTCTTGCATGAAGTTATTCAGCACCTCGACAGCCCTCGAAGTATTGGGTAAAGACTACAGCTTTTCAACCGAAATTGCCTGTTCGGGCGTTCCCGACAGCGCAGGCACCCTTCATGGCAATGTATACATTATCGGGTATGGCGACCCGTGTCTGGGTTCTGATCGTTTTGCCGATTATTACCTGAAACCCCTCAATTTTATTGGCGAATGGGTTAAGGCAATCAAAAATGCCGGAATAAAGAAGATAGATGGTTGTGTAATCGGCGATCCATCTCAGTTTTGTTATCCATTCCAGCCCGGTTCATGGCTTTATGAAGATGTTGGCAACTATTACGGAGCCCCGGTGAGTGGCCTGAGTATTTACGAAAACATGTACAAACTGCATTTTGGCACCGGTATCTCCGACGGCGACAGCACCCTGCTGCTTGGCATGGAACCACAGATTCCCGGTTATACTTTTATCAACAAAGTTATCTCGGCGACCAAAGGAGGTGACCAATCATTTATCATCGGCGGGTCGGGTTGCAGCTCGAAAACCATCATTGGCAGTCTGCCCGTTAAACAGACCCGATTCACGATAAAAGGCTCCGTTGATAATCCACCGCTATGGGCTGCCCAATTGCTCAGCGAAGCACTCGCGAAAAATGGGGTTACCGTAACCCAGACTGCCCGCAGTCTGCCTGAAGGAGAATACCGCCCTCCGGTAAAGGTGCTTTACACTACCAAATCGCCACCGCTAAAACGAATCTGCGATGCCACCAACCTGTGGAGTCTGAATCTGTATGCCGAACACCTGGCCATCGCTTCAGCGCAACAATTACAAGCCACGCCGACAACCTGGTTTCCGAAAATTGTCGAATTCTGGAAAAACAAAGGCATGGATACCGACGGACTGCAAATGATGGATGGTTCCGGTTTGTCGGTTTTCAACACCGTTACCGTTTCACAGCTTGTTTATCTGCTGCGCTACATGCACTACAACGCCAAAACACAAGGTACGCTGATGACTACCCTTCCGGTAGCCGGAAACTCTGGAACACTGACCCGTTACTGCCAGTATGGTACCGGAAAAGGGAAAATACATGCTAAAGGCGGTAGTATGAAAGGCGTAAGAGCCATGGCCGGTTACGCCCGGCCCGATAGCGGAAAAGAAATCGTTTTTGCTGTGATTATCAACCATTACGATGACTCAAAAGGTGATATTAAAAAACATGTTGAAGACTTGTTAAATATTATTGCTGCATTGTAACCACAGGCTTGCTTTTTTCAGGTTCTTTTTTTTATTTTTGTTCACATGAAAAAACTCCTGAAGCGTAAGCTTACAAAAAACGAAATTATCCTGATTGTAATACTCGGGCTGGCTATAATTGGAGTCATCACTTCGCACAAACGTATTGCAGATAAAATCGATAAGGTGTGGAATATTTATTCGGGAAAACCTGCAGCTAATAGTAAACCAAGTAAATAACTTAAAACAGCAACAAATGATTGTTAAAATTATTGTTATTGCCCTCTATGCCCTTATGATTGTAATTATTGGCATCATGGGTCTAAAAAAAACCAAATCTTTCAACGATTACTTTCTCGGCGGTGGTAATGTAGGAGCCTGGATGTCGGCATTTTCGTATGGTACCGCTTATTTTTCGGCAGTTTTATTCATCGGATTTGCAGGAAAAGTGGGCTGGGGATTCGGATATTCAGGACTTTGGATTGCTTTCTTCAATGCTCTGATAGGTGTTGGACTTGTGTGGGCCGTAATGGGATGGCGCATTAAAAAGATGTCCACCGAATACGGCGTTTCGACCATGAGCGAGTTTCTCGAAAAACGCTATAACAGTTCTTTCCTAAAATTGGCTGCGGTAGTTGTTATTTTCATCTTTCTGATTCCCTATACCGCAGCAGTTTTTATGGGTCTCTCCTATCTTTTCGAGCTGAATTTCAACATCGAGTATTGGCAGGCTTTGGTGTTCATGGGAGTTTTTACAGCGGTTTACATCGTACTTGGCGGATACAAATCGATGGCCATGATTGATATGATTTTTGGAATTATCATGGTGGTGAGTGTTTTATTACTCTTTGGGTTCACCCTGAATAAAGGCGGCGGTCTCATGAATATCACCGAGAAACTGTCGGCAATACAGCCCAAACTTACGCAACTGGTAGGTCCGGCAGGTTTCGGCAACCTGTTCGCGCTGGTATTTCTCACTAGTGTTGCTCCTTTTGCCATGCCACAGTTGGTGCAGAAATTTTATGCCATCCGCGACCGGAAAGCCGTTAAGCGCGGCATGATATTCTCCACCATATTTGCCCTGATAATTGGTGGCGTTGCCTACTTCCTAGGGTCAACCACCCGCGTTTTTTTCAGCCCTGAAGCGGCTCCTGCGCTTTTCAACAACGGGAAACCCATTTTTGATAAACTGATGCCCGAACTGCTTACCAGCGTAATTCCTGCATCCTTAGTGGTGATAGTATTATTACTTATACTCTCAGCCTCCATGTCAACTCTCGCATCGCTGGTACTCATCAGTAGCTCGTCTATTTCGAAAGACTTATATGCCGGTTTCATCAATAAGAATGCATCCGACAAAAAACTCACCGGTCTGATGCGCATTATGAGTGCGGTATTCATCCTGCTGGCTGTATTACTGGCATTGGTGCAGTTCGATGTAATTGTTGAAATTCTGGGTATTTCGTGGGGTGCCATTGGCTCGTTCTTCCTGGGGCCATTTGTGTGGGGATTGTTCTGCAAAAAAGTAAACAAACTTGGAGCCATTTCATCGGGAATCATTGGTTTGGGTGTTTGTCTGGCCTTGTACTTCATCGGATTGGGTATGAAAGGACAGATTGTACCCTGGTACTTTACTGCACCCGGCGCCGGAACCATTGGTATGATTACCTCATTGGTAATAAACCCCCTGTTCAGCAGTTTTTGCTGCAAAGGAAGCTGCCGCAACTAAATAAATTATGAAATTGATTGAATGCCCGTTTCGCGGGCATTTTTTTTACAAGAACTATCCCATAGCACCCACAAAACCCATTTTTTTCTTGGAGTAATAGTGAATCATTACACCGGCTTCAAAATAGTTTTCCGACTTCAGGGTAATTCTGAAAACCACATAACACTCGTTTTCACCTGCAAAATCAATGGCAGTCAGTTCAATATTGCCAATATTATCGAAATCGGGAACATACATATTACCATCGGGGGCCAATTTCTCTGAATATCCGGCAAGAAATTCCTCAACAAATTGTTTTGTATTTCCACCAAGGAACTTATCGTGCTGGGCAACGCGGTAGTCGTTATCAAAATAATTCAGACAGGCGGACAGATCGTGCTTATTCACAGCGGTAATAAAACCTTTACAGAACTTTTTAATGTCCTTGTTTGTTACCTGCTGGCCAGCCGAAATACCGGCGAAGGCAAAAATTAAAACAACAGAGGTTAGAATTTTCATTGGTAGTTATATTTATGTGATACAAATGAAGTTTAAAAAAATCAATTATGCAATTTTACATTCAGGCTTCCCTCGGCATTGGTGCTTTCGTAGCTTAGCAGGTAGGTTCCGCTGTGTCCATCCACTGATGCATCAATAAAATAGGTTTTGGTGCTGTTGCTGCCTGTAAGGGTATTATCAAAAATCGAAGAATACACTTCGTTGCCCTCGGGATCGAACAACCCTATGTAAAACAAGCCAGGCCCCATCACGACAGTACCTTCGAGGTATATTTTTTCACTCCCGAAGGCTGCGCGGCTTTCGCCATACGAACCATGCTCAAAATTACACTGAAAGCCCGTACTCACATCATGTTCCTGTGTACACGAAGCCATGCCAACCACCAATACTACCCCGAAAATAAGTTTGTATAATGTTTTCATTTCAATAAAATTTCCCATGATTGCATCAAATCGTATGCCGCGAAATGTAAAAATCCGGTTAAAATTAGGTGGTTTTGCTTGCTTCAACCAGCAAGCGACACAATACATCAGCCTGTTTCCTGAAGTAGCGTTTCTCACCAAATGCACCAATCCAACGTAGTCCGTGCAACGAGTCCAGAAGCAGCACCTCGTCGAAACCTGCCATATCATACGGGTTAACCAGCGCATTTTCTACAATACGGTAACCGGCATTAGTCACTGTGTCGGCGAAAACATCGCAGATTACATCGCGCGTAACCAATGCTTCGACGGGCGGAAAATACAGTTCGCGGCCTTTCACCAAAACCAGATTGGCACCGGCAGCCTGCACAATGTGATGATGCTTGTTCATAAACAACAAACAGTGCTGCGGGTCATTACTACTCCTGCGCAACAGCCTTCCTGCATCAGTCATCGTCCTGCCCGATTCAGGTAAAATCACATCTTCGCTGATACTTATTTTCACAGGCACTTCGTTCAGCACAAACTCCTGTTGAGGGTGTTTCCATGCTTCCAGCATTACCGAAACAGAGTCGTCGTCACCAAACAATAAACCATCCCCACCATCGCGATACACCGACATCCTGACCCAGGCTCCCTGATACACGCGGCATTTTTGCAGCAAAAGAAAAACATCGTGCTCCACCAACTTACCGCGAAACAATTGCGGAAGCCTGAAACCACGCTGCACCAATTCATCATGTAAACTATCGAAATAATAATCGAAGAAAAAAGCTTTTCCCGAGGCTGCCCGCATACTACGGTGTGCTATTTCGCCATATAAAAAACCACGGTTACCGGCCATCAGACAAGGCCCGTCGGCAGGCAAAAAATTGCCATTTATCATCACATAGCGGGCGCGTGAAATCATAGCTTACCAAGTACTATTTGTTTACACAAATCCGGCAGTCGGTAGTTCGATTCAATCAAAATACCCTTAACACCTGCAGCCGCCGCCGCTTCAATATCACGCTCTCGATCACCTATAAAATACGATTGCCGTACATCAAGACCAAACCGCGACACCGCCTTCTCGATAAACAATGGTGATGGCTTTCGGCACAAACAGCGCGTAACACTTTCGTGATGCGGACAATAATAAATTTCGTCCACTGCAGTGCCAAACAACTCAAGATGTTTCTTCAGCTTATCGTGCATGGCTTCCACCACGTCAAAACTCAACAGCCCCCTGGATATGGCTGCCTGATTCGAAATCACCAAAACCCTGAAACCATGCTGTTTCAGCAATGCGATGGCCTCTCCCACACCCTCGTTCACCACAAAGTCGTCAACACACAGGTTGTAATCGCCTCTTTCGAAATTAATTACACCATCGCGGTCGAGAAATATGGCTTTATTTTTCATCAGAATGGCAAAATGGTAATTTGACTTATAAAATGCTTCAGCAACTCTGGCTTTACCACCAGGGGATAGAAAAACCCGAACACAGCACCCCAGAAATGGGCATCGTGCCCAATATTATCGGCTCCCCGTTTTGCTTCGCGATAGCTGTAAATCAAATAGATGGCACCAAACAGAATGCCCGGTATCGGAATTACACCAAAAAAGTATATCATGTTCCATGGGTCGAAAAAGATACAGGCAAATACTACCGCCGAAGTTGCCCCCGATGCTCCAACGGCACTGTACCATGCATTGTTTTTATGCTTAAACAAACTATACAGCGATGATGCTATAATCGAAAGCAGGTAAAGCAGCAACCAGTGCAAAGCACCCAACGAACCAAACACGATGCCGAAATACGTCATCAAAGCGCTACCAAACGACCACAACACCAGCATATTCACAATCAGGTGCATCCAGTTGGCGTGAAGAAATGCATGACTGATCATCCTGAAATATTCTTTATGATGCACAATACGGTTGGCACTGAACAGGTATTTCTCAAACAGGGCATTGTTTTTCCATGCCAGGTAACTGAATAACACCGTAAGGCCAATAACAATATATACCACAAATTCCATCAATGTAAAATTTTAAAAACCAATTCTTTCATAATATCGGCATCCTCCACCGCAGAAGCATCAACCCCCTTGCTCATCAGGTCGGCATGACGCAAATGCGACACCACGTGCATCAGTTTTACCGGCGAATAATTGGCTGCGGCAATACGATAATCGTCGGTAAAAAACACATTCACACCCAGTGCGGCAGCCACATTGTTCTTACTTTTGTCGGGCAACGTATGATACACAATCAACTTATTGAAGTAGTCGAACAATTGACCGACAACCACCACCAGCGCATGGTTCTTGGGGTCTTTAGCAAAATAATCCACAATCTGATATGCTTTAAATGCATCGCGCATCCCCAATGCCTTCTGCAGTTCAAAAATATTGAAGTCGCGGTGAATTCCGATATTGTCCTTCACCAACTCCTCGCTCACCTGAGTCTGATTCTCGGGCAAAATCACCAGCAACTTATTCAGTTCTCCCGCAATACGTGACAAATCGCTGCCAAGGCATTCGCTCATCAGTGCAGCTGCACGCGGATGAATGGTTTTCGACTTAGCCTCAAGATACGATACAATCCATGGCGTAACCTGATTCGAATACAGTTTCGACGACTCAAACAATATGGCTTTCTGGTCAATATCCTTAAAAACCTTTAGCCGCTTATCAATTTTTTTGTACTTGTGAGCAAAAACCAGTAAAGTCGATTGCATCGGAGCCTGCATGTAGTCGCCTAACAGCTTGAAATCCTTAATATTCTGGGCTTCTTTTACCACAATCACCTGATGGCTAGCCATCATCGGAAAACGACGTGCCGCTTCAATCACTTCAATAAGCGCCACATCTTTACCATATAGTATGGTCTGGTTGAACGCCTTTTCGCTTTCGGCAAGCACATGGTCGCTGATATAATCGCTGATGGCATCAATAAAATAAGGCTCTTCGCCATGCAGAAAATACACCGTCTTATAAATACGGTTTTTCAGGTCGTTCATGATCTGCTGAAAAGTCATCGGCAAAGATTTTTATTGTCGCAAAGATACAATTAACATGACAATTTTCAACTGCCATTTTTGCAAGCTTGCCCGATAAACGCTTACATCCTCAGTATTTTTTCGCAATAGTTTTTTGCACCGGTAAACTGAATTACATAAATTCCGGGCTTCCATTCGGCAGTTGCAATACAGTTACGTCCGGCGCTGTAAAAGCCCTCCCCAACCAGCCTGCCGCTAAGGTCATGCACAGTATAGTGCCCCGAATCGTATGTCTCGAAACAGCAGGTTTCACCGGCAGGATTCGGATACATAGTCAGCTCGCCGCTTGCCATCGTATGGATTGCCAGCAACGAAGTGTCGCAACCAATCACCTTGAATTCATCGAAATAAATACCATCGTTGTTATTCGACTGATCAGCAACAAACCGAATTCTGATTTTTATCTGTTGGCCCAAATAATCGTTCAAACTGGCTTTGTCGGTAAACCAGGCCGTTTTTATTCCGGTATATACAGGCTGCCCTTCGTCCTGATCGTCGCTACCCACACGGGCATGCTTCGTACACAGTGGCTGCCAGTTATTTCCATTGTCGTTCGAAACCGAAATCTGGCAATAATCATGGGTATTTTCGATGGCATAACGGGTTTTAAATGTCAGAAATGCATAACCCATGTTATACAGATCAATAGTTTCCACCGTTTCAATTTCTGAGGTCTGAAACAACGAATAATTGCCTTCGGGCGATTCGGTAATTGAACCATTACCGGCAAAATAAACACTATTGGTAACATCCCAGTCGTCGCCCTCCCAGTGATTCATGGTTTCGCAATCGTCGTAAAAAAGCATGGTGGCCGGACCATAATACTTATAAATAGTATCCCTGAAAGTGTACAATCCATTGTTGCCTTCCACCACAAAAGCGACTTCATCGCCATAAGCAGCCGAAATAGTATAGGGAATGCTCCCCTCCCGTTTCTCCAGCAAGCTCATATTGGCAAATGGCAGATTCGTGGCCTGAAAACTGATATTGCCCGAAAGAGGAACATAATTAATTGTAAAATTCGAAGGTGTGTCGAGCCCCACACATTCTATGGTAAAAGGGAGTTCGCCCTGACTACTGCCGATAATATCGGAACTAACATCGTCGAACAGATAAAAATCGTGGGCAAAATGTGCCATATTCAGGTTCTGCCTAACGGCTCCACGGCACAGGTTGTCAATTTTATCCGGAGCCGGCCAGAACAAATCATCGTTGGTACCAATTTCAGCTGTCATCGAAAGGGTCTTGGGCTTTTCGGTGGTCTCTCCATAGGAATAATCATCGGCGTCACCATTGCTTTGGTATCCGTAGGTCTCACCAACATTTCCGTAGCGATAGTGGTTGTCCTCGGTCATTTTATCGCAGATAGCAAGAAACAGCAACGAATCAGGTGTACTCTGGTTTATGTAGCTCCAGGGATATATCAACATATTACCATAGGCATGCCAGTTCACCTGAATTTTAACTTGATGTGACATCAGAAAGCTTCGCATGGCCGATGATTCCGGCTCCGAAAAAGCCGCTGAACCGCGATACCATGGACTTAATACAGTAGGCTGTGAACCGATATTGTCGTAGGCATACGCATAGCCATAATTGCGATTTAAATCAACCCCAATACCACTATTCCCGATGAATGGAGTTACTATTCTGCGGTTTTTACGCCAGTCGCCTCCACCATCAGGATTTTCCTGTTCGTTATACGAATATCCATCAGGGTTTACTGCGGGCACAAAATAAAGCTCGGTGTTATTTATAAGGTAGGTGATTTCGGGGTCAGTACCATAGCCTTCGAGAATATGAAACATAAAGAAAATCAACTGCTGCAACGAACATGGCTCACTGCTGTGGTGTAACGATGTATAAAGCACCTGTGGCTCGCCTTCAGAACTTCCCGGATTATCAGAAATAACAAGGCTGTAAATCGGTCTGTCTTCGATGGAAGACCCGATCTGTGTTTTTACCGTAATCAAATTGGGATACATACTGTGCATAAGGTCAAGTGCAGCATACGCTTCATCCAGGGTGTAGTATCCTCCCATACTGCCCTGAGCATAACCGGTGGGTAAAGGATAGTTTTCCACCTGCCTGAAGCATGAATTAAACACCGGGTCTTTGGTATCGACACTCCGGTTTCGGTAATATTCTTTAACATCGGCAATGATTACTTCGTAATCGAGCTGAGAGGCTGCCAGTTTACTCAAGTCGCTTCTTTCGAATTCACCCGTAAAAACGCCGTCTTTTTCGAGAAATCCGTGAACCGGAACTATACCCAGTTCAGTAAATGCAGCAACACCTTTGTTTCCGGTGTGTACACTCAACCTGCAAATGCCCTGGGCATTCACAACAACCGACAATACTATTAGCGTCGTAAATAATAAAAGTTCCTTCATCGGATAAGAAATTTAAGCTATACAAATATAATAGCTTTTCGTCTAACTTTTCTAAAGTTTGGAACTTTAGAAAAGTTTAGTCGAAAGCTATTTATATTCCTTAATTGCCTTGGCCAGACGCTTCACCCCTTCTACAATTTGTTCGTGGGTTGCAAACGAAAAATTAAGACGCAGGGTGTTTTGTCCGCCTCCATCGCAATAGAACGTCTGCCCCAGCACAAAGGCCACCTTATTTTCGATTGCCACGGCAAATAATTTCTCGGCATTCATGTGCTTTGGCAGGGTCATAAACAGAAACAAACCGCCTTCGGGTTCTGTCCAGCTCACCCCTTCGGGCATGTTTTCGTCGAAACACTTCAGCATGAGGTCACGCTTTTCGCGATACATGGCGATGGTTCTTGGAAGATTCTTATGCAGCAAGCCTTCCTCCATATATCTGGCGATAATAAGCTGCAAAATGGCCGGAGTACATAAGTCGGTGGCTTGTTTGGCTACCACCAGTTTGTCAATAATTTCGGGATGTCCGATTGCCCAGCCCGTTCTAAAACCCGGAGCCAGTATCTTCGAGAATGTCCCCAGTGCAATCACATGTCCGGTAGTATCAATTTTATATATCATATCCTGAGCCTCACCATCAAAGCGTAGTTCACGATAGGGACTGTCTTCCACAATCAACACATCGTAGCGATAGGCCAATTCAAGAATCTCTTTGCGTCGTGCCACCGGCATGGTGATTCCTGCCGGATTCTGAAAATCGGGTATAATGTAAATAAATTTCGGTTTAACCCCGATTTTCTTCAAGGCTTCGAGTTTTTGCTCAAGTAAATCGGAGCGCATACCCTGCGCGTCAAGCTCAATTCCTTCAAGCTTAGCTCCATACGACCTGAATGCACTGATTCCGCCCAAATACGAAGGCAAGCCGCAGATAACCGTATCGCCGGGATTAATAAATATTTTTGCCACCAAATCGAGACCCTGTTGCGACGATGTGGTAATCAGTAGGTTATCGCGGTTCATCAGGGTACCATCGCAGGCATAATGCGCTATTAACTGGTCCTTCAACTGCACGCAGCCTTCGGTGGTTCCATATTGCAGGGCAGTAGTACCCATCGTACTGAGTATATGGTCGCTGATGCGGCGAATGTCTTCAACCGGAAAAGAATCGGCCGATGGCAGACCTCCCGCAAACGAAATAATGTCGGGCTTTTGGGTAAGTTTCAGAATTTCGCGGATGGCAGAGCGCTTCGAACTGTTGGCTATTACCGAAAAGGCAGATTCCAGATTAGTTATCATAATACAATCTTTTTAATTGTGACTTGTACAAAGTAATGTAAACTTTATCAGATGGCACTGAATAAAACGTTGTTTTGGGTTGTTGTTAAACAGAATGGTGCCACCTGTCTCCTGAACCCTGTTTATCAATGTATTATACCATCGCCGACAACATGCGCATCATTTTTTTCTTGTTTTTTTAAAGTGATATTGCAGAATTAAAAAAATTGCTATATGTTTGCACCTCGAAAATTTTGGTATCATAGCTCAGCAGGTAGAGCACAGGACTGAAAATCCTGGTGTCCCTGGTTCGATTCCAGGTGATACCACCGCCCCGCAACCGCGGGGCTTTTTTTTTAATATTTTCTTTCAGTTGATTATCACAAAGGTCTCTTTAGTAAGTGAATTTCAAATACATAAACCAATTAAATACAGGTATCTTTTTTAACATACATTTTTTTGCAATAATGCACAAAGCTTTTTTTTACCTTTGCCTGAAATTAAAACAAAAAAGCTATGATAAAAGTTGCTATTAACGGTTTTGGACGCATCGGACGCAATGTGTTCAAAATAGCTCAAAGTCGCAGCGACATTAGAATTGTAGGGATCAACGACCTTACCGATACCAAAACCCTGGCTCACCTGCTCAAATACGACTCAACACAGGGCAGATTTGATGCCGACATCAGCTACACAGCCGATTCGCTGGTTGTAAACGGAAAAGCAACCAAAGTAAGTGCCGAGCGCAGTCCATCCAAAATTCCCTGGGGCGAAACTCCCGATGTGGTAATAGAATCGACCGGTATTTTTCTGAATCGCGAAAGCGAAAAAGGCGGATATGGCGACCACATAAAAAATGGAGCTAAAAAAGTAATTCTGTGTGTTCCGTCGAAAGACGAAATCGATGCCATGATTGTACTGGGTGTGAACGAACACATGCTGAAGCCTGAACACATCTGCGTTTCGAATGCCAGTTGCACCACCAACTGCCTTGCCCCTGTGGCAAAAGTACTGCACGAATCGTTTGGTATCGAAAACGGCCTGATGACCACCATACACAGCTACACCAACGACCAGAACATTCTCGACGGTCCGCACAAAGACCTTCGCCGTGCCCGGTCGTGTGCTGTGTCGCAGGTACCTACCACTACCGGTGCCGCAAAAGCCGTGGGTAAAGTAATGCCCGAACTTAAAGGCAAACTCGATGGTATGGCCGTGCGCGTACCTACTCCTACCGGCTCGTCGGTCGATTTGGTTGTGAACCTCAAACGCGAGGTTACCAAAGAAGAAGTAAATGCTGCCATGAAAGCCGCTGCCGAAGGCCCGCTGAAAGGAATTCTAGAATATACCGAAGAACCCATTGTATCGGTGGATATTATTCACAACCCACACTCTTCGATTTTCGATGCGGGATGTACTATGGTCAACGGCCGTACCGTAAAAATCATTTCCTGGTACGACAACGAATGGGGCTACTCGAACCGTGTGGTTGATCTGGTTCCCCTGTTAATGAAATAAGCTGATACACAATAACAAAAAAGCAGTCTTAGGGCTGCTTTTTTTTATGCAATTTGATGGCGGTATCTCAAATTTCCGGTAATATCGGATGGAATAACAATTCAGACAGTAAAAGTTAGAATGCAGAAGTCAGAAGTCAGAATACAGAATACAGAAGGGGTGATAAGCAATTTAACAGCATTCTTCTTCGGATGTAATTTAAATCTTTCATCGGAGCAGCAGTTTTCTATCGCCCAATGAAAAGCCTCTTCTGTATTCTGTCTCCTGTATTCTGAATACCCTAAATACTACTTCGAACCACAAGCAAGATGGAAAGAAAGCCAAATCAACCGATGATCACTTTCCGATACAAAAATTTTTAAAGATACTGCCCAGTACTTCATCGGAGCCAATAGCCCCGGTAATGGCACCGAGGTAATGCACGGCTTCGCGCACGTCCTGCGCCAGCAAATCACCGGGTAAACCCTGCATTAAAGCGTCCTGCGCCCTGAACAAGGCCTCCTGTGCCTGCTGCAGCGCGGCAACATGCCGCACATTGGCAATTACCACATCCATACTCCCCGGTTTCATTTGCTGCACGGCCTCTACCAGTCGTTGTTTCAGTAAGGAAATGTTGTATCCGGTCTTCACCGAAACGGGCAATGGATTCAAAAAGATCTGATATTCGCGGGGGGCATATATATCGGCTTTATTCAGCACCGGAATTACCTGCTGCTCCTGCATATTCATTAAAGTGCATACTTCATCGAGCAAGGCGGTTATATCAGAATCGCTGTCGGATGTTTCAGCCAGTGGAAGAACAATATCGGCACGGGCAATGCGGTCGCGTGTTCTTGCAATACCCATAAGTTCAATTTCGTTTTCGGTGCTGCGTATACCTGCCGTATCGATAAAGCGGAACAAAATCCCCTCGATTACCACGCTGTCTTCAATCACGTCGCGGGTGGTTCCGGGTATCTCGCTCACAATGGCTTTATCGTCGTTGAGTAGCAGATTGAGCAGCGACGACTTGCCGGTGTTGGGTCTGCCCACAATGGCCACGCCCACCCCTTTTCGTATGGCATTGCCGTAACGGAACCCTGCTATCAGGCTGCTGATTGTATTGAGTATCTCACTGATGAGCGATTGCAAGACTTCTCTGTCGGCAAATTCCACATCTTCGTCAGAAAAATCGAGTTCCAGTTCAATCAAACTGATGAAATGCAGGAGTTGCTGCCTTAGACCGGCAATCATGTGGCTCACACCTCCCCGCAACTGGTTTATGGCCAACCGGTGTTGCGATGCCGAAATCCCACCAATTATTTCAGCCACAGCTTCGCTTTGCGAAAGATCGAGCTGCCCGTTGAGGAATGCACGCTGGGTAAACTCTCCAGGCCCGGCAGGTTGGGCGCCGTGTTCTAACATCATTTCGAGCATGCGCTGCTGAATGTAAGTACTTCCATGACAAAAAATCTCTACACTATCCTCACCGGTATACGATTGCGGGGCCTTATAGTACACTGCCAAAACCTCGTCAAGCACTTCTTCGGCATTTCCTATTGTACATTTGTATAATTTCCGTGGCTCAAACATCGGCATATTTCCCGAACGGCTCAGCAGCAATGCTTTCATGATTTTCAAGGCATCAACTCCGCTCATTCTTACGCAAGCCACCGGACCGCTGCCTGCCGGCGTTGCAATGGCGCATATTGTAGTGTTATCAATCATTCCAAAAGTTTTATCACGACAAAAGTAATTAATGTTACTGATTAAAACCATGCCAAACACACAATTTGATGTTTTGCAATCGGTTTCTATCTTTGTGCCAACTTTTTCAGGAAAAATTATGACAAAACTCAGAATTGTTGTACTAGCGAAACAGGTTCCCGACACACGCAACGTAGGTAAAGATGCCATGAAAGCCGATGGTACGGTGAACCGTGCGGTATTGCCTGCCATTTTTAATCCCGAGGACCTTCACGCCCTGGAGCAGGCACTGCGGCTGAAAGAAAAATTTACGGGCAGCCACATCACTGTGCTTACGATGGGTCCTTCGCGTGCAGCCGAAATCATCAGGGAATCGCTGTACCGCGGGGCCGACGATGGCGTGCTGCTCACCGACCGCAAATTTGCCGGCAGCGATACACTGGCCACATCCTATGCCCTCTCGCTGGCAGTGAAAAAACTGAATCCCGACCTGATTATTGCAGGCAGGCAGGCAATCGATGGCGACACAGCACAGGTAGGACCTCAGGTAGCCGAAAAAATGGGCATACCACAAATTACTTATGCCGAAGAAATTGATTTTAGCGATGGAAAACTGGTTTTAAAAAGGCGTCTCGACCGCGGTATCGAAATTGTTCAGGCACAACTGCCGGTTCTGGTAACCGTTGGTAGCTCGGCACCGCACTGCCGTAACCGGAATGCATTCCTTACACTTAAATACAAGCATGCCGTTACCAACACCGAATTGCAGGAGTTGGCCAGCGATTACTTTGTTCAACAAAAACCCTGGCTCAAAATACAGGAATGGGGCGTAACAGACATCGATGCCGAAGAAGAACACCTCGGCTTGAGCGGTTCACCAACCAAAGTGAAGAAAATCGACAATGTGGTTTTCACTGCCAAAGAATCGTTGAAGCTAAGCGACAACGAGGTGGAAATTGAGAATCTAATGAAAGATTTAATTATCAACCATACTATTGGTTAATAATTGGTTACAATACATTAATTAATGTTTTTATTAAGATAAAATTAAACACTATTATATGAACCATGTTTGTGTTTTTTGTGAGACCGGTGAAGGAAAAATTGCCGATGTAAGCCTCGAATTACTCAGCAAAGGTCGGGAACTGGCCAACACACTCCATTGTAAGCTCGAAGCACTGGTTATCGGTTATAATATCAGTAAAGAAGCCGAACTGCTTCACCAATACGGAGCCGATATCGTGTACCTCGCCGACGATGCACGCCTTGAATATTATCAAACCCTGCCCTATACCGCCATAACAGTGGGTGTAATGAAAGAAACGCAGCCGCAGATTTGCCTGATGGGTGCAACCAATGCCGGTCGCGATCTGGGTCCGCGGGTTTCGTCAGCACTGCATAGCGGACTTACGGCCGACTGTACCGATTTGCAGATTGGCGAGCACTACGAAAAAAAGACCGATATCACCTATAAACAATTGTTGTATCAAATACGCCCTGCCTTTGGCGGTAACATCATTGCCACCATTATCAATCCGGATCACCGCCCGCAAATGGCAACGGTGCGCGAAGGTGTTATGAAAAAACAAATGTTACCGAATTCCGGTAGCTTCGAATTAAAAAAACTGGATGTACAGTCTTATTTAAATGACTCTGATTTTGTTGTAGAACTCATCGAGAGGCATTTTGAGGCTTCGAAAGTCGATATCAAATCGTCGCCGGTGATTGTTGCAGGAGGCTATGGAGTGGGCTCAAAGGATAACTTCCGCCTGCTGTATGAACTGGCTTCGGTGTTGGGTGGTGAAGTTGCCGGAAGCCGTGCAGCGGTTGATGCTGGCTATGTGGAACACGAACGGCAGGTTGGGCAGACAGGTGTTACCGTACGCCCCAAACTGTATATTGCCTGCGGTATCAGTGGTCAGGTACAACATACCGCCGGTATGGATCAGTCGGCAATGATTATCTCGATAAACAACGACCCGGAAGCTCCTATTAATGAAATTGCAGACTATGTAATAACCGGCGATTTGAATTCGGTGATACCCAAAATGATTGCATCTTACAAGAAAAATAAAAAATAAAGAAACCATGGCTAATTTCTTCGACGATAACGACAACCTGAAATTTCATCTGCATCATCCGTTGATGAAAAAAATAATTCCCCTTAAGGAAATGCAATTCCGCGATTACGGGGTGTATGATGATGCTCCTGCCGATTATGAAGATTGTATTGACAGTTACGAAAAAGTGCTGAGTATTATCGGTGAAATTTGTGGCGACATCATTGCCCCCAACGCAGAACATGTTGATGCCACGGGTCCCGAGGTAATCGATGGCAGGGTAAAATATGCCGCCGGAACCCAACAGAACCACGATGCACTCACCCGAGCAGGTGTAGTGGGTATGGCTTTCCCCCGTAAATACAAAGGTCTCAACTTCTCGATGGTTCCTTACGTGATGGCTGCCGAGCTTGTTTCCCGTGCCGATGCAGGCTTCGCCAACATCTGGGGGTTGCAGGACTGTGGTGAAACATTGCTGGAATTCGCCAGTGAGGAAATCAAAGACGAGTTTCTGCCCCGTTTTAACGGTGGAGCCACAGCTGCTATGGACCTTACCGAGCCCGATGCCGGATCGGATCTTCAGGCAGTAAGGCTGAAAGCTCATTGGGATGAAGCGCGTGGCACATGGCTGCTGAATGGCGTAAAACGCTTTATCACCAACGGCGATGCAGATATTTCGCTGGTATTGGCCCGATCGGAGGAAGGAACTGTTGATGGCCGCGGCTTGTCGCTGTTTGTTTATGATAAAACACACAAGGCCGTTACGGTACGTCGCATTGAACATAAATTGGGTATTGTAGGCTCTCCTACCTGCGAACTTGTATTTCGTGATGCACCCGCAAAGCTGGTTGGCGACCGCAAGCTGGGTCTCATTAAATACGTAATGTCGTTGATGAATGGTGCCCGTCTGGGTGTCGCCGCCCAATCGGTAGGCATTGCTGAAGCTGCACTGCGTGAGGCTGTAAAATACGCCTCGGAACGCAAACAATTCGGAAAAACCATCAACCGTTTTCCGGCAGTGTACGAAATGCTGGCTAATATGAATGCCTGGACCCTGGCCGTACGCAGCCTGCTGTACGAAACCACGCGTTTTGTGGATATGTACAAAGCCTACAACTTTGTTGCAGAAGAGCGCAAACTCGAAAAAGAAGAAATCGCTGAACAAAAAAAATACAACAGGCTAGCCGACGTATTCACACCACTGGTTAAGCTGATTTCGAGCGAGTTTGCAAACCGCATTGCATACGACAGCCTCCAGATCCATGGCGGAACCGGATATATGAAGGACTTTGCCATCGAGCGCATTTATCGCGATGCCCGTATTACTTCGATTTACGAGGGAACAACACAACTTCAGGTGGTTGCTGCTATCAGAGGTGTAACTACAGGCCAGTTTCTCGCCCGGATTAACGAATATCAAACCATTGAAGTACGTCCCGAATGGGAATACCTGAAAAAGATTCTTATCGAAATGACTTCGCAGTATAGCCATACATGGAGCCTGGTATCGGAAGTTGCCGACAACGAATACACCGATTTTCATGCACGCCGCCTGGTAGAAATGTGCGGTAACATTATCATGGGTTACCTGTTGCTGCATGATGCCCATCGCAACGACGCCTATTTGAATGCTGCTGAAATCTTTATTTCCGACGCTCAGGCACAAAACAGTCGCAGCGCAAGCTATATTACCCATTTCGACAGTAAAAACCTGGGGAAATTCAAACCATCGCA
>Ga0116149_1000766_pt1 | contig 41285 bp, 24 predicted proteins | sample AD_UKC057_MetaG_FD_89787 | JGI IMG/M metagenome (GOLD analysis project Ga0116149, IMG submission 89787) | Active sludge microbial communities of municipal wastewater-treating anaerobic digesters from USA - AD_UKC057_MetaG | ecosystem: Engineered > Bioreactor > Anaerobic > Digestate | place: USA...
AACAAAAACGCAACCGGGCGAGCTGGTGGGCTCGCCCGGTTGCGGGATCGTCTGCGGTTGTCTCCCGCTTTCCTATTTGTTGCGACGCTTGCGGATGTAGCCGACCAGGCCCATGCCGCCGAGGGCCAGGCTGATCATCGTCACCGGCTCGGGGACAACTTCGCCGAAGAGGCTGGAGTTGTCACTGGAGACCAAGTCCCATCCGTACTTTGTGTTGGTCGTACTGAAGGCGTTCAGGAAGAAATGGGCCTGCATCCCCGGGTAAAGTGAGTAGTTGGGATTGGGGAGGCCGGGGAAGATCATCTTGTTGAGATCGTACGGGAATATCCGCATGAAGTAGGAGTCCTCGTTCTCCGGCCAAGGCTGCCAAGCGTACTCGGGGGAGTTGGTCAGCTCGATAAGATTGCTGACGCGGCCGGTCCCGTATTCCATGTCGAAGTTGACCCTGATGAGGTCCCAGTTGGTGCCGTGCAGAACCAGTTCGGAGACAGTGGGATCGGTGATGGGGGTACCGTCCTCATAGTAGCCGATAGTCTTGTACTGGTTGGGCCCAAAGCGATATTGCCAGCCTTCTTCATTGTCCTCGACGCCGTCGCCGTCCACGTCCGGTCCCGAGGAGAATCCGGGATCCGGGTAGCCTTCGGGCGGCATCATGGTCGTGCCGTTCCCGTTGACGTCCGGGCCCATGCCATTCTGGAAGATCCCGGTGTTCTGGTACCACATCATGTATTCGGCACCGTCGGAGATAATGTTCTGGGACCACGTGAAGGGATTGTCAGGGCTGCCCATCGGGTTGACCGTAAACTGCACGCTGAGATCATGCTGGTTATAATAGATCCCGACAATTTCCTTGCCGCCATCTCCGTGCTCCCAGATCGTGTCGCCCGGCGTCATGCCGTTCTTCCCGGTAGGGGAGCTCTGGTGGACGTTGTAGAAACGGAAGACGCCCCAGCCTGTCTCGCCCGGCAGGCCGCCGTTCATGACGGTAGTCTCGAGGTCCGAGAGGTTGTAGCCGGGAGTGACCCCGTAAGTGACGCCCGTCTCCGCCGGCTCCCATAGGTGCGCATTCTCCCAGCCCGGCAGCGCCACGGGGCCCTTGCCTGCCTTGTAGCCGGTGTAAATCTTGCTGTTTGCCCAAATGTCAAGGCTGGCGGAGAACGGGCCGCCCCAAGGCGGCGCCGTGAGCGCGAAGACTTGAGTGGTCGCAATGAACACCACTGCCAGAATCAGTATCCCTCTAACCGCTTTCATGACGATCTCCTTAGAACTTCCTCTCGCTTTTCCAAGACCTGCCGCATGAGACGGCCCCGGTCCAGAACATGCTTGGTTTATTCTCTACCCAGACCCGGAACCTGTCAAGAGCGATTCCGGTCTTTTTTTTGTTTTCGCCAGGCCCCTCAACGGGCCGAGCGATCGTTCAACTTGGTTACCGTGGCCACCAGGATCCGCAACTCGGTGCCCCAACGGCGGTTCTCGATATACTCCAGGTCGGCCTCCAGCTTGTTGCGGAAGGCCTCGACGGTGGTGTCGTAGCCGTTGCGGACCTGGGCCAGGCCGGTGATGCCCGGTCGGACAGCCAGCCGCTGGCGAATGTTGGGGTACTTCTTCTCGAGCTGCTCGAGGATCTCGGGGCGCTCGGGGCGGGGCCCGACCAGGGACATCTCGCCCTTGATGACGTTGATGAGCTGGGGCAACTCGTCCATGTGGCTGCGCCGCATCCACCGGCAGGCCGGGACGATCCGCGGATCGCCCTCGCCGGCCCAGACCGCGCCGCTGCAATGCTCGGCGTCGGTGTACATCGTCCGCAGCTTGTACATGCGGAAGAGCTTGCCGCCCTTGCCCGCGCGGAGTTGGGTGAAGAAGACCGGACCCTTGCTGCTCAGCTTGATCAGAAGGGCACAGAACAGGAGAATGGGAAGGGAGAACAACAGGGCCACGAAGCCCAACACCACGTCCAGGACTTCCTTGGCGATCTCGAAATACCGGCGGGCCAGGTGGGTCACCAGACCCATCATGCCGCCGCCTACCGTGATCATTGTGATCGGTTCGGGCATCTTGTACTCCTCAGCCTCCAACGGCCGTTACACATCTGCCGTCCCCTGCGGATGGTTCCTCCAGAGAACTCCCGCATCGCTCGTCCCTGAGGGACGAGGCTGCCTGTTTGGGCGGGGGCGTTATGTCCGCATGCAACATACGACTCGCCCCGCCGGGCAGGCAATTTCCATGTGCGATTTTCTCGGTCTTTTCGAGCCTGTCGTCCCAGACAGGAGCCCGTTCCATCATGCAGGCCCTCAACGGCCTGTAGAACAACATCTACAGCGAACTCCCTTTCGCCTGGAATGGGCTGAAACGTTCCTCGCTGACCGATTTGCTGCTGCCGGAGAAGTACATCCATCCAGCCATATATAAGCATACGCGGGACTGGCGTTTTGTCAAGGTCTAAAGCGAAAAAAGCCGTTCTGGGACTCCCTGGGAAGATCAGGGAGGGTCGTCAGAACGGACGGGCCGTCGGGGTCGCCTGAAGCGACCTTGCCGCTAGCTGGATTCGCGTGTGGAAACGTCCGATATGCACAGGTAGACCGCCCTCCAGATGCGTTAGGTTTTGAGGGGGTGAAGTCTTATAGTAGCAGGTGCCTCGACGCACCGGACCAGGCGAGGTCGCGAGCCCCCATCCGCCGGGTCCGGACGGGGCGTAACGCCATGAGCGTCTTGACGTGAGGGTTTTCAGTCGCGATGGACATGAAACTCGATGCCAAGCCCGCCGTACCCGCAGCGCCCGTGTGGGCCCTGCTGATCGCGGCCCTGGCGGCCAGCTTCGCCCACAACTTCGCGGAGATGTGGGTGCGGTGGTTTCCCGCCTGGAGCGACGCCGGGGCGAGCCTGTACGACCGCGTCACGGGGGGCGAGAGCTACTACACGCACGCCCCGCTGGTGCCGATCATCAGCCTGATGATCGCCCTGCTGGTCATCCGCCACACGAGCATCCCGGTCCGCCCGCGCCCGCTGCTGGGAGGGGCCGTCAGCGGGGTGTTCATCTTCATCCACCTGTTCGGGTGTCTGGCCCGGGTGAACTTCGTCAGCGGCTTCGCCATGATCGGGTTGCTGGCCGGGCTGATCCTCATGCTGTGGGGCTGGGTCGCCCTGAGGCGGCTGTGGTTTGCCCTGTTCCTGCTGGCGTTCATGGTTCCGCTGCCGGAGGTCTCGATCGCCCAGCTCAATTTCCGGCTGAAGCTGATGGCCGCCGACATGGGGGTGCGCGGGGCGAACCTGCTGGGGATCATCGTCGAGCGTCCGGGCGACGCGAACACGGTCAAGATCTGGCACGAAGCGGGCATCAAGACGCTGGTGATCGCCAACGTCTGCAACGGGCTGCGAACGCTGATCAGCCTGATCGCGTTCGGGGCCCTGTACGCCTACGTCTGCCGGCTGTCGGGCTGGTGGCGGATCGCCCTGTTCGCGCTTTCGATCCCCATCGCGGTGATCGCCAACGCGGTTCGGATCGTCTCGCTGATCGTGGTGGCCGACATCTGGGACGCCAAGGTCGCCACCGGCTGGTATCACGACACCTCGGGGATCCTGGTCTTCGTGCTGGCGTTCCTGCTGATGTTCGGCCTGGAGAAGCTGGTGCTGAGCGTCCGCAAGTGGATCGGCCGGCCCGCGAAGATCCTGCCGCTGTTTCACGGCGCGCTGCGGAGCGAACAGGACGAGGGCCAGTGGCAACGCCTGGTGAACGTGGCGCGGCGTCCGGTGGCCTGGACAGCGGTGGGCCTGGCCGTCCTGACCGCGGGCGGGTCGTGGTGGCTCAACCGCGTGGTGCCCTACGTCAGTCCCGTGGGCCAGCTCAAACAGGCCGTCCCAGAGACGCTGGAGTTCGACCACGCCACGTGGAGCAGCGTCGAGTTGACCATGGACGAGCAGACGCTGACGATCCTGGAGTGGCCCGACTACTTCTATCGCAGCTACACCAGGGAGGATCAGCCCAAGACCGACCTGTGCGTGATCTTCTCCCGCGACAACCGCAAGGGCACGCATCCGCCGGACCTGTGCATCCAGGGCGGCGGGAGCGACATCGTCCATGCGGCCACGGTGCAGTTGAACGGCGTGCCGGGAAGGCCCGACCTGCCCTGCCGCGAACTGGTCGCCCAGGGCGGGGGACACGCGACCTACTTCCTGTACACCTACAAGTGCGGTCAGAAATACACCGAGAGCTTCTGGAGCCAGCAGTTGGGCATCTTCCTGAACGGGCTGCTCAACCGCAATGCCAGCGGCGCCCTCATCCGCGTCTCGACGCCCATCCCGCCCCAGGACGTGCGGGAGGGACGCCAGAAGGCGCGCGAGCGGGCCATGGGCCTGATGGCCGTCGCCATCCCGCACCTGGACCGGACACTGCCGTGATTCAATTGGCAATGGGCCATTGGCAATTGAAGACTGAAGAGGATATGACGTGACCAAAGGACGCGTGGCTGTGATCGGAGTCGTGCTGGCGGTGCTGGCCCTTGCCGGCAGCGCGGTGGCCTGGCGTCTCTACACCCGCAGCGGGGTGCGCCTGCTGAACCGCGCCCAGTTGGCCCTGGACAGCGGCCTGCACGACAAGGCCCTGACCTACTGCGAGCAGTTCATCGAGGCGTACCCGGACGACTGGCACGGTCACTACATCAAGGGCAAGGCCCTCATCGCCAAGGGCCTGTTCGACGACGCCCGCGCCGCCTTGGAAACCGCCGGCGCCCTGGACGAGGCCACCGTCGACGTCACCCTCGCCGTCGCCGACACCTACTCGCTGGAGGCCCGGCAGGCGATCTCGGGCCCCGACAGCCAGAACAGCCTGCCGACCCTGGAAAGGGCGGTCATCAACCTCCGACGCGCCCAGGACACCCTGGTCCCGCTTCAGCGCGATTCGACCAAGCTGGACCCCAAGACCGCCCTCAACATCCGCCGCCACGTCGGCATGATCAGCCTGCGGGTGGCCTGGGTGCAGGGCATGCTCGCCCAGTTGCTGGACCGCCAGGGCGATCAAGCCGATCTCGTCCGCGACACCCACACGGCCCAGGCCAAACGGCGCCAGGCGGAGCGGATCCGCCGCCAGGCGGACGCAAGTTGCGACGAAGCAACGGCCGCCCTGCTGGAGGTCGTGCGCGCCGATCCCACCCAGGACGAGGTGGCCCAGGAACTGATCCAACTGTGCCTCTCCCGCAGCGACGCCAAGTCGCTGGCCGAGGTTCGCAAGGCCGTCCTGGGCGGCCCCAACCCTCCGCCGGTGGCGGCCAATCTGCTGATCATCGAGGACCTCCGCACGCAAGTCTCCAAGACCCCGCCCGCCGAGCGGGAGAAGCTTCTCCGCCGGACCAGCCAGCGGCTGGAGGCCCTGCTGACCGAACACGGCGAGAACCCGCAGGTGCTGTCGGCCCGGGCGGCGGTAGCCTTGTACCAGAACGACTTTCCGACCGCCTGGCAGTACGTGCGTCGCACGCTGGCCGCCCAGGCGGACCACCCGCTGGGGCGTTTCCTCCAGGCCAAGCTGCTGGCCCTGAAGGGCGACCTGGTGACGGCGGAACGGGAGTTCTACGCCCTCCGCACCGCCCTGCCCTACTGGGCGGCCGCCCAGTACGAATACGCCCTGCTGGCCTTCGCGCTGGGCAAGCGCGAGTTGGCCCAGGAGTCGATGCGGGCGGTGACCAATCTCGACCCCGGCCACACCGAGGCCCACCGTTTCATGGCCGACATGCTCCTGCGCGAGGGGCTGTACACGGCCGCCTACACCGACGCCGAGGCCGCCTACCAGGCCAACCGTTACGAGCCCCACACGCTGCGAGTCTACGTGGAGGCGTGCGTGCGGACCAACCAGAAGGACAAGGCCGGGGCCGCCCTGGACGACGCGGCCCTGATCAAGGCCAACGACAGCCAGGTGCTGCTGTCGGTCGCGGAAGGCTACCAGTTGATGGACAATCGGGCCGCCAGCCACCAGGCCGCCCGCCGCGCCGCGGCCCTGCCCGCCCGCAATGTCTTCGAGCAGGTCTCGGTCGCCCGCGCGCTGGCGCTGCTGGGCGAGAGCGCCCATGCCGAGAAGTACCTCCGCGACGCCCTGAAGGCCCTCGGCGACCAGGCCTCCTCCACCCGCCCCGCCCAAAGCCAGCCCAGCCAGGACCCGCTCCCCCGCCGCGGCGACAAGTCCCTGCTGCTGAGCGAACTGGCCCGCATGTACGCTCTGACGGGGCGGCTGATCCAGGCGGCCGAGGTCTATCGCCAGGTGCTGCGCCTGGAGCCCGGCAACACCCAGCACCGCCTGGTGCTGGCGCGCATTCTGCTGGACCTGGGCGACCTGGACGAGTGCGAACGGATCCTCGACCAGATGCACCCCGACCATCCCCAGGCCAACCTCCTGCGGATCAGTCTCAAGCTCTCGCAGGGTCTGGACCAGGAGGCCATGCAGATCTTCCAGCAGACACAAGCCGGAGAGCGGTCCGGCCTGCCCCTGGCGGTGATGCAATTGGCCAGCGGGAAGATCCAGCAGTGCATTCAGACGTGCCTGGTCGAGATGTCCGCATCCCCTCGCGACGCCAACCTGCGCACGGTCCTGGGGCGCGCCTACCGGCTGAACGGGCAGGCCGAACAGGCCGTCGAGCAGTACCTGGCCGCGATCCGCCTGGAACCGTCGCGCCTGCAACATTATCTCACGCTGGCCGGGCTGCTCTGCCAGGTCATGCCCCCCCAGCAGGCGGCCTTCCGCATGGCCAGCATCCCCGAGGCCCGCAGCGAACTGATCGACCTGTCGTTGGGCATGATCCTGGCCCGGGCCCGGAACTGGAGGCTGGCGGCTGAGCACCTGAGTCAGTTGATCTCGCGTCAGGGCATCAGCGAGTCGGTCCGCGGGCAGGCCCGTATGCTCCGCGCCCAATGTCTGGCCGCCTCGGGCCAGGCCGATCAGGCCGTCATCGAGTTGTCGCAGTTGGTCAACGATCCCCACTGGTCCCGCCGCGCCAGCCTCGCCCGAATTCCCCTGTTGGCGGGCACCCAGAACATCGAGCAGGCCAAGCGCGACCTGGCCAAGCTGCAAGAGACAGCCGCCAAGGAGAACGACGTCTGGCTGTTGCAGCGCGTGGCCTCGCTGGCCGTGCACCTGGGTCAGGACGCCACCGCCCAGACGGCGTGCGACGCCCTGGACCGCATCATGCCCTACGACGCGACCAGTTGCATCCTTCGCGGTTATGCCCACAGCCGCTTCGGGCGCAAGGACGCCATGGTCGCCAGCTACCGCGAGGCCCTCGCTCGCCAGCCCGAGCGACTCGACGTGTACATGAAACTGGCCAGCCTGCTGGACCTGCACAACGAACCTCAGCAGGTCCTGGACGTGCTGGAGGAACTCAAGGGCTGCGGGCTGGCCGGCAAGGCCATGGGCCTTTGGGGCCAGGCCTCGATTCTGGACTCGTGGGGCCTGCGAAGCCGTGCGGCGGAGCGACTGGACGCCCTGGCGGAGCTTGGCTACGGGGGCGACCGCATCGAGTTCATGCTCAGCCAGTACTATGTCCGCCTGGGGCGGCTGGACGCCGCCCGCAAGATCCTGCAAGCCCTGCCTCCCCGCTCCCGGTATCATCTGCCCGCCCGGCAGGTGCTGATCGAGATGGAGAACGACCCGCAGGTCAAGCTTCAGGCCATCGAGCGTCTCCGGCGCGAACAGCCCGCCCACTCGGGCCTGCTGCTGCAGATGATGAACGTGCTGCTGCAAAGCGGACGGGGCGAGGACGCGGTGCAGGCGATGGAGGCGCACCTGGCCCGATACCGTTCGGCGCCCCACGAGGCCCTGGCGCTGTCGGTAGCCTACCTGCTGGACCAGAACAAACTCCCCCGCGCCGTCCAGCTCAGCGAGCAACTGGCCCGCCTGACCCGTCTGCCCTATTGGCGCGTGGTCCACATGCTCCTGCTGCTGGAACAGCAGCCCCTGGCCGCCCAACGCCTGCTGGGCGAGAGCGACAAGGCCCCCATGGTCGACGCCCTGTGCGGGCTGGCCATCGCGCTCCAGAGCGGCAATGACAGTCTCAAGCAGGGCTACCTCGCCCGCCTGGAGGTCCTGGACAAACAGCGCGAGATCCCCAGCCTCTACCGCCTGCTGGTGCTGCTGGCCGGAGAGGACCAGGACAAGATCCTCCAGGAGTCCACCGCAGTCGCGGGCGGGATGGGCAAGGACGTGGTCGACGAGATCGTGGCCTATCGAGGCCCCGGGCGAGAGGGCGAACTGGCCTTCCTGCTTCGCGCGTCCATGCTCCTGGACATGGGATTGAACCGCTACGGCGCCGAGGTGGCCGTGAAGGCCCTCAAGGCCCGGTCGACCTGCCAGTGGGCAGCCGCCCTGGTCTTTCGCTGCAACCCGCGTCCGGCGGTGCTGGCCGAGGCGATCGCGACGCTTCGCCCGGCCGGTGGGTCGCTGCATCAGGCCATGCGGACGCGTCAACTGACCCAGGAACGGAAGTTTTCCGAGTTGGCCCAACTGTACGAGCAGGCTCTGGGGACCGATAAGGAGAACATAGCCCTTCAGATTCAGCACGCATGGGCGACGGCGGCCTGCGGGCAGCATCAGCGGGCCCTGGACCTGTATCGACGGGTCATGGACAAACGCCCGGTGCCCGAAGCGGCGAACAATGCCGCCAACCTGGTCGGGCTGTTCTACCGCCAGGACAAGGCCCTGGTCGCCGAGGCCCGCGCGTGGGCGCAGGCCGCGGTGGCGGCGGCACCGGAGAACGTGGCCTTTCACGAGACGGCCGCCTGGCTGGACTGCCTTCAGGGGCGATACCGCGAGGCAGCCGAACAGTTGAGACAGGTCATCCGCCGCCTGCCGGGCTCGGCAGCAGTGCATTACCACCTGGGCGCCGCCGAGGTGGGTGTCGGGCGCAAGGAGCTGGGCCTGTGGCACCTGCAAGAAGCGGTGACGCTGGCGAGCCTGGCCCTGAAGTCGGCGAGCGACGACGAAGAGCTCAAGGCCGTTCTCGAACAGGCCAAGATCGCGATGGAGCAGGCCCGGTCGCAGCCAGCCGACCCGCCGGCGGCAGCGGCCAGGAAATGAACTTCGGTCCTTTCCCGAACGTGGGAAAAGGTGGTGCGGGCCAGCCGGCCTGCACCGATAGACGCGGGCGAAGGGCCCGCAGGAACCTCCGCCGGCCGGCGCTGCGGCGCCCGCCGCCGAGAGCGGGTTCCGGAAGCTGGTAAGCCGTCGGCAACAGGCAGCGTAAGGAGAAAAACGTGACCAAGCGCCGAATCATCGTAATCGCCCTGATCCTCATGGTGCTGTTGGGGGTGGGAGGCGGCATCGCCTTCCTGATCCACCGCAACAAGCCTGAGAAGGTCCTCATCCGAGCCAAGATGGCCCTGCGGATGAAGGAGTACGCCAAGGCCGTCGATTACGCCATCACCTACCGCGCCAAGAGGCCCCAGGACTGGATGGGCTACTACGTTCAGGCCGAGGCCTACATGGGCCTGGCCGAATACGCCAAGGCCCGCGAGCCGCTCAAGAAGGCCCTGGAGTTCGAGCCCCAGCGGATCAACCTGCACCTGGCCCTGGCGGACACCTACGCCCGCCCGGCCCGGCGGGCGCTGGCCACCGACACCAAGGGCTGGCCCGCCGAGGACATCCGCAAGCACATAGACGCCATCCGAGAGGGCAATACCCTCTTGACCGGCGTCCGCATCGAACCGGCCGCCGACGCCTCGCCCGAGGATCGCGAGCAGGCCCGCGTCGGCCAGCTTGATCTCGTCCAGTACCTCGGCATCAACGAGATCAACATGGGGCTGGGCTACCAGCTCATGGAAGAGCGCTACAAGGCCGACGCCGAGCGCGCCGAGCAGTCCAACCTCGCCGATCTCAAGAAGAACTCCGAGGCCGGCGCCAAAGAAGCCGCCAAGTTCGCCGAGCAGTTCACCCAGTCCGGCATGGACAAGCTGCTCCAGGTGGTGACCAAGGATCCCGCTCGCAGCCGCCCGGGCGTCATGCTCCTGGAGCTGGCCCAGCAGCGCAGCAACAGCGAGGTCATCGAGAAGGTCCGCGCCGCCCTCAAGACGCTCGACAACCCGCCCCCCGCCCCCACCCGCATGCTGATCGTCCACGACCTGCGCAGCCGGATCAAGGAGGCCGACCCCACCGAGATGCGCCCGCAGTTCCGCGACTCGGCCCGCGAGTTGGACAAGTTGCTGGAGAACTACAAGAAGGAACGCGACCGCCTGACCCCCGATGAGCAGCACGTCCAGGACCAGGAAATGGACCAGATCAGGATCGTCCGCGGCGAGTTGGCGCTGCTGCTGGGCGAGCTGCCCCTGGCCGAGAAGCTGGCCCAGGAGGTCCTCAAGCACGATTCCCGGCGCGCCCAGGCGCGCATCATCGAGGCCATTGTCCTCGTGCAGCGAGGCCAGCCCATCGAGGCGGAGCGAAAGCTCTACTCGCTGGTCACCGACTTCCCCCGCTGGGCCCGCGCCCAGTTCCACTACGCCAACGTCGCCCTCCAGGTCGGCAAGGAAACGATGGCCCTGGACGCCCTGCGAAAGGTCGTCGCACTCGACCCCAACCACATCCAGGCCCGCAAGATGCTGGTCCAGCTCTCGGCCAGAACCGGCGCACAGGACCAGGCCGTCGGCGACGCCCGAATCGCGTACGAGAAGAACCCCGCCGATCCCGACGCCGTGCGGCTCTACGTCGCCTCCCTGGCCATGAAGGGCGAGAAGAGCACGGCCAAGGACATCCTCATGGTGGCCGAGAAGGACCACGGCAAGAGCCCGGGGATGCTCCTGGCGCTGGTCGAGGGCTATGCGCAGCTCGACATGAAGGACGAGGCCGCCCGACTGGCCAAGATCCTCGTCGAGAGCAAGCCGGAGACCCCGGCCGACCGCATCGCCGTCGCCCGCGCCCTGCTGGCCAGCGGACAGGTCTCGCGCGCCGAGAAGATGCTCCTCGACGAGTACAAGCGCGACCCTTCCAGCGCCGCCATCGCTTTTGAGCTGGGCAAGGTCTACACCCTCAGCAAGCGGACGCTCCAGTCGCTGGAGTACTTCCGCAAGGCGCTGGCCGCCAGCACCGGAAACACGATCTATCGCCTGGCCCTGGCGCAGGCCCTGTTCGAGACCGGCGACCTCGAAGAGGCGGCCCAGGTCGTCGAGAGCGTCGAGCCCACCAACGCCGTCGGCAGCATGCTCCGCATGCAGATCGCCCTGCTCCAGGGCAAGGAACTCGACTCCGCCCAGCTCCTCAAGGCCATCGGGGAGGGCAAGCAGTCGGGCCTGCCCCTGGCCGTCCTCTACCTCCGCACCGCCAGGCCCAAGCAGTGCATCGAGATCTGCCAGACCGAACTCAAGAAGAAGCCCAACGACGTCAACACGCTGGGCATCCTCGCCCAGGCCCAGGCGGTCATGGGCGACAGCGTCAACGCCGTCAAGAACTTCAAGCTCGTCCTCAAGGCCGCCCCCTCCCGTCTGGCCACCTACCTGCAACTGGCCAGCGTCCTGGCGCAGGAGAAGGCCCCGGCCGCCGTGGCCACCGAACTCAACGCCGTCGAGAACGCCGAGAAGGACCTGGTCGAACTGACCCTCGGCTGGCTCTTCACCCGCCTGAAGAAGCCCGATGAGGCCCGCATCGTCTACGAGCGACTGGCCGAGAACGCCGAGGCCCCCCAGGACAGCCGCCAGCGGGCCCGCCTGCTGCTGACCAAGTCCCTGGCCGACGCCGGGCGCATCGAGGACGCCCTCAAGCAGGTCGACCTCCTGGGCAGCGACGAGAAGTGGAAGAAGCCCGCCCAGGACGCCAAGGTCAGTCTCCTGATCGCCGCCAAGCAGTTCAAGGAAGCCGAGAAGGTCCTTCAGGACATGCGCAAGGCCGCCCTGGACGAGAAGAACTCCGTCGCGCTCGGCCGGCTGGTCAAGCCCTACCTCCAGATCGAGAAACAGGATGAGGCCCTGGCCGTGTGCGACCAGATGCTGAGCATCCACCCCGACTCCGCCCAGCCCTACCTCCTGCGGGCAGAGATCTACAAGCTCCAGAACAAGGCCGAAGAGGTCATCAAGGCCTACTACAAGGCCGTCGAACTCCAGCCGGGCAACTTCAGCACCTACGAGGCGCTCGCCCGCGTCCTGGACGCGTTCAACCGTCCCCAGGCCGCCCTGGACGTCCTCGACCGCCTGGAGAAGGTCTCCCAGTCCGGGCAAATGGTCGCGCTCTTCGAGCGGGGCACGATGTTCGCCCGCTGGGGCCTGAGAACCCAGGCCGCCGAGAACCTCGAGAAGCTCGCCCAGCAGGACGTGTCGGCCAACCCCAAGCTCCAGTACGACATCGCCCGCCTGCTGGCCCAGGTCGGCAAGAAGGACCAGGCCCGCGCCATGCTGGTCAAGATCCAGGAATACAGCCAGCTCCACCTGCCCGCCCAGGTTCTGCTGGCCGACATCGCGCCGGACACCAACGCCGCCCTGACGATCATCCGGAAGTACGCGCCCCAGGCGGCGCAACAGGCGCTCGTCCACGAGATGAGCCTCCTCATGCGCGACAAGCGATATCAGGAGGTGGTCAACGTCTTCCGCGCCTTCCAGAAGGCCAACCCCGCCGTCAGCGATCAGGCCGCCGGCATCGCCGTCCAGGCCCTCGCCCAGCTCGGCACGCGCAGCGAGGCCGCCCAGATCTGCCAGCAGATGGCCGCCCGCCCGCAGGCCCAGCCCATGTGGCGACAACTGGCCGCCCTCCTCACGGTGGACACCAACATCGACGAGGCCGCCAAGAGCCTGCCCGCCCCGGCCGTCGCCACCATCTACGACGCCCTGGTCGGCATCGCCCTGGCCGCACAGAAGGGCGACGTGCAGGCCGGCAGGACGTGGCACTCCATCATCGGACCCATCGAGCAGGAACTGGCCAAGCGAAACCCGCCCACCGTCCTGGCCGGACGGCTCAAGGTGCTGGCCGCCCTGGCCTCCGGCGTGACCGGACAGGCCTCCACCGAGCTCAACAACGCCCGGATCGCCGACCCCAGCGAGTTGGCCGTCGCCAAGGAACTCGTCGGCCAGGCCACCAGCAACCCCAAAGCGATGGCCGAAGCCGGCGTCCTCCTCAAGGCCGCCCTGGCCAATGAGTGGGGCCTGTCCACCCTCTCACAGGCCTGGGCCATGGACGTCCTCAAGGCCCGCCCCACCTGCCAGTGGGCCGCCGACCAGGTCATCCGCGCCGGCGCCGACCTCCAGGTCCGCCGACAGGTCCTGGGCGTCGTCCAACCCAACAACTGCCTGCTGGCCCTGGGCATCAACGCCTCCATCCTGACCGAGGAGAAGCAATACGAGAAGGCCGCCCAGACGCTCGCCGCCGCCGCCAAGGCCGCCGGCGACTCGCCCGGCATGCTTGTCCAGGTCGCCATGGCCACCGAGCGGGCCGGACGTCTCAAGGACGCCTCCGACCTCTACACCGCCCTCTACCGCCAGACCAAGAACCCCATCGCCGCCAATAACGGCGCCTATCTGGTCACCCTCCTCTACCCCAACGACGTCGAGAAGTTGGCTGAGGCGCAGAAGTGGATGGAAGAGGCCGTCGAGAAGGCCCCCAACGTGCCCGCCTTCCACGACACCCTCGGCTGGATCGCCTTCCGCCGCGGAGAGAAGGCCAACGCCATGACCCACCTGTGGACCGGTGTAAAGGGCTCGCCTGCCTCGCCCGAGAACCACTTCCACCTGGGCCTGGCCGAGATCGACGCCGGCAACAAGCAGATCGGCGCCTGGCACCTGGGCGCCACGGTGGAGATCGGGCAACAGATGAAGGCGGACGGCGTCGACATCCCCGCCTCCACCCTGGAAGCCATCCGCATGGCCACCCAGGAACTGGAGAAGCTCAAGCAGCCCTGAGCGCCGTCAACATCCTCAACCGCGACGACGCCCAGCCGGAACATCACCGGCTGGGCGTCGAGCATTTGAGGGCGCCCGAGACAAGCTCTCCGGAAACCGAGGAGACCCCTCCCGCCGTCGAAGGACCTGCGCGTCGGCAGAGTTGCCCCGCCATCGCGTCCGCCTCGTCAAGCACCGGATCCGGAAGGTCTCCTCGCAACAGTCCAGCTGGCCCTGCGTTTCAATCTGCAGTGATGTACATGCCACCTTAAGGCCCCTGAATGAAAGGGCGCGTCCATGCGTACCGTTTCGACATTCCCCCTCGTGACGGGCATCATGATTGTCATTGGCGCAGGCTTGGCGCTCCCGGCCAGAGCGCAGACGTCCTCCGCCTCGCCCGGGCAAACGGGTAAGCCCTCGCTCCAGCAGGCACTGGCGGCCCTGAAGGTCCCGCCGTCCTGGTTCGACACCACGACCACCACCTGGGACATGAACCAGCCTTGGGCCAAGGGCCGGCTGGAGATCCGCCGGCTGCTGGCGGGCGACGAGGCCCGGGTCCGCCAGGGCGTCAAGCTCACCTGGCTGTACGCGCAGAAGAAGGACATCGGCGACGGGCACGAGTTGCCCATGTACCTTTTCATGAGCGGGCAGTACGCCTGGGCCGTCCGCGAGTATCCCGCCTATCTCCAGCGCGTCGCGGGCAAAGGCGCCGTCCATGCGTATCTCTGCCACGCCTCATGCCTGGCCCACTTCGGGGAGCATGCGCAAGCCTTGGGCGTGCTCGACCAGGCCGCCAAGGATCTGCCCCCCTCCCCATGGGCCATCAACGCTCGCGCCAACTTGCTCAACGCCCGGGGGGACATCCATGCAGCCATGGGCGAGGTCGCCAAGGCCAAGGAGTGTTACCAGGCGGCCATCCAGTTGTACCCCACCTCCAACCAGCCGTACGGGCGCCACCTGCTGGCCCGCCAGGCGGCCAAGGTGCAGACCAAGCTGGACCTGCTGACCTTCCAGTCGCTGGCGACCGCCCGGCTCCGCGACGGGCGGTACACCGGCAAGACGCTGGGCTACGCCGACAACCCTCCGATGGAGGTCACGGTCACCGTGCGCGACGGGAAGATCGCCGACGTGCAGGTCAAGCACCAGGAGAAGATCGACCTGGGCGCCGCGACCATCATCCCCCGGCGGATCGTCGAGCAACAGAGCCTTAAGGTGGACGCCGTCACCGGCGCCACCGTCACCTCGCAGGCCGTCGTAGACGGAGCCTACAAGGCCCTTAAGCAGGCAGGTCTGAAATGAACCCGCCGCGCCGCGGCCTGCCGGTGAACGTCTTCCTCCCCCGGGCCGCCGGACGCACCGGCCTGGGGCGCTTGGTCGCGGTCGTACTGAGCGCGCTGGGGCCGAGTTGGCGAGCGGCGCCGTTCCGCCGGCTGCTCCAACTGGCGGCCCTGGCGGCCTTTTTGCACCTGCTCTTCCTGGCCGCCTGGCCGTATGATTTCGCGCCCGGCCTGCTGGAGGCTCGCTCCTGGTTGCCGCCGGAGGTCTTTCTCTGGCTGGACCCCCTGGCAGGAGTCGCCACCGCGGTCGCCGGGCGGGCCTGGAACGCCGCCCTGTTCGGGGGCGTCATCGTGCTGGGAGTGGGCGTGCTGCTGCCGCGGGCGTTCTGCGGCTGTCTTTGTCCGCTGGGCACGCTGATCGACGGTTTCGACCGGCTGGTCGCCCGCCGCGTGAAGAGCCTGCACGTCCGCCGCCCGGGGCGATGGCGGCACGCGAGGTTCTACCTGCTGGCGGGCCTGCTGGCCGCGGCGGCTTGCGGCGTGACGCTTGGCGGATTCGTCACTCCGATCCCGCTGCTGACTCGGGGGCTGCAATTCTCGGCCGGGCGCGCGCACCTGGGACTGGCGAAGAACTGGGGCATGGTTCCTCCCGCCGATGCGGGACTGTGGCTGGCCGTGTTGCTGCTGGCGGGCGTGTTGCTGCTGGGGTTGCTGGGGCGGAGGTTCTGGTGCCGCTTCGTGTGTCCCAGCGGGGCGATGCTCTCGCTGGCCAGTCTGATGCGGATCGGCGGGCGGCGAGTGAGCGGCGCCTGCGTCCGCTGCGGGCGATGTACGGAAGTCTGCGACTTTGGGGCCATCACTGCCGACTTCGATGTACGCCCCACCGACTGCACGTCCTGTCAGACGTGCGGCGGGGTGTGCCCGACGGGCGCGATCCGCTTCGCGGTCGGCGACCGCGGCGGCATCGACGCCCCAGCCGCACCGCCAGACGCGCCCGACGCGTCCGCGGCGCCGGCCCGCGCGTCCGATGCGCGTCCGCTCTCGCGCCGCGGCGTGCTGGCCGCGGCCGTGGGCGGGGCCGCCGCCGCGATCGCCACCGACCCCGCCGTCGCGGGCCTGGGCGGGCCGTCCCCCGCGCTGCTGCGTCCGCCCGGCAGCGTGGAGGAGCGGCAGTTCCTCCAGCTCTGCATCCGCTGCGGCGAGTGTTTCCGAGTCTGCCCGGGCTCGGTGCTTCAGCCCTCGCAACCGGCCAACGGGCTCAATGCCCTGTGGACTCCCGTCGCGGTGCCCGCCCATGCCGGCTGCCACCAGGACTGCAACTTCTGCACGCAGGTCTGCCCCACCGGCGCCATCCGGCCGCTCAGCCTGGAGCAGAAGCGGCGCACCCACATGGGCCTGGCCGTAATTCACGCCCGCACCTGCCTGCCTCATGCCGGCCGGCAGGACTGCCAACTCTGCTTCGAAGAGTGCGAGGCCGCCGGCTACCACGCCATCGAGATGCGAACGATCCACCTGCCCGTGGGCGACGTGCCCGAGGGGGCCTTCTCGCAAGTCGAGTTGGAGGACATGGGCCGCATCCTGGCCCCCTTCGTCGATCCAGCCGCCTGCGTGGGCTGCGGCCTGTGCGAGTATCGCTGCCACAGCGTCAACGTCCGTCAGCGGAAGTTGCTGGACAGCAGCGCGGTGGTGATCCGCCCCGAGAACCAGGATCGAACGTAGACCGCAAGGCCGGAAGCGACCGACGAGTGGGCAGCCCTGGCTGCCTGCCCGTTCGGGCTCGCGGGGAGGAGAACTGGATTGCGGGCGCGCGGCCTGGTAGATTTGTTGGGGGAAGGCGGCACAGGGTAGAATGGCACGACGTGATCGATAACCGCATGCGCACCAAGAAGGTGCTCTTGACCGGCGCTACGGGCGCCCTGGGCAGCCGCCTCTGCGGGGATGCCCTCGCGCAAGGTTTGCCTGTCCTGGCCTTGGTTCGTGCACCAGACGAGCAGGCCGCTCGACAACGCCTTGCAACGGTCCTGGGAGCGTCCGGCCTCCGCCACAACGAAGGCGCACTTGAAGTCTGCGCCGGCGACATCCTTCGCGAAAACCTCGCCCTGGATGGTCGCGACCTCTCTGGCGTCGACGTCGTCGTTCACTGCGCCGCCGACGTCTCCTTCGACCCCGCCGGCGCCGAATCCAGTTGGCAGACCAACGTCGCGGGCACGACCCACGTGCTGGCCCTGGCCGAGCGCCTGGGGGCGCGGATGGTGCACGTGAGCACGGCGTACGTGGCCGGGCGCCGGCGAGACCGCGTCCGGGAGGACGACCTCCAGGCGGGCCAGGAATTCAACAACGCCTACGAGCGAACCAAGTGTCACGCCGAGCAACTGGTGCGCGACTGGTCCGCCCGCACGGGCCTGTCGGCGACGGTCCTTCGCCCGAGCATTGTCGTCGGCGACAGCCGCAACGGACGCATCGCCCGCTTCAACACCCTCTACGATATCCTGCACGCGTTCGAGATCGTCTCCCGCCGGCGCGTCCAGGAGCCGATCCGAGTCGCGGGCCGGACGGATGCGACCTTCAACTTCGTCCCCGTCGACTACTTCTCCGCCGCGGCCTGGCGGATCGTCTCGGCCGGGCGACCCGGCACGTACCACGTTGTCCATCCGCACCCGGCCACCCTGGGCCGAATGGCCGACATCTTCCGCCGGCTGTTCGACGTTGACGTGCGGTTCGTGGAGGAGGACGAATTCCAGCGTGTCGCGCCCACGCCCGCCGAACGCCTCTACCGCACCGCCAGCTCGATCTATCAGCCGTACATGTCCGGCGAGCCGGTCTTCGACCGCACCCGGATCGACGAGGTGTTGGCGGGCAGCGGCCTGGCGCCGCCGGAGTTGGACGAGCCGTTCTTCCGAACGCTGCTGGCGTACGCCCGGTCGGTGGACTGGGGGCGGACGGCTCGAGCGGCGCGGGCGCCCGCCTCCCCACCGCCTTGGGTGACGACGTACTTCGAGGAGTTCCTGGTCACCCGGCTGCACCAGCAGTTGGTCCCCGACCTGCGCGGGCTCAACGTCACTTTCCGGATTCGTCTGCGCGAAGTCCCGCACTGTCACTGGGCGCTGGCCATCCGCCAGGGATGCCTGGAGGAGATCTCGAGCGACGGGCTGGCCAGCCAGTGCCAATTCACTCTGGATCTGGCCACGTTCGAGCAGATCGTCTCGGGCCGGCTGAGCCCGCAGAAAGCCTTCTTCGCCCGCCGGGCCGACATCGACGGCGAGGTGGAGGTCGCGCTGAAGCTCGTGTTCGCCCTGGGGATGTTCTTCCGCCAGTATCCCTTCGAGTCGAGGCGGACCTGATGGATCGACTGGCTCGATTCCTGGCCGATCGCAGCCGGCTGTTGACGGTCCTGGTAGCCGCCAGCCTGGTGGCGCCGGCGCTGCTCCTGCCCGGCCTGCGGATCGACAACTCCGTGGAGGTCTGGCTTCGCCGGGGGCATCCGGCCCTGGAGCAGTACAGGCGGTTCCTGGCCCGCTACGGCAGCGAAGAATACGTGATGGTCGCCCTGGAGAGCGACCGCCCGACCTCGCCGGAGAGCCTGAAGGAGCAGTCGGCGCTGGCGGCTGAGCTGGCGAAGGTCCCGGGCGTGGATCGCGTGGTGGACCTGCCGGGCACGGCGCGGGCGCTGTTCGGCGCGCGAGACGACTGGACCGCCGAAGCGCGGCGACACCCGCTGATCCGCAATCTCCTGCTGGGCCCTGACGAGCGGACCGTCGGCATCCTGCTGTGGCTCAAGCACCCCGAGGGGCCCGGCGCCCGCCGGGAGGTGGTCCAGGCGATCCGCGGCGCCTTGACCCGCAGCGGGCTGGCCGAACGGGCCCACCTGGCCGGCACGCCGGTGATGAACGTGGCCCTGGACGAGGCGTCCCGCCGGTCTTCCATGATCTTCCTGCCCCTGGCCGTCGCGACAGCCGCCCTGCTGCTGGCCCTGGTCTTCCGCGGCGTGGCCGGCGTGGCCGTGCCCATGTTCGCCGCCTTCGCTGCCGTGCTGTGGGTGCTGGCGGCCATGGTGCTGGCCGGGCGAACGCTCAACATGGTCACCGTCACGCTGCCCAGCCTGCTGTTCATCCTGTCGCTGTCCAGCACCATCCACCTGACCTCGCGGCTGGCCAGCCACCGGCAGGCCGGCCTGGACATGCAGCCGGCGCTGCGGCGGACCGTGCGAGAGCTGATCCTGCCCACGTTTCTCTCCAGCATCACCACGGCCGTCGGCTTCCTTTCGCTGATGTATTCCGACATGGGCCCGGTTCGCGACATGGGGCTGTTCTCGGCTGTGGGCCTGATGGTCGCCTTCGCCGTCGCCATGCTGGCCGGGCCCGGCGGGTTGTGGCTGCTTTCGGGGCGGCCCCGCCCGGCCTCGGTGGGCGTCCAGGGTTGGCTGGCGCGATCCGGCAACTCGGTGGCCGCCCACCCCCGCCTGGCGGCGGCGGCTTCGCTGGGCTTGCTGGGGGCTTGCGCCGCCTGCCTGCCGCTGCTGCGGGTGGAATCCAACGTCCTGAAGTTCTTCCCGGACGACTCGCCGATCGCCCGCGACTACGCCTTCGTCAGCGAGCGCCTGACGGGGCTGTACACCATCGAGATCGACGCCTCGGCAGGGCGGTCCGACGAGGCCGCCCTGCGGAAGGCCCTGGCTCGCCTGGGGCGGGAGGTCGAGCAACGCCCCGAGGTCGCCCGGGTCGACGAGTACAGCCGGTTCCAGCCCCTGCTGGAGAGCCTGGCCCTGGTCGCGCCGATCCTGGGCCGGCCCGCCGGGGCCGACATGCTGGAGGACCTGGCCGGGCGATTCCGTCGCGAGGAAGGCCCGCGGGTCCACCTGCGGGCCTCGATCCTGGTGCGGGCGATGTCCAGCGGCGAGTTTTACGGGCTCATCGAGAACATTCGCGCCCGCGCCGGGGCAGCCCTGGGCCCGTCGAACTGGGAGCTGACCGGCGTGGTGTGGCTGTTGAACGACGTTCAGCAGGCCCTGGTGCAGACGCAGGTCTCCAGCTTCGCCATCGCCTCGCTGGTGGTGTTGGGGATGATCGGCCTGCTGCTGCGGTCGGCGCGGGCGATGGTTGGTTCGGTGGTGCCCAACCTCCTGCCGATCTTCTCGGCCTTCGCGGTGATGGCCCTGGCGGGCATCCCGCTGGACAGCGGCACGGTGATGATCGCGTCCATCGCCATCGGCATCGCGGTGGACGACACGGTCCACTTCCTGACGCGGTTCCGCGCGGAGCGACAAGCGGGCCTGGCGCCGGGCGAGGCCATCGCGGCCACCTTCGACAAGGTGGGCCCGGCTTTGGTCTTTACCTCCGTGATCGCCGCCTGCGGGTTCGCGATCCTGGCCCTGGCGGAGTTCCGCCCGATCCGCTACTTTGGCGGCCTGACCGCGCTGACGATGCTGGCGGCCCTGGCGGGCGACCTGTATGTCCTGCCGGCCATGGTGCGCCTGATCGCCCCCTGGAGGAAGCCATGACCTCGTGTGCCGCCCGGACAAGTGAAACGCCCGACCAGCGCGTGCGGCGGCTGGTGGCCCTGCATTTTCATCCGGAGACGGGCAGCCGCTACTGGGTGCGTCGGGCGGCCCGGTTGGGCCTGTCCCCGCAGCGGGACCTCCAGAGCGAGGCGGACCTGCTGCGCCTGGGGCCGATGGACGCCTCCGCCCTGGCGGATCGGGCGGTGGAGGAGTTCGTGCCCGCCGGCGTCCTGGCGGGCGGGCGGGCCGGCCTGGTCCCCGTCGAGACCGGGGGCACGTCGGGCCGGCCCAAGTTCGCCGTCCACCGGCGCGACGAGTTCCTCCAGGCGTTCGTCGCGCCCTTCGTGGCCGCGGCGGCCCGCTGCGGGTTCCCGCGCGAGGTCAACTGGCTGTTCCTGGGCCCGACCGGCCCGCACGTGATCGGGCAGGCCGCCCGCGCGTGCGCCGAGGCGATGGGCTCGATGGGGCCCTTCTGCGTGGACTTCGATCCGCGCTGGGCCCGCGCGCTGGTGGAGGGTTCCTTCTCGCGGACCCGCTACCTTCAGCACATCGAGGAGCAGGCCTCTCGCGTGCTGGCGGCGCAGGAGATCGGCGTCCTCTTCGCCACGCCGCCGGTCCTGGCCAGCCTGGGCGCGAAGGTCGATCCCCCCTGCCGGCAGCGCATCCGCGGCATCCATTTCGGCGGCATGTGCGTCACCTCGCAGCTCCGCGCGGAGCTGGCGGAGTTGTTTCCCAACGCCGTCATGCTGTCGGGCTATGGCAACACGCTGTTCGGCATGATGCCCGAGCTGGCGTACGACCCGCGGCACGGGATCGACTACTTCCCCCACGGCGCCCGCCTGCTCGTGCGCCTGGTCGAGATGGGCGAGGGCGGCGAGGGCGACCGGCTGGGCCGGCCCGTCGCGACGGGCCGGCGCGGGCAGGTGGTGGTGACCCGCCTGGACGAGGCCCAGTTGATCGTGAACATGTTCGAGCGGGATTCCGCCGTCCGCCTGCCGCCGCCCGCGGACGCCGGCCCGGGATTCGTCCGCGACGGCCTGCGCGACGTCCAGCCGATCGTCACGGAGCGAACCAAGCCGCCGGGGGGGCTGTATTGACTCAGGCCGGACCCATCGTGGAAGAGCGCGTGACGCTGGCCGGGCCCGCGGGGCCGCTGAGCGGCGTCCTGTCGTACCCGGCCGAGGCGGAGCCGGCCTTCGCGGCGCTGGTCTGCTCGCCGCATCCGCACTTCGCGGGCGACATGGACAACAACGTCGTGCGCGCGGTCGCCGCCCGGCTGGCGGCGGAGGCGGTCGCGCTGCGGTTCGACTACCGCGGCGTGGGCGACAGCGCGATCGAGCTGCCCGCGGGCCTGTCCGTGTGGGACTACTGGGACCAGGTCGAGCAGCACAAGGCCTACGATGATGCATTGGCCGACGTGGCCTGCGCGGCGGAGTTCCTCTCGCGGTCGTGCGGACCGCTGCCCGCGGCGGCGGTGGGATATTCCTTCGGCGCGATTACGGCTATGCTGCACGGGCGGCGTCGCGGCGGGTTTGCCTGCCTGGCCGGCATCTCCCCGCCGCTCAAGCGGTTCGGCTTCGAGTTCCTGGCCGGCGTCGCCCGCCCATGCCTGCTGCTGAGCGGGCGGGAGGACTTCGTCTTCTGCGAGCAGGCGCTGGCCCGCGCCCGGCAGGCGGCGGGCGGGGATCTGAATGCGCAGATGGTGGACGGCGATCATTTTTTCCGCGGCCGCGAAGACGACGCGGCGACGCGGGTGGCGGATTTCATCCGAGACGGGCTTTTTCGAGAAGGGACGGACTGATGGACCTGACCCACAAGCCGGAGCTGCTGGCCCCGGCGGGCACGTTGCAGACGGTCGAGGCGGTGCTGAACGCCGGCGCCGACGCCGTCTACTGCGGCGGCAAGCGGCTGAACATGCGGATGCACCGCTCGAGCTACAACTTCACCGACGACGACCTGGCCGCCGCGATCGACCTGGCCCATCGGCGCGGGCGGAAGCTCTACCTCACGCTGAACAACCTGATCCTCGAGGACGACGTGGAGGAGTTGCGGTCGGCGCTGGAGGCGGTGGCCAGGCTCCGCCCCGACGCCCTGATCGTCCAGGACCTGGCGACGGTGGAGCTGGCCCGGGAGATCTGCGTCGAGGTGCCCCTGCACGCCAGCACGATGATGAACGTGCACAGCGAGAAGACGGCCACCGCGCTGAAGCTGATGGGCTTCGTGCGGGCGATCGCGTCGCGCGACATTCCGCTGCACGAGGCCAGGCGGATCGCCGAGGTCTCGGGCCTGGAGATGGAGTACTTCATCCACGGCGACATGTGCATCGCGCACAGCTCGCAGTGCTACCTCAGCGGCCTGGTCTTCGGCGAAAGCTCCAACCGGGGCCGCTGCATGAAGCCCTGCCGCTGGGACTGGAAACTGCTGACCGCCTCGGGAGCGCCCGTGGCGGGCATGTCCGAGGGCTACCTGCTGGCCCGGCGCGACCTGTGCATGTTCCAGCACATCGGCGAGCTGGTGCAGAACCGCATCGCCTCGCTGAAGATCGAGGGGCGAATGCGAACCGCCGACTTTCTGGCCCCGCTGGTGGGCGCCTACCGCCAGGCCATCGACGGCTACTTCGCCGATCCGCTGCACTACGCCACGCAGGCCGAGGCGATGGACAACCTCTGGTCGCGCCGGGTGCGGGAGTTCACCACGTCGCTGTGCCTGCGGCGCGGAGGGCCCGAATCGGTGGACGCCTCCGGCAAGCGGGAGCCGCGCCTGTTCAGCCTGGCCCGCGCGGAGGCCGACCTGTCCGAGCCGCCCGCCCAGGGCCTCGTGCCGCCCGTCCGGGGCGGCTTCGAGCTGGCGGTGCACGTGGCGACCCGGGCGGCGGCGGAGTCGGCGCTGGCGGCCGGGGCCAACGCGGTGTACCTGGGCGGCGACGAGTTCCCGGCCTGTCCCAGCGACATCGACCCCGCCTGGCTGACGGAGTTCTGCTCGCGGGCGGCGGCCCGGCGGGCGCGGGTGGCCGTGCTCTCGTCGCGCACCGGAGACGAGCGCGACCTGGCCCAGTGGACGTGGTGGCTCAAGCGGGTGTCGGGCATCCGCAGCCTGGGGGCCGGGGCGTCCACCATCGGGGCCATCGAGGTCGCCCGGTCGCTGCGGGTGCGGGAGATTCTGGCCGACTATTCGCTCAACCTGGCCAACAGCCTGGCGGCCGACGCCCTGTCCACGCTGGGCGCCACCCGGGTGACCGCCAGCCTGGAGCTGGACTTCGCCTGCCTGCAAGCCCTGGCGGCCCAGGTCCGCCTGCCCCTGGAGGCGATCGTCCACGGCCCGCTGCCGGGGATGCTCCTGGAGCACTGCGTGGTGGCCGCCGCGGCGGGCCAGACCAGCCACGAGCCCTGCGCCATGCCCTGCCGCAAGGAGGCGTACGCGCTGCGGGACACCGCCGGCCAGGACCACGCCGTCCGCTTCGACTCGCGCTGCCGCAACCATCTCTACGCCGCCCGCGAGCTGTGCCTGCTGCCCACGCTGGCGCGCCTGGCCCCGCTGGGCCTGGCCGCCGTCCGCATCGAGGCCCAGTTCTACACCCCCGCACAGGTCGAGCTGGTGGTCGGGGCCTACCGGCGGACCATCGACCACCTGCGGACCGGCCACTGGCCGGACGTCCAGGCGGAGTTGGAAAGCATCGCCGCCGCCACCGGGCTGCCGCTGGGAGACGGGGCGATGGACTTCCCCGCCGTCGAGCCGCAGAGCTACGCGCCGTCGTCGCCGCCCGAGGCCTCGACGATTCCGACGGCCCCCGCGCCGACGCAGACGGAGGACCAACCGTGAGGCCGTCTCCCATCGGACCCCGCGCCATCGTCGAGAAGAAGAAGCGGTACCTGATCCCGTGCATGTACCACTTCTATCGCGATCCGCCGCAGATCGTCGCCGGGCGGGGAGTCCGCGTCCGCGATTCTCTCGGGCGGGAGTACCTGGACCTGTACAGCGGCGTGTCCGTCCACGCGCTGGGACACTGCCACCCGGAACTGGTCGAGGCGATCACCCGCCAGGCGGCCACGCTCCAGCACACGACGACGATCTACCTGACCCAGCCGATCGTGGACCTGGCCGAGGCGCTGGCGGGGGTCCTGCCGGGCGCGATCGAGCGCACGTTCTTCTGCGCCAGCGGCAGCGAGGCCAACGAGGGCGCGGCGCTGCTGGCCATGCTGCACACGGGCAGGCGGCGCTTCCTCGCCTTGCAGAATTCGCTCCACGGACGGACGAAGTTGACGATGAACCTCACAGGCCTGGCCATGTGGCGGACCGACCCGTACCCGTCCGGCGACGTCGAGCACGTGCCCGTGCCGCACTGCTCGGCCTGCCCGCTGGGGCGCAGCTACGACACGTGCAGCCTGGCGTGCGTCGCCGCCGTCGAGCAGGCGCTGGACCGCCAGGCCGGCTCGGCGGAGTTGCCGGCGGCCATGTTCGTCGAGCCGATCCAGGGCAACGGGGGCATCGTCGTGCCTCCGGCCGACTACCTGCCGGCGCTGCGGGCGGTGCTGCACCGCCACGGCGTGCTGCTGGTGGCCGACGAGGTCCAGACGGGCCTGGGGCGGACCGGCCGATGGTTCTGCGCGGACCGCTGGTCGGTCGTGCCGGACATCGTGACCGGCGGCAAGGCGCTGGGGGGCGGAACGCCCGTGGGGTACTTCTCGACCACGGCGGAGATCGCCGCCAGCTACACCCGCCCGGGCGCGTCGACGTTCGGGGGCAATCCGGTGACGGCGACGGCGGGACTGACCGTGCTGAAGGTCCTGCGTCGCGAGGGCCTGGTCGAACGGGCCGAGGAGACGGGGGCCTGGCTGAAGGGCCGGCTGGCGGAGCTTCAGGGCCGCCAGGGACTGCTGCGCGAGGTTCGCGGCGAAGGGCTGATGGTCGGTGCCGAACTGGGCTCCAGGGGCGAGCTGACGCCCGCCCAGGTGACCGACGAGGCGCTGGAGCGGCTGAAGGACGCGGGCGTGCTGCTGGGCAAGACCGGGGTGGACCGAAACGTGCTGACGTTCATGCCGCCCCTGATCGTCGAGCGGGCGGACCTGGAAAAGGCGGTGAACGTGCTTGAGAACGTGCTGGCGAGCATCTGAGGCGACGGCCTGGTTCCTGGCGGCGCTGGCGGGCGCGGGCCTGGCGCTGGCCTTGAGCAGTTGCGGCGGGTTCGACCACCTCACGCGGGTGCAGTCGAGCATCCCGCTGTCCAAGGACTGCGCCGCCTGCCACGTGGACATCGCCCGCGAGTGGACGGCCTCGCCGCACGCGGCCGCCTGGTCCTCCGCGGACTTCCGCGCTGCCAGCAACGGCTACCGCTTCTCCGCGTGCCTGCCCTGCCACGCGCCCGAGCCGGCGTGGTCGAGCCGGGCGCCGTCGGTCGCCCGGGCCGGCGACCGCCAGGAGGGCGTCACGTGCGTGTCGTGCCATCTCGAGCCGGCGACGGCGGAGTCGCCCGCCGCGATGGCGGGCCCCCTGCCGCCCACGGGCATGGTCTCGCCCCATCCGGTCACGGTCAGGCCCGAGCGCTACCGGGACGCCGCCTTCTGCGGCCGATGCCACGAGGGGACCTACCGCCAGTGGCGCCAAGCCGCGCCGGCCGACAAGCCGCCCTGCCAGCAGTGCCACATGCCCGCGATCCGCAGGAAGATGACGCAGGCCACCGGCGGGATCTCCGGGCTGCTGGTGGCGATGGAGAAGGCGGAGGTGGAGCGGCGGCACACGTTCGATCCGCTTCCGCGGTCGCTGGAGGCGCCGCCGGTGACGCTGTCGGCCCGGCGCCGGGACGAGCAGATCGAGCTGGTCCTCCGCAACCGCCTGCCGCACGCCATCCCCACGGGCGAGTTCGGGTTCCGCGTGTGCGTCATCCGGGTCGAGGATGAATCCGGCCCGCTCGCCCGGCAGGAACTGAGCGCCCACGGCGGGACGGCGTTGCCCGCGGGAGGCGAGCTTCGCTGGCGCCTGAACCGTCGCGACCCCGGGGCCTGGCCCCGTCGTCTGCGCGTGCGACTGGCCAAGCTGCACCCGGACGGGCGGGCGAGCGAGTGGTTCGTCCTGGAGGTGCCCGTGCCATGAGCGCGAAGGTGCGGCGATTCCAAGGCGCGGAGATCGTGTTTCACTGGGCCCAGGCTTTGCCCATCCTGGCGCTGCTGGTCACGGGCGGCATGCTGCTGGTCCGCCGGGCCCTGGGCCTGCACGGACCCGCACAGGCCGCCCTGGCGTGGTGGCACAAGGCCTTCGCGGGCGGGCTGGGCCTGGTGGCCTGTCTGGCCTTGACGCTGAGCCTGGCGGCGGACAACTGGAGGCCGTTGTGGCGAACGCTGGGCGAGTGCCTTCGCTGGCGGCCGGCCGACTTCGTGTGGCTGCTCAAGGCGCCTGTCAAGCTCATCTGGCCGCGGCTTCCCATGCCCCCGGCGGGCCGATTCAATCCGGGTCAGAAGCTCAACCTGCTCCTGCAGGCGCTGCTGCTGATCGGGTTTCTGGTCACAGGCGTCTAGATGATGGCCGTTCGCGGGGCGCTGCTGCCGTGGATCCTCCACGCGGGCCTGTTTGCGGCGGCCTGTTTGCTGGTGCTGGTACACCTGTTCCTGGCGCTGGTGAACCCGTTCACCCGGCGGGCCCTTCCGGCGATGCTGACCGGTCAGGTCAGCCAGGAGTACGCAGCCGACCACCACGGCCTGACGCAGGGCAAGACCCAGCCGGACCGCTCGCCGATGGTGTCGCGCCTGGCGCTGGCGGCGACGCTGGCGGCGGCGGGCGGCCTGGCGGCCTGGGGCGTGCACGCGGTCGGGACGGGCGAGTTGCGGCACCGCCTGTCGCGGATCGTCGCGGGCGGCGGGAGCGACCTGCTGACGCCGGGCCCGCTGTGTGCCAGCCACGAACAGGCAGTCGGCGAGGGCGGATGCCTGGCCTGTCACAGCCTGACGCAGCGCCCGTCCTCGGCCTCCTGCCTGGCCTGCCACCAGGAGATCTCGCTGGCGATGCGGGAGCGGCGGGGCTACCACGGGCGTCTGGAGGGCGAGTGCCGGACCTGCCACGGCGACCACCGCGGCCGCGAGGCGGACATCCGGCCCCTGGACGAGCGGACGTTCAACCACGCCCTGGCCCGATTCGACCTGGACGGCCCCCACCGCCGCCTGGACTGCCGCCAATGCCACCTTCGACAGGACGGGCCGGCCGGCGCGAAGACGCGTTACATCGGCACGCGCTACGGCGCCTGTCACCAGTGCCACGCGAACCCTCACGGCGACGCCCGCGCCGACGACTGCCTGCGATGTCACACGCCGTCGGCCTGGAAGGGCCGGCTGGCGTTCGACCACGACCGCGACAGCCGCTTTCGGCTGGACGGGCGCCACGCCGATCTGGCCTGCCGGGCGTGTCACGCGACGGGGCGCGCTTCGGCGGCAACTGGCGGCCTGACGACGGCCCCGCCCCGCGGGAGCAGCTCTTCGGACCCGGCCACGCGAGCGGGGAGCCTGGCAGAGTTCCGCCTGTTCGGCCTGGCGGCGACGTGTGCGGACTGTCACCAGGACCCCCACGCCGGCAAGCTGGGCGCCGACTGCCGCACCTGCCACAGCGAGGCCGGCTGGAAGCAGCGGGAGCTGAAGTTCGTCCACAATCGGGACAGCGGCTTCGTTCTGTGGGGCGCGCACGCGACGCTGGCGTGCGAGAAGTGCCATCGTCCCGCGCCGGGGCGGACGCTGGCAGGCGCGACGCTCCGCGGGCTGGGCCGGCGATGCGACCAATGCCACAAGGACCCCCACGCGGGCCAGTTCAAGACCACCTGCGACGGCTGCCACAACCAGGACGCGTGGAAGGGCCGCCTGCTGGTCGATCCGCACGGCGCCGGGGCGACGTTCCGCCTGGCCGGCAAGCACGCCGCGCTCCAGTGCCGCCAGTGCCACGTGCCGGCGGCCGAGGGCGCCCCGCTGGCCTCCGCCCGGTTCGCGGACCTGGGCGGGCGCTGCCAGGATTGCCACGAGGACCCGCACCGCGGGGGGATGTCCTCCTCTGCCTGCCAGACGTGCCATCGCGAGACGACCTGGAAGGGGAAGGACCTCCTGTTCGCCCACGACAGGCATTCCCAATTCCGCATCGACCCCCTGCACCGGGGCGTTTCGTGCGACGGCTGCCACTCGTCGGGCGAGTCGGCGACCTACCGCGGACTGGACGAAACCTGCGAGGGTTGCCACAGCGACGTGGTCGCAGCGATGGCTGGCGGAGCGGCTGCGGGGTCGGACCGGGCCAGGCCCGATCCGCACTCCGGACGGGTCCGGTGCGTTCAGTGCCACGAGCCTTCCAAGACCGGGCAGGCACAGGCCGACTTCGCCCGCGCGTGCGCATCCTGTCACGGCGCCCGTTACGAGAGGCTCTTCTTCGACTGGTGCGTCTCGCTGGCGGAGCGGCGGGCGCAGGCGACGGCGAAGCTTGCCCAATGGCCGGCCGACAGCCCCGCCCGCAAGGAACTCCAGCAGAAACTCCGCCAGGCCGCCCGACTGCATTTCCACAACCTGCGGGCGGCGGTCGGCCTGTACGATGAGGTCCAGGCGGCTGGAGGTCCGGCGCCTCGATGAAGAATGGATGCGCCCGGCCGCGTCAGGCGGAGCGGCGTGGGCACGTCGGGGGCGCGATCGTCAGCGTCCGGCGGGCTGGGCCTGTCCCGTCGCGGGGGCGTGCACCACGAAGGCGCCGATGCCCAGCTTGCCGCCCTGCGGAATCAGCGTCAGCGTGTGGGCCTGGTTGGCGCAGCCCTGGAGCAGCAGCGTTCGCGTGCCGGCGGGCTGGGGCTCATAGACGCGGGCGAACAGCGGGTAGGACCGCCAGGTAACCTTGAAACCCTCGGGCAGCGTCGCCTTGCGGTAGCCGAGCGTCCAGGCGATCCGCCAGTCGGGCGGCTCGAGGATCGCCCGCCCCGACCGCGACACGAATCGCTCCGTGCTCCAGCCCTCGCCGTCGTCGCCCGTCACGCCGCCCTGGAGCTTGAAGTGGATCTTCTTGCCGTCCGGCGTGGAATCGCCCAGGCAGGTCAGCGTCCAGTCCTCCTCGACGGGCGGGCGGTCGAACGCGACGTGGTTGACGGCCGGCATCCAGATCTTCGCCGGCCCGACGCTCGGCCGGGTGATCGCCCAGAGTTCCTTCACGCCCTCCATGGGCTTGCCGTCCAGCAGCAGCGTCGCCTTGGCTCCCGCCGCCCCGCTGCCGTCGGACACCGCCAGCACGCGGTTGCCCGTGAAGCGCAGGGTGAGCCGCCCGTCCGGGCCGTGCGCCACGTCCGCCCCGCCGGCCGGGACGGTCGTGATCGTGCCCGCGGCCGCGGGGTCGTCCCCCAGCTCCGGCCTGCGGACCAGTTCCTCCTCGATCAACCTGGCGTACAGCTCGCAGCCCTGGGGGTTCAGGTGCACGGCGTCGGAGAGCAGGTCCTTGACCGCGATGTTGTTGGCGGTCAGGTGCCTGCGCCACTTCTCGCGGAGGTCGATCAACATGCAGCGGTACTTCGGCGCGACGGCGCGGATCTGCACGGCCCGCTCGTCGTGCGAGGTGTTGACCTGGTCGGGCTTGTCCTTCGAGACGATGTTCAGGTGGCTGGTCCAGAGGACGATCTCGGCCGAGGTGCGCTCCCGCACGCGCTGGACGATCTCCTCGTACTTGTCCATCGGCCCGTAGACGTGGAAGAACAAGAGGTCCGGATACCACGGGTAGAGGTCGTGGTCGGCGGTGCGGACCAGGACGTTCGAGGTGTAGCCCCCGATGGCCGCGTTGCGGAACTCGAACCGGACGGTGGGATACCTCTCGGCGAGGCGTTTCTGCACGATCTTCGTCCACGCCTGGGCGGTGATGGACTGGCCGTAGAAGAGCACGCGCACGTGGGCGGGGTTCTGGGCCGTCGACGCCTCGAGCGCCTTCATCGTGCGCTGGATGCAGGCCGCCGACGGGTTCTGCGGCGCGGCGGCGCGGGCGGCCCCGGTCGCCGCCAGGACGGCAAGCAGCATCGCGAAGAGTCTGGTCGTCATGTCCGTGCTCCCTTGAAGCCGGGCTGGGATGCGCCCACGCGGCACAGCCCCCGGGCCGGCATTGCACATGCTCTCCAACGCGGGCCGGCGAGACCGTATTTCCCCTCGTCGCGGACCCGGCCGGTCCTCCGGGTCCTCCCGGCGGTCGCGCGGAGAGGGCCCCCGTCGGCGACTTTCTTGCGCCCGTCGCCGGACGGAGGCGTGAAGCGACGAAAGAAATATGTCATGATTCGCGTTGGAACCCTGTGCGGCCCGCGAGGCGGGGGCAAGACCTCGCGGCCGCGACGCATCCAGGTCCGGCGCCGGGCGCGGCTTTCGCAATGCCTTGGAGAACAACCATGAACAGGACGATTCTCGCACTGTGCGGCAGCTTGTTTCTGGCGGCATCGATTCAGGCGGGCCCGGCCGGGCGGGACGTCGTCAAGGCCCGCGTGAGCGACAGGCTCGCCCGCGTGACGCTCAACGCTCAGGAACTCGGCGGGGAGATCGACCGTCGCCTGCGGAACCTGATCTACAAGAACTACATGGTGATCGACCTGGACGGCCAGTGGCTGAACCACTTCCGCAACCGCACGGCCCGGGGCAACCGGAGTCACGTGTACTACGGCATCGGCAAGGTGCTGGACGCGGGCAGCCTGTTCGCCGCCTACACGGGCGACCCGAAGGTCGCGGCCCGCACGCGGTACATCCTCGACGAGCTGGTCAAGTCGCGCGACGCCGACGGGTACGTCGGCTTCTGGAAGGTCGAGCCGGAGAACCGGCAGGACCACATCAACTGGATCCTCCACGAGCAGGAGTACATCAACCTGGCGCTGGTGCGCCATTACCGCTGCACGGGCGATCCCCAATCGCTGGCCCACGCGAGGATCATGGGCGACTACATCCTCAAGACGTTCCCCACGCCCCCCAACCCGTGCTACGACGCGGGGCAGATCTGCACGGCGGGCCTGCCGGAGGGGATGCTGGAACTGTACCGCGTGACGGGCGATCGGCGCTACCTGGACTTCGCCGCCGACGTGCCGCACGGCAACAACCGGGGCGAGATCCAGCTCGCCTCGCTCCGCACGTGGGAGCAGGACTTCAGCCGCCGCCCCTGCCACGTCTACGTCATGCTCGCGCGCTGCTACGCCCAGAGCGAGCTGTACCGCCTGACCGGCGAGGAGAACCTCCTGAACATGAGCCGGTACATGCGAAACGAGCTGCTCAAGAAGGGCGAGGGCGGGATGCTCGTCACCGGCTCGTGCTCCGAGGGCGAGCACTTCACCTACAACCAGAACGGGCGAGGCGCGATCGGCGAATCGTGCGTCACCGCCTACGTCCTGCGGTGGATCGACAGCCTCATGCGGCTGGAAGGCGACATGCGGTACGGCGATCTCACCGAGCGGACCGTCTACAACGCCCTCCTGGCCGCCAACTCCCCGGACGGACGGCGGATCCGCTACTTCACGCCGTTCACCGGCGAGCGCACGTACGACAACCGCGACTACTTCTGCTGCTGCGGCAATTACCGCCGGGCCGTCGCCGAACTGCCCCAGAAGGTGTACTACCGCACGCCGGACGGCGGGATCGCGCTGAACCTGTTCACCCGCTCCACCAAGGCGTTCGACGTGAAGGGGCGAACCGTCACGATCGCCCAGGAGACGGCCTACCCCAACGACGGCGAGGTGAAGCTGACGTTCTCGACGCGCGAGGCGGTGGCGTTCGCGTTCCAGTTCCGCACGCCGCGCTGGTGCCGCGAGATCACGCTGCGGGTGAACGACGAGGCCCCGGCGACCATCGACCCGCTGGCGCAGAAGCTCGGCTGCTGCGTGCTCGACCGGACGTGGAAGGACGGCGACGTGGTGAGGATCTCGATGCCGATGAGTTGGCGCTTCCTCCGCGGGCGGGCGGTGCAGGAGGGGCGGGTGGCGCTGCTGCGCGGACCGGTGGTGTTCTGCGTCGGCCTGGACCAGAACGCGGCCCTGCCGGCAAGCTGCCCCGAGCCGCGGAACCTGGTGATCGACCCGGCGTCCATTACGGCGCCGGTGCGGGACGATTCGATCCGCCCGAACGGGCTGAAGGTCGTCGCCAAGGCCTGGCGCGACGAGAGCCGCACCGGCGACAAGGTGGACGTCACCCTCACCGAGTTCATCGACCCCAGCGGGCGGGACGTGTACTTCCGCGTGGCGGACCCGGCGGACACGTCGCCCATCCCGGTGGCGGATGACGAGATCGTGTCCTGGCCGAACGAGTACGTCAACGCCCACGTGGCGCAGGCGTTCTACGGGCCCAAGGTCCCGGGAGACCTCAAGGCCGCCTTCGAGGTCCAGGGGGACGTGGCGGCGGACCTGGCGGCGAACTACGTGAACCCCAGGGGCAAGACCGGCCTGAAGGCGGAGTTCCCCGACGCGACGGGAGGAACGTGGGCGGTCTACAACTGCAAGAACCGCGGGTTGCTGTCCACCGCGGCCGGCGGCGAGGTCAAGTGGCTGAACTCGAAGTTCAAGGCGTTCGGCTCGCCGCTGGGCTACGCCTACGGGCTGGAGGGCCAGGGCGACCAGCTCGGCTTCGTGTCCGACTACGCTCCCAGCGACCGCCAGGAGGACGCCTGGCGGGAGCACTACACCCGGAAGATGTTCGACCAGGTGCTGCCCGCCGGCGAGCGAAGCGGGTTCCTCTACACGCACCCGATCTCGGACACGGCCAGCTACAACGTCTTCCGGTGGACGCCCTCGGCCGGCGTGCGGAAGAAGGACGTGACGGTGTGCGGCGAGGTGTTCTCGAACCTGGGCAACGGGGTCGAGCTCCGCGTGATCCGCTGGAACGACGACGCGCACCACGACGTGCTGGGCACGTTCAATACCCGCGCCCTCACGGTCGGCAAGTGCGGCACGGTCAAGTTCGCCCTGCCCCTGCCGGCCGGCCAGGCGGGCCGGCACGTGGACTTCGTGCTGCACAACGCGGGCGCGCACGTCTGCGACGCGACGGCGATGCGGGTGCGGGCGTACGTCAACGTGCGAAAGGCCCCCGGCCAGATCGACGTGACCGAGAAGATCCAGGCGAAATTCCACAATCGCCGGGTCACCCCGCTGGGCCGATACGCCGAGCTGTTCGCCGAGGCCGCGCCCGGCCCGGACAAGACGCTGAAGGTCAAGGTGAACTACTGGCGCGACGGGGTGGTGAAGTACCTGGAATTCCCGCCGGATTCGCCCCTGGACCTGACGAAGAAGCCGTAGCGTCGATCCGGTCCCGCCGGACGAGGCCGGCGTGTCGGCCGACGCTTGCCTGCGAGCGGGCGCGCACGCGTCTGCGACGCAGAGCTAGGTGCAGTTGCACCCGTTGGGGCACTTCCAGTAGTTCAAGGGCACGTGCCCCGCCGGCGTCGGTTCGGAACACCAGGTCGCGCCGCACCTTTGGCATCGAAACCACAGCTTGGCTTCATCCAGAACGCGCACCCCGACCTTGCCCAGCTTTCCGAAAGGGATTCGCTTGGCAGTCTCCACGGCTACCCTCTCGCCTTCCGGGTGGAGGCATGGACCGGGCGCTCGCTCACGCGATACAGGGTGACCCTGTTGCGGGTGGTGCGACGAGAGGCCAGCCAGCGCAGGCTCGGATACCCCAGCAGCAGACAGACGAACACGAGGGTCAGCCGGTAATGGCTGGTGAAGATCAGACCGCTGATGAACCCGGGCACGGCGATGCATTCCAGGATGAGGTGGCCCCAGTGGGTGAGGGACCTGTCCTGCTTGCGGGAGGTCGTGATCCCCTCCTGGTCTCTTCGGCACAACTCGAACAGGTTGTACAGGAACGATCCGCCCACCAGGATGAACGCCCCGGCGCCTCCGATGTACGTCAGGCCAATGAACGCGTTGGAGTCGCCGCCGAGCAGGATCGTGCCCCACAACCCCGCCGCGCCAAGCAGACAAGGAGCCCAGATCACCCACTGGAGACTGGAGTACTTGAAAGTCACGAGGGCACGTTTCTGGCTTGGTTGAGCAGCCGCCAAACGGATGGCAGTGGGCTGATCCGTCAGGCTGCTCGTCCCTGTGCTCGCCGGGCCGAGGGAGAGTTGCGAGGGGCGAATCTACAGGCTTCGCTTATCCCACATCTAATCTACATTATAGCGGCAGACCGCTCTCGGCGCCCTGTAATTCTCGGAGAATTCCCCGACGGCCGGCTGCCGGTTCCCCCGTACTGTCCGGCGGCGTCGCCTGGCGCAACGGATAGCTGCTGCCCGGCGCGCGACGGTGGCGCCGGATATCCTGCCAGGCCAGACGCAATGCCCAGGCCATCAGGCGCGGAAGCGTCCGCAGCATGCCCACCATGGTCAGGAACTGCAGGCCGGCGTCCACCAGGTAGCGAGCGCTCTTGGGACGCGCCAGGCGATCAGCAGCCGCAACGGGTTGCTGAAGAACAGCATCGCCAGGATCAGGTTCACCTGCATCTGCCACGGGCGCTGAGCACGCGAGGCCACCACGTAGTTCCCGTCCTGCATGTGTGGCTCGACGGTCTTGCCGCCGGCGGCCGCAATGGCCTGGCCCGATTCGTACACCGATTCGTAACCGCGCGAACCGGTGGCCGGCGTGATGACCAGCACCTGCGCGTCCACCGCGCCGGCCTTGCGCAGGATATGGAGCTGATTGAGCAGCCCGTAGTCGCTGCCCCGCGTCAAGAGGGGTTGGCCCTCGTGGTGCATGAGCATCGGGATCGGCATGATCCCCTCCTGGTTGAGCAGCCGCATGGCCTCCAGGCTCTTGTCGCCGCCCTGGCCCTTGCGGACGAGCGTGGCGGTCACGTCTTCGACGCCCAACCAGATGGCCCTGACCCCAGCCTTACGGACCAATTGGAGGTGGTCCTTCATTCGCAGCGTGTCGTGCACGGTGGCCTCCGTGCCCCACCGCACGCGTTTGCGCAGCAGCTCGCCGTCGATGGTCGCGCCAGCCAGCTCTTCGACGATGTCCAGGGCCCGTTCGGGCTCGTTGAAGAAGTTGTCGTCCGTGCCGAAGTAGAAAGGGAACCGGTACTCGCGCGCCAACCCGGTCAGCTCCTCGGCGATTCGCTGCCCGCTCTTGGCGCGGAAGGTCCGCTGGTTGTAGGCCGGGATGGGGCAGTAGGGGCACGAGAATTTGCAGCCCAGGGTGAACAGCACGGAACTGGCCGGCGTGCTGCGGCGGACGCCCCGCGGGTCCATCGCCTGCCCAGACAGCGTGGCCTTTCGGCTGGGTCTCTCGAGCAGGCGATAGCCCAGCAGGGGCGAAGGCAACTCGTCCAGGTCGCCCAAGAGCCGCTGGACCCCGGTGTCAACAAGCTCCTGGATCGTCCCGTCGCGGTCGGTTCGCGGGTAGACCAGACCCGGCACGGCGTCCAGCAGACCCCGGTCGCGAGCCCGCAGGAAGGCCGATCGCAGGCTTTCGTTCTCGCCCCGCTCGGACAAGAGCACCTCCAGCAGGCTCAACAGGACGTAGTCCTCGCCCGTCACGGCCAAGTCCGCCTGGCCAGCATCGGGGCTGCCGTCTCCAAACGCCATCCATGGCTCATAGATCAGCAAGGGGCCTCCGGTGACGATGAGAGGCCGGCGGGACGGCTCGATCCGGCAGGCGTCGCGGAGCAACTTGGTGAACGCGGCGGCGTGGATTCGCATGCTGGAGACCAGGAGGAGGTCGGGCATCTGCCCGTCCAGGTTCATGCGGGTCGGGTCGAACCGCGGATTCCACTGCTGCAGGACGATCCGCGTCCTGGTGAAGCCCGAGTCGGCAAGGGCGGATCCGATCGCCCTCGGTCCGGCCGGCGCGATTCGAACGCTGGAGTTGGCAAAGGGCAGGATGCGGGTGCGGTGGTCAAAGGCATTGACGACGACGGTTAACAGGTCGTGGCGGGCGGCCAGGAGCCGCAACCGCCTGCGAACGTCCAGGTGTTCCCCGGGCGCCAACAGTCTGTCGCCTGGTCTGCGTGAGGGAAGTTCCACGGCGATTCCTGATCGTAAGGTTCCTTGCCAAATGGTAGGCGACGATTTCGGAACTCGCAAGCAAGCCGGATCGTCAATCGGTGCGAGAATGGGGGTATGCAATGCACGGTTTCGCGGGTGCGTCATCACGTCGGGTCCTTGCCAGGCAGGATGGGTTCGCCAAGGCCCGAGCCGACGGATTCCGCGACGGTGAAGTACTGCCCGTTCACTGGGGCGGGAAGGCCAGGTTCTTTCTGCAAAGGAGTCCGGTGCCAACCGGATTCGCTGGCGGGGCTCCGTATAGCCGCGTCGCCAGCCCACAGCATTATCGCCGAATCGGCCATGCCTTGTCAAACCAATGCTGCACGAGTGTCGCACAGCGTGTGCGGCGCGGGCTGCGAAATAAATGTCGGAATAGCCGGAATCCCGGCCCGGGATTGTGTATAATACCCGAGTTCGGTACGTCTCCGGCACCTGCCAACATAATCCTCCGGGCTTATATTCGCTTCTTCCGCATGACGCTCCTGACTCCTTGGGCCGGAATCACGCCCCTTTCGAGGATCCTGGAAAGAACAAGCAGGATCCGACGCCCTTTTACAGGAGACAATCCATGGGCAAGAAGCTGTATGTTGGAAACCTCGGGTACGACGTGACGGACGCTGACCTGGACCAGTTGTTCGCCCAGCATGGGACGGTTCAGAGCGCCAGCGTCATCATGGACAAGATGGCCGGCCGGAGCAAGGGCTTCGGCTTTGTCGAGATGTCAAGCGACCAGGAAGCCGGGGCGGCTATCGCCGCCCTCAACGGCAAGGACTTCGGCGGCCGGGCACTGACGGTCAACGAGGCCAAGCCGCGTCCCGAAGGGGGCAGTCGCGGCGGCAGCCGCGGCGGCGGGCGGGGCGGCTACGGCGGTGGCGGCGGGCGCCGGTACTAGCCTGCACGCTGCACTACAACCCGTGAGGAGGGCTCCCTGCCGATGGCCGGGGGCCCTCCTTCTTCTTTGCGGGACCCCTGCCAGAGGATGCGGTTTCCAGCCTCCGCTCTCTGGGGTCATCCAACGGCTGAGAAGGTGTCATCATGCCCAGACAGCAATACGATTCTGTTCGGCGCAATAAAGCGCTCGCCCGTAAGCGGAAGCAGGAGCAGAAGCGTCTCACGAAGCAGGCCCGCAAGGCCGGGAACGGCGCCCTTCCTGTCGCGGCCAGTCTTGATGCCGGCAGGGGCACGATCATGAACGGTTAACCTCACGGGGAAGAGCGGGTCTGCACGCGTACTTTCTGCCGATGGCGGGCCCGCCGCCCCCCGAGTTCAGGGAGAAGATCGATGCGCCTCTACCTGCTGAATCCGGGCAACTCGCTGGTCAGTTTGGCGAATGTGGCACAAAGCCGTTGGAACCGGTATCGAATCTGGAAGCCGCTGGGGCTGCTGACCGTGGCGGCCTTGACGCCCAGAGACTGGGAAGTCCGGATCCTGGACGAGAATCTCGGGGCCGTCGACTACGCGTCGCTGCCTCGCCCGGACCTGGTCGGCATCAGCGCCTTTACCTCGCAGGCGCCGCGGGCGTATGAACTGGCCGACTCGTTCCGCCAGCAGGGGGTGCCGGTCATCATGGGCGGCATTCACGCCACCATGTGCCAGGCGGAAGCCTCCCGCCATGTGGATTCCATCGTCACCGGCGAGGCCGAAACCGTCTGGGAGACGGTTCTGGAGGACTTCCGCCACGGGCGGCTTCGCTCGCTGTACCAGGGCGAGTACGCGGACATGGCGGCCACCCCCGCTGCCCGGCATGACCTGCTGGGCGGCCGGTACGCCTTCGGCTCCGTCCAGACCACACGGGGATGCCCGCTGCGATGCGGGTTCTGCAGCGTCTCCTCGTTCAACGGCTATCGCTACCGTCAGCGGCCCATTGATCGCGTTGTCGAGGAATTCCAGTCCATTGCGGAAAAGTGGGTCCTGGTCGTAGATGACAACCTGATCGGCACGGGGCCGGCGCACAGGGAGCGGGCCAAAGACCTGTTCCGCGCGATGATCCGTGCCGGCCTGCGAAAGCGGTGGATCGGGCAGGTGACCATCGACTTTGCCGATGACGAGGAACTGCTGTCGCTGGCGTCGCGATCCGGGTGCCAGGGGGTGTTCATCGGGTTCGAGTCTCCCAGCCCGGAGGGACTGGCCGAGATCGGGGCCTCCAAGGCTAAGCTGTCCAGCGGAAGGGACATCCGGGATTCTGTCGAGCGTATTCGACGCCACAACCTGCTCGTGGTGGGATCCTTCATCCTCGGGCTGGACGCAGACGTTCCGGGGATCGGACGGCGGGTGGCGGAGGCGGCCAGCCAGTATGGCGTAGACATGTTGAACGCGCTCTTTCTTACGCCGCTGCCGGGCACACGCCTGTGGGAACAGATGCATGAGAGCAAGCGGATCGCGGCAGCCGACTTCCCCCAAGACTGGCGATACTACACATTGGGCTACCCCACCGCCAGATACAAGCACTTCACGACGGCCGAGCTTGTGGCTGAGATGATCCAGTGCGAACGCCTGTTCTACTCCTCCGGCCGAATCCTGCGCCGGTTGTGTAATAACGTACTGCGGTGGCGCAGGCCTCTACTGTCCCTCGTCGCCAACCTCTCGTACAGGAAGAACGCCCGCATTACGCATCGAAACTACCGTGCGTTGGGGCTCGATACTGAGACGGCTGCGCCGAGCGGCTGCAGGGGAACTCCGCAGACCATTCCGAATGCATAGCGTGGTTCCATCATGCTTTAAGTGAAGACCCGCGGCGTCGCAGAAGGTGGCATAAGCCAGGGCGTGATCTACCCGAGGATTGAGCCTGCGGCTCAAGCCGACCAGGAGAAGGAGGCAGTCAGCAGCGAAGAGGGCTCTTCGCGGTCAGTATTCCTCCAGGCAATTTGTCGAGCTTTCGCAACGCGGGAGCGCAGGCGAGAGGCCTGCCCGCAGCAGAAGCAGGTTCTTCAACGGGCTCCAGGGGGCGCAACAAAGACACCCGCCGACCATTCCTGTCAACGGGTGTCAAGAGCGGGCGATGAGACTTGAACTCACGACATTCACGGTGGTCCCGCCAAAGCACCCAGCCTTGAAAGCCGGGGCACCACTCAAGTTCCCCGCCTGGTCATTCGTGCCGTTCGCACCAACACCCAAGCCCCCACGCCGTAAAACGCGCCGTTGATCGCCAGTCCCCACCCGATGGAGAACCCCATGGCAAGCGGGGTGGCGACGCTGCCAACCGCGACACCGATGATTCCCCCAAGCACGGTTCCAGCCATGACTGCGCCAATACGCCCATAGTAGCTGAACTTCTCCGAAGACAACGCGAATCCCCCCCAAATCACCATCCCGAGGATGGCGAAGATTCCTATTCCAATTCCTCTCGCCTCCCTTGGTCTTCCAGTGATATCGACGGCCCATTCGGCCAGCCTCGAAACGCTCTTCCGCAGGGCGTCCAACTCGGTCCGTATCGCGTCTCGTTGTTCTTCGATTTCCCCCTCCCGCGGGAAATCCCCCCGCCATCCGCTGCTGCCGCGGGTCTTCTTGCGAAATTCTTCGAGCGCAAGCAGATTCTTCTCTCTCAGATGGGTCCAACCGTATAAGACCTCCTTGATCAACTCAGACTCGTTCTTGAGTTCGCATTGTCGTTTGGCGGGCGCGAGATCGCAGACCACGGCCACAAGGGGAAACAACGCGGCGGGGACCGCTACCGCAAGCCCCAAGCCAAGGAGCCAACCGAGGCGGACAGTGCGCCGCGAAGTCCCCGGTTCGTCCGGCTTGCGGGGTTCGGGTGCTCCGTTGAGTTCCGCCGCCCGCGCCGCGGCTTCCTCGAAGGTCGCATGGCTGCTGACGACCTCGCCGCCGGACCCAGGCTCAACGTGGAGTTGACGAAACGCGTCTTCCGACATCGCCGAGTAGGCGCCGTCATTGTCGCGAACAACTGCGAAGTTCATGGCTGGTATTCCTATTGGGTTGCTCTTGGGGAAAGGGGCCAGACGCCTTGAAATGTCCTGGGCTGTCCGGCATGTTGTTCCCGAAACTGATGCGGATGGGGACAGCGGGCGGGGCCGAGAGGACGGGGAGAGTGAGGGGAGGGAGCGCGTTCGTGGTCGCGTCGGGAATTGCCTCGGCTCTCATGGACGTCGATTCCCGCCTGGTTCATGGTCTTCGCCGCCGATAAAGTGATCCGTTGGCCTGGCGCAGGCCATCTTTGGGCGCCCCCGGCACGAACAGGCGGACGGCCAGCCGGTTGCAGCCCCGCCCAAGCCCTTGGGGCACGTGCCCGCAACAGTGTATCCCCGGCTCCGCCCGGGTCAAGTGCCCATGCACCTGACTCATCCCCACTTTGGCGCCGCCTTCCTGGAAGCCGCCGCCCGGGCAGGCCGTACCTTCGGCAGGGCCGTCCTTAGGCAGGCAGGGCCGAAGGCCCGTGAGAAAGTACCCCAGGCCTGCCTACGGCAGGCAGGCCGTAGCGCAGCGAAGGCCTGGGTGCCAGGCCCGCAACCCGCGCAGCCCCAACGGGGCGGGGTAAGCCGTGGAACACCGACACGGCAACGATGATCACGCGCGTTTCGTTACATCGCCCTTGCAGGGCTCGGGCATCCCGCCGTCGCCACCCTGGCCTGCGCTGCGCTTCGGCCAGGGCTATCCTACGCCGGCCCGTTGGGCCTGTACGGCGGAGGGAATGAAGATGTGGGGCATTGAGAATATGCGGACCCACAGAACATGTCGGGCGGGAC
>Ga0116149_1000767_pt1 | contig 41226 bp, 27 predicted proteins | sample AD_UKC057_MetaG_FD_89787 | JGI IMG/M metagenome (GOLD analysis project Ga0116149, IMG submission 89787) | Active sludge microbial communities of municipal wastewater-treating anaerobic digesters from USA - AD_UKC057_MetaG | ecosystem: Engineered > Bioreactor > Anaerobic > Digestate | place: USA...
AAATCTCAACCCAACTGAAAAACAGTTTGCACAATTACAAATTGGCAAGTGAAGTAATTAATAATCAATTGATAATAAATGAGATAACAAGACAATTAGATTCAGTAAAATCTTCAATTCAGAATATCGAAAGTGAATTAAAACAGCTGCTCCAAATGGACGTATCAGTTTACAAAAACTATAAGCTCATTAGCAGTGTGATTGGTGTGGGTCCTGTAATTGCAGCGCACATGATTGTGTGTACAGCAAATTTTCAAAGTTTTCCTGATGCAAGAAAATTCAACTGCTATGCTGGTATTGCACCATTCAGTAAGAACTCTGGAATATCAATCCATACCAAATCGAAAGTAAACAATATGGCTAACAAGCAAATGAAAAAGCTGTTGAACAATGGAGCCAATTCTGCCGTACGAAACGATCCTGAGCTTAGAGCATATTACATCAGAAAAATCAACGAGGGCAAACATCATAACTCCGTAATGAACGCCGTCTGCTGCAAGCTTGTTGCAAGAATGTTTGCAGTAGTATCACGTCAAACAGAATTTGTGAGTCTTTATTCTCATTCTTTAAATAAACAAGCATGCTGATGATTTTTTGTTAGAATGGGAAATAGCTTGCAATGGCTTGTGCGGAGAAAAGCTATTCTCATTTTAACAATTTTTTTTCACTTTTATTTGGATTTGTCTTAGAATACGAATGTGAGGAACGAACATGAAGCAATCTGCATTTACGGGTGGTTAGGATAGATTACTGAAGTACTCACCGGGCACCTCGGCTCCATCTCGACTTCGCCATGATGACCGGCTCGGCGACCGGTTCGGAGGAGCATGCAAACGGTTAGGAGGAGCATGCAAACGGCTCGGAGGCTCATGCAAACGGTTCGGAGGTTCATGCAAACGGCTCGGAGGTTCATGCAAACGGTTCGGAGGCTCATGCAAACGGCTCGGAGGTACATGCAAAGGGTTCGGAGGCTCATGCAAACGGCTCGGAGGTACATGCAAACGGTTCGGAGGTTCATGCAAACGGTTCGGAGGTTCATGCAAACGGTTCGGAGGTTCATGCAAACGGTTCGGAGACTCATGCAAACGGTTAGGGGGTGCATGCAAACGGTTCGGAGGTTCATGCAAACGGTTCGGAGGCTCATGCAAACGGCCCGGAGGAGCGTGCAAAAAAAATGGTGAAAACACGGAGGCTTTCACCATTAATAAGTAATAGCAGTTACAAACTATTTGTCACGTATCAGTTTAAGGTTGCTTACTTCATCGGCGGTTCGTACCTGAAGAATGTACATGCCCGGAACATAGTCAGACAAATCGATGGTGCATGCGAAATCTTCGCGGGCTGTAGTGTTGTTCACCCACAATTCTTTTCCCTGTATATCGGTAAGTACCAGTTGAACATCGCCGTTGTATCCGGTCATGCTGATTGTAGTGAATTTTCCGGTGGGGTTCGGATAGGCCGAGATCTGCATTCCCGTTACGGTGTTGTCAATGCCATCGCAAACAGATACAATCACGGTCATGAAATCGGTGGTTTCGCACTCGCCAACACCCACGGTAACCCAGATTTCGTAATCCGATGGGGTGTCCCAGGTATGGGCAAAGGTGTTATCGGTGGATTCGTCTGACCATAAAACATAGTCGTAAGCGCCCGAAAGGGTATAGGTGTATTCTTCGTTTACACAGCCTTCGTCGGTTTCGGGTAAGCCCGGATCGGGAGCCTGAGTAAACGTAATAAGGATTTCATCGGAGTTGGTACACTGATACTCGTTGGTGATGGTAACCGCATAGGTACCTTCTTCGGTAACGGAGTAGGTCTGGTCGACAGAACCATCCTGCCAGAGGTAGCTGAATAAATTATCACCGGCATCGAGTACCAGTGTTTCGTTGCTGCACAGTGTCTGGTCGTCGCCAAGGTTTATTTCGGGTGTGGGATTGAACAGCACTTGAATTGCGTCGCCTCCGGAACATCCGTGTTCATCGACAACCTGAACCGAGTAATTACCATCGGTGGTAACTTCGAGGCTTTGTGTTTCGATGCCACCGGTCCACAGATAGGAAGCATAATTGTCGCCTGCATCAAGCACCACGGTATTACCCGTGCAGCTTTCGATATCATCACCGAGATTGATTTCGGGAAATGCGTAAACCGAAATGGTGGTGGAATAGGAATCGCTTCCGTCGAGGTTTTGTACAGTAAGCGTAACGGTGAATTCACCGGCATTAACGAATGTATGGGTCGGGTGTTGCTGATTCGATTCGGGTGTACCGTCGCCGAAATTCCACAACCAGGTAAGCGGGTTGTTGGTCGATTCGTCGGTGAAATTCACCATTACGGGCAGACAGCCTTCGGTAATGTCGGACGAGAATGCGGCTACCGGCGGTACATCGTTGGTGTTTACTGTGCCGCAAGCTTCAACCCAACAGCCGTTGGCATCGTAAACTGTAAGGCAATATATCCCACCTTCGAGGCCGGTTGCTGTCTGATTTGTCCAACCCGACGTCCACACGTAATCAAACGGCGCTGTGCCTGATGTTGGAGTAACCGTGGCTGTTCCGTCATTCATTCCGTTTCCGGTTTCGGGAGTTGTGCTTACGTAGGCAGTAACAGCCGGGTAATTCGAAAGGGTAATAACATCGCTGGCAGTACATCCGTTAGCGTCTTCAACAACCACGGTATAATCGCCGGGAGTACTTACCGATAATGTGGAGCCTCCGGCGGTGCCGTTCCATGTGTAAGATACAAAGCCTGCACCGGCATTTAGAATCACATTTTGGTTAACACAGCTAATTACATCATCACCCAGATTTACCACCGGATTTGTGAAAATGTCGGCACTTGTTGTTGCTGACGCTGAACATCCGGTTGTTGAATTGGAATATACCACGGTGTAGGTTCCTGTATTTGCTGCCTGAAAATTAGAAATCACAGGGTCTTCATCGGTCGAAGTGAATCCAGCGGGGCCTGTCCATGCAAAACCGGTTCCGCCACTGCCGCTGGCCTGAAGCTGAAGGTTCTCACCCGGACAAACCGGTCCGTTGTTCGAAGCCGAAACCGTTGGATTGGCATTTACGGTAGCTGACGTGGTGGCCGAAGCCGTGCATCCTGTGGTGGTATTGGTAAGCACTACGGTATATGTGCCACTATAAGTTGTCAGCGCATTGGTACGTGACGGGTCTTCGGTGGTGGTGCTGAAGCTTGCAGGTCCTGTCCAACTATAACCCGTTCCTCCTGAACCTGTTGCATACAGGTTTAGCGTACTTCCTGCACAAACCGGGCCGTTGTTTGAGGCCGAAATGGTAGGATTGGCATTAACCGTTGCCGATGTTGTGGCCGTAGCAGTACATCCTGTTGAGGTGTTGGTCAGAACTACGGTGTAGGTGCCAGAATAGCTGGTTAGAGCATTGGTTCGTATCGGGTCTTCGTCAGATGAAGTGTAACCTCCTGGTCCTGTCCAGCTATACCCTAAACCACCTGAACCGGTGACATTCAGGTTGAGCGTTGCACCGGCGCATACCGGGCCGTTGTTGGATGCCGAAACACTGGGATTTGCATTTACGGTTACGTTGGTTGTTGCTGATGTGGAGCAGGTGGTTGTTGTGTTGGTGAGGGTTACACTGTAGCTGCCTGCGTGGGTGGTAAGCGCATTGGGGCGTGTTGCATCCTCGCTGGTGCTGTTGAAACCGGCCGGCCCTGTCCATGAATAGGATGTTCCACCTGACCCCGTAGCATTCAGACTGATGGTGTTGCCCACGCAGTAGGGTCCCGTGTTGCTTACCGATAGGGTCGGATTGGCATTGACAGTAATGTAATTGGTCATGGTCAGGGTATTGTTACCGTCGGAGTTGTATACCGTGAGTGTAACACTGTAGGTTCCGGGTGTATTATAGGTAATTACCGGATTCTGAAGGTTTGAAGTCGGAGTTACAGCACCGGTGAATGACCATGCCCAGCTGGTAGGTCCGTTTGTTGACAAATCGGTAAATGTTACCGATTGTCCCTGACAGATGGCTAAGGGGCTGGCCGAGAAATTTGCCACCGGAGGGGTGTCGCTGGTAGCCACATTAACCAAAGCGCTCGAAGTACATCCATGTCCGTCCTGAACGGTTACCGAATAGTTTCCTCCGGCTAAACCTGTTATGCTGGCTGTGTGCTGTCCATTACTCCATGTATAGTTGTACGGGCCGGTTCCCGTTGGCGTAACGGTAGCTGTACCATCGTTTGCACCATCGCCCGATTCCGGTGTTGACGACATCGAGAGGCTGGCAGGAGTGTAGAAATTAACGCTGATATTATCGCTGGCTTCACAAAGATTTCCATCGGTAATGGTTACCGAGTAGTTACCTGATGTACTTACCGAAATAGTCTGTGTGGTAGCTCCGGTTGACCAGTCGTAGGAATAACCTGCGCCTGCATCAAGTACTACAGGCGTACCCGGGCAACTGTTGATGGCTGACCCAAGTTCGATTGTCGGGTTGGCATTTACCGTTACCGTGGTGTTTGCCGAAGCGGTGCATCCGGTGGTCGTATTTGTCAGGGAAACGACATAGGTGCCACTGTATGTAGTTAGTGCGTTGGTACGTGTCGCATCTTCGAGTGTCGAAGTGAAACTTACAGGTCCTGACCACGAATAGGATGTGCCACCTGAACCAGTGGCATTCAGTTGCAGGGTGTTTCCGGCGCATACCGGGCTGTTGCTCGATGCCGAAACCGTTGGATTGGCATTTACGGTAGCCGACGTGGTGGCCGAAGCCGTGCATCCTGTGGTGGTATTGGTAAGCACTACGGTATAAGTGCCCGAGTAGGTCGTCAGGGCATTGGTTCGCGACGGGTCTTCGATGGTGGTGCTGAAGCTTACGGGTCCTGTCCAGCTGTAACCCGTTCCTCCTGAGCCTGTCGCAAACAGGTTAAGTGTTGATCCTGCGCAAATCGGACCGTTGTTGGATGCGGAGATTGTCGGGTTATCGTTTATCGTAGCATTGGTGGTTGCCGAAGCCGTGCAGCCTGTTGTGCTATTGGTCAGCACTACGGTATAGGTTCCCGAGTAGGTTGACAAGGCATTGGTTCGTGACGGGTCTTCGATTGTGGTATTGAAACTGGCTGGTCCTGTCCAGCTATATCCTGTACCTCCTGAACCGGCGGCAAACAGGTTCAGCGTTGCACCGGCACAAATCGGACCGTTGTTGGATGCCGAAATGGTCGGGTTGGCATTAACGGTTGCCGATGTTGTGGCCGAAGCAGTACATCCTGTGGTGGTATTTGTCAGCACCACGGTATAGTTTCCGGAATAGGTTGTCAGGGCATTGGTACGCGACGGGTCTTCGATGATGGTGCTGAAGCTTACCGGCCCTGTCCAGCTGTAAGCTGTTCCACCTGAGCCTGTAGCAAACAGGTTAAGTGTCGCTCCGGCGCAAATCGGGCCGTTATTGGAGGCCGAAATGGTGGGTTGGGGATTAACCGTTACGGTAGTTGTACCTGTTGCTGTACACCCAGTCCCTGTATTGGTTAGTACAAGGGTATAGGTGCCTGCATTTACTGCTTGTCCATTGGGAATGCTTGGATTGGCAGTGGCGTTTGCATATGAATTCGGTCCTGTCCATGCGTAGGATGTTCCCCCTGATCCATTGGCTGTAAGTGCAATGGTTTGTCCTGCACAATACGGACCTCCGTTGGTGGGCGAAACCGTTGGATTGGCATTAACAACAACAATGGTGTTGGCCGAAGCAAAACAGTTGGTGGTGGTATTGGTGTAAACCACAGTATACGTACCTGCGTTAATACTTTGTGCATTGCTGATGCTTGGGTCTTCGGTCGTGCTGGAATATGAATTAGGACCCGACCATGCAAATGTGTTTCCTGCCGACCCTGTGGCATTCAGCGAAATGGTTTGTCCGGCACAATATGGACCGGTGTTCGATGCACTGATGGTAGGATTGCTGTTTACAGTTACCGAGGTACTTGCTGTTGCCGTGCAACCGGTTACGGTATTTGTTAAAACAACATTATAATTACCAGTATGGGTTGTAAGTGCATTGGTGCGTGTGGGGTCTTCGGCAGTTGAACTGAAACTGGCTGGCCCTGTCCATGAATACGAAGTTCCACCCGAGCCGGTAGCATTCAGGCTGATGGTATTTCCAACACAATACGGACCGGTATTCGAGGCCGAAACTGTTGGGTTAGCGTTTACAGTAATATATCCGACCTTGGTTTCGGTGTCGGAACCTGAGCCGTTGGTTGCAGTAAGGCTTACCTGATAGGTTCCTGCAGTTGCGTAACTCACAGTCGGGCTTTGAAGATTGCTTGTAGCGGGGCTCCCTCCGGCAAAAGTCCATGCCCATGAAGTGGGTGTATTGGTCGATAAATCGGAGAAAGTTACCGATTGTCCTGCGCAGATTTGTGTTGAACTAGCAATGAAATCGGCCACTGGAGGTGTTGCTATTGGTAATCCGGTAACTTTGATATCGTCCATTGCGTTGCGGCGCGTTGTATTAGTACTATTTACCGTTGACCCACCGCATCCGGTATTACTGGTCATTATCCAGCGCAGATATACGTTGGCTTTGTTTTCGCAGGCTGCGGGTAAGGCAATGTCGTTTCGAACAAACCAAACATCTTCGACGAGTGTAATATTAACACCCAGATCAGTCCATGAAGTTCCGTTCAGGCTGTATTGAACTTTGAAATCACGGGGTGAGTTGGCATGATTCGACATTTGCGCAAACGAAAGCTTCAGTGTTCCATAACCCAATGTGGTGAAATTTACTGACCAGCCTTTGGTTCCATTGCCAGTATCCCATGTTTCTCCATCAATTGAGCGTGTGCTAACACCGGCAGCAGTGTATAGTACGTCGTTAACTCCGCCAAATGGTACAATGGTTTTGGTGAGATTGTTGGTAATTCCTGCGTCTGCAATATTGTTGTCAGTTGTATTGGGGAAATTCCACAGCACAATTACGGTGGGTGTGGGAGTAACCGTAATATACCCTGTTTTCACTTCGCTGTCGGTTCCGGCTGAATTGGTGACTGTAAGACTTACGTTATAGGTGCCGGGAGTACTGTAAACAATCGCCGGATTTTGAACTGTGCTGCTTGAGGGTGTCCCTCCGGGGAATGACCACTGCCATACGGTTGGCATTTGTGTCGATAAATCGGTGAAGTTTACAGTGGAACCTTCTACCACCGTTGTGTTATCGGCTGTAAAGTCGCAGACCGGGGCTACATATTCACTGTAAATTTCGATGTCATCAAGCATAAAGGCATAAGCATCGTTCGAAACGCAGCGTATGGCAACATACACCGACATATTATCATAGGCCGAAAGATCATAAGTATACTGTGTCCAGGTGGTGGGAGCCTCCAGATATGTTCCTGCCGAAATTTTAACAAAATTAGCCGTTGCATTGCCAGTTGTTGAAACATACACAATAAACCTTTCTAAACCATAGGTAGCTGTGATTGATTTAGCCCAGAAAGAAAATGAAGAATTCTCACCCAGTTCAATTTGAGTCGACATCAGCCAGTCGTTGTTGGGTGGTGTGGTTGCTGCCATGCATATGCCACACAGATTGCCTCCATGGGCTTCCCAGCCGGTGGCTGCCGGAGTGGTGTTGGCCGAATTGAATGCTATGAAAGATCCTGTATAGCCTTCGTTGGGATAGTCAAAATTTGTTGAACCATAGGTGACTTTACCGTCAACATCCAGGGTTGTCCAAGGACTGAACTGATCCACCTGGAAATCGGAGCACGCTTCGAAATCGAGCGAAAATGCGGTAGTACCATTGGGGTCGAATACTTCGATGTAATCTGTTCTTGTAACACTGTTCGATCCGTTTGCATTGCTTACCGTAAGCGAGGCATCGAAGAACCCCAGCGAGTTATAGGTAACTACCTGATTGGCCTCGGTCGAAGTTGCCGGAGTTCCGCCTTCGAATGACCACTCCCATGATGTGGGGTCTGTTCCTGCCGAGGCATCGGTAAACTGTACTGTTGAGCCCAGAGCAACACGCCGGGGTGAACCAACGAATCCTGCTATCGGCGGCAGACTGTTATCGAAACAGGTAAATGCATAAATGGCATGCTGAAAACTGTTGCCAAATAAATCGAGGTAAGGTGACCAACTTCCATAAATGGTATAACCCGAATTCAAACCTTCGTCTTCGGCATTGGTAACAATGGCAATGGTGTCGCCTGCCGCAGCATTACCGGGTTCGAGTAAACCCAGATAGAAGCCATTTGCAGGTGCATTGATGATATCATCGAAATTAATATCGATGTATCCCAAATTGTCGAATGCGGTTTTTACGTTGGCCATTGTTACTACTTTGCTTGCCAGAATATTGGTAGGAACACCATTTTCGTTATCCCACAATGCAAAGGTAACGTTGGCAGTACCGGTGGTTGTGGTTACTTCGCCGAGATATACCCGCATACCCCAAACCTGATTGAAGGGTTCGTGTTCGGCGAAATATTCGGCAAAGCCTTCGAACCCATAGCCATTGGTGCCGCTTAAATAGCCGGCGTATACACCTGAACTGGTAACTGTGTATAAACTGGGGGTGCAACAGAATTGCGACAGGGTATCGCAAAAACTGGGAACAATTCCCGTGGTTGTGGCATTGCCAACCAGACCGGGTAAGGTATGACAATAGGTTGTAGTTGCATATTCGTACACGGCAAAATGATATAATGTGCCTGGAGTTAGACCGGTTATAACGGCGTTGCTGGCAGCGCCTTTGTAAACAACATAGTTCCCTGTGCCTACTTCCATGCCGGAACCATAGTTGGCATTAAACGTATAATTTACCCCGTTAACCGGATTGGCATCTACCGATGAACCTTGACGTGCAAGAACGATTACACCCCCGGTACCATTGCCACGGGTCCAGTTGAGTTGCATCTGATTATCTCCGATATTTGTTGCCGAAAATCCACTGGCCTGGGTTGTGGGTGCGGTGCATGGGGCAGGACAACTGATAAAACAAAACTGCACAATGTTTCCGTTCTCAGTAATCGAAGAAATTGGCTTAGCCGTATTCGCTGCTGCCCACGATTTTGAATTGGGCGTGGTGGCATCGGTAAAGCTGGTTTTACTGGAGGTTCCGGGCCATGGACATCCCGAAGTGCTCACGGCACCCGAGCCGGTCATGATTCCGTTGGCTGTACTGGAATTGGCCGCCATAGGAAACAATCCCTGATGGCTCGTTGCATTAATGTCGTTGGCGCTGTTGTGCGACGAAATATAATTTCCGTCAACATGGTAAATAATCATACCATGGCCCGGACAGGCTGTGTCAAAACCGACCCGCTGACGGTTCTCAAGTAGGAAATATTCCCCGGTAGTGGGTGTGTCGTAACGGTAAAAACTGGTGGCATTTTGGGCTGAGTTGAGCATGGCTACATTTTGCGATGCCATCAGGGTAATGGCATTTGCCCATCCATAGATATAAATCTTAGTATATGGATTATGGTGCGCCGGCGTTGCACCGCCATTATTCCATGATCCACCGGCCATCATATCCCATTCACCAGTACCGTCATATTGGCCGTCCTCATCATAATTTGTATCGTAGAAGTCGGGGGCACCCAGCGTATGTCCAAATTCATGGCAGATTACGCCAATACGGGTAATGTTTGTGCCCGTAGTTCCCCGAAGTTCGGCAGAACATGAATATTTCGAAACACTTTTTCCATCTTTATATACGGTCGGAATTGACCAGGCGTGTGCCCAGATGGTATTGGCAGCAGCACCGGCATCTTCGCCATAGCCTGCATAGATTACATAAATACCATCAACACTGCCGTTGCTGTCGTTGTCGTAGAGTGCAAAATTAACTGTGTCGGCATCGGCTAGGTTTACCGCTTCAGTAACCAGTTCACGAGGACGAAGGTCATTATCATTGGCATCGTTGGCTCCATAGTAATTCAGTGTGTTCGATGCTGTGTAGGGCCCGGCAACATCAACCGTAAGGTTAAACTGATTGTAGGAGTTCTGCAGGTAATAATCCTTAACGCTACCTGTTGCACCGCCCACTGTGTAGTTAACCTGATTGAACAAAGCATGAAATTCTGCCTGTGTACGGGTGAATGCCTTGTCGGTATAAGCAATCAGGATGCACAGTAATCGCCTGTTACCAGTCGTCGGAAACGCCATGGTGCTTTTTGCTTCGGCCTCATACATACTCCTGATCTGACTCAGGTACGACATCTGCTCGTTGCTGTAGAACAAGCCCTTGGGGGTGCTCGCCAGCATAGCCTGTGCCTGACTGTTTCTCGATTCGATGTTTCGGGCCACAATACCCGATGGCACCATGTCGCCAATTCCGTTGCGTACAGCGTATTCATAGTAGCCTTCGCTGTTGAACATCAGCGTATAGCCGTCAAGGGTTTCGGCCCATTTTACGATTTCATCACCATGCAGATAAATCAGAAGGGTGGAACCATCGGGCTGAATAAATTCGATGATACCCGGTTTTGCCGGAACCGAAAAAGCAGGCTGGTACATAAAACCCAGTACGCAACACAGGAGCAACGAAAGGATAGCTTTTTTCATAGCAGGAAAATTAAATGAAATAAATTGTAAATATTTTGATATCAGATTGATTTGATTGACGAGAATCTTTAATTGCTAATCTTTTATTATCATGCTTACACAATGTTCTCATTACGATGTCTAATTCCTTCCAAAGTTACCAAAAATCTATTGCAAAAACAATCCACTTAAAAAAATGAAATAGAAATAAACAATTTTTGTTGTTTAGCGTATTGCAAAATGAGTTTTAGAATCGGCTAATCAATTTTTGGATTCCTGATAATCAGCCGGTCGTATAAAATCAATAATATGACGGTTGCAATACCTATCGCACTAAAAACCATCCAGATATTACCCGGGTGATAGGTGTTCCATAAATACTGGGTGAGTTCGGAAGGAGTCATGTGCATCTGCCGGCAGGCTGCGGCAATATAATCGTTTTGAGTAAATGTATCGCTGATTTGGGGAATGTCGAGCGAGCGCACATGAACTTCGCGTTGAAGCAGTGTGATTTTATCCGACATATTCTGATATACCGAACCGGAAAGCAAACCGGCAAAGAAATTACCTCCGGCCATAGGCAAAAAACTGCAACCCATGTATAAGGCTACTTTTTCGCGGGGAGCAATGCGGCCGACATATTCCGAAATTTTGGGTGACCCCGACATTTCGCCCAATCCGAAAATGAGGATACTAAAGAACAGAAACATGGGATTGTTGAACATAAACATCAGCCCGACACCGATGCTACTCACCAGAAATCCCGAAATCATGGCATGCAGGGGTTTGAGTTTCATCACGGCAAACGATACAAATACCTGCAACAATACGATATAAAGGGCATCGATATTGGTGAGCATTTCGGGTGCAATGTTGCCGTTTTGTGTTCCGATTTTTTCGGCCAGCCAGGGACTAATATTGTGTATGGCCTGATACACTGTCGAAGTGTCCATCCATTGTTCAATAAACACCGGCAGGGTGTAAAACAACTGATTGTACATGGTCCAGAAGCCTATTACAATAATCAGAAAAGCCACAAAACGCAAATCAGTAAGGGTACTGCCGATATTGCGGAATATAGTGCCCAGCGATTTGATCAAGGGGTCGGTGTTGCGCTTCCGTTCAGGTTCTTTAAAGAAGATAATGAGCAGCAAAAGATTCAGCAAAATCACCGTAGCCGACATGATAAAAACCCACTGCCAGTTGATAGCCCTCAGCTTTGAAGCAAAAATTGGCCCGACAAAAGCACCGATGTTTACCATCATATAAAAAATGCCGAAGCCTATTGAGGAGGTAGATGGGGTAGTGGTTTTTGCAATGCATGCCGATATTACCGGCTTAAACAGCGCCGCACCTACAGCCAGATAGATGAAACTTACAAAAACAAGCCGGTAGCCGTTGAACGAAGACATAAAAACATAACCCGAGGCGAGAATAATAAAGGCTACTGCGAGCACCTTCTTATATCCGTATTTATCGGCTATAGCGCCGGTTATGATGGGCAGTACATACAGAATGGCAACCACAGTGCCCATCATCAATCCCTTTTGTTCCTGACTGAACCCCAGCGCGCCCGTATCGGTGCTGCCGGTTAAGTATAGCGCCAGAACCATGAACATGCCGTACCATGCCCATCGTTCGAAGAGTTCCAGGGTGTTCGACACCCAGAAGGTACGAGGATATTGCCGTAAAATCTGTGAGAATTTCATGCTGCAAAATAAGGTTTATTCACCGAAATTTTCTAAGCCTGGCAAAGAAAACAAAAAAGCCTGAAAAGGCTTGGCAGTTCAGGCTTTTAGGAAAACAAATAAAAATCTTTATTTCTTCTTGAGACGTTCTACCGCTTTTTTGGCCGGCTCTGCAATGTCTTTTTCTTTGTCATTACCAAGTTTGGTTAGGATTGTTATGGCCTCGGGTCCGCCGTAATACTCGATAGGAGAAAGATAATAACTACGGTAGAAGGGCCTGATGGTTTTATCGTTGGCAAACTTAACCGCCATATTTAATGCTTTTTTGGTATCGATGCCTTCTTTGGGCTCCCAGCCGATGTAATTGCTGAGCGACACGCTGCATGAAGAAATGTAGTCTTCGTTGGCACCCAATTCTTCGATTTTGGCAAGTACTTCGGTGTAATGGGCTACCGAACGCATATAGCTGATTCCAACCATCGCAGCACAGCACAAATCTCTGTCTTCGCTGTTGAGGTAAGTCATATACATGGCTTCAACCTTTTCGATATGGGCGGGGTCTGTAACCCTCCAGAGTACGCCCAATACGGCAAGCCTGATGTCGAGTTCTTCGGTGGCATCGTTGGCAATACCTATCAGCAGATCAACATAACCGGCTTTGGCAAAACTCATTTCGCCCGACAGGCGGATCAGCTCACGACGACCACGCATTTCAACGTTTTTGTCAGCAACGGCAGCATGCAAATCTTTCAGCAGGCCTTCGTCGTCGGTGGCAAGCCATCCCGAAAGCAACTGACCAAGTGTTGATCCGTAATACAACTTTTCGTCAAATTTTTCTTTTTTCAGTGCGTCGAGAACGATACGTCCGTATTCGGGTTTCTTGTATATTTCATAATCATACACCCAAAAAGTCAGCGCATGCGCGCAGGCTGCACTACGTGCTCCGCTACTGGAATATTTAATTCCATTGAAAAGCTCTTCAACCAGGTTTTTGAACGAAGTGTCCTTAGCCATGGCTTTAATTCCTTCTTCAGCCTTCAGATAGGCCGGACAATTGGAGTTTTGCTGCTCGCAGGCGGCCATGTTGGTTATCAGCGAATCGAGCTTTGCATTCATCACCCATTCCGATTCTTTTGTGTCGCCTTTACCGCCACAACTTAGCAGTAAACAGAAACCGAATGCTCCGGTCAGAATCAACATCAATGTTTTTTTCATAGTCAATAATTTTAATTTTTTACTACTCTTAAGGATTTTCGTTTCCTCCCCGTGAATGGCACGGACCATATTTTATCTTTCACAAGAATAATGAATTTTGTGCAAAATAAAAATGATGTTGAAATCTATTTTGACGTTTTGTTAATAAAATCCCCGATTCAATTACCTGATGGCAGATCTCTTTATAACCAATTCTTCAGAAATTTTCGTAAATACCCAACCCGAACAAAGCATAATCGTAACGTGCGGGGTCCTTGCTGTCGAGCTTGCGCAGAACGGTAGTAAGTTCTTCAACGGCTTTCCAGTCGTTGGCATTTCGTGAGAGCAGCCCCAGACTACGGGCAACCCGCCCGCTGTGCAGGTCGAGGGGCAGCATCAGCATGGCCGGGGTGATGCACTTCCAGATACCGAAATCAACCCCGCGCCGGTCGCTGCGTACCATCCAGCGCAGAAACATATTCAGCCGTTTGGCCGCCGAGCCTTTCGAGACATTACTGATGTGTTTTTCGAAACGGGGCAGGTGGGGTGCTTCAAACAACACTTGCCTGAATTGTATTAAGGCATCACGCGTGTTACCGGCACCGGCAAAGCCCGCTTCAAGACTGCCATAGGTTTTAAGAATATGCTGTAATCCGGCTATCAGGTTGCACAAATCGCTGCTGCAAAAAGTCCGGTATCTGAAATCGTCGAAAACCGATAAGTCGCCGGGTTGGTGGTTCATCACAAAATCGGCGGGAGCATGGTCGAGGCGTTCCATAATGCCCGAAGCTGCCTTAATAATCGCCTTTCGGTTTCCCCACGATATCAGGGCAGTAATCAGTGCCGATATTTCGATGTCGTCGTTACGGCTGAAACGGTGCGGAATACTTACCGGGTCGTTGGCAACAAACCAGGCATTGTTGTAATCGTCGGCTTTTGCGTCGAGAAATTCTTTCAGACTACCGGGTTCCTCGCCGGGTGTAATTTTGTTCAGCATTTCGCACATTCAGCCTTAATGATTAATTTTATTGACAATAAAGCGAAAAAATATTTATTTTGCAACAAAGCGAAACACTATGCTGGCAGATTTTGTATGGAAAGGAATATTGGTAGGACTATCGGCGTCGATACCGCTGGGGCCTATTGGCATTCTAACCATTCAGCGCACCCTGAATAAAGGCCGGTTTGCAGGCTTCGTGAGTGGGAGCGGGGCTGCAGCAGCCGATGCATTTTATGCGATTCTGGCCGGCTTCGGGGTTTCGATCATCATCGATTTTATCATCGAATACCAGAATGTCTTTAAAATTGTGGGTGGCTTGTTCCTGCTGTTTCTTGGTGTGAAGTTGTTTGTAACCAACCCGGCCAAGGTCATGCGCAAACAGTTGAAGCAGAAAAACAAAGGACTCTGGGGCGATTTTTTATCATCGTTTGCCCTCACCATATCGAACCCGGTCGGCTTGTTTGTGTTTATGGCTGTTTTTGCCGGTCTGGGTCTGATAGGGCAGGAGATCCATTACGTTTCGGTAATCCTGCTCATCAGCGGGGTGTTTGCCGGAGGCTGCCTGTGGTGGTTTACCCTCACACTGCTCGTAAGCGTGTTCCGCAATCAGTTTAAAATGCGCAGGCTGCTGCTCATCAACAAACTTGCCGGTATCCTGGTATTTCTGTTCGGTATTTTCATTATTGTTTCGATGTTTATTCCCGCACTCAAAGAGAATAAGGTGTCGGGCAAGGCAAAACCAATCGAAGTGGTTCACCCGGCAGCCGGCAGTGCTTCGGTTACAAAATAGCGCAATTACCCTTCCCCATTGTGTTGTTTTCTTTTCCAAACGGGTCACCCGATGATGATTCCGAAGAGACGAATTCACAGGGACATTTCCATCCCATGTTCAATAGGCCAGCACCTTGAAAAAAAAACTTCCATTTTCGGAAAATTTCAAAAACAAATCTATAAATTTACGCACAAAACCAAACCGCTTATGCAATTTCTTTCGTTTGTAAACAATGAATACCGGTAATAAAGTAACAGTCTTTTTACCTCTCCATCCGAGTCACTCGCAGAGGACTCGGATGCAAGCGAACACCTTAAGTAATCAGGCCTGCAATGGTTTTTTATCCACACATTACCCAAATAAGCATGAAAATGACCCTGTATTCCCTGATAATCTTCTGCTCGCTCTGCTGCGCCCAACCCGATGGCAACAACAAGGAACCGGAATGGACCAAACCCGACCTGAACGGTCACTGGAAACTCCACGATACCCAAATAGTCGATCATGTACCATTCTTAAACCTGCAGGCTCCCGAACCCGATCCGCAGAACAGGGTCAGCGAAGACAGCCCCTGGGATTCATACACCGGTTACGATCTGGTTTTTGAAGCCGACTCCATGTACCGGGTCAACTATCCGATACAGGCATTTCCGCCGCTTCGCTATTCCCTCGATACAGGCTATGTGCACCTCAGCACAGGCGATTACAAGGAAGCTTATCCGGCCGAACTGGTCAACGACACCCTGGTGTTCTACCGCCCGCTGAAATCCGAACCCGGCTACTTCAAAGAGCAATATCTGAGAACCAACTTCAACGACAGTGTGTTGAACATCATGAAATACTACGGAATCAATTATCCCGAACTGGCCGGTACCTGGCACCTAGTGCGTGAAAAAGACTATGATTATGGAACCCACTACGAATTAAACTTTCCCCATACAATTTCCGATTCAATACATTTCAGCCGCGAACAAATGCAGTCGGCGCTTCAGGGCGAGTTGATTTATTGGATGCCTACCGATGGCCGTAAACGGGATTACTCCTTTGTCTATCGAAATCCATACATCTACTTTACCCCCCGAAAATGGTATCGCGGCGAGGATCCCTGCCTCCATTTTTACCGGGATTAAGCCACGGGCTCTCAATTAAGTCAATTGCTGAGGACCCCGCTGCTTTCAACCCTCCATACGCGTCACTCGCAGAGGATCCGGATGTAAACGAATTCCTTTAGCCCGATAGGATTTGCAATACAGTCGGAACAAATTCCCCTGCAAAAGAGCTAAACCCCACCCCACAATCAAAAACATATGCCAAAAAAAATCGCCCACCCGCCAATGAATGACATTGTTAATAATTATTCTTTGACTGTAATACTCAATTTGTTACTTTTGGACATTAAATGTCAAGTCAAATCGTTTCAAGTTGAAAAATATTGCGGAAATAATCAGAGAACTCAGAGAGCAAAACGGACTATTACTCCGACAGGTTGCTGCGGAAATAGAAATTGATCAGGCTCTTTTAAGCAAAATTGAACGTGGTGAACGAATGCCAACAAAAGAACAGGTTATTCGTTTGGCTAAATTTTATAAAGTTGACCTGAATGAATTTTTGATTGCGTTCATTAGTGACAAACTCGTTTACGAATTGCAAGACGAAGAAGTGGCTTTAAAGGCGATGCAAGTAGCTGAGAAGAAAATAAACTATATAACTAATAAGAAAAATGGCAGGTAAAAAACTCATCGAAAAAATTGCTGGTGAGTTGCCGAGCCATTACGCTGACCGGCTTGGGCTGAATTATGCCAATTCGGTAAATCAGGAACATAAAAAAACAAATGGACAATTTTTCACTCCTGTTGAAATAGCCAGGCTGATGGGAATATTCGCAGAATCTGGTGAAAGTTTTCTCAGAATACTTGACCCAGGCTGCGGAACGGCTATTCTAACGTGTGCTTTAATAGAATCATTAGTTGAGAATAACGAAAAGTTGACGGAGATTGATTTGACAGTATATGAAACTGATAAAGCGTTAATTCCTTACACAAAAGAGTCATTAGAATATTTAAGAAGTTGGTTACAGGAGAAAAATATCGAACTAAAAATCTCTATTCATACAAATGATTTCATTCTCGAGAACGCAGAATGTCTAACTGATAATGGCAACTTGTTTTCACAGACAATTAATCCGTTTGATATTATTATTTCTAATCCTCCCTACTTCAAACTACCAATTGACGACAAACGAGCGATTGCTGCAAAAGCAGTTGTTAACGGACATCCGAACATTTACGCCATTTTTATGGCTATTTCCGCGAGGTTACTAAAAGAAAATGGACAACTAATATTTATAACTCCGCGAAGCTACGCTTCTGGGAGTTACTTCAAATTATTCCGTGAGTATTTTTTTAAAATAATTGAAATTGACAAGGTGCACTTGTTTGTTTCCCGAAAAGATACATTCAACAGGGATAAGGTATTACAGGAAACCGTTATCCTAAAAGGAACACGAAAAGAAAAAACAAATCCGAAACACAAGGTAAATATTTATTCTTCACACGGATTAAAAGATATTGGTTCTACAATTGTCAAGTCTTTTGTACAAAAAGAATTGATTGACTTGAATTCAAATGAAAAAATACTATATCTACCTACCAGTGATTCAGATGAAGCAATTTTGAATGCTTTTAAAAATTGGAATGGAAACTTGAATAAATACAATATTCAAATTTCGACCGGCCCTGTGGTTGCATTTAGGTCAAAAGAGCATATACACGATTCATATCAAAACGGAACAGTATTTTTAGCTCCACTCTTTTGGCTTCACAATGTAAAACAAATGGTCTTGGAATGGCCGATGCCAAAGCCCGATAAAGGACAATATGTAAGAATTCAGGACGAATCAAAATCTATTCTTATTTCTAATAAAAACTATGTTCTATTGAGACGCTTCAGTGCTAAGGATGACAAAACAAGATTGGTTGCAGCTCCATACTTCTGCAATTTCATTGAAGCAGAATATATCGGTGTAGAAAACAAAGTTAATTACATCTATCGTCCAAAAGGACATTTAGAACGAAATGAAGTAGTCGGGCTTTGTGCATTACTGAACAGCAGTTTATTCGATTCGTATTTCAGGATTTTTAACGGAAATGTAAATGTGAGCGCAACCGAACTCAGAGAAATACCGCTTCCACCACTTGAAACTATTAAAGAAATCGGTAATATTATTATTCTTTCCAATGATTTTTCGGTAGATACCGCCAATAAAATAGTAAGTGAACAATTTGAATTTACACCAGTAATGATATGAGCAAAATTGACGAAGCAAAAAAAATACTTAAAGAATTAGGGTTGCCAACAGCGCAGCAAAATGAAATATCGGCATATACGTTATTGGCACTTTGCGGAATTAAGCCTCGTGATAGTTGGAGTAAAGCCACTTGTAAAAGTTTAAAAGTTACAAAAGGCATTATGGCTTTCGTTCTTGATGTGCATAAAAAAGAATACGCACCGAATACAAGAGAAACATTTCGCAGGCAAGTTTTACACCAATTCGTTCAGGCACGCATTGCGGACTACAATCCAGACAACCCGAAACTGCCAGTAAATAGTCCGAATGCTCATTATGCAATTACCACTGAAGCATTAGAAGCTATTAAAAAATTTGGAACAAAAGAGTGGAAGAAAGCAGTTGAAAAATTCAAATCGGAAGCAGGGGAATTAGCGAAACGTTATAAAAAAGAAAGAAAACAAAATTTGATTCCGGTAAAATTAAGCAATGGCAAAACGATTAAACTTTCGTCAGGAAAGCACAATGAAGTTCAGGCTGCCATCGTGCATAATTTTGCTGCAAGGTTTGCTAATGGTGGTTCGATACTTTATTTAGGCGACACTGCTAAAAAAGATTTGTTCGTAGATGAAACGAAGTTAAAAAAATTAGGTATTCCGATTGATCAGCATAGTAAATTGCCGGACGTTGTGATTTATGACGAAAAGAAAAACTGGCTATTCCTTATTGAAGCTGTTACTTCGCATGGTCCGGTTTCTCCGAAACGAATTGTTGAACTGGAAGAATTTCTGAAAAGTTGTAATGCAGGTAAAATATATGTAACAGCATTTCCTGATTTCACCGAATTTAAAAAACACTCCAATAATATTGCCTGGGAAACCGAGGTATGGTTGGCTGATACGCCTGACCATATGATTCATTTCAATGGAGATCGATTTATGGGGCCGAGGTAATACATTCTACAACATATGAAAATATCCAAGAGTATTGCGAATATCACGAAAAGGATAACAGTCTCAAATCTTCTTGGCGAATGTCATTCGCTGATAAATCGCGAAATGCATATCCAATACCCTGACACTGTAAATGCTGAAAATGACACTGTAAATGAACCTGTATTTTGTTTGATTAAATAAAACAACAAAATCACAGCATCCGAAATCGGGAAAAATCTATCGATAAGTTTGAGTACTGTTAAGAGAAAAATTAAAGCTTAAAGAGGCTGGTAAAATTGAACGAATTGGTAGCGACAAAACCGGCCATTGGAAAATAAACGAGAAGTAAACTACGGATTTTCTTTTCCCTATTTCGAAATGATATAAAACTCCGTTCTCCGGTTCATGGCGCGGTTCGCCTCATTAATATTCGGAACCAGAGGACTCGATTCGCCATAGCCTTTATAGCTCATACGCGATGCAGGAATACCCTTCGTAAGCAGATACTGATACACCGATTTGGCACGCTCGTTCGATAAACGCTCATTGGTAATATTTTCGCCCACATCGTCGGTATGCCCGCGTATTTCGAATCTAATCGTTTTGTTTTCCAGCAGAAAGTCCGAGAAGTTGTCGAGAACCAGCAGGCTTTCCGGACTAAGTTGTGCCGAGGCAAATGAAAAATTAATATCGTTAATCTTAACTGCCTGTCCGGGTTCAATGGGTTTAACCTCAAAATCAACCACCATAATCTCCTCAAAAATATCTTCAACCTCAACCGCATTCTCAATATAAAATGACGTAAAACTGTAATCTTCCTTCTTCACCACCAGCAAAAAATTATCATCCTTCTTCTCTTCGGTGATGGTTACGGCCACAGCATACTTCCCGGTTAACGAATCAACCATACCTGTGGTTACCTCCTTAGTCTGCAGGTTCTTCACTTCCACACTCGCATTGGTCAGTGCCTGTCCGGTTTCGTCAATCAGCTGTCCTTTTACAAACATTACCTTTTCGGGACGTGCCGCTTCATAAAGTTCCATCGAATAAATGTCCCAACCCCCCTTGCCATCAAACTTATTCGAAGAGAAATAGGCCTTTTTGCCATCAGTACTCACAATAAAACCCACATCGTCGTCGGTAGTATTAATCGGATAACCAATATTCTGAGGCTGCGTCCATTTGTCATCGCGGAATTTACTGTAAAAAATATCGAACCCACCCACACCCGGATGTCCATCCGACGAAAAATACAATGTCTGACTGTCGGAATGCATAAACGGCGATTTTTCGTTGCGTGATGTATTGATTACCGGGCCCAGATTAACAGCCTTTCCCCATGCACCGGTTTCATCTTTCTTACTGTAGTAAATATCGCTGGTGGGTTTATTCTCATCCCAGCCCACATTTCCGGGACGCATGCTGGCAAAATACAATGTATTTCCGTCCGCACTAATCGAAGGCTGACTTTCCCACGAACGAAACCCGTTGATATTCGGGCCGAGGCTTTTCAGTTCCGACCAATCGCTCCCCTGACGTTGCGAAACATAAATATCGCAGTTGTCATAATCGCGGCTCACAAACTCACAAATGGTAACATACAAGGTATTATTATCAATCGAAATACTGGCAGCTCCCTGATTTTTACCACGATTAAAAGGGTTCGTCAATGCCGATGCGTTCTCGTAAATTTCCGTACCGTTATCGTTATGTACACGGTTGGCCGCCGTAAACTCTTCAACAAATTCGTCACCATAAATCGAGGTCAGGTTTTTCCCCATATAAGCCTGAGTATAAAAAGCAATACTTCCGTCGGGCGATATCAGCGGCAGATATTCATCGTTTTTTGTGCACACCCCCTCAACCGGAACCGGTTGAAATGGCACAGGATTACTCAGTAAATTGAAATAGTTGTTCAGAAATGTCAGTTTCGCCTTGGCATTTTCGAAATTCTCCGACTTTCGGTCACCCTTCGATACAAATATGTTGAGGTACTTCTGCGCATTTTTGTAATTATTTTCATCGAAATAAATAATTCCCAGCAAATAATTCACCGAGTAGTTGTCGTATTGCGGACAGGTTTCGGCTACTTTCAGCAGACAGGCCTTGTAGAGGCTGTAGTTCATCTTCTCGGTTTTCGTATCCCGCGATTGCGTATAACGGTAATTATAAATCTCCGACAACACCAGCCAGGCTTCCGTAAAACTGTCGTCTTCTTCAATCGCCTTCTGAAAATTGGCAATGGCTTCGTCCTGCTTGCCACTGTTCAGTAGTTTTATGCCTGTATCAAAGTATTTTACTGCTTTCTTCGAGTCAATTTCGTTACAGTATGAATCAACATATTGCGCTTTTGCCACCATCGAAATCATCAGGGCAAAACCAATCAGTACACTATGTAAAACCCATCTGCGCATAATCATGATAACGGTTGAACAAAGATATAATTTTGCAGTTTATCAAATAAATTTAATTCAATAAATGTGCCCTTAATGATTCGATTGTTTTTATAAATTTGCAACACATGAAAAACAACGGAACAAACGGAAGCCGCAAGAAGAAAAGCCTGTCCCAGCGCTTAGGCATATATCACCGTTACAATAAACGTCAGGGGCTCTACACTTTTTTCCGCGAAAACTACAAGAAAATGCTGTTGATACTGGGAGCATTCGTTGCGCTGGTATTGGTGGCCAACTACTTTTTTGATCTGGAAACGCTCGCAGATTTTATTGTAGATAATTATCCCACCGACATTGTTTTTGTCATTTTTTACATTTCCGAAACCCTGTTTGGGCTTATACCTCCCGATTTTTTTATCCTTTGGGTGCAGGGATTCGAAATACCATATATGATGGTTGGTTTGCTTGCGCTGATTTCGTATTTAGGGGGATTGTCAGCGTATGCCATCGGGCGAAGGCTGCGGCTGATCAAACGCTTCAAGGGCTATCTCGAACGAAAGTACGACAGCCACATGAAGAAAATCAGGAAGTGGGGTGGGATTGTCATTGTGTTTGCAGCCCTGTTTCCCTTGCCTTATGCCACCACCTGTCTGGCAGCCGGTTTGCTTAAGTACCCGTTTTCGCGCCTGCTGTATCTCGGTGTGTTCCGAATTGCACGGTTTTACTTATATGCCCTGGTATTATACGGTGTAATTTCCTGACAGCCACACCATGTCGGCAATGCTGCACATTCCGTAAAGCAACGACGCCATTCCGTTGGTAATTCCGAATGCAAAGCCGATACTGCGCTGCGATTTACGGTTAACCAGAATATGCTGCCAAATCAGCATGGCGATAAAAATAGCAGCGCCAATATAGTATATAATACCCAGACGATAGATAATGCCCATGCCAATTGTCAGTGCAGCTACTACCAAATGAAACCCCTCCGACAACCATAAAGCGCGTTTAATTCCCAGCCTTGCCGGTATCGAAAACAAACCCTTTTTCTTGTCGAAATCCTTATCCTGCAACGCATATATAATGTCGAAGCCGGCAGTCCACAGTAACACAATACCCGAAAGAAAGAACGGCAGGCTGCGAAACGCTCCCGACACCGCAAGAAATGCCCCTGTGGGTGCCACGGCCAGCGAAAGCCCGAGTACCAGATGCGACAAGGCTGTGAACCGTTTGGTGTAGCTGTATCCGAGAATCAGAGCCAGCGCCGGAAACGACAAAACAAAACACAGCAGGTTAAGCCACCATGTAGCCGCAACAAACAGAACAGCATTGATAATTACAAACCACAGTGCTTGACGGGGTTTAATAATTCCCGATGGTATCTCACGCTGTTGTGTTCGCGGGTTTTGCGCATCAATAAGGCGGTCGGCATAGCGGTTGAAACCCATGGCTGCATTGCGGGCAAAAACCATGCAGAGAACAATCAGCAACACGCTGAACCAATCGAGTTCATAGCTGTAATAATAAGTAGCCGCAACCATCCCTGTCAGGGCAATGGCAAGGCAAATACCGTGTGACTGAATTTTACCAGCGAAAAATATTTCTTTAATCCTTGCACCGCGGTTTTCTTTTTGCAAAGGTAACGAAAGCCTGCAAAGATGTGGTCGGGTGTTACACAAAATGTTTTTTCATGCTGCATAAAACAAAAAAATTGTGTGCGACGCAGTATATTAGCATCCGATTAATTATGTATAACCAATTAAAAAAATAGAAACATGGCAGGAAAAACATTCGTCGAAAAAGTGCTGGAGGCCAATTGCGGAGCCATCGTATTTCGCAAGCCCCACATCGTGCTTACCCACGATAACACCGAGAGTATCAAGCAAACTTTCAACAAAATGGGCGGAACCAAACTCTTCGATCCCGACCAGATTCTTGTGGTGCTCGACCACAATGCACCGCCCACCAGTGCCAAGTTAGCCACTTCGTACCAGAACATCCGCAACTTTGCGAAAGAGCAGGGCATTAAAAAGTTCCACGATGTGGGCGACGGAATCTGCCATCAGTTGGTAGCCAACTACGCCGAACCCGGGATGATTATTGTGGGCAGCGACAGCCACACCTGTACAGCAGGTGCCTTTAACTCCCTGGCTGCCGGTATCGACCGCACCGAAGCTGCCGGACTGTATATGAAAGGCGAAACATGGTTTCTCGTACCCGAATCCATTAAGGTTGAACTCAAAGGCAAATTGAAACCCGGAGTGTACGCCAAGGATCTTTCGTTGTGGATTATTGGTATGATAGGTTCCGACGGAGCCAACTATATGAGTATCGAATATCATGGCGAAGGTGTGAAAAGCCTCAGTATTTCGGAGCGTATGACCCTGGCCAACCTGGCCTCGGAAATGGGAGCCAAGAATGCGGTTTTCCCTGCCGACGAAGTACTCGAAAAACACATGGGTCGCAAACTGAACGGTGTGTGGGCCGACCCCGATGCACGTTATGCCAAAACCATCGAAATTAACCTCGGAGACTTGTTCCCGTTGGTGGCTGCTCCCCACAATGTAGATAACGTAAAAGCGGTATCCGAAGTGCAGGGCCTGCCCCTCAATCAGGGACTCATCGGCACGTGTACCAACGGTCGCCTCGACGATATCCGCATTGCAGCCGAAATTCTCGATGGTAAAAAAGTAGCCGACGGCTTTCAGTTGCTGGTAATTCCTGCTTCCAAAGCCATTTATCTCGAGGCAATCAAAGCGGGTTATGTCGAAAAACTGATGAATGCCGGAGCCAATGTGCTGGCATCTTCGTGTGGCCCTTGCCTGGGTACAGGTCAGGGAATTCCGGGCGATGGTTACCGCGTTATCAGTACAGCCAACCGCAACTTTTTAGGCCGTATGGGCAACGAAAAATCCGAGATTTATCTCGCTTCTCCGGCTACAGTAGCCTGGTCGGCCATCGAAGGTAAAATTGCCGACCCAAGGCAAATTCAGGCCGGTGATGCATTCCCGTTCCAGTCGCCGCAATCAGCCACCGTATCGGTTGACCCCGCCGACAACCGCCGCCTCGGTAATGTGTGGAACTATAAAGACACCGACAACCTGAATACCGACCAGATGTTTGCCGGAAATCTGACCTACAATGTACTCAGTTCCGATGCAGCTGCAATTATGCCCCATCTGTTTGCCGGTTTTGACGTGAACTTTGCCAAAAACGTGCAAAAGGGCGATATCATCATCTGCGGCGAGAACTTCGGCTGTGGTTCTTCGCGCGAACATCCCTCGGTAGGACTGGCTCATGCCGAAGTAAAAGCCGTAATCGTAAAGTCGGTGAACCGCATTTTCTACCGTAGCTCTATCAATCAAGGACTTGCCCTTATTGTACTGCCCGAAGTAGTTGATGCATATCAGCCCGGCGATTCGGTGGATATGATTTTCGATAAAGGTGTTGTACTCATCAATGGAAAAGAATATCATTTCGAACCCTTGCCCGATAAACTCATGGCCATTATCGAAAAGAAAGGTCTGGTAAACTGGATTAAAGGATAGATTATTATTTTTGCAGGCAGGAGCAACACGTGTAGCTCCTGCTTTTTTATTTTGTATGGATTTTAAGAAATACCCCAACCGTCAGGTGCGCCATAGCCTGAGTGCGCCTATTATTTATAGTATTTTATTGCCCGTTTTGGTAATGGATTTATGGATTGAAATTTACCACCGTGTATGTTTCCCATTGTATGGATTGCCCTACGTGAAACGCAGCCGCTATATACGTATCGACCGGCACAAACTGAAGAAGCTCTCCTGGCTTCAAAAACTCAATTGTATGTATTGTGGCTACGTGAATGGCTTTATCAATTACCTCAGGGAAATTGGCGCACAAACCGAAAAATACTGGTGTTCGATAAAACATGTTGCCGATGATGACTTTGTGGAACCCGCCCATCACATCGATTTTCATGAGCGTACACTGTACGAATAATATTTTTCGACAAAACATACGAAATAATTCATTTATGCGTTACATTTGACGTAACCAAAGCCGTGTAATGCTATGAAAATGAAATTATTAACATTAATCAGTTTGTGTGCACTCGTAATACTGTCGTCGTGCAAAAAAGACCCGCAGGAAGTGCTCGATATTCCACTCACTAATAAACAAGCCAGGATGGTAAGTTCGGGCAATGAGTTCTCGTTTAAACTATTGCAAAAAGTAAACGAAAGCGAATCAACACCCAAAAACATTATGGTTTCGCCGCTGAGTGTGCACTTTGCCCTGGCCATGACCGCCAACGGTGCCCGCAACAACACGCTGCAGCAGATGCTCACCGCCCTCGATTTTGACGATTATTCCGTTGAAGAATTCAACGAGTATTCGCACTACCTGATGAACCAACTGACCGGTCTCGATGAGAAAGTTACCCTTTCGATTGCCAATTCTATATGGTACCGGAATACCTTTCAGGTGTCGCAGGACTTCCTCGATGTAAACCAGCAATACTATGATGCCGAGGTGCATTCCATCGACTTTGCATCAGCATCAGCACCTGGTACTATCAACGATTGGGTTAATGATGCCACACGCGGTAAAATCGATAAAATTGTCGATAATATTTCGGAAGACATGGTGATGTACCTGATTAATGCCATTTATTTTTATGGAAGCTGGAAGTATGAATTCGAGAAATCGAAAACTTCCGATATGGATTTTACCACAGGCACGGGCAGCATTGTACAGGCTCGGATGATGCAAAACGAAACCGAACTGCGGTATTTTGGGTCCGAAGATGTTACCATTGTTGAATTGCCTTACGGAAGGGGTAATTTTGTGATGGACGTTTTGCTTCCGGCTTACGGAGAAACAACAACCGACCTGATTTCCGATTTGGACGCTGACCAGTGGAACGCATGGAACGAAGTAATGGGCGAAACCGAGGTGCATCTTTACATGCCCAAATTTACCTTTGCCTACGAGAAAACACTCAACGAAATGCTTATCAATATGGGTATGAGCGATTTGTTTGCTGCCGGACTTGCCGACCTTACAGGTATTAACCCGGGCGGCGGTCTTGTGGTAAGCGAAGTAAAGCACAAAACCTTTATCGATGTTGACGAAGAAGGAACCGAAGCCGCTGCTGTAACTTCGGTCGGCGTGGAACTTACCTCGGTACCTGCGGGGCCTGTTACAGTCATTCTCGATCGTCCTTTCGTGTTTATGATCCGCGAATCAACCACCGGAGCCGTTTTGTTCTCAGGTGTGGTGAATAATCCGGTTGAATAGAAAGCAATTTATCTCCCGCTAAAAAATAAAGTCTGGCACTGACAAGCAATCAGTGCCGGAACTTTTGGTAAGCCAACGTGAAATTTACTCAATCACCAGCGTTTCTGTCATAACCCGGTTGCCCGATTCAACCTGAATTAGGTAATGCCCTTTGGCAACATGGCTGAAATCGAGATCTGCCTTGTTTCCGTGCACCGGTATCTGTCCGTCGAACAAAAGTTTCCCGCTGATGTCGAAAAGTTTGATACAGAATGAATCGGACGAGTCAATCACCTCGATGCTAAATTTCCCGTAGTTCGGGTTGGGGTATAATTTTAACCCATTTGTCTTATTATCGCTAATGCCAACCCATTCGTTAACAGTGATATTAATCGTGCACGACGATTCATTACCGGCGGCATCCACCACAGTCCATAAAATCTCATTCACCCCTTCGGGAAGTAAGGCTCCCGATAACGAGGCCGCATTGTTGAAGTTGTTAATCTGATAGTCAATTGCGCAGTTGTCGTTGTTTGCCACCGGATCGAACTGACTGCCGATAACAAAATAATAATGATTGGGAGCCGCATCCACCTCGGCGTCGGGTGCACAGGTAAGCGAGGGCAATATATCGTCGTTTACAATCACGGTTTGAAACTGCGTGTAATAGTTACCGGCTTCATCGGTATAACGCCATTCTACATAGAAAGTGCCCTGTTCGGTGTACACCAGCGGGTCAATGGTAGTTCCTGTTATATTCCCGCTACAATTGTCGGTGGCGGTAGGCGACGTAGTGATTTCGGCGTAGCACTGCGAGTTAATTACAGGAAGTGTGGCCAGGTCGGGAACGGGTGCAGTATTGTCGCTTACGTTCACCCATTGATACTGCTGGCTGCTGTTATTGGCTGCGTCGGTGTATGTCCATAGTATCAGGTAACTCCCTTGTGCATCGTAAAATAGTTCATCATCGGTAGTTGCCGAAATCGTACCATCGCAATTGTCGCTGGCCTGAGGTGTATTAACCACACTCACCTCACACTGACCGTTCAGGTCGGGAAGTATGCTGAGTACAGGAACCGGTGCGGTATTATCGTTCACTGAAACCAGGGCTATATTGCTGGTGGCCTGACCACATCCGTTTCCGGCTGAGTTAGCAAGCACGCGGTAATAGGCACTCTCACTCAACGGTCCGCACACATAGCTATTCGCGTTTTCGCCGGTGATATTTTCCCAAACTGTTCCGTTTGACGAAAACTGCCACTGCAGTTGGACTGAGGGTGTGCCACCGGTGGTTGTTACGCTCATGCTGTGAAAATCGCCGCTACACAGCATGGCCCCGATGGGTGATTGGGTAAAGGTGATATCACTGACCACGCTAAGCATGGCGGGGGTGGAATAGGCATCACCGCAGCCAGCTCCGGTAGTGCTGATTACACAACGGTAGTAGGCACTCGAAGTGGCATTATTTACGGTGTAATCCGCAAATCCGGCATCGGTAATATTACTGTAAGTTATATTATCAGGCGAAACCTGCCACTGATACGATAAAGCCTGAAATCCGCCTGTTGCCATTACATTCATACTGTGAGAACCACCGGTGCATATGGTGTTACCTGTAGGTTCTGAGCTTATCGTAATGTCGTCGTACACGTCGATATGTGCCGACACACATCCGGATGCTGCATCGGGACATACACTGCTGCGCGTTTGCACAAACACATCGGTGCTTTGCGCGGGTGTGTAATTCCATGTGGCATTACCGGCTTGCTGGCTTCCTCCACATGTGCCTTCGAACCATGCCAACTGATCGCCATTGGTTCCGGGCGTGGCATTCAGACTTACGGTTCCGCCTTCGCAGATTTGCAGCGTGCCCGGGTTAAATGTCGGAGCCGACAATGGGAAATCGCTAAGACTGAGTACATAATTTCCGGTTTCTCCATCGGTGGCATTACTGCCTACCGAAATGTAATAACTGACTCCTTCGGTGCTGCACCATTCTGCGATGGAACTTAATCCCGTACCATAATTATCGTTGCAGGTAATTTCTTCGAGGCTTCCGCATGAGCCGGAGTAAATGTGTATTTCGGTGTCGAAGTCGGTAAGCAAACTTTCGGTACTGGCACGCATTCTATAGCCTGTGCCTGTCACCTTAAACCATACATTATGGTCGTATCCGCTACAGCCAGGGTTTGCAGGGATATCGCTGCCGGCACAATGGTTGTTGCGCATACCGCTGTTGAAGGGCAGTGTGCTGATGATGGTTGCGTTGGCGCACAGGTCGTTGGCCGGCAATGGAGTAACCTGAATGCTGGCAATCTCGCTGAAAGCAACATCGCAACCTTCGCCCGTTGATTCGGCACGGCATCGGTAGTAGCGTGTTTCGGTCATGGCCGGTGTGGTGTAGCTTTCGGTGTTAGCCCCCGGAATTTCTGCCCAGCTGATGCCGTCGGACGACGCTTCCCAGAAGTAGCTCAGGCTTCCCATTCCGCCGGTGGCCAGCGCGTTCATACTGTGGGATTGACCTTCGCAAAGACTGGTCCCCATGGGTTGTAGTGAGAAGTCGGGGTCATCAGCCAGACTGATATTTAAATATCCACAGGTACCAATCGATACACAGGGACCTTCGCCGCGTATGTAGAAAGTCCCCGAGGCTACTGGAACAAAGCTGATGCTGCTGCCCGTGGTGCTTGCTTCTGCAATGGTGCCGCAGCCAAACGAATAGAGTTTCCATTCGGTGGCATCGTTCAGACTTCCGGTAATGTCTATGCTGATGGAGCCACCCATGCATGCCTCACCCGCCGTTAGTACCGGTGTTTCGGCAGCCATATAGCTTATTGAAGATTTACGGACAACATTATGATGAATATCGGTGAAGTAAACATGATTGCAATCATCTATAAATATTCCATAGCATCCACCAATGCTAGCATCGGTAGCTAAACCACCATCACCTGAATATCCAAATACACCATTGCCAACAATGGTTGTCACCAGCAGGGTTGTATTATCAATTTTTCTGATTCTGTAATTACTATATTCTGCATATATCAGATTCCCTTGATTATCAATGTGTAAATCAAGTGCTTGATTCATGTTTACTTCAGTAGCATTTAGGTTTTCTCCATTATAGGCAGTATTGCCTGTACCTGCGTACAGGCTGTTTGTTGCTGTTGCTGTATTGTAGTAATATATTTTTTGCTGTGTGGTTGAATAAAAAACATTGTCGTTATTGTCAACAGCAACACCCCAGATGAATCCCCATCCTGTTGAATTGGGAAAAGAAGTTACATCATGTGTTTCATGATCAATTTTTTTTAATCCTTCGCTATAGTCGCCAACGATAACATTGTTTTGCGAATCGAATGACAAACCGAATGGATAAGAAAATCCCGCTGCAAGCAAACTGATGGTACCCGTATTCAAGTCGATTTTTCGCACATCATAATTACCCATTTCAGTAAATATTAAGTTGCCCTCGCGATCGATAGCCAATTTAAATGGATAGTATAACAACGCGCTGCTGGCTGGGCCGCCGTTTCCGCTGTTGCCGGCCGTTCCTGTTCCTGCAAAAATGCTGGCTATACCGGCTGGATTCACTTTTATAATAACGTGACAGCCATACACAGAAATGTATTTATTTCCGTAAGCATCTGCTACAACATCGGCAGGAGTAGACATGGCCAGATTTATTGCCGATCCGCCACCGCTTCCGCAGCCATTGGTGCCGTTGCCGGCTATTGTGTTTACAATCTGGCTTTGCAAACTGAGCGATGCAACAAGGCAAAGTAGTATCAGAATATAGCGTCGCATAGAAAGAAATTTTTTCTAAAGATATTACAAATAGGGGGGTGGTTTATGCAAAATAGTCCTTGTTTATGAACAAAATTATTTTTGTTTTGTTAATTTTACGAACGATAAACGAATGTCAATTTAAAACCTAATACAATGATTACATTACCACAGTTACCTTACGAGATGAACGCACTGGAACCCTATATTTCGGAACAGACGCTGAAATATCACTACGGGAAACACCATCAGGCTTATGTTACCAAAGTGAATGCACTGGTTGCAGGTACCGAGTTCGAAGGCAAAAGCCTCGAAGAAATTATTATGAAATCGACCGGCGGCATTTTTAATAATGGCGCACAGGTGTGGAACCATACTTTCTACTGGGAAGGTTTTGGTAAAAACGCCGGTGGCGAACCGGTAGGTGAACTGGCCAAAGCCATCGATGCGCAATATGGTTCGTTTGCCGCTTTCAAGGAGCAGTTTTCGAATGCCGCAGCCAATCAGTTTGGTTCGGGTTGGGCCTGGCTCGTGGTAAATAAGGAAGGTAAACTTGAGATTACCGCTACGGGCAATGCCGAAAACCCCTTGCGAAACGGACAGAAACCACTGCTAACCTGCGATGTTTGGGAACATGCCTATTATCTCGATTACCAGAATCTGCGCCCCGAGTATATCAAAAACTTCTGGGAAATTGTGGACTGGAACGTGATTAATGCACGTTTTACAAAATAAACGATAGTTTTCATGGTGTGAGTTAAAGCCTGTTACCTTCCTGAGGTTGCAGGCTTTTTTACGATGTACCTACAGGTTTTTATGCAAACTTATGAGCTAATGCAAAAACGTTTGTTACCGGTTGTATCAGTCAAAAAGCGTTTTCTGCCTTTTTGTTGCATCTACGATTGTATACTGCAATGGTTTCTTATTAATCGTTTCAACTTCTTTTTTACCTTTAAGATAATTCCTTAATTCTTTCTCGGACCAGTTAAGTTGCAATTTTTTAATGATGTCTTTACTTGTATACGCACCTGTTTTTAATAATTCCAGAATTTTATTTTCGTAATCTACGGCTGGTTCACGCAGATTCAATTGATTTATCTGTGTGGATGGTGGTAAATACAAAGTCAATGGATTACCGTTAAAGTCTACTGCAATTGCGCCTTTTTGAATTAATAAATTATTTGCATTATTTTCGTTTGAGTCAGGTTTTCGCACATATATTAATCTGTTTTTTCGTAAGCCATCGACCACACCAGACCAGGTTCCTCCTTTATCAGAAGATTCAGCAACATAAATTTCGGAGGCAAGACCATAAATAATTGGGTTTCTGGCCATAGCCAACTCAGCACTCCAAGGGGCTTTCGGGAAAAATGTACTCAAAACAAGAACGTCACCGGCCACTATTTGCTTATAATATTTTTGGAATCCCGAGCCAAAAGTCATAATGCCTTGTGGTAGAACAATAATGCTTTGACCCTTGTAATTTATTGCTGAATCCAGAGCTTGTTTATCAACGCCTTTGGCAAACCCACTTACAATAACTTTATATTGTTTGCTGGCTAACTGGGCAATATTATCGGTAAACTCCAATGATTTCGCAGCTGCGTTTCGAGAACCAACAATTGCTATTGATTCTTCATGCATAATTTGTTTGTTTCCTTTTACATACAATAGGGCAGGTGCATGGGCTGCTTTTAAATTTTCCTTTAGAGTTTTTGAGTACTCAGGAGTAGTAATAGGAATAAGCTCATACCCTTCGTTTAACATTGTCTCAGCCAGAAATGCAAAGTTAGCCAATTCAGATTTTGCTTTCTTCAGATCTTCGATGTCCTTATATTCCAACGCATATTGATTTTTCCAATCATTTTCGGGCAAATGAAAAAAATCCTCAATCGAAAGCTTATTCTCATGATAAAAATTAATTATGAGCTTATTTAGCTTCAAATGACCCCAGCGTGGTAATTGTGCCAGTGCTATCCAATATGCAGCTTCTTTGTTCATACCAGGTCTCCTCCTACAGTTCTTGCTATTACTAAAGGTGCTATTTTTTCGGCTCCTAAATTACTTAAATATCTTCCAATTTCCTTAATTGTTGCTCCGCTGTCAAAAATATCATCAATTAATAAAATGGTTTTCCCACTCACTTCATCGGGTGTTATTATCACAAATGCGTCTTTCACATTGTCGGATTTAAGATATGCATTTTCGAAAACTTTTTGTTCATTCGTTGTTCTGTTTTTAAGAAGACTATGCGAAATTGGAAATTTTAAAGTTTGTGACACTTTCACGGCAAAATTCCTCACTAATTCACCTGATTTTGTAGGTGGTACGTAAAGAATCAGATCAAATTTTTCTTGTCCGAAGTGTTTTCGATATGCTTTCAGAATGAGCCTCAAAAGGAAATCAGGAAAATCGCCGCCATTTTCGTATTTGCAGCGATGCAATGCATTCCCCACATTTGAAACTCCATAATACGATGCTGCAACTCCATTGATTAAATTGGTTCCTTTGGTTTCTACTTCGAGTACAGGAAAGTAGTCCTCACGAAAATCCTGTAATCTTTTTATCCATTCATCATTTGCCGAAACTACCAGTTTCTTCAGCCCTGTGTTATCGCAATTGGTGAAAGTATGAGTAGAATTATCACCTAAGTAATCGCATAAGAATTTCATTCTTGACTGATTGGTTTCAACATATTCAATCATTTTTTCCAAATCACGGGTTTTGCTCTCCCTTAATTCTTCGAATGCCTGAGTACTTAGTGGTTGAGCGCCCGTTATATATTCAAACTTTTTGCTTTTTTTGAAGCTCACTTCACGAATGATTTTTTGTTCTATTAGATCTGCTTTAATAACCCTGAATTGAGCTTGTTTCAGATTCGTTTTTTTGATTAATTCGCGTTCTCCCAGTAATTCGCTTTTAACGGCTTCTATTAACTTTTCATACTTGGAAATTGCAGGTCTGCCCCCCTCAATAAATGATTCTGGTAATTTTTTATCTGCAGGGTTGTAAAAAAGTATGATGTACGAAGTTTGATTGTCCCTGCCCGCTCTCCCGATTTCCTGATAGTAATGTATTGGCGATTGAGGTATTTGTGTGTGAATAATAAAGCGGATATCGGGCTTATCAATACCCATTCCCAAGGCATTTGTCGAGATTACGCATTTCCATTGGTTATTCATTAAACCATTCTCGATGGCAATCCGGGATTCAGGGTCAAGACCTGCATTATAGCCTGTTGAAGGGACTTTTAAAAATTCAAACCATTTTGAGTATATTTCAGTATCTACCCGTGTTCCTGTGTATATAATTCCTGAGCCGGGTAATTTTTCAAGATTCTGACCTAACCAGATTAGTTTTTCATCGTCTGAGTTTACTCTGATAACATAAAGTTTAAAATTATCTCTCATCAGGTTTCCTCTGATGATGGTTAAATCACCACCCATTTGTCGGGCAATATCTGTTTCGACCTTTTTCGTTGCAGTCGCGGTGGTTGCTAATACAGGTAAACCTTTAGGCAGCAGGTTCACAAGATTAATTATGCGCCTGAATGCAGGTCTGAAATCATGCCCCCAAACCGAAATGCAATGCGCTTCATCAACAACAAGCATCGATAAATTCATTTGTCGTGTCGCCTCAATCCATTCAGAGTTTTCTTGTCTTTCGGGGGCAATGTACAGAATTTTAATTTTCCCTTCTTTTGCATCTGAAATAATTTGTGAATTTTCCTCGGGCGATTGTTCACAGTTTACACATTTGGCCGAAATACCCAGCGAATTAAGTTTCTTTACCTGATCACGCATTAATGCAATTAGCGGAGAAAATATAACAGTTGTCCCATTATGAAGTATAGCAGGAAACTGAAAGCACAGCGATTTTCCAAAACCTGTTTTTTCGATAAGAAGAACCCGTTCGCCAAGTAAGATTTTTTCAATAGTCTCCCATTGCTCATCGTAAAAATGACTCAACAAAAATGTCTGTTGTAATATTCTTTCTGCTTCGTGTCGGTCCATTGATGTACCGTGTTTAAAAATTAAGTACTTCCCTTTTTTCAAATTTATATAATAGTCTTTAATGTTCAACGGAAATACGGATAATTTTTCAACTTTATGCTATTATAATCATGGATACGCACGAAAAATGCATAGCGTAGCTTGTTATTCACGCAAATCTCGCTCAGGCATTAAGGTTTACGGGGGCTTGTATATTTCTACTCAGGTTTTTTGTCGTGCAGTCCGGTTCCATCGAAGATATGTGCTTTGTATTTCTGAATCCGGTCGATGCGGGTTTGGGCTTGTTTGGGTTGCGAGAAGTGAATAATGTAACCCCTTTGTCGTCCGGGTGTAAGCGCGAAGAAAGCTTTTTTAAACCCGGGGTCGGCTTTGAGTGCCTGCGTTAATTCCGCCGGAATAGCTTCGGGATTTTTCCGGAAGATTACTTTTCGGCCGCTTTCCTCGATAGCAATGGCTTCGTGGATATAGGCTTTCAATACATCTTTTACAATTTCGATGTCTGAAGTGCTGATGAATTTTATTATCCTGTCTGATTGCAGGTTTGCTTGTTGCTGCAGTATTTTGTGCGTGTCGGATAATAATACCCCTTTGAAGAAATTGATGTTTGCCGATTCTTTAAGTGCATGAATGCTAACTATGTTTTTCCCGTTATGTGTGTATACTGGAACTCCCCATTTTATTTCTTCGGTTAAGCCTGTTTCGACCACTATTTGTCGGAGTAGTTTTAGTTAATCCACCCAATTCAGTACTTTGCATTGCGATGTTCCACCGTATTTACACCGCATACAGCCATCGGTGAGATATTTGTCGACACTGAGATTTGAATTGTTTTGTTTCATGGGAATTGTGCTATTGCTCATCGTTTAGCATTAGGTACGAAGCCTGAGCTTAGTCCGGGAATGAGTTAACTGAGTTTTTGGAATCTATTATTCTATCTGTTTTCATTTACATTAAACTGCTATTAATAAGCATTCATCGCTATTTCAGAATAAACAGAATTGAAGCAGAATTGTTTCATCGCAGCGGGAGTGTAGCGGGTGACACAACGTAAATAGACGCATTGGCCTGCATTTTCAAGGTGTATGATTTTAGCGAATCTGAATGGAATAAGGGTTTCGGGTAATCATTGCCCTTACTTTTATGTATTCATGTTGTTGATTTGCGGACAGCTTGAAATTTGCAGTAAGTTTAATTTGCAAATAATTGGAAAGCATGAACAATATATACGCAGGATTGTCGTTTATGAGAAGTAATTGAAATCTTTAACCAGAAATTAGAAAATTAGCAACTATATAAAGACATTGTGATGTATATAATTCGGACGAACCAAATTTATTAAATATAAAACCAATGAAAAAGCAAATCGTTATCTTAGTTGTACTAAGCACTATCAGCCTTTGGGCTTATTCTCAGGACACTCCGAAAAAACTTTCGTTTTTATTCTATTCTAATTTTGACCTGAGTTCACGATACTTGTACCGGGGCGAAGGTAGTACCGATGGGGTTAGCCACCGGCTATATACCCGCGAGTTCAATGGTTTTGGTTTTTCACCGGCTGTCAAAATAAAAAATCCCCGTGGTAATGCCCACTATCTTGAAATATCGCGTCTGCGTTACGATAACGATTATAGCGAAGAGTACTTCTATGTCGATTCCACCGGGGTCGCCAGCCCGGCAATTGGGGGTGAAGATGTGCGGCATTTCGAATGTTATCTGCGATACGAATATTCGCTTGGCTTGTTTAAAAGGCGGAATTGGGAAAAGCTGGGTCTGTCACTTGGGTTTTCTGCATGTCCGTTTTTCAATCGAAACAAAACCATCCCTTTGCTTTCGTCGGAATACCCGATTACGACCACCAGCACCGGTGTCTATCTGTCGGTAATTCCGCGTATAGAATACAATATCAACGAGAAGTGGTTTCTTGATGTGAACCTGCCATTGGCGTTGGTAACTGCCGAATATATGCTGACGCGGATTGATAACCCCGCTATTGAACCCAATCAGCGATTGAACGGTATTTTCGATTTTCGACAAGGTCCTATTGGTGTCGCTGTAAGGCTGGGGCTTGGATTCCGCCTGTAATGACATGTATACCCATACTGCATCCGATGCATTCGGTTGTTTTGGATATTTAACGACAGTCGAGTATTGAAAGGACAGAATCCTGCAACAGGTTTATATTATTTCCCGTATTTCTGCTGCAGGAAATCAACTGTGGAGCGGATTAGTTTTTTGAGTACTTCGGTGTCGATATCCGACAGCTTTTTGACGTAGATGCAGCCTTTGCCCATGGTGAATTTTCCGAGTTCTTTTAGTATTTCGTCCTGAGCGGTGTAGCCGAGGTAGCCAGAGTACACATAGAGCGAAATGGCAGCTTTGCGGGGCGAAAATCCCACCAATGGCCAATCGCCTTCCTGCCTGCTTTTTTCCGACTTATAGTGGTATTTGCCAAACCCAATCATCGAGGCGCCCCACATGGCAGGCTCACAGCCGGTAATTTCCTCCATAATCCTGATAATTTCGAAGCTGTCTTTTTGCTTCTGTTCACTGTCGGCAAAAGCCATGATGAATTCTTCTACGCTTGCGCCGTGCTGTTTTGTTTTGAGTTCTGCCATGATATTGTGATTTAAGGGTTTGTAATGTGTATAGTATCGATTTTTGAGTAATGAGCAATCACTTGTTTTTAGGTTTCGATTCTTGTTCATACAGTAGAATTTGCCTGATTTTATTGGCATTAACACTGTTGGGGTAGTATTCAACCAACAATTCCGACATTGCCAGGGCCTTATCGAATTTTCCGGTGCCGTAAAAGAAGAAAGTCAGGTTGGTCAGATACTCCTCGGGCGGTAGGAATTGCATGCCGATTTGTTGAGAGGCAGTTTCGAAATGGGTTTTAACAGCTGCTTTCACCTGCGAAGCGCTGTCGTTCGATTTATAAATATATCTGATTTTTTGTAGGTTAAACCAATCGAAAATCTTGTAAAAACCATCGTATTCCGCAATTAATGGTACACTTCCGTGATATTCGTCAGGATAGTATTTCCATCCGAAATCAAAATCTGATTCATTGTTCCGGAAGTTTTCGGCCGCCTGCATGATGTTGCGCATGTGCCTCGAATCGGTGGTTGTATCGAGTTTAATAGCACAAGTGTCAGTTCCCATTTTCATGGTTTGGGCCATGGCCAGAAATACTGATTTTTCATTAAGATCAACGGTTCTTATGTTGTCGGCTGACCGGATAAACCATTGATTGTCGTAATGTCCGAGGCTGGGATCGATGATAATGTAGGCATTGAATAAATAGGGTTTATAGGCAAGAATATGCATTGCTTTTAGCCCGCCCAGCGAGTACCCTACAAGTGCCCGGTAGGGTATTGTATGATAGTGAGAATCGATGTAAGGCATTAGCTCTTTTTCGATGAATGCAGTGAATTTATCCGCTTCTAAACTGCCGGCACTGATTTTTTGGTTAGCATCAAGTTCCAGCCCCAGGTCTGTGTTTCTGTCGGGGTGATTAATGCCTACAACAATCATTTGAGGACAAATCTCATCAGCCATCGAAGTGCTCAGTTGCGTCATCAAAGCCACAACAGGCAGAAATGCGGTACCCGCATCGAATACATACATCACCGGATAGTACACGGTGTCAAGGTCCGGCTGAAATTCACGGGGCACATGAATCATTATTTCGCGGTTTTCACCCAGAATTTCCGAATGCAAAATAATGGATTCACCAATAACAATATCGGAGTTCCTGAGTGCTTGATCAACCGTATCAGTCTGACAGATCAGGACATTTGCACAGATGGCGAAGAATACTATTGTTATTGATAATTTTCGGGCAATATTCCTCATGGCTGTGAAGGTATTAATTTCCACTTTTTGCTTCTTTTACTTTTTCGATAAGTATAGGAAGAATCTGTTTCCAATCGGCAACAATTTTTATGTCGGAACTTCCGAAAATGGCGGCATTCTCGTCTTTGTTAATGCTGATAACCAGCCCGGCATCTTTCATTCCACAGGTGTGGTGGGCGGCACCCGAAATACCCGCGTTGATATAAACCTTAGGTCTGACAGCAACGCCACTGGTGCCAATCATGGTCTGCTCTCCGGTTGTCCAGCCTTCGTCGAGGGCGGGGCGTGTGCAGCCGGTGGCTCCGTTGAGCAGCGTTGCCAGCTCTTCGAGGACTGCCCAGTTTTCTTTGCTTCCAATGCCAAAACCTCCTCCGATTATGCATTCGGCTTCGTGCAGTGGCTTGCCCGAGGTACTGATTCTTTCGTCGCCCAAAAATTTAATGGCATTGCCCAGACCCTGAATATCGGCCGTAAATTCTTCAATAGAGGCACTGCAGGCTTCTATGGGTCGCTTCTGCATAATGCCGGGTTTTATACTTGCCATTTTTGGACGGTGTCCGGGGGTGAGAATGTCGCCCAGCACTTTTCCGCCGAATGCCGGTACTACCTGAATGAATTGCCCTGTGCTGTCTATTTTTAATTCGGTGCAATGGGCTGCAAGTCCGGTACGCAGTTTGGCTGCCACGGTGGGAGCAATTTCTGACCCACGATAACTGGAACCAATCAAGACGATTTCGGGACTGCATTTCCTGATTACCGCAGTCAGCGCCTCACCGTACAGGTCGTTACGGTAGTGTTCAAGTATATCGTTTTCGAAAATTACTACCCTTTCGGCACCATAGGCAGCCAGTAAATCGGCGTGCTGCCTTACGGCTTTACCCATGACAACGGAAATTACCTGTCCTCCATCCGGCAAAAGACTTGTCAGACGTCGGGCTTCACCTATCAGTTCGAGGGCATTGTCGGTTACTTTACCGTCAATTATCTCGGCATATATCAAAATGTCTTTTTTCATAACAATGTTTTCTTATGAAATAATTCCTGCCTTACGCAGCTCCAGCACAATGCGGTCTGCAATTTCTTCGGCGCTACCCTCCAGTTTTTCGGCTTTTCGACCGGTTTGTGGTATGTAAATATCGCCGGGTTGGGTAGGGGAGCCTTTGAGACCCAGAAGCGAGGGGTCAACACCCAGGTCTTCGGCTTTCCATATGGTGAGAGGTTTCGACTTTGCCTTGAGCATACCCATAATATTGATGAGCCGGGGCTTGTTCACTTTACGGGTAACCCCAATAACTGCAGGAAGCTGTACACTATAGTTGCTGAATCCGGTTTCGGTAAGGGTTTGCAGTGTGAGCTCTTTTTCTCCGGCTTCGATGCGGGTAATATTCATAAGATGGGGTAAGCCGAGCCATTCACCCAGCTGTGCCGATACCTGTCCGGTACTGCCATCATCGCTTTCGTTACCGGTAACCACAAGGTCGAAATTTCCGGCTTTTCTGATTCCGGCAGCGAGTGTAAACGAGGTTGCCAGTGTGTCGGCTCCTGCAAAGGCACGGTCGCTGAGCAGAAAAGCTTCATCAGCGCCCATCGCCAGCGCTTCGGTAAGTTTATCTTTGGTGTACTCGGGCGCCATGCTGAACACCGACACTTTTCCCCCCAGTTTTTCGCGTATGGCAATGGCTGTTTCGAGCGCATTCTTGTCGATATCGCCTATCACCATGGGTATTCCGCTACGGTCCCATGTTTTGGTGGCCGGATCGATGGTGATTTTATCATAATATTTTGAGTCGGGAACGGGTTTGATGCAGACTGCAATATTGAGTGGCATAGGATATTGGCTTTAGGTTACAAAAAATGCAGGGGCTGACACTATTGCAGCCCCTGCATTGGTAAAAAACAATTATTTGCAGATGCTACCTGCAATAATAATCGACATGATGTGCGATGTGCCTCCCGAAGGAATAATAGCCATCGAATCGCGTAGGTAGCGGCCCACGGGATATTCGTTGATGATTCCGTAACCCCCCATCAGGTCGATGGTGCGTTTTGATGCGCGGGCGGCTGCTTCGGATGCAAAAAGTTTTACAGCGGCAATTTCGGCTACGCAGGCTTCCCCACGGTCGTAAATGGCGCAGGCGTTAAACAGCATCGAATGGGCTGCGTCGTAATCAACTTTGTTATCGGCAATAATAAACTGAATGCTCTGCAGGTTCGAAATGGGTTTGGTGTACACCACACGTTCTTTGGCAAACTTCACCGATTCTTCGAGACAGGCTCTGAGAACACCCACCGAAATAGCTGCCATTCCTGAACGGCCGAAGTGACCAATGGTGTGCATGGCTATTTTGGTGCCGTCACCGTCGTTGCCAATAATACAATCGTGCGGTACTTTCACGTCGGTACAGATAATGTCGCCGGTAACCGAGCCGCGCAGACCCAGTTTGTGTTCTTTGCGCCCTGCCGACCATCCCGGTGTTCCCGGAGGAACAATCACCGCACTGATGAGCTTAC
>Ga0116149_1000769_pt1 | contig 41210 bp, 32 predicted proteins | sample AD_UKC057_MetaG_FD_89787 | JGI IMG/M metagenome (GOLD analysis project Ga0116149, IMG submission 89787) | Active sludge microbial communities of municipal wastewater-treating anaerobic digesters from USA - AD_UKC057_MetaG | ecosystem: Engineered > Bioreactor > Anaerobic > Digestate | place: USA...
ACAAAACGTAAAGACGCCCAAATTGGGCGTCTCAACAAAACGTAAAGACGCCCAAATTGGGCGTCTCAACAAAACGTAAAGACGCCCAAATTGGGCGTCTCAACACCGGATAATGAAAACGTAGAGACGCCCAAATTGGGCGTCTCTACGGAAAAAAATGAAAAATATCATCAAAATGAAAATACATAATATGCGAAAGACAATAATATTTGCGGTGATGTGCCTGGTGATTCAAAATGTTCCGGCACAGGTACTGACGGAGGAAACATTCAAAATAGGCAAAGCGCTTAATCTTATTGATGCATATTATGTTGATACCGCCAATATAGAAAAGCTTGCCGAAAAGGCAATAATTGAGATGTTAAGGGAGCTCGATCCGCATTCAACATACATATCAGCAAAGGATGTGAGGGACATGAATGAACCGCTTCTCGGGAATTTTGAGGGAATAGGAATTCAATTCAACCTTCTGCGGGATTCGATTATTGTTATTGAACCAATCTCGGGAGGTCCTTCGGAAAAGGTAGGCCTGCAGGCAGGAGACAGGATAATAAAAATAAACGGGGAGAAGGTGACAGGGATCAATATAACAACAAATGGTGTCAGGAGCCGGCTTCTCGGTCCAAAAGGCACTATGGTAAACATAAACGTTTTCAGGAAAGGTGAGAAGGATATTCTTGATTTTACTATAACCCGTGCCAAAATCCCGATAAATAGTCTTGATGCCGCCTATATGCTTAACCGGGAGACCGGATATGTCAGGTTCAATAAGTTTGCCGCAACAACCGATAAAGAATTCTCAGATGCTCTGGCCAGGCTCAAAAGGAGCAATATGAAGAACATAATTATTGATCTCAGGGGTAACGGTGGAGGTTATATGACTGCCTCCACCCACCTTGTCAATCATTTCTTTGCCAATGAAGAACTCCTGGTCTATCTGGTTGGCAGAAGAACACCAAGGCAGGAATACAAGGCATCCGGAACGGGAGATCTTTCCTCAGCAAGACTTGTTATACTTACCGACGACGGATCCGCATCGGCAAGCGAGATAGTTGCAGGAGCAGTTCAGGACTGGGACAGAGGTGTCATAATCGGAAGAAGAACCTTTGGCAAGGGCCTTGTACAGAATGCATATTATCTGCCTGACGGTTCAATGATAAGATTGTCTATAGCCCGTTATTATACCCCTTCAGGACGTCTTATACAGAGTCCCTACAGTGAAGGATATGAAAAATACCTTGAAAATTACAGCAGGAGATTTGTTGACGGGGAAATGATGTCAGCTGACAGTATCCACTTCCCCGATTCTCTTAAATATAAAACACTTGTAAATCAAAGGACTGTTTATGGCGGAGGCGGGATAATGCCGGATGTTTTCGTTGCAGTTGATACATCAAATTATTCCGATTATTACCGGGCCCTTGTGAGGAGAGGAATTTTTAACTCATTTATGCTTGAATATGCCGATAAGAACAGGGCAGCCATCACCTCAAAATTAAAAACATTTGATGAGTTTAAAGATAAGTTCAGGTTTTCAGATGATGATATAGCTTCCTTTATTAAAAAGGGTGAGGATGCAGGAATTAAATTAAACCAGGATCAGTATAAAAAATCGGAAAGCGAAATACTTCTCATACTAAAAGCATTGTTAGCCAATAATATATGGCAGACCAATGAGTATTTCCGCATAATAAATGAAAAGGATAATGTTATTGCGGAAGCCCTTAAGGTAATTTCCAGTAAGGATAGATACAATAAGATACTGGGATACAAATGAAAAGTGCCGGCAGGATTTAATTACTTGCCGGTCCTGTTTGCATTCATTATATACTCATACGACTTGTTGGGAACCTGAGGGTCTGTAACTTTGTATGTCCAGGAAAGTACATCATCATCGGCTGATGCATTAACAACCATGTCCTCTGTGTAAAGGTCACTGATGGTCAGCTGGTTTCCGGTAAGTGTCCACGAAAAGAGATAATCATCAGTTTTATCCCAGAAAATTCCGGATCCTCCGTCAATGAACTGGTATTTCATTTCATTGGCTTCGAGGTATATTGTTGCTTCTGATTTCTTAACATTGCTTACATAGGTAATCTCCTGCATCGATACTACCTCCCATTTCCCGATTATTGCTTCACTCAGAGGTTTTTCCTTTTCACAGGATGCGAGTAATAACACAAAGACAGGGATAATGATTGCCGGAATGATTGCTTTGTTTTTCATAGTCTGATCTATTTTTTTTTGATTATTGCTTCTTAGCGTCAATAAATAAAATATTACATATCTGTTATCGTGTCACAAACATTTTGTAAAGAAACGATAAAATTTGGAAAGTGTTTTGTCAATAAATAAAAGAACTGATAAAAAGCATATGACCGGCCTTAATTGCTTACCTTTGGGAAATCCGATCCTGTTATATCTGTAATGAATTTAACCGCAAAAACACTTTTTGGTCTTGAAAATGTTCTTGCAAAAGAACTTGAAGAACTTGGCGCTTCTGCGATAAGACCAGTAAACCGTGCAGTGTTATTTACCGGAGGAAAGGATACACTGTACAGGATTAATTATTGTGCGAGGACAGCTTTATCGGTACTTATGCCAGTGGCAGAATTCAGGATAGCATCGAAGGAGGAGCTGTATTCCAAAGCGCATAAGATAAGCTGGTCGGATTTCATGGATCCGGATAATACCTTCAGTGTTGTTCCTGTAGTAAATTCACCTCTCTTCGGACATACCGGCTACCCCGGCCTGGTTGTGAAGGATGCGATTGCTGATTTCTTCAGGAAGAAAAATGGGATAAGACCTTCAGTGGATACTTCTGATCCCGATTTAATTGTTAACCTGCATATAAGCAACGACAGGGTGACTGTATCACTGGATTCGTCTGGTTTAGCTCTCTATAAACGCGGCTACAGGTTGCAGCAGGGACCGGCACCGCTTAATGAAGTACTTGCTGCAGGAATATTAAAACTTTCAGGATGGAATGGATCAGATCCCGTTCTGGACCCGATGTGCGGATCAGGTACTATCCCGATTGAAGCTGCAATGATAGCTTACAATATACCTCCGGGAAAATTCAGAAATTCATTTGGCTTCAGCAGGTGGAAAGATTTTGACATCCGGCTGTTCGGAAGGATAAAAGACGAAGCCGATTCTGCTATTCAAATCAGTCCGGTAAATATAAGTGCCAGTGATATTTCAGAACGGGCAGTCAGTATAACCGCAGCTAACATTGAAAAAGCAGGTCTTTCCGGCCATGTCTCAGTGGGAGTTGCTGATTTCAGGAATTGTAAATCATCATTCACAAATGGTTATGTTTTTTTGAATCCCCCCTACGGACAAAGGATAAAACCAGAGGATATAGCCGGATTATATAGTATGATCGGATCAGGCCTTAAGCATAATTTCCCCGGGAATAAGGCATGGATCATCACTTCTGAAAAGGAGTATCTTAAAAACATCGGGTTAAAGCCTGTTACGAAGTATAAACTTTTTAACGGAGCTATTGAATGTACACTCACCGGGTATGAACTTTTTAAAGGATCCCGGAAAAAGCCGAAAGAGAACAAATCAACAGAATGAAAACACTCATCACCTCATTTTTCCACGTTGATCAAAAATCATGGTTAATATTAAAATCTATGTTGTGAACAAGTTATAATTTGGTAACTTTATATTTTTATTATATTTGTCAGCAGAGAAATTTAGAATTTTTCAAAATAAAGCTTATATGAGCTTTGATGTCGAGACCTACCTGAAAGATCAGCCCGAAAGTAATGTTATCCTTTATTATAAAGGTAATGTTGATTCAGATGTGATCAATCATGTTCTTGACACAGTTGAGTATAAGCTGGTGGAAGTCAATGAACAGGCAAAGCTGAGAAAGAAAGTTTATAATGTGCTCGTGGAGAGCCTTCAGAATCTTTATCATCATGTTGATAAGGTACCGGAGGATTTTGAGGATCAGAAATCGGAGAAATTCGGACTGCTGAAGATTGAAAAAGTTGTCGGAGGTTATAAAATAATTACCGGCAATTTTGTCAGAACCGATCATGTTGAGTTACTGGAGGAAAAAATCAATAAGATCAACAAATCGAGCCATGAGGAGATCAAGGAGCTTTATAAATTCATTCTTAATCATCAGCGTATAAGTGAGAAGGGTGGGGGAGGACTGGGACTTGTTGATATCGCCCGGAAAACAGGAAATAAGCTTGTATATACTTTTAAGCAATACAACGAAACATATTCTTTCTTCTACCTGGATATTTTAGTGAATCAGGATAACTAAAAAAATTATTAAATAATAAATATTACTGAAATGGAACCGATAATAATCGAAGGAACACCGAAAACACCAACTGTAAGATTTGACAAATCAGAAGGAGTATTTGAGATAAAAGGTCGTTCAATTCCTGAAAACTCGGTAGAATTCTACAAGCCTCTTGTAGACTGGCTGGATAGCTATAAGGAAGCCCCGCTTGACAAAACTGTAGTAAACATCAGGCTCGAATATTTTAATACAAGTTCATCAAAGTGTATTCTGGATGTTTTCAAAAAGCTTGAAGCCATTCACAAATCGCGGAATGAGGTTGAAGTAAACTGGTACTATGAGGAGGATGATGAAGATATGCTTGAAGCCGGGGAAGATTATGAATCGATTATCCGCGTACCTTTCAAAATGATCGAAATAAGCGATTGACATCCAGGGTAATTTGTTGATCAATTAATAAAAATAAGCGGGCTGTACAAGTTGAGACAACCCGCTTTATTGTGATATCGACGATTTGTGTTTCTTACCCATCGCCCTGTCTCCCGATTCAAGCAGTTTCCTTAATACCCTGAAGTAAAGTAAAAAATACGTTATAAGGGTTATAAACCATAAAACTATTGTGTTTACCCAGTATGTATCCGTTTCGTGTCCGAAGATGCGTTTTACTGGTGAGTAAAAATGAGCCTTGATGAAATTGTGCTCAGGCTCCATATATATAGGATCAAGCTTCTGAACTATTTCATCATTGTATTCTATTATTTTTTCAGTCTCATTTTTGTTTATCACAAATTCCTCGAGCGATTCATTTGCATATTTATCTCTCAGCTCAAGGAAGCCTTTACTGTTCTCTGACTGAAGTTTCAGAATGAGAGCATCTTTTCTCTCCTTTGCTTTGTTAGAGTAAGCGACATAATACCTCCTCACATCCTCATTGTATGCAAGAGCTTCTGTAATTATCCGTGATGTTACTTTATCGGGTTTAAGATCGTCAATGAGCCCGAATTTAAGATCAGGGGTCTGATCTGCCTGTTTTGTAAATTCGTTGTAAACCAGCTTCAGCTTCCTGGAGGAGGTTTCGTTCATTGTTCCCCTTTCCAGATCAGCAGCAATGCTTTCGAGCCTTCCTTTTATCTCGGCATGAAGATAATCCTTTTTAAACTTGGCCTGGCTTAGTGCTTTATCATAAATATAGAACTTCCTTTCATACTCGTTATCCCTGAACTGTTTGACTGCCAAAGCTTCATATCCCCATCTTGCAGTAATCATTTCACCATAAAAAGGTATTGAGACAGGAGATGATACATTGGGATTCAGTTTTTCAAATTTTACAAGTACACCACTGAGGATTATCTGCGGAATAACAAGGAAGGGAATTAAAATATATATCGTCACAACAGCCTTGAAACTGTCGGAAATAACAAGTCCCATCACATTCGCCCCTGCCCAGCACGTGAAGAGCATCAGCCAGTATTCTGCAAACATCCCTTTAACACCGGTTATGTGATTTCCCACAAGGACAAATGTGAAAGCCTGAATGGCCGAAATACCGAACTGTACAATAACTTTCGACAAGAGGTAACTGTTCCAGCTCAGGTTGAGAAATGCCTCCCTTTTCAGTATCTTCCTGTCTTTGATGATTTCCTCGGCGCTTACAGTCAACCCCATGAAAATAGCTACGATCACCGACATGAAAATATATATCGGAAGATTGGCATTTTCATAAAGAGTATAACCCGGATCTGCTGCACTTTCATCAAAATATCTTATAAGGTAGGCAAGGAAGAATGCAAGTACCGGGGCTTCAAAAAAAGTTATGAGCAGATATTGAATATCCGATACCTTAGACAGAATATCACGCTTTACAAAAACAATCAGCTGTTTGAGCCTGTTTGGTATTTTGAAGTTTATTTCGGGGATCGCTCCGCCGGGCTCCAGGTCATCTTCTTTCTTCGCCGATTTATAAAGATTATACCAGTCTTCGGGAGCTATCCTGCGCGTATCAGTAGGCTGGCCGCTCTCGGTATATACCCTGGTCTCGAGGATATTAAAAATCTGATCGGGATTTACATTACCACAGACATAACACTCACTTTCATTGTAATTCGTCTGCTCTATCTTCTTCTTGAAATAATCGATCGACTCAACAGGATTTCCGTTATAAACAGGATATCCTCCGGTGTCCAGTATAATCAGCTTGTCAAACATTTTGAATATGTCTGACGAAGGTTGATGAATTACAATAAAAAGCAATTTACCTTTCCGTGTCAGATCCTTCAGAAGATCAAGAATGTTTTCAGAATCACGTGAGGAAAGGCCTGATGTGGGCTCGTCAAGGAACAGTATGGATGGCTCCCTTATAAGTTCAAGAGAAATATTCAGCCTTTTTCGCTGACCTCCGCTGATCTTTTTATTCAGCGGCGTTCCCACTTTCATGTTCCTTATCTCATACAGCCCCAGATTTTTCAGTACCCCGTCAACTTTTGATATTACTTCATCATCGCTCAGATTGCCGAAACAGAGCTTCGCATTATAATAGAGGTTCTCAAACACAGTTAATTCTTCAATCAGCAGGTCATCCTGAGATACAAATCCTATAAGACCCTTTATCTTTTCCTTTTCCCTGTAAATATTGACACCATTTATGAGCACCTCACCATCGGATGGCTGGTTTGACCCGTTAAGGACGCTAAGGAGAGTCGATTTTCCCGCACCGCTGGCTCCCATTATCCCGACCATTCTTCCCGATTCTGCCTTGAAGCTCATATGATGGATCCCAACTTCCCCGCTCCTGAACCTGTACTCGAGATTGTGCACTTCATAGACCACCCTTGATGACTGGAAGTCTTCCATAAGGAACTGCATTGTGACATCCCAGTAATAAATCGGTTTGACCTTATAACCCCTTATGGAAGATCCTTCACTGAAAGGATAGACCTTATCCTCCTGCAGCAGTTGGACACTCATGCTCAGTTCTCCGGAACCCTTGTACCTCAGAAAGTAAATATTTACGGATGGGATATAGAGAACCCATATCTGGCCTTTAAGCTGCTCTTTACAGATATGTCTGGTCTCTTTCATTCCGTTGGATTTATTTCCATCAATAAGCAGGAAGTTAGGTGAATCTGGTATTTCAGATAACTGACTTAATACAAAGAGCTCTATAAGAAGGTATTCTTCTTTAATTATATTCAGCCCTTCAGCAAGGGTTCTTATAAAGCCCAATTCCATTTCACTTATTTCCCTGCCGCCCGATTTACAGAATTCCAGCGCCTGAATGACAGCAAATATCCTCTGTTCATGATCAAGCCTGCCCTGCTCATTGATCTCAACACACAGCCTCCATATCCTTACAGCAATCGCACCTTCGCGACGTTTGGGACTTACTCTTTCCAAACGTTTTTTAGCTTCCTCGTATGCTTCATCGTATTTGGCCAGGTAAACCCTGATAAGATCATGGCTTATATGCCTGTGCAGAAATGCTTCAACAACTCCGCGCCTTTCACTGTCATCAGCCTGAGGCTTGGCAATTATTGCAAATAACTGCATCAGGATTTCAAGTATCTTTTCACTCATTCAGGGTAAAACGGAATTGATTGAAAACTTAATGCTATTCTCTGATTAATAATAAAATAATTATTATGAAACCAGCGGTTATTTATACCACATACCCTTTAAACGAAGATTTAATGCCAGGGTTTCAATAATTGAAGAACTAATTGCATCTGCCCGTTTCCTTTGCCTGCCATCCGGAATTATCCTCTGGCGACATATTGACATAATCCTATCGGATTTTGATGTCAAAAAGTCCCGGATCAGACACTGGCAGGCAATTTGAGAAAAGCCTTAAAAACAACACAAATATGAATTTCAGTAATTACACCCTTAAAGCTCAGGAATCTGTTCAGAAAGCTTTTAATATAGCTGCGGGAAAAGGTCAGCAGGCGGTCGAATGTGCCCATATGCTGAAGGGAATAATGAGCGAGGCAGACAGTATCACGGATTTTCTCTTTGGTAAGGCAGGTATTGATCCGCGACTGATAAGCCGTGATATTGACAGACTTATCGATTCATTTCCAAAGGTATCGGGTGCAGAAGCATATATATCGGCAAACCTTCAGGAAGCATTCCGCAAGGCAGGCGATCAGGCTTCGGCAATGAAGGATAAGTTCATTACACCGGAACACCTGCTGATGGGGATCATGGGGATCAAAGACGAAACCTCAGGCATACTTAAGGATCATGGGGTCACAATTAAAGGCCTTAAATCGGCAATAGAAGAATTGCGGAAGGGTGCTACGGTTGAAAACCAGACTTCAGATGATACATTCAATTCCCTTGAAAGATATGCTGTCAATCTTAATGAGAGAGCACGGTCAGGTAAGCTCGATCCGGTAGTAGGCAGGGATGACGAGATCCGGAGAATACTTCAGATACTGGAGCGGCGGACAAAGAATAATCCCCTTATGATTGGCGAACCGGGTGTGGGAAAAACAGCCATAGCTGAGGGAATAGCACACAGAATAGTCAGGGGCGATGTGCCTCAGGATTTGAAATCAAAAGTTATCTATTCACTGGATATGGGAGCGCTGATTGCAGGAGCCAAGTACAAGGGTGAATTTGAGGAGAGACTGAAATCGGTTGTCAATGAAGTCATCAGTGCCGGGGGAGAGATAGTACTTTTCATTGATGAGATCCATACTCTTGTTGGTGCAGGAAAATCCGAAGGAGCAATGGATGCGGCCAACATCCTTAAACCGGCCCTGGCAAGAGGTGAACTGCGGGCGATCGGGGCTACAACTTTCAATGAGTACCAGAAATATTTTGAAAAAGACAAAGCCCTCGAAAGACGATTCCAGGTAGTAATGATCGATGAGCCCGGCAGGGAGGATTCCATTTCAATACTGCGGGGTATACGTGAAAAATATGAAACTCACCATAAGGTAATTATAAGGGATGAAGCAATAATAGCTGCTGTCGACCTTTCTACACGGTATATCACAAACAGGTTCCTTCCTGACAAAGCTATTGACCTTATCGATGAGGCTGCTGCAAAGCTCAGGCTGGAAATGAATTCGGTGCCCGATGAGATCGACGAGGCAAACAGGGCAATCACAAGGCTTGAGATTGAAAAAGAAGCTGTCAGAAGGGATGGTGACAAGGAAAAGGAAGAACATATATCAGGTGAACTGGCAGAAATGCAGGTAAGAAGAAATGAACTCAATGCTGCATGGAACTCCGAGAAAGATATTATTGAAAAGGTACAGATAAAAAAGGAGGAAGTCGAAGCTCTGAAATTCGAAGCCGAAAAAGCCGAAAGGGCTGGTGATTACGGGAAAGTAGCCGAAATACGCTATGGGAAAATTGCACTTGTTGAAAAAGAAATAGCTGATCTCAAAGAGCAGATCGAGAAGAAAAGATTGAAGGGATCACTTGTTCAGGAAGAGGTCAGGTCGGAGGATATTGCGGAAATTGTATCAAAATGGACGGGGATCCCTGTCTCGCGTATGCTCGAAAGCGAAAAGGAAAAACTGCTGAGACTTGAAGAGGAACTTCATAAAAGAGTGGTGGGGCAGGATGAGGCTATAAGGGCCGTATCGGATGCTGTAAGAAGATCGCGGTCAGGATTACAGGACCAGAAAAGACCCGTGGGATCATTCATTTTCATAGGTACTACCGGCGTAGGTAAAACGGAACTTGCCAGGGCTCTTGCTGAATTCCTCTTCAACGATGAGAACCTGATGACCCGTATTGATATGTCAGAATATCAGGAAAGACATTCGGTATCAAGACTTATAGGAGCACCTCCCGGATACGTGGGATATGATGAGGGAGGGCAGCTTACTGAAGCGGTGAGACATAAACCATATTCGGTTGTACTGCTCGATGAGATCGAAAAGGCTCATCCCGACCTTTTTAACCTTCTCCTCCAGGTGCTTGATGACGGCCGGCTGACTGATAATAAAGGACGTACCATTAACTTCCGGAACGTGATAATTATTATGACTTCAAATATCGGTTCTGAAATAATAAGGGATCGTATGGAAAGGTGGAATAATAAAATGCCTGAAAAAGAGGAGGAAGGACTGAGAAAAGAGATATTTTCACTGCTCAGAAGATCAATGAGACCAGAATTCCTCAACCGTGTCGATGAAATAGTCATGTTCCACCCGCTTGATCTTGAACAGATAACCGAAATAGTCAGATTGCAGCTGGGTAATCTCCGGAAACTTCTTGCCGGCTATAATATGGAGCTTGAAATATCTGAGGAAGCCATAATGTGGATAGCTGAGCATGGCTATGATCCGCAGTCTGGCGCAAGACCTGTCAAGCGGCTTATTCAGAGAGAATTAGTAAATGAACTCTCAAAGGAGATAATTGCAGGAAGAGTATCAAAGGATTCTGTTGTAAGTATATCCGTGGAAAATGATAGACTTAAGTTTACATCCGTTAATCATTGAGAGTTAACTTTTCTTCATCCGGCATCCGGCATCCGGCATCCGGCTTCCGGCATCCGGCACTCGGCACTAGGCACCCGGCTTCCGGCACCCGGAACCAGGAACCCTAAACCCTGAACGATCTGATACATTCCTCGAGATCCTCAAAGATCTCGAAGACCGTATTAAGGTTAAGCGTATTAAACAACCCGATTATTGCCGGTTCGGGACATGCAAACTTTACTGATCCGAAATTGTTCCGCGCTGTTTTATGAACAGAAAGAAAGCAACCGAATCCTGTGCTGTCAATGTACTGTACGCCTTTCAAATCTAAAATTACCTTTGGACTGGAATTGTCAAGTACTCTGATGATCTCGTTCTTAAGTTCATCAGCGATGAGGGCATTTATTTTATCAACATTGAATGAAATAATATCAACCTTGTTACGCTTTTCAATATTTATCATTCAAATTTTTGTTAACCTGTTATTAACAAGATCATCAAGCTCTTTAACAGCTTCCCCGGTGTCGTGATCAAACCGGTTTATATACGATTCATATTTGTCGGCCTCGGCTCCGTCCTTAGCCTGAAGCTCAAAGGTCTTCAGCAGGGCGCCAAGATCGTTCATACCCATTATCAGAACCGAAGATTTGGCTTTATGTGCCAGCAAACCAAGTGAATAGAAGTCTTTATTCTTAAGAAGGGATCTCATCTCAGTAACAGTTTCAGCGACCTGACTCCTGAACATTCCGACCAGTTCAGATATTATTTCAGCATTACCGTCCGATACCGAATCGAGGTATTCGGGATTGATATAGTTATAGTTCATAGATACAGACAATTTTAACTTAGTTAACAGAATTCGTAGATGCACAAATATAAAATAATTTTTTTCTAAACATTATGATCTATGATTGCGACTGAAATCTATTGTTTTGTAAAAGTCAAATTAATATTAATTTTAAGGTGTGAAAAACTGCAATCTATGAAGAGCCAATTAATTTCCCTGATTATTCTGCTGTTGATAAATCCGTCTTTTTCAGAGGCGCAGACAGATATCAAGATCCGGAAGAAAGAGTTTAAGACCGTCAGGGACGGTTTTAAAGAAGCATGGAGTTATATTTCATCGGGTGATGATTATTTTAAGGAAGGTTCGGTCTGGTATGGAAGCGCATATGAAGATTACAGGAAAGCCATGGTATATAATGATGCCAATCCTGCGCTGAACTATAAAACAGGTGCTGCTGCCCTTAATTCCGATAACAAGGAAAAGGCAGCCGGTTTTATGTTGAAAGCCTATACGATGGATAAAGAGCTTACTGATGATTTGCTTCTCCTGACCGGCCGGGCACTGCAATATGCAGGAAGATATGATGAAGCGATCACAATGCTGAATGATTATCTGAACACGGCTGTACCGAAAACAAAGGAAAATCTTTCAGATGCGAATAAATTTCTGGCGGAATGTAATTCTGCACTTGAACTGACCAGGGATACACTGAACGTTGAAATCCGGAATGCCGGATCAAACCTGAACTCCTTTGCCGATGATTATTCCCTTGTTTTTTCTTCCGATTTCAACACTCTCTATTTTGCCACCCGGCGTGAGGTGTCGAGGTCGAGCCTGTCACTTGTCGATGGAAAGTTTGATGAAAATATTTTTTGTTCCACCCGTCTTAACAATGACTGGGGTTCTGCATTTGCGGTGACCGGAGCCGTGAATACAAATTTCTGCGAAACACCTCTTTATCTCAGCCCTTCAGGGGATGAACTTTACGTATATACAGGCTATCAGAACGGCGGTGATATAAGACTTTCAGTAAAGAAAAAAGGAGTGTGGAAAGCTCCTGAAAAGGTTCCTTTCACAATTAATACCGGAGGAGCCGAAACATCATTCACATTCTCACCTTCCGGCAATGAAGTCTGGTTCGTTACTACAAAGGGAAAGAACAGCCTTGGCGGTAAGGATATCTATTTCATGAAAAAAACACCTGAATTCAATTGGTCAAAGCCTGAAAATGCAGGCCTCGCAATTAATACTCCCCTTGACGAGGAATCAGTGAGATTTTCTGAACTGGGTGATACGATCTGGTTCAGTTCAAAAGGACATAACGCAATTGGAGGATACGATATTTTTTATAGTGTAAGAGATTCAACAGGATTATGGAAAAAGGCGGTGAACTGTGGTTATCCGGTAAATACGCCCTGGGATGAACTGTTCTACAATCCCGATAAGAACAAAAAAGGAGCTTTCTACCTGGCATCAAACAGAACAGGTACAATGGGCGGACTCGATATTTTTCACGGAAATAAGCTTCCTCCAAAAATAGTTGAGTCTGAGCCTGTCCCGGCGCCGGTTGCCCCGCCGGATACAATAGTTCAGAAGATAATTATAGAGACTCAGCCTGTCAGACCCGATACTATTGTTGTTAAAGATACTGTTGTTGTAATAAGGGAGATCGCTCCTGAACCCGTCGTTCAGCCCGAAAAACCGGCCGAACTGGTATTGTATCTCACAGGTAAGGTGCAGGACGCTGAGACCGGCGATCCTGTAATGGCTAAAATTGATGTAATTGATCCTTCAACAGATATTGTAATTTCAACAACAGCCAGCTCTGATGCTGATGGCATTTACAGGGTAAGATTACCGGAGAAAAAATCATATATGATCGACTTCCGCAGTACCGGATTCCTTCCGGATATGAAGAAAATTATAATTCCTGAAAATTATTCGGAGGATTATTACAAGCTCGATATGCCTCTTATAAAAGTGAAAGTGGGCAAGAAGGTTGTGCTTAACAATATTCTGTTCCAGACAGGAAAAGCCATACTTACATCAGGTTCCTATGCCGAACTCGACCGTCTGCTTGGAATACTCGGCGACAACCCGCTCATGAGGATTGAAATATCCGGACACACAGATAATACCGGAAGTCTTGCTCTTAACTCGAAGCTTTCCGAAGACAGGGCAAAAGCTGTTGTTGAATACCTGATTCAGAAAGGAGTCGACCAGGGTCGCCTTGAATTTAAAGGCTTTGGTCCGCAGCAGCCTATTGCTGATAATAAAACAGCCGAAGGAAGAGCACGTAACAGGAGAGTCGAATTTAAAATACTTGAATTCTGAAAACATTATGAAACACACACCATTCTTTTCAATTCACCAGGCAGCAGGAGCCAAAATGGTCCCTTTTGCAGGTTGGAACATGCCGGTAGAATACACAGGGATCAATGATGAACATGTTACTGTAAGGGAAAAAGCAGGGGTTTTTGATGTCTCCCATATGGGGGAATTCTTCGTTACCGGACCAAATGCTTTTGATTACCTGCAATATATTACATCCAATGATATCGAGGCGCTTTTCGACGGTAAAATACAGTATTCATGCTTCCCGAACGGCAAAGGGGGGATTGTAGACGATCTCCTTGTTTACCGCTATAACCGTGAAAAGTTCCTGCTGGTTGTAAATGCTGCAAATACAGAAAAAGACTGGAACTGGTGTGTTCACAATGCAGGTGAGTTCGGGATAGTTCCCGGAAGAGATCTGATAAATTCATCGGATGAAATAGCCCAGATTGCAGTACAGGGACCTCTGGCCCTTGAAATTGTACAGAAGCTGACCCGGACGGACATTCCGGGGATGGAATATTATACATTCTGCGAAACAGAAATTTCCGGAATAAAAAATGCACTCTTTTCAACAACGGGATATACGGGAGCCGGAGGATGTGAAATATATGTCAGGAATGAAGACGGTCCCAAACTCTGGAATGCTGTTTTTGAAGCAGGGAGGAACATGGGGATAAAACCTGCAGGCCTGGGAGCAAGAGATACTTTAAGACTGGAAATGGGTTATTGTCTGTATGGAAATGACATCAACGACCAGACATCACCGATTGAGGCAGGTCTCGGATGGATCACCAAATTTACTGATAAGAAGGATTTTATAGATAAAGAACTGCTTCTGAAACAAAAGAATGAAGGAGTTGAAAGAAGATTAAAGGGATTTATAATGATCGACAGGGGAATACCACGCCAGCATTATGAAATCGTTGATCAGTCGGGCAACATTATAGGAGAGGTCACTTCCGGAACTATGTCGCCAATGTTAAAACAGGGTATCGGAATGGGATATCTGGCAAAAGGTTTCTGGAAACCTGATACTGAAATCTTTATAAGGATCAGGAACAAGGATATGAAGGCAAAGGTGGTAAATACTCCGTTTATTAAATAAGGTTTTACGGCGTTACGGCATGGAAAGATTAAAACTCGAGACCTGTTTTACTCCTGCCTTATTTGAGCCCGGACTTCATTCGGGTTCGACTGTTGTTATAATTGATATTTTACGTGCCACATCTTCTATATGTACTGCCTTTGAACATGGTGCTGAATCCATAATACCTGTGGCAGGTGTTGAAGAGGCAAGAACCTATAAGAACCGGGGGTATCTGGTTGCTGCTGAACGTGATGGTATAATACTTGATTTTGCAGACCTGGGCAATTCGCCTTTTAATTTCTCACGGGAGAATATCCGCGGAAAAACAATCGTGTACAGCACTACAAACGGTACCGGCACTATCCGGATGGCTTCTTCTGCAGGGTGTATAGTTATAGGATCATTTCTGAATTTAAGCTCCCTCTGCAACTGGCTCATACAAGGAAATCAAAATGTACTCCTTTTCTGTGCAGGGTGGAAAAACAGATTCAATCTCGAGGACACTGTATGTGCGGGAGCAATTGCTGAAAGGCTCTTAAACAGTTCCGGGTACTCAACTATATGTGATTCGACAACTGCAGCTGTCGATCTGTGGTCAGTCGCGAAAAATGATCTTCGCGGATATATTGAAAAAGCTGCCCACAGGAACAGACTGAAAAAGAACGGACTTGATGATTGTATAGATTTCTGCCTCACAGCCGATTATACTGAAAAGATCCCCTATATAAAAAATGATATCCTTTTAAGTGATATCCGCTGACCGATTGTTTTCCGGGTTTTGATCCGGAATTTAATCCCTTTTGTTATTTTTACGGTTAGAAATTCTGAATTAACTATATAACATTATAACCATGAAGAAACACAATTTTTATGCAGGCCCCTCAATTCTGCCACAGTACACAATTGACAAAAGCATTGAAGGGATTAAGGATTTTGCCGGTACCGGATTATCTGTTCTTGAAATATCACACCGGAGCAAGGAATTTATTGCATGTATGAATAATGCAATAGCACTCGTAAAGGAACTGCTTGAAGTTCCTGCCGGATACCAGGTCATCTTTCTGGGAGGCGGTGCAAGCATGCAGTTTGCGATGGTCCCGATGAACCTCATGAATAAGAAATCAGCTTACCTGGTAACCGGGGAATGGGCAACAAAAGCTTTCAAGGAAGCGAAGATTTATGGAGAGGCTGTTGAGGTGGCTACATCGAAAGACAAAAACTTCAGTTACATCCCCAAAAATTATACTGTACCCGAAGATGCTGATTATTTCCATATAACTACAAATAATACTATATATGGTACAGAACTGAAAAAGGATCCCGATGTAAAGGTTCCCCTGATCGCCGATATGTCATCAGATATCTTCAGCCGTCCGGTTGATGTCTCGAAATATTCTCTGATATATGCCGGCGCCCAGAAAAACCTCGCTCCGGCAGGTGTGGCTGTTGTTATAATAAAGGAAGAAATACTCGGTAAAGTGTCACGTCCTGTTCCAACTATGCTCGACTACAGGACTCACATCAAAGCCGAATCTATGTTTAATACTCCGCCTGTATTTACTGTATTTGCAGCCGAACAAACCCTGAAATGGCTTAAAGAGCTGGGCGGACTGAAAGTGATGCAGAAGAAGAACGTAGAAAAGGCTCAGTTGCTTTATGACGAAATAGACAGGAATAAACTGTTCGTACCTACAGTTAACGATACTGAAGATCGTTCATTTATGAATATATGCTTTGTTATGGCAGAAGGATATAAGGAACTTGAACAACCATTCCTCGACTTTGCCAAATCGAAGGGTATGATAGGTATTGCAGGTCATCGTTCTGTAGGAGGCTTCAGGGCATCAACTTACAATGCCCTGCCTCGCGAAAGTGTTCAGGCGCTCGTCGATACTATGAGGGAGTTCGAGAAGTCTCACTAAAATATCAGACATGGTAATACTTGTTGCTACTGAAAAACCATTTGCCCCGGTCGCTGTAAAGCAGATCAGGGAGATAACGGAAAAGGCAGGCTGCATATTAAGATTACTTGAGAATTATAAAGATGTGTCCGAACTTCTTTCAGCAGTTTCTGACGCTGATGCTCTTATTGTGAGAAGCGATATTGTAAATGCACAGGTACTCGATGCTGCCGGGAAACTGAAAATTGTAGTCAGGGCAGGAGCAGGTTATGATAATCTGGACCTGCAGGCATGTTCGGCAAGGAACATTGTGGCTATGAATACTCCCGGGCAGAATTCAAATGCTGTTGCCGAACTTGCTTTCGAAATGATGCTTTTCCAGGCACGCGGAGGCTTTGCAGGTAAAAGCGGAACGGAACTGAGAGGTAAAACTCTCGGACTGCATGCATTCGGGAATGTTCCGAAATATATGGCTGAAATTGCCCGAGGGTTCGGAATGACAGTCTTTGCTTTCGATCCATTTATTGATCATGAGATCATTAGCGGGGCAGGCGTGAAGCCATGTAACACTGCCGAAGATCTGTATTCCGGATGCCGGTATATCTCAATCCACATGCCGGCTAATGATAAAACAAAAAGATCCATCGGCTATGACCTGCTGAAAAGAATGCCTTCAGGCGCTGTACTTGTGAATACCGCCAGGAAAGAAATTATTGATGAGGAAGGCCTGCTCCGCATCTTTGCAGAAAGGTCTGATCTTAAATATCTGGCTGATGTGGAACCCGATTCAAAAGCTGTATTTCAGGAAAAATATCCCGGCAGGTTCATTTTTACCGCCAAAAAGATGGGTGCCCAGACCGAAGAAGCCAATATAAATGCAGGGGTTGCGGCAGCCCGGCAGATTGTTGACTTCTTTGAGACCGGTAACGAGAAATTCAGATTAAATAAGTAAAAATTAAAGTTTTTCCGATGGCAATTGTTAAACCTTTCAGAGGACTGAGACCTCCATATGAAATAGCTAAAGATCTTGCATGTCTGCCCTATGATGTGATGAACGCTGAAGAAGCAGCCGGAATGGCGAAGGGCAGGGAGACTTCACTCCTTCACATAACAAGGGCGGAAATAGACCTGCCACCGGGAACTGACGTCCATTCTGAAGAAGTATATAAGAAATCGGCAGACAATTTTGAATTATGGCAGAAGAAAGGCTGGCTGAAAAAGGATGAACAGCCGTTCTATTACATTTATGCCCAGACTATGGCCGGAAAGACCCAGTATGGAATTGTCGGTTGTGCTTCAGTTGATGATTATATGACCGGAAAAATAAAGAAGCATGAGCTTACACGCCCCGATAAGGAACAGGACAGGATGGTCCATATCCGTACAAATAATGCCAACATCGAACCGGTATTCCTGACCTATCCCCCTGTTAAGGAACTTGATGAAATTGTAAAAAAGATTGTCAGGAAAGAAAAGCCTGAATATGATTTTACGGCAGAAGACGGATTCGGACATCACTTCTGGGTGATCAGAAATCCTGAAACCATCAGCCAGATCGAAAGAATTTTTAAAGAAAAGGTTCCGTTCACTTATGTTGCTGACGGACATCACCGTACTGCAGCGGCTGCACTTGTTGGAAAGGAAAAACAGGAAAAGAATCCTCATCATAAGGGAGATGAAGAGTATAATTACTTCCTTGCAGTACACTTTCCATCCGACCAGCTGAGGATCATTGATTATAACCGGACAATAAAAGATCTTAACGGATTGTCATCAAAGGAGTTTCTGGCAAAACTCGAAAAAGGGTTCAGGATCAGGGAAAAAGGATCTAAAATATATAAACCAAAGCGACTCCATAACTTTTCGATGTACCTCGACGGAATATGGTACAGCCTGTCAGCCAGAAAGGGAACATATTCCGACAATGATCCTATAGGGGTACTGGATGTAACGATCCTTACTAATCAGGTACTTGCACCACTTCTCGATATTCAGGATTTAAGAAGATCCAAAAGAATTGATTTTGTCGGCGGAATTAGAGGACTGGAGGAACTGAAGAAAAGAGTTGACAGCGGTGAAATGAAGGTTGCTTTTGCATTGTACCCTGTTTCAATGAAACAACTTATTTCAATTGCCGATTCAGGTAATATTATGCCTCCGAAATCAACCTGGTTTGAACCAAAGCTCCGCAGCGGACTGGTGATACACCTTCTCGATTGACTTATCTCTGTGTCTCTCAATGTGCCCTCTGTGGAACTCTCCCGCTTAAAGCGGGACAGGTTGTGCACCCTCTGTGTAATTCTCCCGATAAAATCGGGACAAGTTGTGTAAGTTCTTAACTAATAACATAATATGCCAGTTTTCCGTTCCTGATGCCAGATATTGCTGAAAATATTGCTTCACTGAAAAATGAGCTGCCCCAGGGTGTTAAGCTGGTTGCAGTATCAAAAACAAAACCTGTCAGTGATATACTTGTTGCCTATAAATCCGGTCATCGGATATTCGGTGAGAACAGGGTACAGGAGCTTCTTTCAAAAAAAGACCTTTTACCTTCTGATATTGAATGGCATTTGATCGGTCATCTCCAGACAAATAAGGTGAAATATGTTGTCCCCTTTATAAGCATGATCCATTCAGTTGATTCCTATAAGCTTATTAAAACTATTAATTACGAATCTGAAAAAGCAAACCGGGTTGTCGATTGCCTGTTACAATTCCATATTGCATCCGAAGAGACAAAATACGGATTCAGTATGGATGAAGTTATCGCAATGATCAGCACACCTGAGTTCAGCAAGCTCGATTCAGTGAAGATATGCGGAGTAATGGGAATAGCCACCTTTACTGATGATGAGAACCTTATAAGGAAAGAGTTCAGATACCTTGCAGATTGCTTCAGGGAATTAAAGCGAAGATATTTTCCTGAAAATGATTCTTTCAGGGAAATTTCAATGGGTATGTCGGGTGATTATAAGGTAGCTATTGAGGAAGGCACTACAATTATAAGGCTGGGAAGTATTATATTTGGTGGTCGATATTAATTGTTTATAATTTACTTTATATGGGCAAGCTATCCGTTAAATATCTTGGGCTCGATCTGAGGAGCCCCCTTATTGTCAGCAGCAGCAGGCTGACTTCAAATCTTGCACACCTTAAGGAAGCTGAGGAATTTGGTGCCGGAGCTGTTGTCCTTAAATCACTTTTTGAGGAGCAGATCGATCACTATATCCATACAATTCCCGATTCCACCGGTTATCCTGAAGCTGATGATTATATCTCAAATTATATGAGATCAAATACTGTGGATGAATACCTTGATCTTATAAGAAGTGCAAAAGAGAGTCTTTCCATACCGGTTATCCCGAGCATAAACTGTTATTCATCAGGCGGCTGGACGGGATTTGCTAAAAATATTGCTGAAGCCGGCGCTGACGCCCTTGAGATAAATGTCTTTTTCCTGCCGGTCGACAGAAAGAAAAGTGCAGCTGAATCAGAAAAAATATACCTTGAACTTATAGAAAAACTAAAGAAAACTATCAGGATCCCTGTTGTTGTAAAAATAGGCTTCAGGTTCTCAAATATCCTGAATATAATCGATCAGTTTTATGTCAGAGGAGTATCCGGGGTGGTTATGTTTAACCGGTTTTATGAACCGGATATTGATCTGAATAAGATAGATATTGTTCCTGCAAAAATATTCAGCACTGAGAGTGAAATGAGATATGTACTCAGATGGATCGGTATGGCAAGTGCCCAGGATATTAAAATTTACATTTCAGCATCTACAGGTGTTCACAGCGGATCAGACGCCATAAAATATATCCTTGCAGGTGCTCATTCTGTTCAGGTATGTTCGGTGCTGTATGAGAAGGGATTAAAATATCTGGTTAACATGAACCGGGAGATTGAAGAGTGGATGGATCAGAAGGGATTCACATCCGTAAATGATTTCAGAGGCCGGCTTAATTACAGGAATTATTCAAAGCCTGTGATCTACGAAAGAACACAGTTCATGAAATATTTCGCAACCGAGGACTGATTACATTTCTCAGGAAGAAAACAGGCGCTATCCTTCAAGTATTCCTATCAGTTCATGTGTTAGTGCTGTCTTTTCATGAGTAAAAGCCCTGACACTGTTTTTTATGATCTTTATTAATTTATCTTTTTGCTCCCTTGTATTGAATTTTGCCGATTCTTCAATTACAGTCATACATTCAATTGCTGTTGCATAATCCCCCTCCAGGAAAACAGCTGCAATATCTTCAGTATATTCAGAATAATCGAGCCCCGATTGCCAGCACGAAGATACCAGCATACTGATGGTGTCCTGTTTCCATGACTTGTGTATTTCTGCAATCACTTCAGGTCTTGCCGACTGATGTTTGATGTCGTTGAAGAAGTTTTCAATGATGACTGTGATACTCTTATCAGAAGAGTTGTCATAATATTCAGCAAGCAGTCCTATAGCTCCCTCAAAAGGTTCTTCATCACGAAGGGATTTGATAGCTCTGGTTATGAAAAGTGCGTTCCCTTTTTTTAGTATCGCTGCAAGTTCATTTAGTTTCTTTTCAGATCTGATCACTTTTGAAATTTTCTTGTAAAGTTAGAAATTGAGTCAATAACAATCAGCTGTTTTGATAAATAAAAATAAAATACTAATTTAGTCGGGAATTATGTTTGCAATTTAATCTATTTTAATCATGAATAAGCAGCTCAGAATTGGTTCCGGTATCGGTATCGGTATAGTTTTATTACTGGGTGTTTGCCTGCTCACCGATTGTAAAGGTGGCAAAAAGGCGCCACAGGAAGATCTGGAAGTTGATGTTAAAGATAAGGAAGCCATTTTACAGGATATCAGGCAGGCAGAGAAGATATTCCAGGCCCTGCCATCTCCGCTCGAATCTGCAATGCTTATTAAATCGGCAGGGGCAAGATTCGAGGAAAAACTTCTAAATCCGGTATCAGCTGTTAAAAATTATGTTACAAATAAAGCAATGGCTCTAAACCTCGGGATCTATACCTGCGATCTGAGCTTTGCCAGCCTTTATGAACAGACACAACTTCTTATTGACTATATGAACGCAGCGAAAAAAATGGCTGACGGACTGGGTATTTTGAAGGCTATTGAACAGGAAGATATCGACAGACTTGAGGAAAATATCAACAACAGCGAGGTCATTATGGATATTGTTTCCCAGACCTTCATGAACTCAAACTCATATCTTGAAGATAACGGACAGCCTGCAACAGCTGCAATCGTTCTGACCGGTGGATGGATTGAAGGTCTGTACATATCCACACAGCTGGTTGATATGAACGATTTTAACGGAAATAAACTTGTGGGCAGGATAATCGATCAGAAGCTTTCAATAGATATACTTATCAACCTGCTGAATGGAAGTAAAGGCAATGCTGCTGTTGATGAGATCATTCTGGAGGTTACACGGCTTAAGAATGTGTTCGATAAAATTAAAATTGACACTACACCGGTCAGACCAGAATATGATCCGGAATCCAAATCAACCGTCCTGAAATCGGAAATAAAAACAGATATGACTCCGGAGGTATTTATGGAACTATCGGAAATTGTAAAAGAGATCAGAAATTCATTCGTAATTTAGAAGACTATGAGATCAGTAAAAACAATCCTGCTGCCTGCGATCCTTCTTATTGCCCTTACCGGATATGTCAATGCACAATGCAAGGCATTTGCAAAGAGAGAGTGCCTTCCCAAACTCATCAGTTATACACATGATGGGAACTACCATGCAGCTATACTGGTTGAAGGTGAGGAGGCTGAACTGTACAAGACTTTTTATTCCGATATGGATTACAGGGTATCGATAGTCGGAGATGAAAAGCTGCCCGATATCGAATTCAGGGTACTCGATTCAAACAAGAATGTTCTTTATTCAAATAAGGATAAAAACTATTCAAATACATGGGATTTCAAGCTGCAGTCGAGCCAGCAGCTGAAATTTATAATAAAAGTACCATCGGCGACACGGTCGGGCCAGACACCTGTAAACGGCTGTGTGGCGATAATGTTCGGATTTAAGCTTAAGCGTTAGATAATTTCCTGTCAGATTACCGGGGATCCTGCTTGCAGAATCCCCGGTATGTTTTTAGTCAAGCTTCCGCGCAAGATATTTTCCGGTATAGGACCGGCTGCATCTTACAAGATCTTCTGGTTTCCCCTCAAAAACAACGTAACCTCCTTCTTCCCCTCCTTCAGGCCCCAGATCTATCACCCAGTCACAGCTTTTTATTACCTCCTGGTTATGTTCAATAATTATTACAGAATGACCATGTTCGACAAGCGCATTGATCGATCTCAGAAGTTTATTTATATCATGGAAATGCAGTCCCGTAGTCGGTTCATCAAAAACAAACAGTATATGTCCGGTATCCTTTTCCTGGCTCAGGAAGTAGGCCAGTTTTACCCGCTGACTTTCTCCTCCTGAAAGAGTGCTCGACGACTGTCCCAGCTTTATATATCCCAACCCTACATCTGACAACGGTCTGAGTTTTTCAATGATTTTCTTTTCTGTACGGCCCGGCTGCCTTCCGAAAAAGTCAATGGCTTCATCAATAGTCATTTCAAGTACATCGTAGATATTCTTTCCATTATATCTTACTTCAAGAATGTCCCTCCTGAACCTCATTCCCCTGCAGGCATCGCAGGCTAATTCAACTGCTGCCATAAATTGCATCTCAACTCTGATTATTCCCTCTCCCTGACATTCCTCACACCTTCCTCCCTCGACATTGAATGAGAAATGTGATGGTTTGAAGTTGTTCTGTACCGATGCCTGTTGCTCTGCAAATAACTTCCTGATCTCGTCATAGGCTTTAAGATACGTAACCGGATTAGACCTGCTGGACTTTCCGATGGGATTCTGATCGACCAGTTCTATTCCCGTAAGGCCGGCAATATCTCCCGTTATCTCCCTGAATTGTCCGGGCTTCAGGTTACTTCCTGTTATCCTGTCAGACAAATATTTATACAGAACCTCGGTTACCAGGCTCGATTTGCCGGATCCGCTGACACCTGTTACAACTGTGATTGTATGAAGCGGGAATTTTACATTAATCTCCTTCAGGTTATTTTCTCTTGCGCCCGACACTTCAATGAAGCTGTTCCATTTTCTCCTTACACGCGGGACAGGCACTTTCAGTCGTCCGCTCAGGTAACCTGCGGTAAGGGAAAGGTTGGCCTCGGAAAGATCGAGCCCCCCCTGGTATATAACCTCACCACCGAGCCTCCCGGCTTCGGGACCAAGGTCTATGATCTCATCAGCTGCCCTGATAATCTCCTCTTCATGCTCAACGACGATAACAGTATTCCCAAGATCCCTGAGTTCCTTCAGTACCTTTATAAGAAGATTTGTATCACGCGGATGCAATCCGATGCTTGGCTCATCAAGTATATACATCGATCCCACAAGATTGCTTCCAAGAGAGGTGGAAAGATTGATCCTCTGGGATTCTCCGCCTGAGAGCCCTGATGACAGCCTGTCAAGAGTCAGATAAGATAATCCTACATCGAGAAGGAACCTGAGCCGTATTGTAATCTCTTTGAGAAGCCTTTCGGCAATAATTTTATCGGTCGGATCAAGATTGATATTCAAAAAATGATCATATAACCTGTTTACCGGCATATTAACCAGTTCCTGTATGGTCCTTCCTGCAACATTTACATATCCTGCCTCTTTCCTCAGTCTTGCCCCTCTGCATTCAGTACAGACAGTCTTGCCCCGGTAACGGCTCAGGAGAACACGATACTGGATCTTGTATTTTTTTTCCTCGAGATGCTGGAAAAACCTGTTGAGACCATAAAAATACCTGTTTCCTTTCCAGACCAGCTCCTTCTGCTCCTGGGTCAGCTGAAACCAGGGTTTGTGGATTGGAAATCCTGACTGATCGGCACCGGCAATAAGCCTTTCCTTCCACTTTTTCATTGTTTCTCCCTTCCAGCACACGATAGCATCATCATATACTGAAAGATTCTTGTCGGGGATCACGAGGTTCTCATCGATACCGATTATCTTTCCGTAACCCTCACAAACCGGACATGCACCGATTGGATTATTAAAACTGAAAAGATGTTCGGAAGGTTCTTCAAAAAGAATTCCGTCTGCCTCAAAAAGGTTGGAGAAGTTTTCCCTCCTTATTTCATTATCATCCTGGATTATTACCTGGCAATATCCCTGTCCTGTCTGAAATGCAGTCTGTGCCGAATCTGCCGCCCTGCTGAAACTATCTTCAGTATGGTTTATTACAAGCCTGTCTATCACAATATTTACACTCTGTCCAGGCTTAAATTTTCTGAGATCTTTTATTTCATCAGTCCTGGTAATGATACCTTCCGATTCAATCCGGTCAAATCCCTGCTTGCCCAGAAATGAGAAATAATCTGAAACCGGTATGTTATCCGGTATCTGCGCGGATGAGGTTAATATTACTTTTGTGTCTTCAGGCAGCGAAGCCAGAAAATCAACGATATCATCAACGCTGTGTTTCCTTACCTCTTTCCCGGAAACAGGAGAAATTGTTCTGCCAATCCTGCCGTAAAGAAGTCTCAGATAGTCATAGATTTCAGTTGATGTACCGACAGTTGATCTGGGATTCCGTGAATTGACTTTCTGTTCGATCGCGATGGCAGGAGGGATGCCGCTTATGAAATCGACTTCTGGTTTGTTCATCCTGCCCAGGAACTGACGGGCATATGAAGACAGACTTTCAACATACCTTCTCTGTCCTTCGGCATAGATCGTATCAAATGCCAGTGATGATTTCCCTGAACCCGATACTCCCGTTATTACAACCAGCTTGTTGCGTGGAATTTTTAAACTAATGTTTTTCAGATTATGTACCCGTGCCCCCCTGATTTCAATACACCCATCCATCTGTAGATACTGCCTTAAAATGTAAAAGTTTTGTTAAAATTCAAAAGTAATACTTTCAAATTAAAAAAAATTGATTTATTTTGCGTTACGTATAACATCTGAATATTCATAACGTATAACAACTTAAAACAGGGAGGACTGCCTATTCAACAACTCTACTCTTGGTTCTAAAAGAGTGAGCTATATGAATAAATCAATTTCCGATTATGAACTCTTGAAGAGATTCATAAATGGTGAACAGTCCTGCTTTGAGCAGATAATCCACCGTCATAAGAACAAAGTCTTCGCCTATATTAGTTTATATATCCGCGATCAGGCACTTGCAGAAGATATTTTCCAGGACACATTTTTGAAAGTGATACAGTCGGTCAAAAGCGGAAAGTATCAGGACAATGGAAAATTCATCTCATGGGTGATGCGTATCGCTCATAATTTGATAATCGACCATTTCAGACGGATCCGTCAGATGAATACAATATCAAATGACGAATATGAATCTGATCTTTTCAACTCGAAGAAACTTGCCGAATCAACTGTGGAAGACGATATTATAAAAAGGCAGATACAAAAGGATGTCAGAAAGATGATCAGCCATCTTCCGGATGACCAGCGGGAAGTAGTCATTTTACGCCATTATGCAGGCCTGAGCTTTAAGGAGATCGCAGAAATTACAGATGTCAGCATAAATACAGCACTCGGCAGAATGAGATATGCCCTTATCAACATGAGGAAGATTATGGAGGAGAAGAAGATCAGTCTGACGTTAAATTAAGGTTTTACGGCATTGGGGTATTATGGTATTACGGCCGTAACTCTCCATAACGCCATCATGCCGTCATACCGTCATACCGTCATACCTTAGCACCCCTCTGTAAAAAAATCTTTTACCCGTACAATATAGTAACCCGCAGGGCGTTTTCATGAAAACAGAAAACATGAAGCCTATGGGATTAATTTCTACTCATTTTCTTTCATATCATGAAATAAAGACTGAGGGGATCGACCTATATGAGGATGCTTTCGGATTCCATCAGCAGTTTGATGATGTGATCGGGTACCTGAAACAGTTAAAACCGGCGCCTGAAAAACGGCTGACACGCCGGCTGATCGGAAAGATCAGAAAACGCTGAAAGAATAATAAAAAACACGGAAATTTACTCCGTGTTTTTTTTGTTAATTATATATTAATTTAATATATTTGTGATATTAAAATAATATCATAATAAAATCAAAATGAAACAAGAGTATTCTGTTAAGCCCATTTCAGGGTATTTAGGTCTGCTTATAGCAGGAGTAATGCTTGGCGGAGCAATTGCCGGATTCGCCTTTGAAATAATCTGGCTGGGTGTGTTACTGACAATACTGTTCGTCCTGATGGTGATAGGATTTACGGTTGTTTATCCAAATGGTTCGTGCGTAATGGTTTTATTCGGGGCATATAAGGGCACAATCCGTGAAAACGGATTTTTCTGGGTGAATCCTTTTTATACGAAGAGGAAAATTTCTCTCAGGGCAAGGAATTTTGACAGTGAACCGATAAAAGTGAATGATAAGATCGGGAATCCGATAAAGATCGGTTTTGTACTTGTCTGGAGGGTACTTGATACATACAAAGCTGTATTTGATGTTGATGATTTTAAGCATTTTGTTCTTGTTCAGAGTGATGCTGCCCTCAGGAAACTGGCCGGTTTGTATCCGTATGACAATTTTGAGGATCATGAAGCGGTAATAGCACTCCGAAGCGGTGGTGAAGAGATCAATGATGAGCTTGAAAATGAGATCCGCGAAAGGTTGAAGATCGCGGGTATAGAGGTTATTGAAGCCAGGATAAACTATATCGCATACGCCGAGGAGATTGCAAATGCTATGCTCCGAAGGCAGCAGGCTGCTGCAGTGGTTTCGGCAAGATTTAAAATTGTTGAAGGCGCTGTTTCAATGGTTCAGATGGCTCTTGAACAGCTTTCCGACAAGAAAATAGTGGAGCTTGACGAAGAGAAAAAAGCCGCTATGGTCAGCAATCTTATGGTTGTTCTGTGCAGCGATAAGGATACCACACCGGTTGTCAACACAGGTACTTTACATAATTAATATGAGTGAAAAGAAAGCATTCATTCTCAGGATAGACCAGAAGAAACTCAGGGCGATCGAAAAATGGGCAGCCGACGAATTCCGGAGTACTAATGCACAGATTGAGTATTTACTCGATCAGGCTCTTCGTAAAGCAGGCAGATGGAAGTTTTCCGGAACTGATCCGTCCGGGAATACAAATGAGACTAAATGACAGATTATCTTCCATCTACTGATTGAGGAAATATATGGAATGGCAGGCAGCAATGCCTGCCGTTTCTGTACGAAGCCGTGCCATTCCAAGGTGAACAGGAACATATCCTTTTTCCACCGCAGTTATGACTTCTTCATTTGAGAAATCTCCTTCCGGACCAATAAGAATAACTGCGTTTTCTCCTTTTTTATAAATATCAGCTATTCGCCGACGTTCCATGCTGTGGTTGCAATGAGCAATCATGAGCCTGCCCCTTCGTTCACGGGCAATAAAATGAGTGAAGTCTTCCGGTGTGTTCAGTCTTGTCATCTTCGCTTTCAGGGATTGCTTCATCGCCGATATTATAAGGTTATTTACCCTTTCCTGCCTGATACTCCGTTTTTCAGAATTTCTGCAGATAAGCGGTGTGATTTCATCGATGCCGAGTTCAACGCTCTTCTCTACAAACCAGTCAAATCTTTCGGGATTCTTTAGTGGTGATATTGCAATATGAAGTGAATAATCTCTTCTCTCAAAACCCTGAATTATTTTCTGTACCTTAATACGACAACCTTTCGGATCCGGATCTGTAATGATACCCTCATAAAGATTCCCTGTACCATCTATTAATCTTACAGGATCTCCCTTACTCATTCGGAGCGCTCTGACCGAATGTTTTGATTCATTTTCATCAAGAATGAAATCATCACCCTTTATCCCGGGAGCATAGAAGATCTGCATCTGCTTCTTAACTTTAAGTATTTATAACCTTTATATCCTTTGTTTGAACTTTGTGCTACTCTATAACTCACCCCTAAATCCCATAGCCGTCAACTTAACGGAGTTTTGTGGATAAAAGTTTCCCCTCCTTTTTTAAGGAGGGGTGGCCAGACCACAAGATCATCCAATTGGCAGAAATATTGATGTTCTGGCCGGGGTGGTTAATTTAATTCTGAGAAAGAAGTCCACTTCTGGTAAGTCCACATTAACCACCCCGGCCGGGAAAAGGATAATTGTAAAAGCTTCAAAATTAGCAATCCCGGCCACCCCTCCTTTCAAAGGAGGGGAAACTTATTTACCTATATTTCAGATAATTACATTAGTTTTCGCCATTTAAACATTTCTTAGGTTGACGGCTATGCCTTGAATCCCTGCCTGGTTGACACCAGTCAGACAGGGTACAAAGGATTACACAAAGAACACAAATAATTAACTATATAGCGGAGATTGATCATCTTACAATACCTCTGAGGGAATTATCATCTCCTCCCTGTGCATCTGCTTCAGGATCTCCTTCCAGTCTGCGAAGGAATCTCCTGAGCCTGTCATCTGCTGCTATCATATAAGAATATGTCTCTTTGGAAATTTTCTTCGGGATCCTTCTGGCTCTCTGTCTGGTTTTGGATATAAGTGAATTATATGCCTGATTGCTTGAAAGGACCATCATAGTTCCTTTTATATACGAGAAATAGTACCAGGTTTGTTCATTTGCCTTTAGATAGATATCAAACATGTCGCCTGATCTGCGGCGCTGGATCTCTATAGCACCATCCACATAGACATTTACCGGATGGGTACCCACAAATCCCAGACCTATCCTGCCTTTCGACCTGAAGGACGATGAAGACTCATTCCAGTAAAGGGTAACCTCGTTGAGGAAGAGTTCGAAATTAAATTCAGGTGGCAACTCGCCGGTAACTCCGAAAAGATCGAGATCCTGTTTCATCTTGTTCGCAACATCCACACCAAGCAGGTCCTTCATCCCTTTACTATATAGTTCAAAATTCAGGTTAACAGGTTTTACAGAGGGTATGAATTTGATCTCATTACTCATTATTTCAAGAGCTTCGGGGTTGAACCAGAAATCAAATCCCAGAAGTGCCTGTATCTCAACCTTGCCTGAGTCTATATTCTGCGAGATCTTCCCGGCACCTGCCATCCCTGCCGGAGAGAAGCTTGTGCCAAGATCCATCTTGCCTTCGCCCGAAAGAATGCATTCATTCATGCCAAGAGCGATCATGTCACCATGAAGTGTGGGATCGGCAATTTTTTCAAGGGAAGTGAGAAGGTACCTTGATTTAGATTTATCATAATATAAATAGCCCCGGGAAGTTATTATTCCGACATCCCTCCATGATTTTTGTGCCGAAAGGAATGCCGGATAAATATGCAATGAATCAATATTTATGTATGAACCGGTGTATAGAAGATTCCCTTTCAGGTCAGCCGGTTTATCGGTAATGGGTATAATCACGTTGCGCGGATCAATGAAGGATTTGAATTTAACCGGATAAGATCTCAACGGGCTGCAGGTATTCAAAATGCCTGAAGCACCTGTAAACAGTAGTTGATCCTTGTCGGAAAAAAGGTTTACATCACCTGTAAAAGAAAAAGCCGGACTAAGCATAAATTTTTCACCGTCACTTATAAAGCCTTTTGCACTTGTTGTCATTGTATCAACTCTCACTTCTGCGAAAGTTATATTACTTATCTGGCTTGCTTCGTCGATATAATCATAAATACCGCTTCCGGAATATTTGTTTTTCGATTCTATTGTAATTTCCGATGAATGAAGGAGATGCTTATTGTTAATTGCTACAAGTGCATTCTGAAGCTGACTTATTTTCGCTCTCCTGCCGATTGTTATCTTTCCTCCCTCCGGCTGTATCAGAGCATCCGCAATCCGGATATAATTTATGTTTTCAGCTTCAATATTTTCTTTTTCAATATAATAACTGCCACTTCCCGATGCAAATTTTATTGTATCTCCCATAGTGCTGGTAGCAAAGAAATTGGGCTTTTCGAGCTTATTCAGATCCTGCCTTATCAGCTGATCACGCGGAAGCAATTCTCCGGCAGGTCTTTTATTATCCAGCATCCTGAGTACTTTATCCTGCATATCATATTCGAAATCACTGAGTTTGCATATATACTGGATCTCGGGGAATTTAACAAGTGAAGTATCTGTGTTCAGCTGAAGTCTTGTATTTTTTAATCCAAAATCAATGTCTGCCGAAGTGTTTTCTGCAATGAAGGCATAGCCACCGGTCGATGCAGATTTAAGGAAGAAATCGGAAGTGTCGGCTTTAATTGTCGTAGAAGTAAAACTGAATCCCTGAGAAGTAACTCTTGATTCGGAAGTGTTTAGAATGCCTTTACCGCTCATTGATTCAGGACCATAGGCCAGCCAGCCATCAAACTCGGTCCCATTCCCGTACATACTGAAATTCTTTCCCTTACTGTTCGTCAGCTGCATTTCATCTTTTTCGGTAAGCCATTTTATACCGATATTGTTGCTTGTGAGTACCGGGAACCTGCCGGTGGTATCTTCAATGAGTGTAAATGTTGTAGCCTGCGCTGTTAAAGAATCGGGAAAGAACCTGAATTCATCGGATACTATTCTGGAAGTAAGATGGTCAATTCTTCCTTTTCCCCTGAGCCCTTTACTGCCCATGCTTATGCTGTCGTAAAGTCTTCCTTTACCTCCGTAGATTTCCAGTCCTTCGGGCGGTATGTTCATATCGAACCCGAGCAGGCTGCTGTCCTTGACCACAAGCCGCTCCTGCATGGGCTTGATAATATTTCCTCCGATAAATTCTCCGGGCAGGTCGATGGTTTCAAGCTTGAAATGATCAATATTCTCGTACACGAAGGGGAATATCCTGAAATAAAACTTATCTCTCGGGTAGATGTTTTCCAGACCGGGTATCTGATCATAAAAGATGTACGAATCTTTTTTAACGCCAACCATAGGATATTGTGTCAGGTTCTTAAGGCCTGATTTATTACCGGGATCATCAATGAACAGATCGGCATTGGTAAGTTCCAGCAGGTTATCCATGGCCTGAGTCATGGGATTCCCGTATTGATCTTTCTGGTCAGTTTCAATTGCTATTCTTATAGAATCAATATTGGCAAGGTTTATTTTAAATGTATCATAGCTGAATGAAAAATTATGCCCGTAAATTGTAAAAAGTCCTGCTTCAACGATCCCGTCAAATTTCATGTTCCTGTTCCTGCCAACCTTAATTTGTTGATTATAAGGAATTATGGCAACCTTTTGTGAATCACTCAGATGAATATTTTTGACACCATTAATCGTCATCTGCATGTCATTGATATCGAGGATGGCATTATCCAGTGGTGCTCTGGTTTCACTCTCAAAACGCAGAATATCATAATCCTTTTTCCGGGCATAGGCAGTAAGAAAGTCACTAACCTTCGGCTTCAAAGTAACTTCATTGTATGTCCTGTCGTAGAACAGGAAGCCCTGGTTTGCCATTTCTATACATAATGCAGTTACTGCTTCAACCGGTCTGTTAAGCCATTTGGCGAATTCCACCACAGGGAATGTTTCAGAGTAATACCATTCAGCGAATTTCTTAAGCCGCATCAGCGGGTGATATTCATCAATACCAGCCATTTGCATGAATAATCCGGAATCGAAAAAGGAAGCCGATTCAAATTGTGCCTTGCCGATAGAGGTCCCTCTCGATCTGGAAAGAATGATCTTAGATTCATTCAGGTTCCATGACATATACTCAAATGACATATCAAGCATGTGAAATGAATTGAAACAGGGACTTTTCGATACCGGAGTATTGCCCCTGAAGAAATTCACCTGATGCTGTTCGGCATTATATGAAAATGACAGGTTTGAATGATAAATTGAATCTTTTTCGAGATAGATTGCCGCTGTAACTTCCGGACTTGTCAGTCCTGCTTTTGTAAAGATGAATTCCGGGGTTTTGATATTTATTCGTAAAGTATCATTTTTATATACCCTGACCTTTGCCGGCATGTTATTACCACCCTTCCCCTTGACTGTCGCACCTTCGAAGGCGAGACCTCCTTCATAATCCAGACCTTTGTAAAGGTTTTTCAGAGAAAATTCTTTTGTATAGGTTTCAAACCGGGGAAAATCAGCCTTTTCCTTCTGGGTAAAAGTTATAGCCCGGTCACTCAGCAAACCGTAAACCGGTTTTTTAAAATAAGTCTTATGTGAAAGCAGAGCCGAGTCGACTGTGAAATTGTCTTTGGAGGTATAGATCACAAAGTTCCTGATCTCTGCAGAGACATCTTCCCTGGGGTAGCCCGCCTTTTCCCATGTTACCACACCTTTTGAGCCGTGAAATTCTTGTTTTTCAGGATAATATGATCCCGATACATTATAGATCTCAGTACTGTCCTTCTGATAATAGCAGGTAAGAGTCGCATTTGTAACTACGGCTTTGAAAACCGTATCATGCCTGAACTGAAGTGGATTATTCTTAACTCTCCATCTTATAGTTGTACTCTCCGAAAGTACATTTACAGTCAGCATCAGTTCAGTATCCCTGATATAGCGGTTAATACTCTCAACCGCTATCCTGGGATCAAATACTATTTCGCTGAGCCCTCTCAGCCAATGTGTAAGAAAATCCTTATCTCCGTTAACCCGTATATATGTGTTTAGTGTCGTAAGGAAATTATGCATATGAGGTACCGGCCTCATTGATCTTCCGTAAAACTGGCTTGATACATCGATTATTCTCGTCATATCCTCCTGCCCGAATTTCTGGTTTTCCCAGTTTTCCAGGAACAGATTCAGATTTGCTTTATGATTTTCCTTAAGGTTTGGTCCCATAAAGGATGTAAGCTCATCTTTATATCTCGAAGGATCACCGGTGAATGGTGATATTAACTGCGCATTCAGACCGGCTGTGCATAGCAGACGGAATATGAGTACAGAGATCACCAGTTTCTTTACCATGATCGCAGAATTTCTCTTGATTTTATATCATGCAACCAGCAGACCATTTTTAAAATGTCATCAGACAGCTTCAACAATTGCTGTAAAATCTTCCTTCTTAAGAGATGCGCCACCTATAAGACCACCGTCGACATCCGGTTTCGAAAAAATCTCTGCGGCATTTGAAGGCTTACAGCTTCCCCCATATAGTATTGTCATATCATCGGCAATTTTATTTCCGAATTTTTCCTTTATAAGCCCACGGATATATTTATGCATTTCCTGTGCCTGTTCGGGTGTGGCGGTGAGCCCTGTACCAATCGCCCATACAGGTTCATATGCTATAATTATATCTTTCATCGATTCTGCTCCGAGGGGGAATAGTCCTTCTTCAAGCTGGCGCTTTACGATCACAAAATGATTTCCTTCCTCCCTCTGTTCCTTCACCTCACCACAGCAGAAGATGACCCTTAATCCGCTGTTAAGGGCAAGAACACATTTCTTGTTCAGAAGACGGTCGTCTTCGTTATAATAAGTTCTCCTTTCAGAATGACCTATAATCACATATTCTGCGCCGGTACTCTTAATCATATATGCCGATACTTCACCGGTAAAAGCACCTGAAGCTTCTGAAGCACAGTTCTGGGCTCCAAGAGCTACTTTCCCTCCTTTAATTATCTCTGCAATTTCTGCCAGATGTATGAAAGGAGTACAGATTATCACATCAGCCTTTAATGCCGGCTTATTCCTGAAATACTGATCCAGGATTCTGGCAAAAGCAATTCCCTCTTCATAATTCATATTCATCTTCCAGTTTCCGGCAACAATCTTTTTTCTCATTTGATTCTTGTTTTAGATTTAAGTTATAAGTTATTTAAATATTCGTCTTTCAGAAATTCAGAGGAAGGCAATTCTGCCCATGACCATTTACCGACTATAGTTCCTCTTCTGAGTAATATGTATCCGGGATTCGATCTTACAATCGTTTTCAGGGTAATCTCATCAACACTGCAGACAACGTTTCCAGGATCAAAACTTCTTATTTCATCAGCACCCGATGCTGTCAGAATATAAAATTGGCCGCCTTCAGCAATAAACTGGTTCCCCAGACTTATTCCTGCGGATAATCTTTCCGGTTTGGCTTCCTTTAGTTTTTTGGAGATCATTAGTAAAGTATAACCTTCATATTCAAGTACTTCCTGTGTTATGTCTTCGTTATTCTGTGTTGTCAGCACAAAATCGTGGATGGGAGGCTGATATCCTTTCTGAACCAGGACTGATCTCTGATCCACAAATTTCCAGGTCGTATCATCGGCCGGATAGTTATCGAGTGTGAATTCCTTCTGCTGACCATCTTTCTCGTAAATAAATGTCGTTTCGTATTTATCAGCAGGCATCCCATCAGGTATTTTCATTTTGTCAGGGATATATGTACCGGTTTTGTATGGAAGGAAATCAATCACGGGAAGATACCTGAGATTGAATTGTATGAAAGCCAGGAAGATGATCGTGGCAACTGATAAAATCGTCCATTCCTTTGTTAATCCGTATTCTGGCATGATCCTCCTGTTAATAAAAAGAAAAACTACAGGGATCAGGAGGATAATATTTTTAATGAATGTCTGCCAGTTTGTAAGATGAATTGCATCGCCGAAACAACCGCAGTCAGTGACCGGATTTGTAAGGGCAAGAACAAAGGTGAGTGGAGTGAAAATAATCATCAGAAGTAAAAGACCCCATATACCTGTTTTCTGCCGGATGTTGAACACAACGGAGAAGCCTGAAAGAAACTCCGCTGTACATAAAAGAATAGCCAGGGGCAGACTGAGAGGGAGGAGGAAATCCATCCCGAATGCCTGAAAATAGTCCTGGAACTTATATGTTGATCCAAGGGGATCTATGGCTTTTACAATTCCGGAGAAAATAAATACCAGTCCGGCTGCAAATCTGCTTATGTAATTCAGAATTTTCATCATAAAAGGTTCCTTTCGGATATCTTTTCAATTATCCTGTCGAAGATCTTATCAGGTGGAAGTATATCTCCATTCTCATTGCTGCAATCTACAAGACAAAGCCTGTTATCGATCCGGGAAACTTTCACATAAATATCCCTCACTTTTCTCTGAAAAGAAAGAGATTCCTCGTGAATATCTCTTGTTCCGTTAAGATATTTTCTGTCTTCTCCTGTTCTGGATACGGTCAGTTTTTTTTCGGTGAATGAATATGGAACATCAAGAAAGATGTTAAGAGCGGGTTCAGGGATCTTAAAATGCCTGAATTCAAGGTCAGTTATCCACATCATCAGTTTTTCCTGTTCTTCCGGACTGCCAAGCTTGGCGCACTGATATGCTATATTTGAATAGGTATATCTGTCAAGCAGAACAATACTTCCTTTATTCAGCCAGTCACGGATCATGTCGGCAGCATCTTTTCTGTCACCTGCATAAAGCATTGCCACAAGCCATGGATTAACTTCACTCAGTGATCCGAATTCACCTCTCAGGAAGCGCGCGATCAGCTCACCGAAAAAAGGGGCATCAGTTCTCGGAAAATGAAGATATTCACACCGGTAACCTTTTTTGGTAAAGTAATCATTAAGCAACCTGATCTGTGTGGACTTGCCTGAACCATCAACTCCCTCAACAACAAAAAGTTTCATATAATAACCCTTACTTTCTGTGCAAATGTAATAAGCGCCCTTTAAAGATTAAAACGAATGAGAGGCAGAAATATGATTTGTTTTCAGCACTTATTAACTGCTGCCCGGTAACAGATAGTTCAGGCATCTCATGTTACCCCAAATTGGTAAAAAATCATTATTTTCGGAAATTATTTATACAGGGTTGGCTGATAAACCAAAATACATTAGTGCGGGAGGAAAGCTTATCGATCTGACCATACCAAAGGTGATGGGGATAATAAATATCACTCCTGATTCATTTTACAACGGCAGCAGGGCTTCAGGAGATGCTGAGGTCATTGCTCTGGCTGAAAAAATGTTACGTGATGGTGCCGACATTCTTGATATAGGCGGGTATTCATCTCGTCCCCGGGCTGATGATATTACAGTTGAGGAAGAGAGCAGGAGGGTGCTGAATGCAATAAGTCTTGTCAGAAAAGAATTTCCCGGGGCAATAATTTCCGTTGATACTTTCAGAGCAGAAGTGGCACAGAAGGCAGTCTCCGTTCATGGAGCAAATATTATAAATGATATCTCCGGAGGTGAAACTGATGAAAAAATGTTCGAAGTTGTGGCCCGGCTTAATGTCCCTTATATAATGATGCATATGAAAGGAAATCCCCGTACTATGCAGGATAATCCTCAATATGAAGATGTTGTGGCCGATATCCTGATGTGGTTCGGCAAAAGGATAGTTAAATTGCAGGACAAAGGGGTGAAAGATATAATCATTGATCCGGGATTTGGTTTTGGTAAAACAATTAAGCATAACTTTGATATGCTGGAACGTCTCGGTGATTTTGCTATTGCAGGATTACCACTTCTTGTCGGGATTTCGAGAAAATCAATGATATGGAAATCACTTTCCATAACTCCCGATGAGGCACTTAACGGAACGTCGGTGCTCAATACTGTAGCGCTGCTAAAAGGCGCTGATATACTGAGAGTTCATGATGTTAAGGAAGCGGTTCAGGCTGTCAGACTGATCCAAATGTTAAAAGATAAAAGCTGAAACTCCAAACTCCAAACTCCAAACTCCAAACTCCAAACTCCAAACTCCAAACTCATAATGTCTTCCGTAAACCTATAAAAAATGCTTGTACCGATAACAGTTCTTGATATTATTGATATTCTTCTTGTGGCATTTATAATGTTCCAGTTCTACAGGATAATCAAAGGGACTTCTGTTTTCAGTATCGTTATAGGAGTATTTCTGATCTATCTGTTCTGGTTACTTGTAAAAGCCCTGAATATGAATCTTATCAGCTCTCTTCTGGGCCAGGTAATAAGTGTTGGCGTTATCGCACTTATTGTTGTATTCCAGCAGGAGGTGAAGCGATTTCTGCTTGTAATCGGGAACAGGTATTTGAAGAATACAAAGCTTTCGTTCAAGCGCTTTTTTACTACCGAGAAAGATGATTCTGTTATCCCTGCAGTTGTCGAAGAGATAGTAAAAGCAGTTCAGTCGATGAGTTCCAAGAAGATAGGGGCGCTCATAGTCATAGGACGGCAGAGTCTTCTCGGATTATATGCCGACAGGGGACAGAAGGTTGATGCCGCAATAAGTGCAGAACTCCTTGAGACGATATTTTTTAAGAACACCCCTTTGCACGACGGAGCGGTTCTGATTGAGAATGCCCAGATACTGGCTGCACGCTGTCCGCTTCCTGTAACAGACCAGTATGCTTTATCTTCACACTTCGGAATGCGTCACAGGGCAGCTATAGGAATATCTGAACAGACTGATGCTCTGGTTGTTGTCGTTTCTGAAGAAACCGGTCGTATTTCTGTTGCTGACGCCGGGGAGATCCGTGAAAATATAAAACCTGATGAGCTGCGGAATATCCTTCTGATGGAGAAAGTGTGGTAGGTTCGAATTAAGATTTAAACCCAAACTGACAGGGACTACCTTATTTTATAATATACTTCGTCAGCGATTCCGCATCCTTAATATATACAGCATTCCCTGCGATTACCGGAAAGGCATATATTGCTGTTTCCGAAACTTTATATTTTGCAATCTCGGTATATGCTTTCGGATCAGGGTTGAATACCAGCATGTTACCTGTACTGGTAAGCCCTGTCAATATGTTGCCGCAATCGTTTATGGTTGAAAAATCACTGTTTACTGTATTGTCGATCCATCCGGTCCGGCCGTCAGAAGCGCTGACACAAAAAGCTCTCTTCTGATCTGAAAATCCGAAAAGATACCCCTTCACAAGAACAGGAGTGTTCCATTTTGCTCCGACTTCTGTATTGCTCCATAATTCCTTTGTTATAAACTGATCACCCTGCCTGACCACTTCGATTCCTTTTATTCCCGTTCCCTGACCGGTAAAATAGATTTTATTTCCGTCAATATATGGACTTGAACAATTATAAAACCTTTGTGAGGGGACTGCCGGAACCTGCCAGAGTACTTTCCCGTCAGTAAAATTCAGGGCCAGAAGATTCTTTTCTGTCTGGACTATTATATGTTTCTGCCCGGCAATTGTCATCAGTGAAGGAGATGCATAAGATGGACCATCTCCGTTCCATATCCACTTTTCTTTTCCTGAGCCAAGGTCGACAGCTATAAATTGTCCTTTGTCCTTTGTTCCGACATGAGCAAAACAGATGCCATCAACAATAAGTGGAGACATCCCGGTATAAAATTGGGGGATTTCATTTGAAGGGTTTTCTTTTCTCCAGATAACCTTCCCGGTAGAAGCATCGAGGCATGAAAGGATACCTGAAATACCGAAGGTTACGACCTTTCCGTTTGAAACAGCCGGTGTACTTCTCGGGCCCGGATGTGATGCTGCCGGTCCTGTTGCTGCAGTAACCGGATAACTGTTACGCCAGAGCTCTTTGCCGCTTGATGCATCGATGCAAAGGATTACTTCATCTCCTCCCTGCCTTGTGTGCAGGTACATTCTATTGCCGGTCAGGACCGGGGTTGCATCCCCGGTACCCACTGTGATTTTCCAATCCTGGGTCAGTGCGGCCGGCCACGATGCAGGAGCCTTGAATCCAGTCACTTTACCATCCCGGCCCGGTCCTCTGAACTGGGGCCAGTCCTGAGAAAAAATAATGACTGTACTCATAAGAAAAACAGCCATTGATACTTCAATCTTCCTGTAATTTTTCATCTTGAGTGGTTTTAAAATAAAACGAAGTTCTACAGTATCTCCCGGGTAATCATCATGTATTCTGTAGTGTACTGATAATTATAATTTTCCAAGGATTTCAATTACTATATCCTCATTGTCCTTATTACTCTTTTCCCTGAATGCTTCATTAATTATATCCTTCCTGCCAGGGAAAATTTTAATGAGAGATTTTTTGTTCAGCTGGATCTGTCGAAAAATATCATCGGTACCTTTTATGAAATACTTATTGTATGTCTGATATTCATCATATCTCCTGTCAGCGCTGTAAGCAGCTTTGTAATCCGCTTCAATGAAATTCTTCTCCGGGATCATTATAAACTGATGTGGTTCCTGCATTAAGATCCGGCAAAACCTGTTACCTTTAATATCCTTGTCAAACCGTAGTCCATTGGTGGTCCTGAAGATCATGTCTTTGCCGTCTTTATTAGCGATAAGTTCCTCTACGATATCCGAAGAGATCTCCATTAGTTTTCCGGAATTCGGATGCCTGAAGATGAGGGTATTCTTTACAACATCGATATCACTGCTGAACTGGATATACTTTTCCTGACCCCTTACGAGCAGGTATGAACTGATGAGTGTATCAAACAGCCTGGTGCTACCCTTTATGCCTTCATACCTGTTGTCAAATCCCATTCCTCCTACTGTAGTCGGGGAAATATTGGCAATAGCCTGAAGGTTTTCCAGCCCCGTTATTCCTGACTGGTACATATTTATTTTCTGCGAATAGCCATAAGTTATAGTAAAGGCCAGAATTGAAATAATAATTATCTGTTTCATTGTCTCCTTATCCTTAGGTCTATCAAACTTTTTCCTCCAATATCATAACAAATTTATGAAAGTCTGTTATCATTTTTTATAGTTTAGCCGGAATAAATGCTCCGGGCTGGATTTAATTCCGGTGAGACAGTAATTCTTTTTATTAAGTTTGATCGCGTTTTTGTAAAGGCTTTTTATGAATTACAAAGGTAAGGTTCTTATTACAGGAGGTACTTCAGGACTTGGACTGGAACTTGTCAGAGTCTTCCTTCAGAGGGGATTTTTTGTAATAACTACCGGAAGGAGGGAGATTGAGGTTTCCGGTTCTGATGGGAGACTGGGATTCTATCCTGTGGATTTCAGTGATCTGGGTCAGACAGCCTGGATTTTCAGAAGAATATGTGATGATCATATACTGGATTATGTCATTTATAATGCCGGGGTTTTAAGTCCTGCTGAATTTATGAGGACGGTTGACGGTTTTGAGTATACCTACCAGGTAAATTTCCTGGCACATCTTCTTGCAAATGAATTAATTATTCAGAATTGTGATCACAGCAAGCCCATGAGGATTGCAGCAGTGACCTCGATGGCATACAGGGTTGCGATGCCACAGTTCAGGTCTGTCGCTTCATCTGCTGAATACAGGGCCTGGCGAGCCTATTCGGATTCCAAGCTTTACCTAGCACTTATGTGCCGTCATTATTCCGTGAAATATGCCGGCAGCCGGATTCAATTTATAAGTTTTGATCCCGGCATTTTTGGATCCCAGTTATACAGAACCCAGTCGGGGGTATTCAGGATCGTCTATCAGACCGGAGTACGAATCCTGAGAAAACCCGGAAAACAAGCCACAGTACTTTCAGATATACTGACCGGAGCCGAAATAATTAACGG
>Ga0116149_1000770_pt1 | contig 41207 bp, 28 predicted proteins | sample AD_UKC057_MetaG_FD_89787 | JGI IMG/M metagenome (GOLD analysis project Ga0116149, IMG submission 89787) | Active sludge microbial communities of municipal wastewater-treating anaerobic digesters from USA - AD_UKC057_MetaG | ecosystem: Engineered > Bioreactor > Anaerobic > Digestate | place: USA...
AACGCGGGATACCCCGGCGTGAGCGACCCCGGTTTCCGCATCGCGTCAGACGCGATCGAGGCGGGGCACGAGGTCATCGCGCTGCCCGGGGCAAGCTCGGTTCACGTTGCCCTCGTGCAATCGGGATTGCCCACCTCGAGTTATGTGTTCAAAGGTTTTCCGCCCCGCAAGAGCGGCGCGCGGCGCCGTTTCCTCGCCCTCGAGCGCGACCATCCCCACACCCTGGTGCTGTATGAATCGCCCTACCGCATCGGCGCGCTCCTCGCCGATGCGCTCGAAGAACTCGGCAACCGCCGGGCCGCTGTATGCATCGAACTCACGAAGATGTTTGAAGACGTCAAGCGCGGCGGCCTCGCCGAGCTCGCGAAGACCTTCGAGAACGCCAAAGTCAAAGGCGAGATCACCGTGGTCATCGCCGGCAACAATCCCAAGTTCCTCCGCAGCGCCGCTACGCAAGACGGTACGCACGAGCACGCGTGAGGCGCCCGGCGCGGGGCGTGCGGCAGGGTTACCGGCGAGTGCTTTCGTACCACGCACGCGCCTTTCCGGCTTGCGCGATCGCGTCCATGTGGATGTTGCGGAATTCTTCCTGGGTGGGACGCCACGGTGTCTGCATGAACCCGAAGAGGCGGTCAGGACCGATGACCTGCGTGCAGTGCTCCACGGTTCTCTGCAGGTTTTGAGTCTGCCCGGCGAAATTACTGGCGGTGGGCACCTGATCGTACCCGTGCTCCTCTAATTGAGCGTAGGCCTTTACCATGAGGTCTTCCGGCTCGAAGTCATCGTTGTAGTACCAATTGCTCTGCAGCACCGACGCCGGCATGTTTGCGAAGAAATCCTCGGGATGTTCCCACAGGTAGTCCGACCAGACCCACGGGCGCGAGCCGCCGTCCTGCGCGGCATCGATGAGCAGGTTCAGGTCGTGCCACCACAGGTCGTACTGGCGGACCACCGAGTAGCGAAGCAGGCGCTGGTTGCCAGCGGTTTCCTCATCCATGCCAAGATGGAAAAAGGCCGGCGTGTCAAACAATTCGATGACTTCCGCGATGAGTTCGGCGCACACCGTGTAATACGTGGGAGTGGAGAGCATGCGGTCATACGGATGCAGCCAGAAATCGTGGCATGCCGAGAAATTCAGCTTGGGAATGGGTTCGAGTCCCAGTTCGCGGCATTTGGCGAGCTCCTCGCGCAAGCGGCCGGTCGACCAGGCGTTCTTGAGGGCGATTTCGGGATGCGACCTGTACTGGACCCCGTTTCCGAGGTCGAGAACGATCATGTTCATGCCCGCCGCGCGCATTTTAGCGAGGATATCGTTCCAGAGCGCATCGTCAACGCGCAGATAGGGCTTGGCTTCGTAATATTTCCGCTCGGCGTCGGGCGGGAGTTCGCGATCCCACCACATTTCGAAGCTGATGTGGACCAGATTGGCCCAGAAAAGGTCTTTTTTGGCTGTTGCAGGCCCCATGCCGCTCCCCTTATCCGTTCAGCCGCTTTGTTGAACACGGTGCGCAAGCGGTCTTGCCCATACCCATGGTAGGCCACGCATCCGAAGCCGTGCAAGTTGGAAAGGGAGCGGAATCCGGACCGCCGGTCTTGTTATACTCTTTGTGCCGTATGCGCTCGCCGGGACGCGGCGGGTGCAGGCAGGAGGTGGTACGTGCCCAGAATACTTGTAGTCGGCAGCGCCAACATCGACCTCGTGACCCGCGTAAAGCGTGTGCCGAAACCCGGGGAAACGGTAATTGGCCTGTCGTTCGACACCGTGCCCGGCGGCAAGGGCGCCAATCAGGCCACGGCGGCGGCCCGGCTCGGCGCCGAGACATGGTTTGCCGGATGCGTCGGCAACGATCCGTTCGGCGAGATGCAGCGGCGCAATCTGTCCGCCGAGGGCATTGATCTCACGTATTTGAAAGTCCATCCAACAGAGCCCACGGGTACGGCGGTCATTCTCGTGGCCGGCCAGGGGCAGAACTCGATCGTGGTCACGCCGGCGGCGAATATGGGCATCACAGCCGACGATATTGCCGGCATGGGAGGCCTTTTCGAGAACATCGACGCCGTGCTGATGCAGTTGGAAATCCCGATGGCAACCGTCGAGGCGGTCCTGGACATGGCCCGCCGACACAGTGTGCTCTCAATAGTCGACGCGGGCCCCGCCCAACAGGTGCCCGACGCGATCATCGAGAAAGCCGAGATCTTCTCGCCCAACGAGACCGAGGCCGAGGCTATCATCGGTCTCCAGATCCGCTCGGTCGACGATGCGCGCGAAGCCGGCAGAGAACTCCTCGAACGCGGCGCGCGGCGCGCCGTGCTCAAGCTCGGGGCGATGGGCGCGTTGTACATCGACCACAAGGAGTGGATCCACGTGCCGGCCTTTTCGATCAAGGCGGTGGACACCACGGCGGCGGGAGACGCGTTCACCGCCGCCCTGGCATTGTGCTGGGAAGTGCGGCGTCCGGGCGACGCGCTCGAGTTTGCCAACGCGGCCGGCGCCCTGGCCGCCATGGTCGCGGGCGCCCAGCCGAGCATGCCCACCCGGGCGGCCGTCGAAGCGTTTCTGAAAGAACGAGGATGATTATCCGTGAAACAAGAGCTGTTGTATTCCGCATCGGTCATGTGCGCCAACCTGGCGCGTCTCGAGGATGACCTGGTCGCTCTCGAGGGCGCGGGCTGCGATGAAATCCATTTTGACGTGATGGACGGTTTGTTTGTCCCCAATTTCACGCTTGGTTTCGATTTGATCAAGGCGGCGCGCTCGAGCTGCGGGTTGCCGTGCAGCGCGCACCTCATGATCTCGCGGCCGGAGAAGTACATCGAACGGTTTGTCGAGGCGGGATGCGGCAGCGTGACCGTTCACGTTGAAGCCTGCATTCACGCCCACCGCGTGTTGAACCAGATCCGCGACGCCGGGGCGTCGCCGGGCATCGCCGTCAACCCCGCAACGGCCTTGACCAAGCTGGATTACCTGTTGGACAGCGCGGACCGCGTACTGGTGATGACGGTCGATCCCGGATATGCGGGCCAGACCATCATCCGGGGCGCTTTCGAGCGGGTCCGCATCCTCAACGAGAATATCCGTTACCGAAAGCTCAAGGTGCGCATCGAGGTCGACGGCAACATCAATGTCCCTAACGCGGCGCTATTGGCCAACGCGGGCGCGTCGATCCTGGACTGCGGCACGTCGAGCATTTTCGATGGCAGGAATCCCGGCGAGGCGCTGGCGGATTTCAGGGAGAAGGTCGCGGCCCAGCGTAAGATAGTTTGAGACTCGCGACGGCGGCGGCGCGCGGTCCAGCGAAGCGTTCTTCCCTGAAAACCGGCGCGCGATACATGATATGCTGGAAGAACCGGGGCTGAGGGCTGCGGTGCAAGGGTGTGCCCGCCGCCCGGGCGCGGTTAACGCCGGCGGGCGGACAGGGGGTACGAGAATGGCACATTCACGCAGGATTTCGCGCCGCTCGATGCTGAAACGCTGCGCATGGGGACTGGGAGCGGCCGCTGCAGCTCCGTATATCGTCCCGGCGTCCGCGCGCGGCGCTGACGGAACGGTGGCGCCGGGCGGGCGCATCGTAATGGCCGGCATCGGCATCGGCGGCCAGGGCCGTCATGACCTCATCAATTTCATGACTCACGACGACGTGCAGTTCGTGGCCGTGTGTGACGTCGATGCCCAGCGCCTCGACGTCGCCAGGAAGATCGTCAACGAGCGCTATGGCAACGAGGACTGCGCCACCTGCCGGGATTTTCGCGAAGTTCTCGCCCGGGACGATATCGACGCGGTGCTCATCGCCACGCCCGACCACTGGCACGCGCTCCTCGCGCTCGCGGCGGTCCGGGCTGGCAAGGACGTCTATTGCGAGAAGCCCATATCCGTCACCATCGCGGAGGGCCGCGCTGTCGCGGAGGCGGTCAAACGTTACGGGGCGGTCTACCAGACAGGCACGCAGCGGCGCTGCATCCCCGCGTTTGCCTATCCCGTGCAGGTCGCCCGGAGCGGGCGCCTCGGGCGGATCCACACCGTGCATACGTATCTGGGGGCGGGACCTTCGTGCGGCGCTGAACCGCCCCAGCCGGTCCCCGAAGGGTTCGACTATGACATGTGGCTGGGCCCGGCGCCCGCGGAACCTTACACGCCCAAGCGCTGCCATGGCTCGTTCCGCTGGATATACGATTATTCGGGCGGGAAGCTGACCGATATCGGCGCCCATTTCAACGACCTCGCGCAATGGGGTATTGATATGGAGTCGACAGGGCCCATCGCGTATGACGGACACGCGACCTTTCCCGAGGACGGGCTCTGGGACACCCCCATGTATTACTCGGTGGTCTGCCGCTACGCGAACGGCATCCGGCTGATCATGCACGATGTCGAGCCGCGCGCGGTGAGGTTCGAGGGCGAAAATGGATGGATTAGCGTGGATGATTCGGGCCTGGTGCTCGCGGACCCCGCCTCCCTGCTCGAGGGCGCGACCTTCAAACAGCAACAATACGACGTCATGTACGGCCATCAGCGCAATTTCCTCGATTGCGTCAAGACGCGGGGGCTGCCTATCGCCAACGCCGAGGTGGCCCACCGCTCGACAACCGTGTGCCACGCGGGCAACATCTGTCTGCGCCTGGGACGCAGACTCGCCTGGGACCCGGTTCAGGAACGGTTTGTGAACGATGACGAGGCCAACCGCATGCTCTCTCGGGCCATGCGCGCGCCTTGGCAACTGTAGCGTTGACCAGAAATGGGGGATACAGCAATGGTGATTCGATTGGGTGCACTGATTGCGGTGCTGGCCTCGTGCGCAGGCGCCGCGTTTGCCCAGACGCCCGCCGAAGCGGCGGAGAAAGTGGCGGCTATCGCGGGATACGACCGCAGCCAAAGCCGCGCACCGCTCACCGAGATCGAGGAACTCGTCCGGGAATCGAAAGGCAACGCTGAATTGCGGAAGGCCATCGGCGACGCGCTCGCGAAGGTTCTCGCGTCCAACGCCACGAAGGACGCGAAACTGTTTGCATGCCGCCAACTGTGGCTGCTGGGGCCGAAGGATGCGTTGCCGGTCCTGAAACCCATGCTGCTCGACAACGGCGCCGTTGATATGGCATGTTACGCGATCGGCCAGGACCCGGTGCCGGAAGCCGGGCAGGTCTTGCGCGAAGCCCTCGCCAGCGCCGGCGGCAACGCGGAGCTCGCCATAGTAAACCTCCTCGGCGACAGGCGGGATGCCGAAGCCGTGACGGCGTTGTGCTCGGTCGCCGGCGGACCCAGACTGCCTGCCGCGTGCGCTGCCGTGCGCGCCCTCGGAAAGATCGGCACCGAAGCCGCGGCCGCCTGCCTCGCGGAATCTCTCGCGTCTGAAGAAGTCACGGTGCGGTCTTCCGCGATGGACGCGTCGCTCGTCTGCGCGGAGGAACTGATCAAAAGCGGCAAGCGCGCGGAAGGCGCGGCTATCTACGCCGAACTGGCCAAAGAGACCTATCCCGCAGCCGTTCAAAAGGCTGCGAAACTGGGCCTGAACAACGCAAGACTCGGGCCGCCTATCGTGTTGTTCGACGGACAGAACATCGATCAGTGGGAAGGCAACATGGACCTGTGGCGCATCGAGAACGGAGCGATCGCCGGAGGGTCGCGCGACAAGCCGGTGCCGCATAACGATTTCTTGTGCACGAAAGAGACCTTCGACAACTTCGAGCTGCGGCTCAAAGTGAAGATATCGAGCGCCGACACCAACGCGGGCATCCAGCTCCGCAGCAAACGCGAACCCGAGAGCCCGGCCGTGAGCGGCTACCAGGCGGACATGGGCCAGAACTACTGGGGCTGCCTGTACGACGAACACCGCCGCGACCAAATCCTTGTCACGGCCGATCAGGAGACGGTGAGCAAAGTCATCAACGTCACTGACTGGAACGAGTACGTCATTCGATGCGAGGGCAAGCGCATCCAGCTCTGGCTCAACGGAGCGCAGACCGCCGATTACACCGAAACCGATGACGGCATCCCGCAAACCGGCATTATCGGCCTCCAGATCCACCAGGGCCCACCCAGCCAGGCGTATTACAGGGATATCGTGCTTCGGAAGATCGTGCCCATCGAATAGGGCGCACGCCGTCTTCCGCCGCCCCTGCTGGGCTGGCGATGACCTTCGATACAGGGTAAGCCCTGCGGGGTTCCGCCTGCCGGCCCGCTCGCTATCCGCACAAGCGATATTATTCGATCGTAAGCGTGCGCTTGACGGCCTGTCCTGTCGGCGGAATCACGAAATACTGGTTTGCGGACCGCTCGGCCGCGGGCTCGGTGGTGTAGGCCGAGCCTTCCGGCGTCAGCGTGATGGTCTTGTTTGCCGCGTCGAGGCCCGCGGGCACGTAGATCCGCGTCGGCGAGGTCACTTCAGGCTCCTCGAGCCACGTGCAGGTGAACGAGCCCGCCATCAGGTCGTTGTCGTACGCCAACAGCTGTCCGGCCAGCCGCGAGGGGACCGCCCGCTGCAGCGCAGGCAGGTACGCCGCGTCGATGAGATACCTCCCGTATTCCCAGTAGGTGTCGCTGCACAGAATGTCCTCGAACACGTCCACCACTCCCCATACCGCGGGGACAACGTCCGCGCCGTGCCCGCCGAAGGCCCCCCACTCGCCCACGAGCATGGGCATGCCGAGGCGCTCGGCTGTTTCGCGGTGGCGTTTGAAGATGAGTTCGACGCGCGCGTTGTTCGACTTCGCGAGGTCCGGCGAGTCGACCACGATGTCGTAGCCGTGCGGGGCGTACGCCTGTTGGGGGGCGCGCCGCCCGTCCGGCCCCACGAGCGGCTGAATGTGAGAGTATACGCCCATGTTCGATGCATAGTTCGCTTCCATGAAAATGATGTGGTTGGTGTCTGCCTCGCGGATGGCGTTCGTGACCCGTTGGTACATCGCCGTTAACCGTGCCTTTTCGAATTCCTCGTAGGCCGTTGCCGAAGCATCCACGAGCTGCGTATAGAAGTCCAGGTTGTTCATGTATTGCATGAGCTCGCTGCGTCCCGCGGCGTCGAGCCACATGCCAATGATCTGCTCGGCCGTTGGCGCGGCGTCGCCCAGTTCCGCCTTGAGCAATTCGGCTGCCTTGCCGATCATGAGTCCCTGGCCTTGCAGGATGAGACCGCCCGGAAACGGCTCGTTCATGAGGTCATAACCGATGACTGCCGGGTTGTCCGCGTACCGTTCTGCCACGTGACGCCATGCCGCCGCGTAATGGTCCTGGACACCGATACCGTCCGAAGCGGGCTTGTTTGCCCAGAAATTCTCGAAGGCGCGTTGAATGGCGGGACTTGTCAGATAGGCATCGCTCCAGATCCCCCCTTCGTGGATGTGCGGCAGCCCGTCGTTCAGAGTAGCCCACTCGGGCGCGCCGTCCGAATACAACACGCTGTATAGGTCCTGGTGCATATCGAGAAACACGTAAAGACCATGGTTCGCCGCCCACTCGACGCGCTTGTCCATCTCCGCGAGGTACGCATCGTCGTACACGCCGGGTTCGGGCTCGACGCCGTCCCAGATAATGCCCAGGCGAATTACGTTCATGCCCCAATCGCGCAGGCGGGCGAAATCCTCCTCGGTGTGCCACGACAGATAATTGCGCTCGGGCGACTTATCGACGATGTTCACGCCGTGGAGAAGGAGCTCGCGCCCTTCCGTGTCGATGAACCGGGTGCCCAGCGTCGTAACGAACTTAGTTGCGTCTACGGGCGGCAAGGCCGGCCCGGCTTTTGCTTCAGGCGCTGGCGCTTCGGGCACAGGCGCCCGCACGGCAGGCGCCTCGGGCGCGGGTGGCTGAGGGCGCGTTTCCTTCTCGCCGCCGCAGCCGAAGATCGTCAAAGCCGCTGCAAGGCTCAATACAAGTGCTGGTGTTCTCATGTCTTCTTCTCCCATCCCGTTTGGCCGCGGAACCTGGCCGGCCCAGGAAAGACACAGCCGCCGGCCCGCCAGTTCGCAGGGTTTCCTCTATCATCCCAGATATCGTTGCGCACTTCTACCCGGCCCGGGAACCAGGGAATTGGCCGCCGCGGTCAGGCCGCGGGCTCGCCGGCCGGTCTCACAAAAGAGAACGGAGTCACACGCTTCGGGCGTTCACGCCTCCTGCTTCCCTTCACATACGGCGGCATAAACATGCTCGAGGCGGCGGGCAAGCAGGGCCGGCCGGTGCTGCGTGCGGATCGTCTCTCGCGCGGTGGTCCCGAGGTATTCGCGCAGGCCCCGGTCGTGACGCAGCCGGAGAATGGCGTCCGCCAGTGCGCGGGGCTCGTTGTCCGGGACGATGAGGCCGTCGATGCCGTCCGTGATGGGTCCCGCGGCGGAGCGGCACGCAATCACGGGCCGTCCCGCCGCCATGGCATTCAGAATCTTGATGGGATACCCCGACCACGACACGCGCGGGCAGACTACTAGCACGTCGCGCGCCAGCACGTCCCGCAGTGCCGCCATGTCGGGCGTGGGAACTACGTGGTCGGCCCGCACGCGGCGCCCATCCGTTGCGGCCGTCGCAACGAGCAGGCGCGCCTCGGGCTCGGAAGCCCGGACCGCGTCCATCGCGGCGCGTATCAGCTCGAGATTCTGGTACGCGTCGAGATTCCCCGTGTACAGCACCTCGGCAGGCGCGTCGGCATACCTGGGTTCTTCAAACACGGCTACATCCGCCGGGGGCGGAATGACCGAAACTCTGGCGGTCTCGCACCCCAGCGAAACCAGGTAGTCCGCCAGCCGGCGGTGGGGCGCAAGCACGTGGTCCGCGCGTTTGGGGAACGTCCGGTCGAGCCACGCGCCGAAACGACGCGCCCAGGGCTGCCCTGAGAAGTACCACGGCAACTCGTCGGCCATGGCGTTATGGGCATGGTAAACAAGCGGCCGCACCCGCGCCGCCAGCGCCACCATCAGCCCCTCATAATTGTGCGCGTGAACAACCTCGATGTTGTGTTCCCGCACCATCCGCCGAAGCGTTTTGACTAGAAACGCGTCCAGCAACGGCTTCATCAGCGACGGGCCCGCCGAAGTCTTGCGGTAACCCGGAAGCCGGGGGCATCGGTGCACGATGAACTCGGCGTCCGCCTCGCCGATACCGTGCCCGTACACGACGACATGTACGTCGTGGCCGGCTTCGTGCAGCGCCCGGGCCGTATCCTGAAGCAGCACCTGCGACCCTTGGGGCACGGGGTATGGACACGCCGCCACCATCGCGATGCGCCGCGTCATTCGAAATACCCCAGGTCGCGGAGCCGCCGTTCAACGGCGCCCGCTTGGTCCGGCGAATACGTCCGGCTCGCGTGCGGCGCAAACGGCACGCTCTCCGCCATTACGCCCGGCTCGAGCAGGCTCGCGCCGTCCATTGGCGGGACCGGCACGCCCATTTCGGCCAAGACAGTCGGCGCGACGTCTTCGAGCCGCGCAAACCCCGCAGGCGTTGGCTTTGACAGAAACAGTACGCCTGTGGGGCGGTGGTTGCCGTTCATACCGCGTTCTTTGCCACCGAGGTACTCCTCAGGGCCGATTCGCCGAAACAAGGAACCGCCCCGGGCGCGCAGGCACGAATGCGAATAGCCGCCTTCCAGCGCGAGTTCGAGGACAATGTCAGGCGCGCGGTCCACAAACGGCCCCTCAAACAGGTCATCGCGGCGCCACGCCTTCCCGATGGGCGCCCAGGCGCGCAGGTCCGCGCACAGGCGCTCACAGAAGCCCTCGTATTCGCGAGCATCAACCTGGCCATTCAGTTCGCGGCCGCACAGGTTGACCCGGACCGACGGGAAGTAGTTCAGTTCCTCGGACCACGCCGTCGTATGCGCCCAGTCGATGCCGCGGAACCGCGATGCGCTCTCCGCGCGCGACGCCATTCCCCGCAGACGCCGGAACAACGCGCCGCGCCAAGCTCCGGGCACCAGGGTCAACGCCGCCTGTTTGAGTAACGGCTCCCCGCCGCCCGAGAACCGCAGATACCCCATCCGCGCCAGCCAGTTGTTGAGATGCACAACCCCCGTGCCCGCGCCACCGAAACCGTGGTCCGATACCACCCCAACAGTCACATCGGGGCCTGCCGCATCCGCCAGGCGCCCGACCGCTTCGTCCAGCCGTTGATAAACCTGCGCAATGGCCCTCTCGAAACCCGGCTGATGGCGCGGCGACTTCGGGTCGTGAAACATCCAGAAATGGTGGGCCACCGTGTCCGACTCGCCAAACACCACCATGAAGAAGTCCCAGGGCTCGCGCCGGTACAAACGCAATGCCGTGGACTCTTTAGCCGCCACCCCCTCGAGCAGTTTCGCGAGAGCCTTGGCATGCCACCCGCAGCCAATGCCGGTTTCCTGGAAATCCGCGAACCGCCACCCGCGAACCTCAGGAAACAATTCGCTGGGACTTACAAACGACCGGTCGACCCGCGTACAAACAGGCGAATCGAAGCCTGACACCATGAACCCGTTCACGGTTTCCGGCGGGTAGGTTGACGGGACGCCGAGCACGCCCACTCGCTTGCCCGCAGCCGAGAGGATATTCCAAAGCGCCGGGGCGCCGCGCTGAGTGCTGTTTACAAACTCGATGGCGTAGGCCCCCTCGCGCATCCGGGTAAAGTCGAAAATCCCGTGTTTCCCAGGGTTTACCCCGGTCACGCAGGTTGTCCACGCCGGAAACGTCACCGGAGGCGTCGTACTGGCACACCGGACATACGCCCCGCCTCCGCGCAGCCGCGCCAAGTTCGGCAGCCAACCCGCATCCATCCACGGTTCGACCAGCGAAGGCTCCGCGCCGTCGAGACCTATCAGCAAGAACCGCGCCATGCCCGTATTCTAGCAAAACCCCGGCTCGAGTACCCGCCAGCCGTCTTCTCCCTTCCGGCCGCCCGCTGAAGGCGGTGCGCGCAGACAAGATTTCGATGGACACCTAGTGAATCGCGCGCTATAGTTAACTCGTATGAATGGCCATGGGAACAGTACCAGGGGCTGGGGTACCTGCCATGTGCACGCGACATCGGGCGGGGGCGCCAAGGGGACCAAGAGGGCCGGTCCTGTTCTTTTTACCCGCCCGTATGGACGGCAGGAACTGTCGTGCGCTTCGGGCCGCCCGCCGGCGCTATGTTCACAGACGCCTCCTTCTCGAAAAGGCCTCAGGGTTTGCCGGCCGTCTACATAAACTGAGCCCTTCGCAACATGCTTGGTCCTACACCCCTCCCGGAACAGAATCGCGCGCCAAAGCGCTGCAAGGGGACACGCCATGACACGCTTCCGCTCGGAAAAAGTGGCCGCATTGTTTCTTAAAGGGCTAATCGTCCTGGTGGTTTGGGGCGTCATCGGGTTTGGCGTATGGAAATATCTGGGAGAGGAATGGGGCGCCAAAAGCGATGTCACTGTGTTTGAACCTGAAGTGCAGCTCTATACCGCCGCATACCCGTTCCTTGACCCTCCGCTCGAGGGCGGGGGGTATATACGCGCCAAAGCGGTCGTCGTTGACGTCACGGATTCGGCCGTTCTTCCCCTGACGTTCGCATTATCGCCGGACATTGCCGCCAGAGACCCGGCCGAAGTAGGCACCGTCATTCAAGTTGAGCGACTCCTGCAACAAGTCGCTACGTACGCGGACCAGACCCCGGCCTACCGGCAAAATGCCTTGGTTCGCCTGGTGGACCTTGCCGCCGGATGCACCCTGGGAGAGGCATTCATCGAAGGAAACGATCCCCCCGAAACGAAGGCCGCCGGCAAACCCGGCTTCGGGGATGTGCCGGACGGTCAGATCCCCGACCTGCTTGCCTCTCTGCCCCGCATCACCTGGGACGGGTCGCAGGTCGTGGAAGCCTCTGCGCAGACCACCGCCCGGGGAGGGCTTCCCGGCGGCTACGGCGGAAGCGCTTTCCAGGCAAGCCCGTTTGTGGGCGACGGGTCAATGCGGCGGGCCGATGCCCTCGGCGCGCGCGCTGAGACGGCGTCCAAGGAGAAGTCCCGCGCATCGGATATCGTGAAACGGCTTGCCCCGGGCATGAGCATCGACGATACCATTGCTTATCTGGGCCTTCCGCAAAGCCGCGGCAAGATTGGAGCAGGAAACCACACAATAACAGAATGCACGTGGCAGCTTCCGGATGGCAGCACCCTTACGTGTGATTTCCACACGGACGGTCTTCATGAATGGAAGGTCGAGTAGTATCGTGAGCCGAATCGCTTGTAGCTCGCGCACATGGGCATACGCGGGTCTTGTTGGCTGCGGCTTCAGCCCGCCCCGGAAGGCGGGCATTCGTACCGCAGCGCAGGAACATGCAGACAATCTGAATAAGCTCCTTTGGTTGTGACTCGGTGCACCAGCGCCGAAAGCGCTCGGGATTCGCCATATCGTTGCGCCCGTGGCGCTGTGCTTGATTCTCCGGAATCATCTGATAGAATGAAAGGGTCAGAGGGGCTCGCGGTCAGGGCTGTAGGGTTCGCATTGATGATGCCGGGTGCTCTTCAGGGTTCTCATTCGTTGCGCCGCGTTCCGGGGCCCGCGCATATTTCTTCCGGGCGCCGGTATAGCGTCCTGAATTGCGCGTCGCGCCGGACGCGCTCCGACTGAGGCGGCTGCGGCATACCCGTTCACAGCGAGGACAGCTTGGTGCAGGCGGGGCAAACCTCCGCGTGCACCGGTCGAACAAGCCCCACGGACACGCAGGGGCGGTCTCATCGCGGATGATGCCGTATCGCGGAATGCGGCATTGAGCCGGTTGCCGTGAGACGTAAGAAAGCGGATGCTCAGAGGGCGTGGCGATGGTCAAGGTTGCGTTCGTGGGATGCGGAGGAATTCACAAGGTACACTGCAACAATCTAACCCGCAACCCCGATGCCGCCATCGTCGGACATTGTGACGTGGAACGCGAACGCGCTGTCGAAGCCGCTCATCAGTTCGGGGGCGAAGCCTTTACCGATTTCAATGCGCTCTTCGACAAGACAAAGCCGCATGCGGCATTCATCACGGTGCCCCCATATGCGCATGGCGGGATGGAAGAAGCCGCCGCGGAACGCGGAATCCACCTCTTTATCGAGAAACCCGTTGCCTTAACCAGAGAAACCGCCCGGCGAGTCTCCGCGGCGGTGCTCCATGCGAAGATCATCTGCAGCGTGGGGTACTGCCTCCGTTACTACGAGACCGTGGCCATTGCCCGCAAGCAATTGGAAGGACGGCCTATCGCCTTGGCCACGGGCTATTGGCGGGGCGGAATGTCCCCGGCGTCCTGGTGGCGACGAATGGACAAGAGCGGCGGACAGGCACACGAACAAAGCACCCACATATTCGATCTTTTGCGCTACCTTTGCGGGGAAATCAAAGAAGTGCATGCAATCGGCTCAACGGGCTGCATGAGCAAGATCGCCGGCTATGACATTCACGACAGCAGCGTCGTTTCGCTGCGGTTCAAGAACGGCGCAAGCGGGGCAGTGTTCTCGTCGTGCGTCAACGGAAACTGCGCGGCCGCGGGGCTCGATGTGGTCTGTCCAGACCTCGAACTCACGCTCAAGCAGGGAAGCCTTACACTTCGCGAAGACGGCAAGACCATTCAAATCGAATCCAAAGCCGACCGGTTTGAGGAAGAAACGCGTATCTTCATCGAAGCCGTCAAGACCCGAAAAAGGAACAAGATCCGGTCCACGTACGCTGATGCCGTAAAATCCCTCCTCGTAACCCTCGCCGCCAACGAATCCATGCGGTCGGGGATGCCCGTGAAGCCGTGAAAATGGGCTTTCCTGTCCGCGTTTTCAAGGTATTTGTGGGCCACAGCATCTAGTAGCTCTTTTCAAAACCACCACTTTATATTGGAGGTGCCAGAACCGGTGTAAATACTGCTGCCCAAAAATCGTCAGGTCGACAAATTATTGCCACACAATACTTTACAGCTTGGAATCTCTTGACACATCCCTTCCCCGATGGTACAATTCCGGTGATGTAGAGGTTCCCTGCGTTGGGGTGGCCGAGGCGATGGAGTGGATGACGAGAGCAAATGCTGAACTGGCGTAAAGAAAAGGGCGGCGCCAATGCGGCGAGCAAACCCGCGCAGAAGGCGAAGGCCGGAAGCGGGGCAAACGCGACGCCCGAACGGAAATCGCGACCGGTCGCGGAAACCGATTCGCACGAGAATGCCGCTTCGCCGACCGGGCCCGACAACCGCCGGCGTCTGGGAGAGATGCTGGTTGGCGAGGGCATCATCTCTCAAAAGCAACTGGACGAAGCCCTGGACAAGAAGGAGAACCACGGCGGATTCGTAGGGCAGATCCTCGTTGAACTCGGTCACATCAGACAGAACGATCTCATTTCTTTCCTGGTCAAACAGTGCAAGATCCCACACATAAGCTTGGCAGACTATCATATCAACAATGAACTGCTGAGTCTTGTGCCCGAAGAGATATGCGTCCAGCACGGACTGCTTCCGATCGACAAGCTGGGCAAGATCCTGACCGTGGCCATGGTAGACCCTCTTGATGCCGACGCGCTGGAAGCGGTGCGCCAGGCATGCCCGGACCTGCGCATCAAGCCCATATTGTGCGATTGGAACCATTTCTCGCCGGCCTGCGAACGCTTGTTTAGCCGAAGCAGCGATGGTGTTCAAAAAGTGACGGCAAGTTCTCTGGGACTCTCCGAAACGGCGCCGCAACCCCCGAAACAGGAATCAGAGACGCCTCCGAGCGCTGAAACGGCCGAAAGCACTCCGTCCACTGAGCCGGTAATGCCGAAAGGACCCCAAGAAGCGGAGATCGAGGTCGCGGTAGATGCGCGCGTGAAGGCGGACTTGGCGCCCGAAACCAAGCAGGCGCCGGCGTCGACCCCCGCGCCTGTCGTGAACATCGATGCCGAGCAGATCGCGGCCCAGCTCCGCGAGGGCATGCGCGACGTCATCGCTTCCCTGGAACAATCCCGTAACGCCTCCCCGGCGCCCGCGCCCATCGTGAACATCGATGCCGAGCAGATCGCGGCCCACGTCCGCGACGGCATGCGCGACGTCATCGCTTCCCTGGAACAATCCCGTAACGCCTCCGCGGCGCCCGCGCCCATCGTGAACATCGATGCCGAGCAGATCGCGGCTCACGTCCGCGACGGCATGCGCGACGTCATCGCTTCCCTGGAACAATCCCGTAGCGTCCCCCCGGCGCCCGCGCCCGTCGTGAACATCGATGCCGAGCAGATCGCGGCTCACGTCCGCGACGGCATGCGCGACGTCATCGCTTCCCTGGAACAATCCCGTAACGCCTCCGCGGCGCCCGCGCCCGATTACGCTGAACTTGGCAAGCTCATGCGCGAGAGCGTCGAGCAGGGCATGGCCAAATCTACCGCGAGCCTGCTCAAAGGCATGCAGGTTTCTTTGGTTCAAGCGGCCGCCGCGAAGAAAGACGGCGACAAAGAGGCGGTATCGACCGCGCAGATCGCCGAAGCCCTTCGTTTGAGCATTGAAGAAACCATGCAGAAAACGCTGGGCGAGCTGTCGAAGAATATTCAAAACAACAGCCCGAAGATCGAACTGCCCGCTGTGCCTTCGGCCGGAGAACTTGCGAAGGCCGTTGGCGAAAGCATGCAGCAAGCCCTGGGGACGATGGCCCAGGAATTCTCCGCCATCGTTGAAAAAGAATCTAAGCGCAGCGAAGATACCCAGCAAGCCCTGATGGCCCTGCACGAGGCATTTGCCGGCAACAAATCCGCCGACGCGGCTCAATCGGCGCAGCTTATGGAAATCGCAGAGGCAGCCAAACGCGCGGCCCAAACCGCCGAAAAGGCCATTGAATCCATCAAAGAAGCCAAAGAGGCCGAAGAAAAGGCCCTTTCCAAGGACAACGTCCGCGAATTTCCCGGCGCGGCTCGGAAGAACGCCGAATCCGACCTGAACGCAATGGATGCCCTGGATAGCCCCGGCTTGGCCGCTCGCACAAATGAGCAGGTCAGAGCGGCCCTCGAAAATGAACGCCCCATTCCCGGGTATACGTTTGGGGACTTTGTTCCCGGCAAGACAAACGAACTGACCGTCACGCTGTGCAAGGCACTGGCCGACCGTCAATTCGCCGATCTCACGCCGTTTTATCTCTACGGCGGGGTCGGTTTGGGCAAGAGCCACCTGTTCAACGCTATCGGCAACAACATCATGGCCAAGAATCCGGACATGCGCATCGGGTATGTGTCCGCCGGAATGATGGCGCGGAAGTTCACCAAGGCACTCGCGGAAGACCACGCGCTCGAGGTCCGAGGCCGCTATTGCGACCTGGATGTTCTGCTCATTGACGATATCCATCTGCTGGCGGACAAGCCGAGCGCGCAGGAGGAAGTGCTGTACATACTCGATGCGTTCCTTCACGAGGCGCGCCCCATTCTGCTTGCCGGAAACGCGTCGCCGGACAAGCTGAGCCGTTTGGACCCCTGCCTGGCGTCCAGGTTGTTTTCCGGCGTGGTATCCTCAGTACGGGCGCCCGAGCAGGCGGCCCGCATCGAGATGCTTACGCGAATGGCCCATAGTGCAGAAGCCGATGTCCCTAAGGACATCGTGAAGTTGATTGCTATGCAGATCCAGGATGACATGCGCAAGATGACCGGCGCGTTGCGCAAGGTAATCGCCTATGCCCGCGTTTCGGGGCACGCAATCGACAAGAATCTTGCGGGCGAAGTCTTGAGTCAGCTCGGTGTGGATGCGGCATGATCGCGCCACATGCGGTATACTTTTTGGAGAGTTCCGGTGGGGAAAGCGTATCGTACACGTTGGGGAACAGGGATAGATAAGGAAAACTGCTGTGCCACCCAGAACGAGAAAGCGCCGTTTAGGCGATGTTCTTCTTGAACAGGGCCTGATATCTGAAGGGCAACTGCAGGAAGCGGTTACTCTGCAGCGCGGCTCCAACCAGAACCTGGCTCAATTTCTCCTGGAGCGCGGCTACTTGGCCGAGGAAGAACTGGTCATCGCTCTGAGTGAACAGCTCGGCATACCTCATATCCGGGTTGCCAACTACAATATCCCCGACGAAATCCTCCGCGAAGTGCCCGAATCTCTTGCGCGCCAGTACCTGATGCTTCCGGTGTCCGTTACAGGCGACGTGTTGACCCTGGCGATGGCGGACCCGCTGAATATTATGGCCCTCGACGACCTGCAGATGCTGACCAGTTACGAGATCGAGCCCGTTGTGGCCGTAAAATCGGAACTCGAGGAGGCCATCGAGCGGCACTACGGCGGCAAGCAAAGTTCCGAACTCTTCGATGAACTCGTTGCGGGAAACAACAACAGGGCCGACAAAATGCAGGTTGTCGACGAGCCGCAAGATATCGCGGACCTGGCATCGCTCGAGGCCGAGGCTGAAGACGGCCCGGTGATACGTATTGCCAACCTCATCTTGTTGAACGCCCTCGAAATGGGGGCAAGCGATATCCACCTCGAACCGTACGAAAAACAATTGCGCATCCGGTACCGCGTGGACGGGACGCTCGAGGAAGCCAAGAGCCCTCCGAAATCGATGCAGGCGGCCCTGATCTCCCGTTTCAAGATCATGAGCCACCTTGACATCGCCGAACACCGGCTGCCGCAGGACGGACGTTTCCGCATCGTCTCGAGAGGACACGAGATCGATTTTCGTATATCGTTTCTTCCCACGTATCACGGCGAGAAAGTCGTGATGCGCGTCCTCGACAAGAGCAACTTGACGCTGGATCTGGACAAGCTCGGCTTCGAGCCGCAGCCCATGGAAGCGTTCACGGATGCCCTCAAACTGCCCTTTGGCATGATACTGCTTACCGGACCAACGGGCAGCGGGAAGACCACCACCCTGTACAGCGCCCTGCATAAAATCAATAAGCCGTCCCATAATATCGTGACGGTCGAGGATCCCGTGGAATACGAACTCCCGGGGATTAACCAAGTGCCGACGAAAAGCGAGATCGGCCTTACATTTGCCGCCGCGCTGCGCAGTATCCTTCGGCAGGACCCCGATATCGTGATGGTCGGCGAGATTCGCGACGAGGAAACCGCGGATATTGCCGTGAAAGCGGCTCTCACGGGGCATCTGGTCTTGAGCACACTCCACACCAACGATGCCGCAAGCGTTTTTACGCGCTTGACCGATATGGGACTCGAACCGTTCCTGGTCCAATCTTCGGTTGCCCTCGCGGCGGCCCAGCGCCTATTGAAGTGCGTCTGCGGAAGCTGCAAGGAACCGATTCAAGTGCCGGAAGATGTTCTCAAGCGCATCCAGTTTACCAAGGTATTGTGCGAAGGCGAACCGACCTTTGTTCGCGGCCGCGGATGCACCCGATGCAAGGGAACGGGATACAAAGGCCGCCTGGCGGTGATTGAAGCCATGCCCAATTATCCTGACCTTCAGGACCTCGTGATGAAGCGGGCGCCCGCCATGGACATCAAGCGGATGGCACTCAAATGCGGAATGCGATCGTTGCGGCAGAACGCGCTTGCGAAAGCCGCGCGCGGGCTCACGACAATCGAGGAGGTCCTGCGCACTACCGCCGCGGACTGACCGGTTAAGAACCGCCGGATGGGGCCAGGGGAAAAAGGGCCGGATACGGTTGCCTTTCGAGCAGGCGGCATTCGGCCCGGAGGAATGGAGGCACTATGGAATTCAGTGTGAAAGAGCTGCTCGGGAAGATGATCGAGCTGGGCGCGAGCGACCTTCATATCGGCGTGGGCATCCCACCCGTCGTTCGCCTTTCTGGCGACCTGCAGCCGCTGGATGGCTACCCATCCTTGCGTCCTGAAGATACGCAGGAAATCATCTATACGGTGATGAATGAAGAGCAGATCGCGACGTTCGAGGCGACGAAAGAATGCGATATGTCATTCGGCATCGACGGCCTCAGCCGTTTTCGCTTGAACGTGTTCCGCGACCGCGGCTCCGTTGTGGCGGCTTTTCGCTCGATCCCGTTCGAGATCCGTTCCGCCGACGAGCTGGGTCTGCCGCGCGTCGTGCAGGATTTTGCTCATCGGCCCATTGGCCTCGTGCTTGTCTGCGGCCCCACGGGCAGCGGGAAATCAACGACCCTGGCTTCGATCATCGACCGGATCAACCGCGAACGCAGCGTACACATTATCACCATCGAGGACCCCATCGAATACCTCCATTCCCACCACCGCTCGGTCGTAAACCAGCGGGAAGTAAGTGCGGATACCCAAAGTTTCGCGGCAGCGCTCCGCCACGTGCTCCGTCAGGACCCCGACGTGATTCTCATCGGCGAAATGCGCGATCCCGAGACCATCTCCGCGGCATTGACCGTGGCCGAGACGGGCCATCTGGCCTTCGCCACCCTGCATACCAACGATGCCCTCCAGACCATCAACCGTATCGTCGACGTCTTCCCCGCGAGCCAGCAGGACCAGATCAGGACCCAGCTCTCGTTCGTACTGGAAGGGGTGGTGGTGCAACAGCTCATACCACGCGCCGACGGCAAGGACCGGGTTCTGGCCCTCGAAGTCATGATTCCGAATATCGCCATCCGGTCGCTTATTCGGTCCGAGAAGCTGGAGCAGATCCCCTCGATGATCGAGATCGGCACCTCGGAAGGCATGATGACGATGAATCAGTCGCTCTTCCGCCTGGTCCGCCGAAACATCATCTCGCTCGAGATGGCCTTTAAGCGCAGTTCCGATCCGGAAGGACTTCAACGTCTGGTCGAAAAGGGAATGTGAGCAAGGACGGCCCCATAATCTCCACCCGTTTGCCGCTGGAAGGTCCCAACCGCTGGCCCTGGCTGGTGGGGCTTGCCCGTATAGGGATGCTCGCCATCATCGCCGCGGGCACCTATTTGCTCGCCGACCGGGACAGCCCGGGCATCTCGTTTCTCCCGCTTTTCCTCGTTTTCGGCGCCGTCACGAGCGTGTACTACCAGCTCCGGCTCCGCCGCATCGAGACGCCCCCCGCCCTTCTGACATGGGCGCAGCTGCTCGTGGACTTCGGCGTCGTGGCCGCAACGGTCAGTTTTACGGGCGGGGCCGCCAGCCTGTTCACCTTTCTGTTCGTCATCGTAATCCTCGAGGCAGGGCTCCTGCTCGGACAGAAGCAGGGGTTCTTCTTCGCCACTCTTGCCACGGTTTCAATGCTGATCCAGACGTTCCAATTGTCTCTTCCCAAGGAATCGCTTGAACTCCTTGCCCATTGGTATGAATTCCTGGTAAAAGGACTCGGGTACTATCTGACGGCGTTCATCAGCGGATACTGGTATCTGCGCGTTTACCGCATGCAGCAGTTCCAGCACGAGATCCTCGACAATATGAACAATGGCTTCCTTATCACCGACAGGAACGGCATGGTCATCGCCCAGAACAAGGCCGCCTACCGCATACTCGGGTTGCCCCAAGGCGCCGGCGTGGGCCAGCCCGTTCAGGAGGTGCTTCGCGTCGAATCCGGAGCCGAATGCCCCCTCCTTACGGCTTTACGGACCGGCCGGCACTTCACCAGCTACGAGTTTCACGCGCGCACCAGTTCCCAGACGGTAAAACTCCTGGGGCTTACGACCAGCCCGATTCACGACTCGCACGGAAATCTCACCGGCATCATCGCCTCGTTTACCGATCTCACCGAGATGGCCAAGATGCGCGAGGAACTCAAGCGTCAGGACCGGTTAGCGGCGGTCGGGGAGCTATCGGCAGGATTGGCCCACGAAATCCGCAATCCTGTCGCCGCGATCCGGGGCGCCGTTGATGAACTCAAGGGCAGCCTCGGCGCGCCGCCCATCGCCGAGCGGCTGGCCGCCATAGCCATCCGAGAATCCGACCATCTCAACCGCATCGTCACGGATTTTCTCGATTTCGCCCGCAATCCCGAGATTCGGCGGGAGATCTTCCCGATCGCCGGCCTCGTGCAGGAGGTCACGGAATTGCTGCGGGACAAATACCGGAGCTGCGAGGTCCTGCAGATCCAGGCACAGCCGCCCGTGAAGAAGTGCCTCATTTCCGGTGATCGGTCCCAGATCAAACAGGTTTTCATGAATATCGCGAAGAACGGCATCGAGGCCATGCAAGAGCAGGGAACGTTCGGCATCGCGGTCAATCCCGACTCGACATCGGTCGAGGTGCGGTTTGATGATCAGGGAACCGGGATTGCCCCGGACGAGCTTGCGCGGATTTTCGAGCCTTTCTATACTACCAAGGCCAGCGGCGTCGGCATGGGATTGGCCGTGTGCCTGCGTATCGTGACGGCCCACGACGGCACCATACGCGCGACGCCGCGCGAAGGCGGGGGCACGTCTCTCAGCGTGCGGCTTCCTATCATGCGAGAAGAGGAGTAGAACCGCGTGTCCAACAGATTCTCAGCGCTTGTAGTCGACGACGAAGCGGGCATGCGTGAACTGCTCGAGATCGTGCTGGGCAACGCCGGGTATGACGTTACCGCGACAGCGACCATCGAGGCCGCATCCGCAGCCCTGGAAAAGGGCCCCTACGATGTCGTGATTACCGATCTGCGCATTGATAACGACCACGCCGCGGGGCTGCGCCTGTTGTCATGGATTAAGGAGCATGCGCCCACCACCCCCGCCATTATGATCACCGCGCATGCGTCGATGGAGACCGCCATCGAGGCGCTCAAACTCGGCGCCGCTGATTACATTATGAAACCCTTCAAGAACGATGAACTGCGGTTGCTCGTCAAACGGGCCATCCAGCAGCGCAACCTCATTCGGGAAAACATCGCGTTGCGCAAGAGCCAGGCGCTCCGCGGAACCATCGACAACATTATCGGGAAAAGCCATGCCATCGAAGAAACCCGCGAGATGGTGCGCCGCGTAGGCACGTTGCCAAGCACCGTGGCAATCCACGGCGAGAGCGGCACGGGCAAAGAGCTGGTGGCCCGTGCGATCCACCAGCTCAGCGAGCGGGCCGCCAAACCGTTCGTGGCAATCAACTGCGGCGGCTTTCCCGAAAACCTCTTGGAAAGCGAGCTTTTCGGTCACAAGAAAGGCTCGTTCACCGGGGCCGTGGAAGACAAGGAAGGCCTATTCGTTGTTGCCGACGGCGGCACCCTGTTCCTGGACGAGGTGGGCGAGATGCCCCTGTCGTTGCAGGTCAAGCTCCTGCGGGTCCTGGATAACCAGACCATAATGCCCGTGGGCGGCACCACCACCATCAAAGTCGATGTGCGGATCATCTCGGCCACGAACCGCAACCTCGAGGAGATGGCCAAGTCCGGCGAGTTCCGCGAAGACCTTTACTACCGCCTGAACGTAATCCCGATCACGGTCCCGCCACTGCGTGACCGCGAGGGGGACGTGCCCCTGCTCGCCCGTCATTTCGCCAAGGCGCACGCCGCCCGGCTTGGTTGCGGTCCGGTGGATATTTCCCCCGAAGCCGAGGAAGCCTTGGACAATTTTCGCTGGCCGGGCAACGTGCGCGAACTCGAGAACGTTCTCGAGCGCGCGGTGGCCCTGTGCCGCGGCGACCACATCGAAATCACCGATCTTCCCCCCTACATCCGCGACTACGTGCCCGAACCTAAGCCGGCCCTGAGCGATCTGCCCGAGGGCGGCCTGGACCTCGAGGAATACATCGCCAACATCGAGAGCAAACTGATCCTGCAGGCCTTGAAGCGCGGCAGGTACTCGCAGAAACGCGCCGCGGAACTTCTCGGACTCACCAGCCGCTCCCTGCGCTACCGCCTTCAAAAATACAGCCTCAGCGAAGAAGAGTAGCCTCAGGAATCCGTTCAACGCGTTCGCCGCTTCACTGCCGGATACATGCATGCGCCTGCATTCCGCCCGGCCGGAGCGGTCGATGCGCCGTGAGTGGAATTCACGCGCTTGTGCTACCATGTCAGGTGGAACGGCCTTAGACGCAAGGCAAGCCGAAAAGGAGCATCATCATGGCAGGATTTCCGATAGGACGCAGGACCTTTCTGGCCGCGGCGGGCGCGGGATTGCTCTTGAGCCCGTCCGCGCGGGGCGCAAACGAACGCATTGCCGTGGGCGTCATCGGCGCCGGCGGCCGCGGCTCATCCCTCATGGACGAAATCGTCAAGCTGCGGGAAAGTCATCAGGTCGAGATCGCCGCGGTATGCGACGTCTGGCGCGTAAACCTCGAGACCGCCGCTGCCAAGATCGAAGGCTGGTTCGGGAAAGCCCCATTCCGGACCACGCGTTTTGCCGAACTCCTCGCGCGAGACGATATCGACGCAGTCGTCATCGCGACACCCGATTTCGGGCACACGCCCATTATGCTCGAGGCGCTCAAAGCAAATAAGGACGTTTACGTCGAGAAGCCGATGAGCATCGACCCTGACGATGCGAACATGGCCCTTGACCTCGCTCGTGAACGCGAGCGCGTGGTGCAGGTAGGCACTCAGCGCCGGAGTGAGGGACGCTGGAAGACAGCGCGCGCGTTCTTGTCCGAAGGGAAGCTGGGTCATGTGAGCCGCATTTCGTCTTCGGTGTGTTTCAATCATGCCCGCTGGGCTCGTGACGTCAGCAATGTCAAAGAAGAAGACGTCGATTGGGAGGCTTACCTGTTCAACCGGCCCATGGTGCCGTTCGATCCCAATCTTCTTCGCCGCTGGCAGCTGTACCGGATGTGCACGAACGGCCTGTCCGGCCTGTGGATGTGTCATCTGGTCGACGTCATGAATAACGTCACCGGCGCCGATTATCCCAACAGCGCCGTCGCTCACGGCGGGATTTACGTCTGGAAAGACGGGCGCGAACATACCGACGTGTTCCACGCGTTGTTGGATTACCCGCAGGGTTTCCTGTTCGATTGGAGCATGTGCCTCACCAACAGCGCCGGCAACCGTTATATGGTCTACGGACGGTATGGCACGATGGATCTCGAAGCGCTCCGGTACTCGGGAGAGGGCGGCGAAGAAGGCAAACAAATCGAGACAGGCGAGCTGACCCCCGAACCCAATCAGGACCATATGGCCAATTGGATTGACTGCTTGCGCAGCCGGCAACGGCCCAATGCGGATATCGAATTCGGCCATCAGCATTCCATGGCCACGATCATGGCCGCGGAAGCCCTCGACAAGGGCATGCGCATGCGGTACGACCGCGAAGCACGCCGCATCTACGCAGGATAAACCGCGCTAAAACGCCTGCGGCGAGGGGCTCGTCCTCGACACGGAGGACTGTTGCGGCAGAATCACGCGCGAGGAGAAGGACATGCCGAAATTTTCGGGGCGGCGCGTCAATACCACGCCGACGGCCTTCCGCGGCGTGTGGTACGGGTGCGGTCGTCAGAACACGCTGCCGGGGCACGAGTTTGTGTATGCCGGGGGCAAGGCCACGTATTCGGCGTGGCACCGGCCCATGGCCGTGTACGCGCGCGCGGCGAACCGGACCTTCTTTGTGTATGGAGATGCGGAGAACCGCCCCGCGATCGGCGTATTCGATCATGCGGCCTCCGCGTTTGCAGAGCCCCTGGCCCTCGGCACAAACCCCGACGCCAACGCCCATCGCAACCCCACCCTTCTTATAGACGAGGACGGATTCCTCTACGTGTTCTACGGGTACGCCGGCGGCAAGCAGCCTATCCAAGTGCTGCGGTCCCTCTATCCGTATGACATCTCGGCGTGGACCCACATGACCGCCCTTACCGATGGCAACGGCTCGTATGCCAGCCCGTGGGAACTCCGGCCGGGCGAGCTCATTGTGCCTCACCGGCAACCTGCGGGCTGGTGTTTCAAGAAGACGCGCGACCAGGCCGTCACCTGGAGCGACACCGTACAACTGGCAACGTTCAGCAGCTACGAAGGCACGTCAACCGTCTACGGGTTGACCACTGGCGAGACCGGTTCCTATCCGCGTGGCCTCCACTTCGCCTGGTCGCGTCTGGGGGGAGGTTCTCTCGAGGCTATCCAAACCAAGCATCTGTGGGCCCGCCGGTACAACGTCTACTACGCGTGCTCACACGATGGCGGCGACACATGGCAACGGAGCGACGGTTCGCCGTGCGAACTCCCTATCACCGAAGATGCCGCTGAAAGACTCTACGATTCCGGCGAGCACGGCATATGGATCAAAGACATGGCCGTCGCGCCGGGCGTAGGGACGCTCATCCTCTTTCTCGACGCCGACGCCGATACCTACCGCAGCGAGTGGAAGATCGCACGGAGGACCGGCGCCGGCTGGGAAATTGTTAATCTGACATCCAGCGACCACATGTACGACGCCGGCGCGTTTTGCGTGCTCAGTAGCGGCGACATCCGCCTGTACGGCCCATCCGAGCCCGCGCAACACGGCTGTGACGGCGGCAACATCGAGGAATGGCGCTCCGTCGATGGCGGAAAGACCTGGAACAAATCGCGCACCCTCACCCACGGCGCCCAGCGCTCCCACAACCACGTCAAGACGGTCCTCAATCACGAGCAGAGCGACGGCAAGTTCCGCGTGATGTGGTCCTGCGGCGATGGCCAATCCCCTCCCAGCGACACCCAAGTCACCATGTACTACTTCGGCGACGGGATGGACGCCCCCCGTCAGATCGAGGCGTCGTAGGGAACGCATGCGGGAATTCTTGTTCCCCTCCATATTGCGACCATGAGCTTCGGGAAAGGCGAAATGTTCAGGAAGGGGTCGTAACGGGGCGGTGAGAATGTCGGCGCACACGACAGCGGCGGGATTGCGATGTCCCTCGCGCTTCTGCCGGTACGCGAAGAGGCTGCATATGGAGGGGTCGATGTTGATGCTGGTGAGCCGTCCTCTGCCGTTGAGCCAATCGCACAGAGAGTTGTCCCATTCGCCTGCGCCGATGCCCACGTTGCACACTCGGACGCCTGAAAAGATGCCGAAGCGCTCAACGACCTCGTTGCGCGTCCAGTATTCGAGGTAGAGGCAGCGCGGCGACCGGTTCCATGGGCCTGCATCCGGTCCGCCGGACTGGAGATACTGCTCGAACAATCGACGGTCGTCGTCATCTATCCTTGGCGTCCTTCTGGGGAATAAACAATCGCTGCATTCATTTTCCCACGGCGTAGCGGTAGTTCCACCGGCGGTTGGGCGCGCTATCGCCATTGACACCGAGTTCGGAGACGTCATCGAAGCTCTTGATGTTGTCGGCCCAGTGGAAATCAAACGCGGGCGCGCCTTCGGCTTCACCCACGAGCGCCCGGGGAACGGCGAGTTCCATGCCATTTCCGTTGACGCGGTATTCCGCCGCACCGGCCGGTTCCCAGGACCCGTCCCGCCATGCCTTTACGGTTGTCTCGGTGTCGCTGATGACTTCGGCGTTGACGGCGTAGTCGTATCCGAGCCAACCGGTTCCCGCGTCCTGATCCGTGTTCAGCAGCAACAGCATCCAATAGGGGTCGGTGTGAGGCGTGATGGAATGTGCTGTCTGCACGAAAAAGAACAGATGGTGTTCGTCATAGGCGGCCTTTGAAAGGACGAAATCGTTGCGGCCGGTGTCGTTGCGGTACACCAGCGTCCCGTAACCGGGATGGTCGCGGTGGACCACGTCGCCGATCGTGTCTCTGAACTCGGGCGTGACGGCCCGCCAATCGCCGAACGCGCCGTCCATGGCGACCGCAGCGGGCCCGCTCGATACGGGTAGCGGCCGCACGCCTTTGAAACGGCGCACCCAGCTCGCTAACTGGTAGTAATAGCTGTCGGAGTGGCCGCCGCGCATGGGTTCGCAGTCGCGGCTGTATTCGCGGGTGTATTGGTCCACGAACAACCCGCCGGGGTAATAACAGTCGGCATCGGTGTACGTGCTCCATTCCGTGTACCGTCCGGCCACCCACTCGTTCCAGCCGGTTACAAAGATGAACTTCGGATTGACCTCCATCGCGCGCCGCCACTGCTCTTCGAAATTGAGACCCAGATTGACGGCGTCTTCGCGGGGGTCGTTCCCGCCATCGTGCCAGCTGCGGCCCATTGCCCCGGCTTTGTGGGCCATCGGCGCGGGCCCGGGCGTGTTCGGCAGGGCGTTCTGGGCCACGCCGACGCTCATTTGCTCGGCCTCGCCCGCGCTGTTCGTGAACACGTGTTGCGGATGCACCTCAAGCCAGCTCCATTGGTCGGGTCCGTCGGGCCCCAGCCAATAATCGGGCATGGGGCGGCGGAACGTGAAAAAGGCGAGCATTTCCGGGTCTTTGATAAACTCCTTGTTGGCCAAAAGCAGCGGTTTGCCGTCCCACACGAACCAGAGGTCGCGCCAAAGACCGGGTTTATAAAGGTCGTCCCAGAGGCGCTTGACCACCTCGGTCGGGTCCCAAAACGGCGCGATGAAACCGATAGCGGGAGTGCGGTTGCCTTCTTGCCGCATGGCCGTGTACTCGCGGCAGAGGGCCTCGTATTCGTCCTTCCAGGTCCAGGGAGGGTTGGTGGTGTCGAACAGAATAACGTCGATTCCCGCATCGGAAAGCATGCTCGCGTGCTTTCGAATTACGAAGGGATCGGTCATCAGGTAGTACCCAAGTTCCGGTTCGCCCCAATGGTGCGGCGCCCCGTTTTGCGGCCACGCCACCACGCCGTCCCTGGCCGTGGCGATGAGCTTGGTGTTATCGTTTGGGCCCCCCGGATTGGGACGGTGCCAGGTCCAGTAGAAAATGCCCGCCCACTTGTCGGGCTTCACGGGCCCGGTCTCGTCCAGGCCCGGAACCTCGCGTCCAAGGGCGTCGGTCGCGACCCACGTGTCGGCGAACGTGTCCGCGCCCTCATACGGCGTCCCGGCATATTCCTCGGCGGCAGCCGAAATGCACACGTATGCCACGGCGCTGACAATCATGAAACACCGCCATGATCCTCGTTTGAATAGCGCCTTTTGAGTCATTGATGAGTCCTCCCGTGCCCGTAAATACAGCCTGGCCAAGGTGTTCTTCCCTGCGGCGGCACAGTATGCCATTGGATAGTACCCGCCGGGCACGACCGGGGGCTCAAAGCTCCCCGCGCATGGCTGCTTACGGACAGGCCTATGGCTTACCCGCTGTTTGCAGCTCTGAAACGAACTCCTGGAAGCCCTTGTGACCGGCGAGAATCTGCGCGGCGGCCGCACGCAGCAGGTCGACCTGTTCGCGTTCGAGTTTGAAACTGGTGTGAAGACTGTCGAGGACCTGGCGTTCGTCCGGATTTTCGATGCCCGCGAAGCTCACTTCGACGAAACGGCAGTCCGGTCCGGAAGGCTTGTTTCCGTTCGCGTCCGTACCGCCGCAATCCAGCAGACCCCGAAGTTCATAGCTTCGGAGAAGCAGGCGAATATACTCGACCTCGGCCCGTGTGAAATTGGACAAGGGCGTTGTGCCTGCCGCGAGGAGCGTCTTGATGAATCCCAAGGGCGACTCCTTCGCATCCCAACCGCGGTCAACGCTCGTCTCCGCGTTCACGGTAATAATCAGAAACTTCTCGACGCCCTTGAAATAGCCCGCGGGTATGTCCGAATCGTTCCCAAGCGATTGGCGCAGCACCTGGATGACCGGCAACAACCCCAGGTTGTCGGCCACGCCGCCATCCGTGAGATGGATGAAGGGCCGACCCCGCTGGCCGTAGTGCGCCAGGCTGCGCGCATGGTCGTAGGTCCAGCTGTCGGGCTCCTCGGCGGCCAGAGCAGCTCTCTCCCATTCCGGCAGTCCATAGTCTGCGCCACGCTCATAATTCCGCAACGTCAGCGGAGGAAACGCGCCCGGAAATGCCGCCGAAGCCGCCACCGCATAGCCTATCGGGAAAGAACCGAGATCGGAATACAGGTGATCGAACTGGTCCTGAGTGAATTCGAACCGCGTGCCCGGCGCAATGTCCGTAGCGTTGATGATCAGGAACGGACGCCGTCCCGCGGCGCACAGATCGGCAAACGTCTTTTCTTCGAAGAACTCGCGGCCGAATCGCATGGCCATAATGTCGGTGCGGGTAAAAAACGGGGACAACAGGCGGAAATTCGTGCGTGGAAACAGGAGCTGCTTGATCAGATTGCCCTGGATGTTCTTGTACAGAACCTTCTCAGGGAAGTCCTCGAAGATGCGGTCGCCGAACAGGCCGTAGTATGCCGCAGGAAGGCTGCCGCCGGACACCGACGAGATGACGTCCACCTCGTCGAGCAGTGAACGTTCGGCTCCTCCCCACGTGATCCGGGTGTCGCGCAGGACCTCGAGCACGCCGTAGGCCAAGGCCGCGGCCCGCGTGCCGCCCCCCGAAAACGTCAACACGACCACGAGCGAGTCGCTGTTGGCGCCGCTCGGTCCGAAGTTCTTCATTCGGTATCCGTACGACGGGTCAAAATGATCCAGGCGCTGGTTGCGCGCACTCGGCGTGCTGACGCAGCCGCAGAGCATGAGGACTACCCCAAGCGCGCACGCGAGTGCCATGGGGCGGTCGAGATGACGCATTCTTTTCATATTTTGATCATGATAATGCATTCTTCCGCACAAGACCTCACGAGCCTGTAACCGATGTCTCCCGCCGCCAGAACCCATTATATCCTGGTCCAATAATCTATTCGCTCTCAACACCCCCGCGATTGCTGCGATGTAAGCAGCGCGCCCTGTGCCAGGTCCGAATAGGGCCCGAAACCGCGGTATTGGCCCTTCTCGACCGCCCTAATTCCCCCTACATTTCTCGACCCGCGTTTACATTGCTCAGGCGAATCAGACGGCTCAGACGGAGCGATGCCCCTTTTGAGCGATGACCATGATTTCGATCTCATCCAGGTCGATGGGGCGTTTACCCCAGTTTCCTGCCGTTCCGCCCCAGATGTTCAAGACTTTCAGGCCTGCCGTGCGAAACATGAGCACGAGTTCAGTTGGCACGAATCCGCGCGCTCGCAACTCCATTTCGGGCAAGCCCGGCCTTGGCGCAACCGAGGACACGCTCGTCATCGTGGCGGCATCAAACCGGCCCTGGTCCGCGTCCTTTTGGGTATGCCTTCGAATTTGGGCCAACCCGTTCAGCACGGTAGATGCCGCCTTCGTTCCACGGAAAGAAGGCCGCGTCCGATGCCGCTCCCGCCGACATGCTTCAGCGTGGCCGCCGATTCCACGTGATTGATTCGCACGGCCATTCTCTGATTAACTCAGATAAGAGCATCTTCAGAATCATAATGGTGACCTCGCGGATACAGTTTCGCTCGCTTCGAAATGAGAAAGCAATCCCAGGAAGGGGAGGGTTAAACCGTGCAAGAATCCGAGAAAACCGCCCGCTCTGTGGCAGCGTTGCTGCTGTGCCCGGTACTTTGGTGTGTGGGGCTGAACGTCGCATACGGAGACAAGACCGAAGAAAAGGTCCGCTTTACGGACACCATCGCCGCGCTGGGAGGAAAGAATCTGGTGCCCAACGCGTCCTTCGAGGCGGGCGAGGCCGGATGGTCCTCCCTCGGGCATGGCGCCGGTTTCCAGAACGCTTGGGCTCCTCTGGCGCCGAATTGGGGCAACCTGAGTGCTCTGCACGGCACGGTGGAAGAGTCGTCAGGCACTCATGGCCGGGCTTTTCTGCGCATCCAACTGGGCGGTAACCACACGCCCGTATTCCATTTTGACTACTTCCATCCGGTGAATCACCGCGAGTTGCGGCCGTTGGCGGCGAATCTGGGTTGGCTCGAGGTGAACCCCGGCGAGCCCTATACAATCTCCCTCGACATGCGCGCATCCCGCAACGGTGTACCAGCCGCCTTCGGCGTTGAGAATGAAGACCCCGCCCAGGGGTTGTTGGCAGAACCGGAGGAGATTCTCGAGACGGTGGTTCTCACACAGGACTGGAAACGGTACAGCCACACGTTCGTGCCCAAGTATCCGTTTCTCTTTGTACTGGCCGGACCGGACTTGGCACAGGAAGAGAACGTCATCGTGGACGTGGACGCCATCCAGCTTGAGAAAGGGACCCAAGCCACAAGCTTCGTGCCGCGCAACGAACTCGAAGTCGGCATTGTCCCCTCGGCGTCCGCTGGCGTGTTTACCACAGGCGAGCCCGCGAGCCTGCAGATCACTGCCTGCAACAGCGCGAATGCCCCCGCACGCGCCAAAGTGAGTTTCAGGGTGATCGATTTCTTCGACAATCCGGTCGAACTTCCTGCCGTTACCATAGAGGTCCCGCCATCGTCCCTGGTGAAGAAAACCGTCCCCCTGCCGGCACAGTGGCAGGGCTTTTACCGGCTGGTGGCCGTTTGCAGGAGCGGCCAGACGGAGGAGGCGCGCCTGGTGCGTGTGGCTATCGTCCCGCCGCGAACAGCGCGTGAGACCGTTATCGGCGTCAACCACGCCTATCCCACGGAATTCCTGATCGAGCTGGCTAAGAAGGCCGGCGTGAGCTGGTATCGCGACTGGTCGCTCAAATGGCAGCACGTTGAACCAGAACCCGGGAAATTTCAGTGGGAAATCAGCGACCCGCAAATAAACCGGGTCGCCGCTCACGGCGTGAACGTGATAGCCATGATCCCTTTTCCCTCGGCCGAATGGAATTCCACGGCGCCGTCCCTGGAAACGCTCAAGGCCGAGTCGGAGCGTTACAGAGCGGGAGGACGAGGCGACGATCAGGAACTGATACCGCGGGCGCGATGGGCCTGGATGCCACGGGATGCAAACGAACTGGCCAACTTCATCAAAGCCGGAGTCGGTCGTTACACGGAGCAGGTCCAAGTTTGGGAGTTCTTGAATGAGCCCCTGTTTACATCCTATTCGCTGCCGGATACCGCTTCCTTGCGCAGCACGACGCTTGAAGGCCACACGTTCGACGATTACCTCAACCTGCTCCGGACAGCCGCTTCCGCTATCCGGGCCGCCAACCCCGGCGCCCGCATCGTTGGAGGGACGGGCATGTTCAACAATGCGAAATACACCATCCCGACGGTGGAGGCGGGCATCCTTGATACGGTCGATATCTTCGGCGTTCATGACTACCCCGGCAAGACCGAGCCGGAAGCCCGTTTCACACTAAGCGAAGAGTTGTTGGCGGCAATGAAAGCGCACGGCGGCCCCAAGCCCATCTGGATGACCGAATTCTCCTATTTCGGCACCGACGACCTGCCACGCACGCCGTTCAAACCCACGCCGGGTTCATTTTCCGAAAGCAGACTCCTCAGCGAGAAAGACGTCGCTGATTACATCATCCGTTACTGCACGATGTTTTTGGGGCGCGGCGGCGAAAAGATCTTTCTGCATTCCGGATGCACCGGTTCGGTAAACAAACCCGGCACGGAAAGCTGCCTGTTTGCCGGCGGCGGCGTGCGTAAGGTTTTCGCCGCACTCGCCGTCTTCACCGAACTGATGGGACCCAGCCCGCAATACATTGCGGACAAGACCGGCGCAGGTGGCCTGGTTTTCGCCTTTGAGACCGGCCGCCAGGCCGTTCTGGTGTTATGGGACCCGGAAGAGAACGCAACGGTCAGCGTGCCGGACAGAGCAACTCGTCTCAACATCATGGGGCAGGAAATCAACAGGTCCAGGCTGCGCCTCACCGCCTCGCCGGTCTACTTGATTGGCGAGACCGGCTCGGCGAGACAACTCTTCCTGGAATGCGCCAGGGCAGCTCAGTGAATAGGCAAGATCGACGGCCCGTATAGTCAAGATATTCGATTGAGGTTGTAAGCGGTTCTGATTGAGTGTCTCATTTTCGAAGACTACGTACACGGCAGGGACGGAGGCATGTAGGCAAAAAGGGGTAGGGAGGGCAGGTCCATGGCATGGAAAGTTTTCTACAGTTTTCACTACGAGCAGGACAGCTCGCGTGCCGAAAAGGTACGGCAAATCCGCTTCGTCGAAGGAAATCAACCCGCAACGGACAATGACTGGGAAACCATTACGAAAGGTGGTGCCGCTACCATTCAGAAATGGCTCGACAGTCAACTCCAGGGGAAGGATGCCGCGATCGTCCTGATTGGCGAGTACACAGCCGAACGGAAATTGATAAACTACGAAATCCGAAGGGCTTGGCAAGCCCGAAAGGGTGTGCTTGGCATCTATGTCCACAACCTCGAAGACCGCTGGGGGGAACAATCACCCAAAGGGAGAAACCCTTTTGACGATATCACGTTCAGGTCGGGCACGTTCTCCAGGATCGTGATTGCCTATGACCCGCCTTTCAGCAGGAGCAAAGACGTCTACAATCACATCGCTGACAACATCAGCGCCTGGATAAGTGATGCGGTAAAGATCAGGGGACAATATGCCTGATGCCCCGCGTAATTTCGGGGACACAATACTCAATTGTCACTACGAATCCACAGAACATTCATGGCAGGTAGTGCGCGCAATAGCCCAATTGAGTATTGTGTCCCCGAAATTACCAAGCTCAGTCCTGAGGTACGAAGACGTAGTCAATTCTGACGACGGCTGTGGGCCCGCTGGTGCCGCCTGAACCCACAACGACGCAACTGCCGTCCTCATTCAGTACCAAGTCCTGGATCCGTTTTGCGCCAAACTCTTCCATCTCGAAATTCCAGAGAAGGACGCCGGCCGCCGAAAACTTCGACAACATCATGTAGCCCGCATGGCTCTTACCGCCTACGATAAACCCACCGTCAGGGGTTTCCTTGATTACCCGCGGATCCTCAACTTTCTGGACGTCTGGCTCCCAATTCGACCACTCCACCTCACCCTCGCTGTTGAGCTTGGCCAGCCACGTCCCATACATCAACGCTTTCGTGATGTTGTTGATGAGGTCTCCCGCGACGAGGTAGCTGCCGTTCGCCGTCTGTGTGACTGCATGCGCGAGAGCGCCATGGTTAGCTTCTGTATACTGGTACAATTGCGACCATTGCCACCCCCCATCGCCGTCTGTCTTGATGATGAGAGCGTAGTATTGGCCGTCGTCCTGCGCGTTTCCTGCCAGGACATATCCGCCGTCAGACGTCTGTTGGCCATCTTCAATCTCTTCGGGGTAATCGCCGTTATTGTCGGTGTCAATGACCGTCACGAAGCCCGAAGTGCCCAGCTCGCCCAGGCTGTCAGTCTTCAGGATAGTCGATTGATAGGGCCCAATATACGAAACGCCAAACGCGGCATACCCGCCGTCGCCAGTCGGCTCGAGGATCGCAGGGTTGTTGGGACCACAGTAAACCGTAGTTCCGGGTCGATACGGCGAATACGCCTTCTCCCAGACTTGGTTGCGGCCGGAGTCATATTTCACAAGCACGTAACACGTGTCAGTAGGAATCTCGTCATCCGGTAGTTGCCCGCGCCCAAGAAAGACAAAGCCACCGTCGTCGGCTTCGACGAGCCCCTTTGCCGTGCATCGCCAATACTCAGCGGTGCCTACAATACGTGATGGAAACAGTTCCCAGGACTTGGCGCCACTCGCCGAAAGCTTCAGCCCGTACATGTGATAGCCAGTATCGCCGCCGCTTACCAGATAGCCCCCGTCCGAGGCATTCTCAATATTCAAACCCCAGATGCTGTTTGGCGTTGGTATGTAGCTCCAGCCAACAGTTGGCTCATCTGCAACAGGCCCCGGCCCCGTGGAGATCACAAGGTCCACTGCCGTATCGGCGTTTACGTGAGTGCCTCCCGTTGGCGTTTGCGATATGACATGCCCCGCCTCGATGGTTTCACTGGCTTCCGTGGTTACATCGCCAAGCTGCAAGTGCGCAGCCGTCAGTGCTGCCTCGGCAGCATCCTGAGTCTGTTCAAACAGGTTCGGCACTTCCACACCGCTCGAAACGACAAGATCCACGGCTGTATTTTGTTCAACACTGGTTCCCGCCGCGGGCGTATGCCGGATAACCAGGCCGACATCGACGGTAAGGCTCGCCTCGGTTGTGACAGCCCCAAGCTGGAGCGGCACAGCTCCAAGCACGAGCGCTGCACCGGTCTCAGTCATGCCCTGCACATCGGGGACCGTTACCGTGGTCGGCGAAGGCGGACAGCCGAAATTCAGGAAGGCTAACAATCCAAGCAACAATATGCCTACATACTTGTACTTCAACATTGTATAGCTCCTTTGTCGAGAACGTTGACTTGTGAAAATCGTAAAGGAAGACTTTCCGCCTTGCTCCGCTTCCGGCTGGCGTGGGGGATCTTGTATCATACAACGATGACCGATTTCCATTTGTTTCTTGCCGCGGCCGAGCCAGAATAGGGTGAACAACTCTTGAGCGCTCCCCATGCTGAAGTCGGGGTCGCTGCCGCCGACGCCTTATTGCGTATCGAACGCCGGATAGCCCGGTAATTGTAGGGTGCTATCCATCCGCATTTGCAGCCCCGGGTACGTCCTATTGCTCCACCCGCGCATTGACCAGGGCGAAACACAGTTCTAGGCCATGGACGGCTACCTTGCGCGCCGAGATCTTCTCATCGGCATGGTGAAGGTGCTGCGGGACGTTCTCAAGGCCGACGACCCGCCCGATGCCTATGGCGTAGGGTACACCGCTCTCGCGTGGACCCACGATGGCCAGACCCGGGTGCGCAACCTGCCCACTTCTTCGACCCAGATCCGCAGAAAGCCGCCCGGGATCACGCCCATGCCTGGATCGACGGGCAGGTTCTTGTTGACGACCAAGTCTACTTCCATTACGGCGGCTGCGCCCGTGGCCGCAAGGTCAACCGGTTCGAGGAACGCCAGATTGGCCAGGTGAGGTTGCCGCGCGACCGCTGTGTCGCCCGCGAAGCCCAATCGCAGCCCGGGCGTCCCCGCACGCCGTGGATGACTCGGCCTTGGTTCAGAGGCTCCAGCCGTCGCGGTACGGGCGATGGAGGTAGTCGTTCGCCTTTTCGTTGTTGGTGAACTTGAGATTGGGGCCGTCCCAGGCGAGTTTGGTCCCCGCGCGAAGGGCAACGTTGCCCAGCAGCGGCGTCTCGGTGAGCAGCCCCGCGTGGTCCACGAAATTCGCTCCTGCGGGCGCCCCGCCCCGGCACGCGTCTACCCATTCCTTGTAGTGTCCCACTGAACGGGGAAGCGTCTTGGGGGGCATCGCGTACGACTCCATGCGGGCCTCGGGGATTAGTCGGTAACCCATCATCTTCCCTTTCTCACCCGTATAGATAACGTCTTCGATGCGGTACTCGGGCTCGAGTTCCTCGGGACGCGGCGGCTTCAACCCGCCGTCATACCAGGTCAGCTTCACCGGCGGCATGTCACCCCGGGCTGGGAACTGATAGCGGGCGATCACCCCTTGGGGATAGATCTCCGGGTCAAGTTTCGTGGAACTCGCCTCGACACTTACAGGATAGGTCAGCTTCAAGGCCTTGAATACGGTAGAAAGCTTGTGGCACCCGAGGTCGCCAAGGAGCCCGGTTCCGAAATCCCACCAGTTCCGCCACGTCCACGGACAATACTCGGGGTGATAAGGCCGTTCGGGCGCGGGTCCCAGCCAGAGGTCCCAGTCGAGCCCGTCAGGGACGGGCGGGGTGTCCGTGGGCCGTCCCTCGAAGGAGGGATAGTGCCAGAACCGCGCCCCGTGCCAAACCTCGACTTCGCGCACGGGCCCTATAGCGCCTTCCCATATCATCTCGCAGGTCACCCGTGCTTCCTCCGCGGCCTGGCCGTGATTGCCTAACTGCGTGGCCACGCCGGCCTTGCGCGCTGCCTCCGTGACTTGCCGCGCCTCATACACCGAGTACGTGAGCGGTTTCTCGCAATAGACGTGCTTGCCCCGTTTCAGCGCCGCCATTGTGATGACCGCGTGAGTGTGGTCCGGCGTCGACACGACCACGCCATCGACATCCTCCTTGTCCAAGAGTTCACGGTAATCCGCGTAGGCCCGGCACCCTTGATAGCTGCCAGAAGCACTCGTCTTCGTATAGTACTCGTCCGCCAACCGCCTCGCAGGTTCCCGGCCAGCGGGTTTGCGATCCCTGCCCGATGACCAATTCCATGACTGATAGTCGCTCGACTCCTTTACCACGTCGCACACGGCCACAACCTGTACCTCAGCGAACTGGAGCAGCGACATGAGGTTCTGTATGCCCTGTCCGCCCGTCCCAATGAACGCCAGCGTTGTCCTTTCACTCGGCGGAATAGGGTCTGCTGCTCCCAGCGCATGCCGGGCAACAACGCCCAATACCGCCGCCCCGGCAGTCCCCCCCAGAAATGTTCGCCGTGACATCCCGCCTCCACGTCCACTACGATTCAGCCTGACCTTGCGCCCCGGGCTTAACATTGATGATCCTCCTTGGACGGGTGCAGCCTCCCGGCCGGTCCGAGAAAACACAAACATAGCCTTCGAATTGAGGCCAGCATATCCTGCGTCTCAGGGACTGTCAATATAACGAAGATAGATAACTATGGGTAATGAAATCTAATTTCAGGGACACAATACTCAATTGTCACTACGAATCCACAGAACATTCATGGCAGGTAGTGCGCGCGAGAGCCCAATTGAGTATTGTGTCCCCGAAATTAACCGTTGCAGTATGGCAGAGGCACGCGACTGCAGAGATACGCTTCGTCTTGAGACGCGTAGTTTGACGTGAATAACGGCAAGACACTTGCATCAACGCTCAGGCCATATTCGCTCTCGAGAATGAAACCGAATCCGTCTAGTTGAGTCTCCAAGTTGATGGGCGTCCAGCGGAGCACGTCCACAAGGGGGTCCTGGTCCCACCGAAAACGGAATATCGGCGTGATGGTGTAGCCGCAGAGGCACGGCGGCCGGGGGGCGGTCCCCGAATAACCCATCACGTCCAGCCAGTAACCCCATTCCCGCTGGAAACGGGTGTCCGACATCCGGACGCACACCACATCGTCCGTAACAAAGCTCCGCACCCACGCCTCGATCGTCATAGGTTCATCCTGCACCGAAAGGTCGAGCACCATGAGTTCGCCGTCCACGTTGAGCACGACGGAGTGATGGTAGGGCCAGTAGATGAAGAAGGGGTCTCCTGAGACCGGTGTACCGTCTGGCTGGACCAGTGTTTGTTCGGCGATCAGCGGCCCGCTGACGTTGATCGTGGCCACGTCAATGCCCGCGTTTTCGGCCAAGTCCGCGATGTGTTCTGGCGTGATGTCCTCCTCGCGCATGACAGGGGGCGTCTCGCTCAGCGGAAACGACACCGATGCGATCGCATACTGCATCGCCAGCGTGCGTTCCTCGCAGGCCGTGTTGACCATGGCCCACGCGACGCCCCGGGGCTCGCCGCCGGCGGCAACGGTCTGCATGCCTCGTACGTAGGCGCCCAGCGCCGTCGCGTCTGCGAACGAGACAGGACGCATGCCGGGGATCGGCGCGTTCGTGGAATCTGCGCAGTCCGGCCCAGCGGAGACCACAATGTTGACCGTGCTGCCTGGAGCTGCCCACGCGCCCGGCAGCGGCTCCTGCGATACGACGCACCCCACGGGAACCGTATCGCTCAACGCGTCAGTCACCTCGCCCGACAGGAGTCCCGTATCGCTCAGCGCCGCCTCCAAGTCCTCTTCCGCCATCCCCAACAGGCTTGGCACAAGGTGATACGAACAAGGACAACCGCTTAGCACAACAAACACAGCGATGAGCGTGATTGCCCCAACTGCGTGGTTCAGGCGAATTCTCAACAGTGTCGTTGGCATGGGATGTTCCCTCGCTTCTTCTTGGGGCCCCTACCCCCAGCAGCAGTCTAGGGACAGAATTCGATGCTGTCAACTGGCGTGGCCCCGCGCCCGCTGGGTCTGACAGATCATCTTCTTCACGATCCTCTGTTTCCCACTGGCGGATCAGTGTGACCACCAGAAGCCACGCCTGCAGATCGTTTCGGGCACGCGGGCGAACCCTGTCGTTCCCGAAAACTCGTTCTTGTTGCCAGGCAAGAACTTGTGGGGGTCGGGCGTACGTCTGAATTCGTCGTCCCGCGACGCCTCTCTCACGTTTTCCGCTTCGTACGGCGTCTGGGATGTGTCATCTGTGCGTACTGATCCGTCTGGAAAACGAGTTCTTCACGTGCGGGCCGCCTAGCCGCACTGTTGCGCGTGGCGGCCATGTCTTTCCCGCCGCAGACCGGGCATGGCGTGTATCCCAGGGCCTCTAAACTGCGGACGTCTTCTTTCTGCCGGTGTTGCACAGGGAGGTTCGCGCAGTTCGTCCCGTGATAGTACCGGTCCGTGCCTCCGACGTACGGTTTCTGGTTAACCTGGAGAGGTGCAGCCGCCGCCCGTGCGTTACCGGCCTGTACCGACGCCGGCGATGGTGTCATCGAATTTCCGCCTGGCTATTCCCGCGCAACGAGGCAACATACTCAGCACGGCCTTCCTCCATCCACTTCCAGATCGCGTCGTACCACAGGCCGACGCGGCGTTTCTCCAGGTCCGATTGCGCGAGGGCCTGTGCTTCGGACATCAGTTCACCCAGTTGTTCCATTCGTTCTGCGGTTCCCAGGTGTGTCCACGCGACGTTCTTCCAGTCGATGCCATTCTTTCGATGGAAGGGCGGCGGATAGTTTTCCGGGTCGCAGGCAATTTGCTCAATGCGCCTGTAAAACTCCTCCATCGGTTTGGCGGCCGCGCCGAAATAGCGGCGGAAGAACTCGTGCAGTATGGCGTCCACGTCTTGAGCGGGGTCATCCCAGAGCTTGGCGATCACATATGCTTCGAGCATGTCCTGTTCGCCGCACACGAAGATCCCCCGGACACCATCCCGAATGAACATGCGCATGGACTTCGCCGTTTCGTGCACCATCACGTTTGGGAAACACTTCCATTTATCGATGAGCGCAGGCTCCATGGGATGATGGTAGTAGTTCCAGAGAAACATCGGCGCCTTGGCTTTTTGCAGCCATTCCCTGTAAAGCCGCATATCATTCTCGCGCATCTCCTCGTGGATGGCGTATACGCAGGTGTGCAGGCATGGGGCCACGGATACATTTGGCTCGACCTCGAAGCCGTGCGGTGGCAGGGCATAATTCCAATAAGCCAGCGTGGCAATGTACTTGTCGGGATGAGTCTTCCGCACTTCCCGCGCAACCGCATTCACAAATGAGAAAAAGTAGTTGCTGACCGTGCCGCTGCTAAACTGCCCGGTTCCCATGTCCTTACCTGAATCCAGCAGCGCCCTGCATTGCTCACAAGTGCAGAAATTCGAATTGTCGTCCGGAACAATCGCAAAGTAATTGCCTACTGCTTTCCAGCCCTCGGGGACGTCTCTCCTTCCATCGAAGAAATCGCGTGCCATCTGGGCGACTTCCTCCACCAGTCTGGGATTCGTGTAACAGAGCTGCGTCCCACGACCCTTTCCTTGGGCCTGATATTCGGGATTCGTGAACATGGCTTGAATGGTTTTGGGATGGAATGTGTGGTTGCAGGCCCATTTCTCGCCACCCAGGCGCAGTCGCCGCCAGAACAAATACACCTCCTGCCGCATGACCGGCCCCCATTGCTTCTGCATGAATGGCCAATTGCCGGACCATAGCGCATTGCGGCACTTAAGGGCTGGCGAACGGCGTATGTCCACGCCTTGAACCGTGAGGGTCTTCTGGGAGGGAAACACCATGCTCGTTTCCGATGGTCCGTACCAGCGGACGTTGCAGAAGCGTTCGATGAAGTCATAAGTTGCATAACAGGTTCCTTGGTCGGCATAGACGCCCGGAAGCTCGATTTCACCCGTGCTTCGCTCAGGCAAGCCCACTGTCTTCCAATAGTCAATGCGGTGGCGCGTGTCAGCAAGCGTGTTACCGCAACTCATGGGCCGGCCGAATTCCCGCCGATTGGCATCCGTGTCCTCCCAATCGCGGCCGATGAGGATCACAGTCTCTGGGCGAAACGCGATGAGATACTCCTGCGGGGCGAAATCCGTGCTTTTGAGTCCCATCGCGCGAGTCGCCGAACTGTCGCCCACAAGCACCCGCGGTCCGGTGACAGGGTCGGTATCAGGGCGGATTGACAACTCGGCGCTCGTAATCTTGAGCACATGGTATTGAAGCTCTAGCGCCGCCAAGCGCGCCGCGGGCGTCGCGTGTTCCGACACAACAATCGTGCACGCAGGCTGCCCATCCCGTGCAAGCGTAAATGCGGGTTTGTCAGTCGGCCCGGCGCTTTCATGCCCGAACTCCGCGCATGCACTGCAGAAGTGCAAGAGACACGTCAGAACGCAAGACCACAAGATACGATGCATCGTAAGACCTTTGCTCAAAGTCGGGGCTCCTCTGTTCGCAAGCCTATGTCGAGTTCGCCGCGGCAGATTCAGCACGTGCGCTTGTAGCAGTCAGACGCAGAATCGCTACTGCCATTGCAGACACACTCGCGTCTTCTCCCCCATGATTTGCCAGGACTTCCCTTACGAGACCAGCGTAGCGCCCGCGCCGATTCTCATTCAAACGCAGAGAAACGCTCCATGCACAGGAAATCAGCCGCATCCTTTCCGTAGGCGCCGATGCCATCTCTCTGAAAGTAGCGGGGGCGGGGTTCGAACCCGCGATTGGGCCGCGGGTTCGCGTCCCGCAGCCTCACCCCTCGACCGCGAGTTCGAA
>Ga0116149_1000771_pt1 | contig 41199 bp, 37 predicted proteins | sample AD_UKC057_MetaG_FD_89787 | JGI IMG/M metagenome (GOLD analysis project Ga0116149, IMG submission 89787) | Active sludge microbial communities of municipal wastewater-treating anaerobic digesters from USA - AD_UKC057_MetaG | ecosystem: Engineered > Bioreactor > Anaerobic > Digestate | place: USA...
GAAAGTGGATGTGGCGGTGATTGAAACCGGCCTTGGGGGCAGGCTGGATGCCACCAATGTTCTGCACCCGGAGGCGACCATCATCACTCATCTTTCCCTGGAACATACCGACAAGCTCGGAGATACCCTGGAGAAGATCGCTGCCGAGAAACTGGCGATTTCTCATCCGAGCGTGCCTTGCATTATCGCCCCGCAGGTTCCACAACTCCTGCCGTTCATACGAAAATGGCTGAGGGAAAGAGGTGTTCCGGCCCGGTTTGTCCAAAAGGAATACGAGATCCATTCACAGCCACCGGTGAGATGGCGCCGTTCGATCGTCATCTCAGGAGGGGGAAGAAACCGGCAAATCCGATTGCGTTTGCTGGGGGCCTGCCAGCCGCAGAACGCCGCCGCTGTTTGCGCAATCATCGATGCACGTGGCGCGCAGTGGGGTCACCATGCTTCCGTCTCGGAACAGGCCTTGCGGACCGGGCTGGAGAACACCGTTTGGCCGGGCCGATTCGAGATCCTTCCGAGACGAGACACGGGCCGGCCGGTGGATATCGTACTCGATGTCGCGCACACCGAACGCGGCGCGGCCTCGCTGCGTCAAAGTTTGACCGAAGTGTTCGGTAACAAACCACGGATTATGTTGCTGGGCTTCCTTCGGGGGAAGAACATCCTGGGAATCGCCCGGCAGCTGGTCCGGCGGTCCGACACACTGATCTGCACAACCGCGCCTTCGCCGCGCGCTGTCCCGGTTGATGAATTGCGCCATGTTCTGCTATGTTCCCCATTACGGGCGAAACGGACGTGTTGGATTGACGATCCCCTGGAAGCTCTGCAATCGGTTTGCAATGTTGTGGAAAAAGAATCGCTGTTGGTTGTGGCAGGGTCTCTGTATCTGGTCGGATTCTGCAGGGGAATCCTGATGAATAACATCCGGAGAGACTGAAAGGCGCTTGAGGAGTTGAAGATGAAGTCGATGACCTCACGTGAACGACTGGTCGGCCTGTTGAATTGGGAGCCGATTGACCGAGTTCCGATTTCCTCTTACGAGATCAACCCGTGGGATCGGGAGAACTGGTATGCCCGGCAGCCGTCCTACGCAAGGCTGTGCGAATATATCCGCTCTCATGCCGATTGCCTCTGGATGGTCGGAGCGCCGGGGATCAACAAGGCGGAATGCCCGGAAACCGTAACTGAGTGGCGGGACGGCAAGAGCGTGCATACCAAACGCATTGTCCATACCCCAAAGGGAGACCTTCAGACTGTTACGCGGGTAGATGACGACTTGCACACGACCTGGATAGTCGAGCATCCGTTCAAGAGCATCGGGGATGTAGATCGTTACCTTTCGATTCCCTGGGAATTCGGCGGATGTGACATGTCCGAGATCGAACGTGCCAAACGGGAGATCGGTGACAACGGCATTCTCTTGTGCGATATCTCCGATCCGATCTGTACACCGCCGGACCTGTTCGAATTCGGGAATTTTCTCGTGGCGGTCTTTGAGCATCGCAACAAATTGCGGGAGTTGATGGATTTCCTTCAGGAGCGGATTCTGACGGAGTTGGAATATCAACTGCAGCACGGAGCGGGACCGTTTTGGCGAATGTGCGGCCCGGAATACGCCACACCACCCTATCTTCCACCGGAATTGTTCAAGGAATTGGTGGTAAACTATGATCGCCCGATCATTGATTTGATACACCGGTATGGGGGCAAAGTGCGTCTCCATTGTCATGGAAGGATTTCGGAGGTTCTGGACTGTTTTGTGGAGATGGGGGCCGATGCCACCGATCCCATCGAACCGCCACCGCAAGGCGACATTGAACTGGCAGAGGTGAAACGACGGGTGGGCGACAAAATGATCCTGTTCGGCAATATGGAACTATGTTGGCTGGAGTACTGCACACCTCAAGGAATCGATGAACATGTTCGTGTCATGATGGAGAGCGCCAAAGAGGGTGGGGGATATGCCATTCTGCCGACTGCCGCACCGATCAACATCCCTCTGAAGAAGGAAACGGAACGCAATTATATCCAAATGATCGATTCGGCGCTGAAATACGGTCCGTATGAATAATCCAGTTTCCGAACCGGGAAATAACCATATTATTTGGAAATCGCTCAGATTGGGCGTATACTGAAATCCGGCGTGAGATAGGAAGTTCATAAACAATATAAAATCCGTCCTTCCCTGCGCCCGGTGAAACTCGGTCGGCCGCGAGGTTATCGGATTGCACCGAGCGTGACGTCGGCAGGGCCGGTAATTGGGTGAAGAAAGCGTGCTTTCGACCTTTCTTTGCCGGGCAGAAACCCTTGGCCCACCGGCGTAATAATCACGGTGGGACAGGCCTCCGTGCCTGTCGATGGCCGGAGAGGATGGGGATGAGGGGCGTCGAACCGGCGAGAGTTGGATGGCCCGTAAAGAACAGGTGGATTTGACAGGATCTGCCTGTTTTGTTCTCAAATCCATCGTGCTCCGGGTTTCCCAGCCCATTGGAGCGGAGGCTGGCAATGGGCGGTTTTGACATGGCTGTCGTTGCGGATTACTTCTGGTTTGCACTGTTTTCCGCACTGATTGGAGTGGCGCTGTTCGCTCATCGACGGTCGGTTTTTCTGCACCCATGGCCTTTATTCCTTGGTCTTTCACTTCTATGGATTTACGGGTTGTCGAATGTGCTCAATACGGTTCCTGCACTGCGGACTATTCCGATTTTGGGAACCGGAAACACTCATAACCTGCTGCATGATTTCGTTTTTCCCTTTTTCGGGAGCCTCGCATCGGTCTCAGCCCTGATCTGGGAAAGCGTGAGCCGATCGCATCATGTCAAAGATATCTCGACCCGCGTTCAGCAGCTCTTCAACAATATCCTCGCGAATTCACCGGAAGCCGTTGTGGTCTATGATCGCCGGAATCATGTGACTTTGTGGAATGACGAGGCGGAACGGCTTTTTGGTTATTCCCGCGAAGAGGTTCTCGGACGGGATGTCTGGGGTGATCTGGTGGCGCCGGAATTCCGGAGGAGGCAGATAAATGTCTGGAACTATTTAAGGTCGAAAGGCCCGATTGTGGATTATCCGACGCCGATGGTGTCGCGGGATGAGAGATTGCTGGATTTGCGGGTTTCTGTATTTCCCGTTAAGGATGAGAAGGGAGAGATCATCGGACGTATCAGCATTTATCGCCGGGGTGATGAAGAGACGCAGTTAGTTTTCTGGGTCGGTTCTTTCCGGTCCAGTCTGGATGTCCGACGGGGTTTGCGGGAACTGTCCGGGCATTTTCGCACAATGGTTCCTCACGATGAGATGATTCTTTTTGCACGGGACGAGATGGATGAGACTCTTCATCTCTATGTTTCCACGGAGACAATCGCTCATTTGGATCTGTTGCCCGTGTCTTCGTCACCGACCAGCTTTTTAACTCGGGCGTTGCACGGTGATATCAAGTGGGTCGCGGAAAGCTCGGAGTTGTTGGACCCGGCCGAGCGGATGGTGTTTGAGACGGCGCGGATTAATTCCTGCGTTGCTGTGCCCTTGCGGGACAATAAGAGGTTTGTGGGAGTCATGGCCTTGTTTGCCGGGAAGCCTCATGCATTTCAAAGTGACCATGAAAGGGTCCTGCTTCTGCTTGCGCAGCACTTGGGTCCGGCCCTTTCAAACATGCGTCTCTTCTCGATCTATTCCTCTCTGGAAGAATCGTCCGGCCGATCATGGGAGGAGGCAGAATATGCTGTGGCCCTCGTGTCGTTGGAAGACGGGAAAATGGTTTCCGGTAACCGAACCATCTGCCTTATGCTGGACATTGCATCGGAAGAAATCAGCCGTCACTGCCTGAAAGACCTGATTGCCCTTGAAAGTCGGAGCAAGTTCGACCATCTCCTCCGAAGAAGTCAGCAGGGAGAAACCGTTGTCGAAGAAATTCGGTTGATCTCGCTGACCGGACGTTCCGTGTGGGCGGAGATGCGTGGAAAGGTTCTAACTCACAAGGGGCATACGCATGTCTTGTTTATGCTTCGGGATTTGACGGAACGCAGGCAGTTGTTCAATGAGCTGGCCGAGCGGGAGCAGCGGTATCGGTTTTTGCTGGAGAGTGTCGGGGAGATCAACGATATTGTCTACATGGTGGATAGTCGGGGGGATTATCTGTACTGCAACAAGTCTTTCGAGGAAACACTGGGATACGGGATTGAGGAATTTGCCGCGAACCGGCAGAAACATCTCACAGATAATCCGCTCAACAAGATCCTGACCGAAAAACAGGGAGAACCTTTCGAGTTGCGGGACGGCAAGCCGTACCTGCTGGAGATTTATGATTCTCAGCAACGGCGTGTTCTGTTTGAGGTTACCGAAAAACCTCTCCAGTTGCAGGATGGGTCCACGGGACTTCTTGGTGTCATGCGGAATATCACAGAGCGTCGTCTTCTGGAGGAACGAATCCTGCAGGATAACCAGGAATTGACTTTGTTAAACGAGCGTCTGGAGCGGCTGGCCAGGGTCAAGGATGAATTTCTGGCGAATACCTCGCATGAACTTCGAACCCCGCTTAATTCGATCCTCGGATTTACGACCCTGCTCCTGGAGGAACCTGTTTTGTCCCGGGAAGAGACCATGGAGTTCCTGGGAAGTATCCTCCGGAGTTCCCGTCACCTTCTGGGGCTGATCAACGACATACTGGACATCGCCAAGTTGGAGTCTTCGGAAGTGCCGGTGGATCTCCAACCGGTTTCGCTTGACGAAGTGTTTTCGGAGGTTCGGTCGATCAGTCATGTGCAGGCGCGGGAAAAAGGGCTGGTGTTGGAGTTCGAGAAAATCCCCCCGGATAGACCGCTCATACTTGGGGACCGGGAGAAACTGATTCGAGTCTTGCTTAACCTGGTATCCAATGCCGTTAAGTTTACGCCGGAAGGCCAAATCAGGGTCCGGGCGGTCTATGAACAGGAACCGGGTTACGTCCGGGTTGAAGTGAGAGACACCGGAATCGGAATTCCCAAAGAGATGCAGGAGCTGGTTTTTGAGGCATTTCGGCAAGTGGATGGATCCTCAACACGTTTACACGGGGGTACCGGATTGGGCTTGGCCATCTGTAAACAGCTGGTCAAATTGATGGGCGGGCGGATTTGGATTGAAAGCGAAGGGACCGGGCGGGGAACGACCGTTCAATTTACTCTTCCCCTTGTCTCCACGGATACGGCTCACAATATGGATTCCCTTGCGCTCCTGGCTCCCGCAAAACCGGAAAAAATGGATTTGCACAACAGGGCTGATTAAGGGTATAATGCGATTTGATGCAATTCTGAATGGAAAGAAGTTGGGTGAACAATGTCTCTAAACGACCAGGAAATCCATACCCTGAAGACTCCTTTGACTGTGGTCATCGGATACGCGGAAGCCCTTCGGTCGGGAGATTACGGGGCGATTACCTCAGACCAGCGTGAAGCGATCGATGTAATTGTGAACCGATCCCGTGAAATGCTCAAGATGCTGAGCGATATCTACGAAGGAGCGGCAGTCAGATAAGGCCGACGCAGTCAGACCGATCTTTCTGGGTCCATTTGTCCCCTCAAACCAACTGCGGAATGAGCGGTTTGAGATACCGGTATCCCACTGGAAATCTTTTATCAAACTCGGGGCCGAGATGCTGCTATTTAATACGCCTTAGCCATAAGAACCCGTTCTGAAGAAGGTTTACCGCATAAGAGGCATTTCCCCGGTTCTTTTCGTTGATCGAACGGGAGGCATCGGATGGTGGCTTTGGTTTCTTCCTGCAATCGGTTCTCGCAGGCACGGTCGCCGCACCAGTGTGCCCAGAAGAAACCGCTGTTCTCCTCGTTCAACCGTTTCATCTCTTCGTAGTTATCGATGACAACTGTGCGATCTTCCATGCGTTTTCGGGCGTTCTCGAACAGATTGGTCTGTATAGCGTTCAAGACTTCATCAATCTTTGCCCGTGCCTCGGATGCCGGTACGAAAATCTTTTCGCCGTTGTCCCGGCGGACGAACACCACTTGTTCCTTTTCCAGATCGCGGGGGCCGACTTCTACTCGAATGGGAACGCCACGAATCTCCCATTCGTTGTACTTGAATCCAGGCTTGTATCCCTCGCGGGCATCGACATGGAATTTCAAATCACGCCAGTCTCGCGTGATTTTGTCGATTCCTTCCAGGACCGTGGGTCGCAGTTCCTCTTTCGGCCAAATCGGAACAATGACGACCGGCAGCGGCGCCAGTCGGGGCGGTACCACAAGTCCGTCATCGTCGCTGTGAGTCATAATCACCCCGCCGATCAGCCGGGTGGAGGCGCCCCAACTGGTGGCGTAGACATATTGGCGTTGACCCTGTTCATCCTGGAAAGTCACATCAAATGCCTTGGCGAAGTTCTGACCGAGGTTGTGGGAGGTCCCGACCTGCAAGGCGCGACCATCCTGCATCATGGCCTCGATACAGTAGGTCCGCACGGCCCCGGCAAATTTCTCTTTCTCCGTTTTACGACCGCAGATCACCGGCATAGCCATGTATTCCTCGGCAAATTTTCGATAGATGCCGAGCATCCGCAGCGTTTCCTCTTCCGCCTCTTCCTCTGTTGCGTGGGCGGTGTGTCCCTCCTGCCAGAGGAACTCCGTGGTGCGCAAGAATAAGCGAGTGCGCATCTCCCACCGAACGACATTCGCCCACTGGTTGTAAAGCAGGGGCAAATCGCGGTGGGAGTCGATCCACTTCTTATACATGGCCCAGATGATGGTTTCGGATGTGGGACGGATCACAAGCGGTTCCTCTAGCGGTTTACCGCCGCCATGGGTGACCACGGCGCACTCCGGGGAGAATCCCTCCACGTGTTCCGCCTCTTTGTGCAAAAAACTCTCCGGGATCAACAGGGGAAAATAGGCATTCTGGTGGCCGGTTTCTTTGAACATGCCATCCAGGGCAGCCTGCATTTTCTCCCAGATGGCGTATCCGTTCGGGCGGATCACCATGCAGCCTTTCACCGGCGCATAATCGGCCATCTGCGCCTGCAAGACCACATCGACATACCACTGGGAGTAATCCTCGGATCGCGGAGTGATGGTTCGTTTTGCCATTGAACATTCCTTGCTTCGTCGCTCTCATTTGGAGAAGAAAATCGTGGCGACAAAACGGGGTACGGTCAATAGTGGTGACCGGTTGTCTGCAACGCGCTGTAACCGTGTTGCATTGCGATTCCGAATAACCACCGGCAAAATGCGCAGGTCTGTAGAGTGCCAGGCAGAGACGCCTGGCCTACTGGTGGGACAGGCCTCTGTGCCTGTCGAGGGGCAAATCTCAATGCGCAGGTCTGTAGAGTGCCAGGAGAGACGCCTGGCCTACTGGTGGGACAGGCCTCTGTGCCTGTCGAGGGGCAAATCTCAATGCGCAGGTCTGTAGAGTGCCAGGCAGAGACGCCTGGCCTACTGGTGGGACAGGCCTCTGTGCCTGTCGAGGGGCAAATCTCAGCGAGGTGGAGGAAGAATGAATTCACGCGAACGAGTCCTGACTACGCTTCGTCACCGTGAACCGGACAAAGTCCCATTTGATATGGCCGGAACCAATGTGACCGGGATTCATGTTCAGGCGTACCGGAACCTTCGGGCCTGCCTGGGGCTGCCGGAAATGCCGCCGAAATTCTCGGACGTGGTGCAGCAGATCGTGATCCCCGATGAAGATATTTTCGAGCGGCTTGAAATCGACACGCGAGGGCTGTTTCCCCGAACCGGCAGTAATTGGAACATTACGAACGAAGATATGGGTGACCGCCTGCGCTATGTGGATGACTGGGGGCTTGTGCTGGAGTTTCCCAAAGATGGGGGCCACTGGTATTCCCTGGTGAAAAGCCCCATCGATGACCCCGAGACCACGGTGGAAGCGGTGGAAAATCATACCTGGCCAAAATCGGATCAGCCGGAGCGACTCGAGGGGCTGCGGGATCAGGCCATTCAGTTTCGCAGCGAAGGGAAGGTTGTGATTCTGAAAGGATTCTGCGCGGGCTTGGTGGAAATGGGAGAGCGTGTGCGGGGCATGGAGAACTTTCTGTGCGATATTCTTCTCGCTCCGAAAGTGGCTGTAGCGGTCATGGAGAAAGTCCTTGAATTGAAAATCCGGTTCTGGGAAATGGCGCTCGATGCCTTAGGGGATGTAATCGATATTGTCCATGAGGCCGATGATTTCGGAACCCAGGAATCCCAACTCATCTCTCCGGAGAAGTATCGGGAACTGGTCAAGCCGAGAGAGGTGGAATTGTTCGGGTTTTTGCGTCGGAAACTGGAGGAGACCAAAGCGCCGGGGGAGGACCGTTATATCTTCTTTCACTCCTGCGGCAACATCCGGCCGTTCCTGCCGGATTTTGACGAGTTGGGGATCGACATTCTGAATCCCGTGCATACCACGGTTCCTGAGATGGAGCCGAATGCGCTGAAACGGGATTTCGGGTCTCGATTCACGTTCTGGGGCGGGGGAGTGGATACCCAGGGGATTCTGCCATCCGGGTCGCCGGAGCAGGTTCGAGAGAATGTGAGACGGAATGTGGAGGCGCTTGCGCCCGGCGGCGGGTATGTGTTCAATACGATTCACAACATTCAGGGCGAAGTGCCGCCGGAGAATATCATGGCGATGTGGGATGCATTGCAGGAGTATGGAGTTTACTCCTGAGTCGGCACAAAAGGATGAACGATGCGACTGGTTGAGGCGCGGATTTTTCAGGGAATCTCATGGATTCGGCATGGGGTGCTGGCTCCATCGTGGCGGGACGGAAAACCGGACCCGGCGGATAATCTCAGTTTCAAGTCCGGCGCGGAATCTCAGGTTCGCCAAGCCAGGGCGCTTGCGGGTGAATTGCTCGGAGTGAATCCCGCGCATTTTACATATATGTATCAGGTTCACAGCGCTATGGTCTTCCGAGTAACGAGAGCAGATCGGGGAAAGGGGGCATTTCCCAACATTCCTCAGGTTGGAAATGGCGACGCGATGGTGACGGATACGACGAATGTTCCGATATCCATTCTTGTTGCGGATTGCATTCCGATTTTCTTGGTCGATCCACATAACCGGGCAATCGGACTGGCTCATGCCGGATGGCGGGGGACAGTGGAACGCATTGTTGCGGAGACGATTCGAAAAATGCACGAGTGTTTCAACACCGATCCGGGCGATATTCTGGTTTGGATCGGGCCGGGGATCGACCGTTGCTGTTTTGAGGTGGGGCCGGAAGTCATGGCGCAGTTTCAGGACTCGTTTCCCGGCTGGGAGCTTTACTGGCTCGACCGGTCCGGGAACATCAACCTGAAAGAGATCAATCTACGAATCGCCCTGGCGGAGGGAGTCCGCCCGGAAAATATAGAGATTTCGGGGGATTGCACATTTTGCGGGGAAGGCTATTTCTCCTATCGGCGAGACGGGGCACGAACCGGGCACAACCTGTGCGCGTTGGCCATTGTGGAATGAATCACCCAAATCCGTGCTTGCGCAGCTTCTCCTCTAAAGTCAATTTCGCATCAATTTCCTCGCCGACCACCCAGGGGGTATAGTGTTTCGTTTCCGGACTGTTGGGGTCCTCGACAACGGACAAGCCGATCATCTCGCCGACATTGTACCGGCGGGTGATAGGACTGGCGTGTTCCAGGCCGCATAACACAGCGCCCTTTTCTGTCGCCTCCATCCTCACCGGGGTCACATGACGCCACATCCCCCGATATAGAAAACGCACCATCTGTTTTCGCATGACCGCCTGAAAAAGAACACCGACCATATCAAACTCTCCAAATTGAGATTTGAAGGTAGTATAGAGCGCCCGCCGGCAGGTACGGAGGTCTGTCCTGCCATTTTTCCCCCAGCAGGTCAGGCGTCCCTGCCTGACGGCATCCCCGCCTGACGGCAGACCGGTCTTTTGTTATCATAAGAACAGGGAAAATGAAGCATATCGGATCCATGAAAATCGAGGAAATTCTTCTGAACGGGATTCTCGAAGACGAGACCGACCGGTACTACCATATCTGCTTTTTCGGGGCAAAGGGGCCGGATCGCGAGCAGTTGGAAAACTACGTGTTTGTTCCAAAGGTGGTCTGCCGGGTGTTGACCGGCCGGACGGTTGCAATTCAGGAATGGTATGCCCGGCAGCATAAACTAACGCGTTTTGCGCAGCCGTATCGGCGGGAGAACCTGGAGATCGATATCGACAAGATTCGCCTTCGGCAGGCGCTCAAAAACATGCGGCGGCGGACAGAGGAATAACGGCCTTGGATCCCCTGGATTGACTTGCCTGCTGATAGGGACTAAAGTTTCGCCCGACAAATGCCGGACCTTCTTTGAAAAGAGAACTCCCATAATCCGACCAAGGCGGTGTGATGATGCCCAACGAGACAAACAATCATTTGGAGAGAGATGTCAGCTGGTGGCAGCCGGTTTTGTTTGCTGCCATGGCGGGCGGCATGGGATGGGGTATTCGCGGACAATACGGTCACGAGACTGGTGCGATGATCGCCGGGCTTCTCGTGAGTCTTGTGTTGACCCATTTGTTCTGCAAGAGTGCACCGGCGCTGTGGGTAGCGCGTGCGGCGGCTCTGGGCACGGCCGGGATTTGTTTCGGCGGCTCGATGACTTATGGGCAGACAGTCGGATTGACCCATGATCTCGGCCTGGTTGGCAACTGGGCGGCGTTGCGCTGGGGAATGCTGGGGCTGTCGATCAAGGGCGCAGTGTGGATCGGTTTCGCAGGAGTTTTTCTAGGCATGGGACTTGGCGGGATCCGGTATCGTTTCCGCGATATGCTGCTCCTGATGTTTGCCTTGCTTGGCGCCTGCTATATCGGCATCGAGATTTTTAACAATCCTTTTGATCCTGACCATAGAATCCTTCCCCGGATTTACTTCTCCGGCGACTGGTATTGGCAGCCGGATAAGGCCGACTTGCTGCCGCGTCGCGAGTGCTGGGGTGGACTATGGCTTGCGCTTCTGGCGGCGATTGCCTATGTCAGCTGGTTTCAAAAGGACCGCCTGGCACGGAATCTCGCTTTCTGGGGAATATTGGGCGGCGCCATCGGGTTTCCCCTCGGGCAATCTCTCCAGGCCTACCATGCCTGGAACCTGGACCTGTTTAAAGAGGGATTCTGGGTAACGCTCGATCCTTGCATGAATTGGTGGAATTGGATGGAAACCACATTCGGCGCGACAATGGGCGCTTCACTCGGACTTGGCCTCTGGCTCAATCGAAAACACATTCGGCCATATCCCGACGTGGAAAAGGACGTGATTCCATCCGGCATCGAGTGGACCCTGTTTGCTGTTCATGTAGCCTTCTTGGTCGGCGCGGAGTTCCTTGGACTTGGGGTACTGGAGCGGTTGTACGGATTCGGCCTCATTATGGGAATTATTCCAATGGCTGCAATCGTCGGTGGACGCTGGTGGCCGTATCTGTTGGTTCTGCCGGTGACGCTTGTACCCATTACAGGGAAGACTGTCAGGGAGCTTGTGTATAACAGACCGGTGGTTGACCCGATGTTGGGGTGGACTGTCTACTTAATTATTCCGTTACTCATTGCCCTGGCCGCGTCTGTCTGGTTTGCTCAAAAAGGGAAGGCGGGACAGGTTGGATTCGGGTTCACACGCCCTGTGCTATTGCTGAATACCTGGTTGTATTTCTTTCTTAACTTTGCGTTTTTCCGTTATCCGTGGCCCTGGGCCGAGTGGACCGTCCGCACACCAAACGCGATCGTGTTTACGATCTGTGCCCTCGGTCTGACTGTAGCCGCCTTCATGGGACGGCCCAAGCGATCCGTAGTGCCATAACGCAGGATGGACCCGGGATTCCGGTTTTCCCCGCCCGGAATGACGATGAAGAATAACGTTTTGCGTCCCTCCGAGAGTGGGGCCGAGGGAGGGTTGTGGGATTGTCGCCTTTATATGGAACCGCTCACCTGGCGATCATTCATCCGTAATCGTTACGGGATAGATCCTCATATCATCGAATGCCACAGAGACCGTGCCGGTTCCCGAGGAATTGGCAATCTGAAAAATCGGCAGCACACCGCCGGACCGGGGCCTAAAACAGGCGTGGATGGTTGACCAGGCGCCCTGATAGACTTCGCTGTCGATGTGTGACAGATAGCCGATGCTGCCGTCGAATGTCTGTTCAACTAACCCGGCAACCACGGTGGCTCCGGGACCGGAAGCGGTTACCCGGACGGAAAGAAAGACGTCTGTATCTGCCCGGACGGGCTTTGCCGAGTCCAGGACAACCGTAACGACTTCACCCGGATCGGCGCTCAGAACGAGGCTACTCCCCGTAACGCCGGAGGTATCTGCCCAACCGGGTGTGTTCAAGGCAACTGTCCCGCCGGGAGATGTCCTATCGAGGCCGCCCGGATGGGTAATGTACCCGATGTCTTCGAGCCGTGTACGCTCGAACTCCTCTCGATACAACACATTGTCGCTTCGGAATCGGATGGGATATGGCCACGGGTCTACGGAATCCGCTGTCACGATACCCAGCGCCCAGCGTTTTAGACTTCCTGTATCCGCGGCAGATGTGTCGACGATTGTGAGTTTCCAGGTACCGTACGCTTCTTCGCCCAGAAACGAGCGGATTTCCGTGGGGTCGGTGGTTGTCTTGTTTGCATAAAAGAGAACCTCCAAATCCCTGCCGGGTTTGGAGGATGCCGAGATCAGGGTGCATCGGGTTCCAACAGGGGAGGTTAATTCGACTCGAAGATCACCCCGGTAAGTATGGTCGGCATCCACATACAACAGGATCTGGGTAACCGGCCCGGTTCCGGAGAAATAGACGGTTCGCGTGATCCCTTGCTCGTAATCGTCCGGAATCGAAACAGGACTGTCGGGAGCATCGAACAGCACGCCGTCTCCAAAGACGGTCACAGTAAGGTCGTTGTAGGATACAATATTTCCGTTCCGCTCCGCAAACAGGCGGAAGACCAAATCCGACATCAGAGCGCCGGCGGACGGTTCGGGAGCGATAAACGAAAGAGAGTCATTGGTTACCGAATAATTCAATGCGGACGGGCCGGAAATCTGTTCCCATCGAAATTGCGCCGGGCTTCCCAGAATAAATTTTTGATAAGGAATGACTACCAATTCCCCCCCAAGAACGCTGAGATGCGTGGTGGACAGGGTCGATGCGGCCAGTCCGCGCTGATCGAAGATATTGAAAATCTCCTCCAGATGTGCGCCGCCATACAGAATCCGGTCGGCTTCATAGATAGCCTGCGCCGCGTCGAACATGGAGGCATCCGGCCCTAATATGAAATGGGACTCCAATACAAGCGTATCGGCTATGGTCTTGCCGAGGGAGTTCCAGAGTCCATAGAGCGATCGGGACCAGATCCGTCCGTCCTCGTGAAAGTCGTTGACCAGATCATCGGGATATCGCAAATCTTCATCGACACGGCGCAAATACGGCGGTTCAGTCTCCGCATAGGCCGTGGCATCCCATTCTCCGATCAGTTCGCGGTGGAATGTGCCGTCCTGGTCGTTTGTAAAGGCCCAGTAATCGGCAAAACCTTCACCAAGCGCAATGGATTCGTCACTTGAGCCAAATTCGGGGATCTGGTCGTGTTGAATGGCATGGGCGTATTCATGCAGGATGATATCCGCATCCTCGGCGTCATCCACTCCGCCGCTTCCAAACGTGATCCGGTTCAGATACTCGCTGTAATAGGACTGATCATCCGGATAATTGTTTGTGATCACCGTAATAGCAAAGTTGGCCACAGAATCGTAGCCGAGGCCGGTGAGGTATCGGTGGTTCCGGTCGATATGGTAATACGCCATCACCTGCTCAAACCAGACGTCGCTTCGATTATACAGAAATTTCAATTCCGGCTCCCATGCACGATCGGTGACTCCGATCACATTGACATACGGTCCGTAAAGATACCCGGACGGATCGATGTCTTTCAGAGTCACTGTTTTGTACGCCTCCTGGGGAACGGCGTCCGGAGAATCTCCCAAATCGCGCAAAGTAAAATCGCGCATGGTTACAATCGGATTCGGATCGAAAACAAGTCCGACACCGTCCGCATGACAGAGGTAATCCCGCTTTCGAAGCAGGCGTCCTGTTTCAGCATCGACCAGGACCTGGAAATCCCCCAGTGGCTCAGATGCAGGGATGCGGACTTCCCAGATTTCTTTTGGCGTACCATTTTCTGACCAGATTGCGCGTTCGGCGGAAGCCGCACCGCGCAATGACCGGATTCGGAGACCCTGCATAGCGGCCGAAATTGCATCTTGCGAAGCGATCATTGTGGTGGACCGCCGCGTGGTTGTGTCTGCCGGAGGTTGCAGGGAACTGAACAGGCTTCGTACGGAACCCCCGCGATCCACTGCCAGAACGAGACGGCCATCAACCACTCGAAGCCCCCGGCAGACCTGGTCGTAATCCAGCCGGATCAATAACTTCCCCTGTTTGACCGATCGCAGCCGTGTTTCGGCTGAGGGATCGGTTAGCCCGACCACTCCACCATAGGCTTCCAGGAATCGTCTGCCTGTATCGACGGCATCGGTTCCGTTCATGCGGATGGAACCGGCGATCAATTGTCGAACGCGATCTCCGGTCCAGACCACATTCCACTTAGTTTGACTGTCAGACTGCAAGGCTGCCACGGATTGAGATACGGCCCCATTGGTCGGCTGTGCAGCTTGGCCGAGCGAAGGTATCATCAGCAGTGCAAGAGAGAAGAAAACTGCAAAATATACCCGATCCATTTTTCCGGTAGAACCTTTCTATTGTCAAAGAATATATAATAGCGGCTTTTTTTTGTCCAACCAATGGGTTGCCCTTCTTAAAAAATCCCGGAGATTCCGCAACATTCGTTCGGTATCGCCCACCACACAACGTTTGAACGGTTCCGTTGACCCGGGCGGGCCGCGAAAGGACAATGAAATTCAGGGAAACGAAATCATGAGAGTAATACTGAACGGCAAAGAGCGGGACATACCGAACGGGTTGACGGTGGATGGCCTTTTGAATCATCTGGATGTGCGTCCGCAACGGGTGGCGGTTGAAATTAACCGGGTGATTGTCAAAAGGGACCGATTTGCTGAGACTTATGTGCAGCCGGGCGACACGATTGAGATCCTGCAATTTGTCGGCGGCGGTTGATAGAAAGGATTTGGATACCCATCATGTCGAATAACGATGTTTTGAAAATTGGCGAGATTACGCTTCATTCCAAGCTGATTGTCGGAACGGGGAAATACGAAACCTTTGAGTTGATGGAACGCGCGTTGGCCGAATCCGGCACAGAGATGGTTACGGTGGCGCTGCGTCGGGTTGATTTCGATGCAAAAGATCACCTGATGAATCATATCGATCCGAAGAAATACATCATTTTGCCGAATACGGCGGGGTGCTATAACGCCGAAGAGGCTATCCGTGTGGCTCGCTTGGGTCGGGAAATGGGTATTGGGGATTTGGTCAAGCTGGAGGTATTGGGTGATCCCGACACGCTTCTGCCGGATCCGGTCGGCAGTTTGCAGGCGACGCAAGTCCTCGTTAAAGAAGGATTTACGGTGATGGCATACACCAGCGATGATCCGGTAGTGGCAAAACGCCTGGCGCAAGAGGGAGCAACGGTGGTGATGCCGGCCGGTGCGCCGATCGGTTCAGGGCAGGGGATTCTTAATCCCAACAACATCCGGATCATCCTGGAGCAGGCCACAACGCCCATTATTGTAGATGCGGGAGTTGGGACGGCTTCGGATGTTTCCCGCGCGTTGGAGTTGGGCGCCGACGCAGTTCTGCTGAACACAGGGATAGCCGGTGCGAAAGACCCTGTGCGCATGGCTCGCGCCATGAAACATGCCGCAATTGCAGGCCGGGAAGCCTACCTTGCCGGACGGATTCCCCGCAAGCTGTATGCAACCGCCAGCAGCCCCCTGCTGGATTTTTAAACAACGTGTCGGACCGATTCCATCGGAACACGTTGTCTTATATTCCCAACCGAGGTGAACCTATTCATCAATGCTCAATTCAACAGAGCCTTCCCGTGCGGATTCCACGCTGATCTGCCATCTGATTGTCGCCCCGCAACAACAGTACCCTCTTCAGAAAAACCAGAGAGTTCATTTTGTCGATTCGTTGCATCCTCTTGCGATTGCGCCACTTCGCGCGTGGGATCGGATTCGTCGCGCGGAGGGGCGTCCGCCGACCCTTGAGGAGTTCCTGGAGGCATACTGGCTGGGATTCGGCTTCCTGCGGTGGCTTGCGGGGCTTGGGGAGTTCTTTAAATGTGGGAAATGCAATCAATGGATAGAGAAAAAAGATCTGGCGACCCACGCGGAGCGTTGTGCCCTGACTGTAACTCAGCGGGAGAATGTCATTCCCGACCCGCCGGAAGAGATTTACCTGTGCCCGGATGAGGAATGCGGATACTGGGACACGGGATACACGAAAATCCGCGCTCCACACCGATCCAAGGCGCACGGCGGAACCCATATCAGCCAGTCTTTTATCCTGGAAAACGACCCGGATGTTATCCTGGACCTCTGGATGCGACGGTATAACAGCGGAGTGCGCGACATTTTTCGCTGCGAGCTGTGCGACACCACGATCAGCGATTCTACCGCTGCCCTGAAGCATTTTTTGGAACATCATACAACAGCGCTTTCCCAGGACGATGTGTGGGGACAATTAATTGCTTCCAAGGAGCGCCAGGCCGAGCGGACCTTGGCGGATGCGCTTGCCGGGAGGATTCGGGAACAGGGAATTGAAGAACTGATTGTCGCATTCTCGCCCTCTTTCCAGCGGAACTACCGCGATGTTATTGCACGCGGCAACCCTGCTGTGGCGAATGATGCGGATTTTTCCGGAAGTCTGAAGTGGGCCAAACCGGCGCAGTTGCTGATTGATTCATATCTGGCGATGAATCGCTCTTCCCAGTATGCCTCAGATGCCGGTTCCTCATTCAAATCCGCTCCGGCTGTCCCATTATCAGGGAAACGGTGTCCGATTCGTTCGCAAACGGGGCGTACCTCCACAATGAAAATCCGTGTACGCGACCTGATTCATCAATTCTCAAGTTGAATCCCGTGGGCTACAACCGATGTGCCCAGTGCAACCCCTTTCAACAAAGGTTTTCGGTCGGAAATGCCGATCTCTCGGCAATGGTGTGGGAGCAATTCAGCATGGGGAACAAGACAAGGGATATTTTTTGCACTGGGATTCTGCCTTTTCCAATGCGCAGGATGGTTTCACCCGTCCTGCCTGTCGGGGGGAGGCGATTGGACGGACCCTTTTTTCCGCGATTCCCACAGGATATCAATCACTCCCCACAAGTACGACGCGATGATTAGGAATAGAGGATCTTTCAAATCCCACAGACTGAAGGTCTGACGGATCTCCGTGGCGCGCTCGATCAGATCATCCGTGGGAAGCAGAGGCGTGTTCTGAATGCCGGCCATGACAAAGGAAAAAATATCCGCGAACAACCAGCCAAAACCGACCAGGCAGCAAGACAGAATGAGAATTCCTTTCAACAATTCGCGCCGGTAAATCTGTCCCAATCCCGGCGCGACCAGCGCGGAAAGAAGAAGCGGAGTCATTGTGTTCCATCCTCTGTAATATCAAACGGCAAATCCAGATTTCGGCTGGGGTCAAAGCGCTGACGGAGTCGGCGCTGAATGATTCGGAAAAGACCGCGTACCCAGTTTTCATAATGATAGTGTTTTTCCGTTCGGATGCAGCTCCGCCTCGCTGCTTCCTCGCGTTCAAGCGGGTGATTCAGGTAGTAATCGATCTTTTCTGCCAGATCTTCCTCGCTGCAGAAAGTTGGGACTTCATCCGGGACGGAATAAAAATCGCTGAGATTGAGCAACGGATCGCAGAGTTGAAATCCACCCGCCCGGGCGACATTGAACACGCGGTCGCTCGGAGTGTGAGTATTCCCCGGAGCGTGAAGATTTAGGTTGATCGCGCTGGAGGTATATAATTCGGGAAGAAGTTCCGGATTGATTCTCCCTTTTAAGTAAGGGTGCAAAGGAGACTCGGGACCGAGTGCTGGGGATTCTCCCGCGAAAATCCAGGGTTGAAATCGGACAACGGAGTTCAACAGACGTTGCCGATACTGAAGGGATGCAATTCGATTTGTCAGAAACAGCACAGCCCATTTCGCGTTCAGGGAAAGTGGCGGGTTGAAGTCCCTGAGTGCATTGTCCATCATCTCATACAGCGTTTCCTTTCGTTCGCAGCGGACCATGCCTTGAGTCAGTTCTTCAACAACCGCCCATAATCCCGGATAGGCTCCCTCCAATTGCGCGCGTCGCATTTCAATATCTCCCGGCCGGAACTCCGCGATGCCTCCGACGAAGGAAAGCGGAACCTCATACTCGGCCGTCTTTTTTCCGACCCGGCTCAAGTGGCTGACAACCGGCAAAAAATCCGTCTCCACACCGGCGTATCTCTCCAGAACGCCGCTCATTTCAGCCAGCATCAACACAACAATGTCGTAGTGACAAAACCGGGTCCAGATCGGAAGTTCATGGTCTACCATAATGGACACACGTGGAACCGGAAAGTCTTCAAAAACCTCCGGAGGGAGATATTCCGCCGACCCGAACATGACTGTCATTATCAGATCCGGTTTTATGGCGCCGATTTGTTGGAATATATGATGTTTCAGTGAGGAAAGATCGGAATAATAAGCGGATTCCTCGCAGATTTCTGCCTCCAGACCAATCTGCTGCATGGCATCGATGATGGACTTGAGGATCCATCCACCGGGTCGTCGGGGATAAAAGTTCAATCCCAGCACCTTACGGATCCGAAAAAGATCATGGTCCTGATAGTACCGTCGGATTTCCGGCCCGCTGTTGACAGCCTGAGAGTGATGATACTTGTGGTGTGAGTTCCGTATGATGTCAATCACATCAGATAAAGGTGGAAAACCGGCCTGGTTTGCCGACAGAGATCCTCCCATGACCAGGTAATACGTCTCACCGGCAAGATCATGCTCCAGAAGGACTGAGGGCAGTTGCTTGTGAATTTCAGGGCCGAGAAGCCATACGATCTGTTCCGATTCAAACAGGTTCCGAAAATCATACAAAGCCATGCCTGCGAACAGCGGGGTGAGCTCATTCTGAATAACAACTATCCGCCGTGAGGGGTCCTGATCCAGAAAATGCCGGTTGATCGCAACCGCAAGCCCCATCCCTGTTTGATACAGATAAAGAATCCGTCCACCCCAGTCCCAAAATTGTGGAACGGAAGCCAGCAGCCGATCCAGTTCCTGGCGCACGGGCAATTTGTTGCCGTGCACTACAACCCACCCTTCCGGAGTCCGTATTCGGCAGGCCATCCAGGGAAATTCGTCTTGTCGAACCTCGACCGGTCTCGGCGGTTTACCGGCGAAGAGCGGAGCCAGTTCAGGATGCGTCTTCCGCAAGACGGCCAGGTTTTCCTGAAACCGCCCTTTCGGAAGACGTTCGAAGGGAATCCACGGCCTTCTGTTCATGTGGCTGTATCCGGCATTTCCATCGGCCTGGCGTGCGATATCCGCATCGGTGACGAAGCACCCTCGAATATGCTATCCTTTCATTGTGGCTACAACCAAACTCACACACGGGAGGACAGAACAATGAATTGCGCTATCCGAATCCTTTTCTCAATCGTATCGATCTGCCTTCTGATTTTCACTGCAAATGATAGCCGGGCGCAAGGGGCGGAGCTGGTTTCACTTGAATTGGGAACCGGCTATGACAAAGCAACCCGGGCCGTGGTGAACAAGTTGCCGGTCGAGCAGGCAACTGTGAAGCGTTCCGACACCGCTCAGATGGTCTGTGCAACCAGTCTCAAATGCGCGGCAAAAACTTACATTTATCATGTCTGGCTGTATCGGGGTGATGGGCAAGTTGGCTCGGCGACAGGGGAGGTTCAAGTTTCGATTTATGACAGCGAGACTCGCACGACCGAAAAATATCCGCTGGGCGAGCTTCTGAACCGGACGGAGGACCTTCGTGAGCTGAAAGATGTCCGCGCGGCCCTGGTGGTCAAACTGCCCGTAAGCCCCGCCCCTGCGTTCCGAACATACAGTGTAAAAAGGATCGACAGCGCCCCTTCGCTGGGCCAGTGGGAATGCCGGGTGTATAGCGTGAAGGAGAATCTGCTGGGAAAGCAGGCGTTTACAGTTGTTGCGGAATGAAAAGTTGGCGTTCTTCGGGAATTGCGATATACTCTTTTTGTCCTGAATCTGGATTGGCTTGACATAGGGCCATGTCGAAAAGACCGCCGGCAGGGTGCCGGTGTACTCTTTCCTCCCTCTGATCCGGGAGAGGGTATCTTTTTCCCCTCTCCCTTTGGAAGAGGGTTGGAGTGAGGATCCGGTCGTTACAGCCTTTGGGTTTGTGGATAAAATGGACTGGAATCTCGGCAAAGATGTCCAGTTTCGGGATGCCGACTCAGGAATCGGTTTCCGATGCCGATACCTGTAACGGATCAGGCGGTTTAGCCGCCGGTTCCGGATTTCTCTGATTTGTGTTGTTCACCGCACGTCATGCCGGTTCGCGGATAGCGAACCCTCCTTGAGGACTATTTGAGGACGGAGGGCCAACCGGGCGTTTTCTGCCGGGTTCGGCCCATTGTGCACGTTCGCAACTGGGTTGTTGCGAATCACTGAAGACTTGTGCCCAGGAGTGGTGTCATGCCGAGCATTCGCCCGCACGAGGTTCTGTCAGAAGCGTGGAATGAGATCGAGGAACCGCGTCGCAAGGAGATATCGTCTCTGGTTCTATTTGCCACGGCGATTATCTTAGCGCTTGCCCTGGTGACCTCTGATCCTGCCGATATTGCCGGCGCCGCCGGATCGCAAGACGGGGGTGCGGCGATACACAACTGGATCGGCAAACCGGGCGCTTATCTGGCCTATGCCTGTTTCGCGCTGTTCGGCTGGTGTGGAATGGCGCTTCCGATTGCCGTCGGGTATGTTGCGGTATGTCGGTTTCACGGTATCCGACGTCGGCAGATGGGGTGGGCGGAATACGCGGGAATTGTGCTTCTGCTGGCCTCCAGTTGTTCCTTCCTGTCGGCCTTTCATCTCTTGAGCGATCGCGCCGATTCGGTGGAATCGGCCTGGCATAGCGGCGGGGCGCTCGGATTTTTCCTGGCTCACCGGGTCCTCACGCTTGGAAAAGTGGGAGGGATGATTATCAATGTAGCGGTCTGGGTGATCGGATTTCTTCTGGCTACACCGTTTCTCATTTCCGATCTGTTCCGTCGGTCGTATCGGACCGGTATGGATCTCTATGACCGATGGCGCCGGCCGGTGGATGAAGAGGACATGGAGCACGACCTGGAACCCCTGGAACCGTTCGACGCGGAACCCTCCATCCGTACAAAGGACTCTTTCGATTCCACCCTTCTCCCCCCCCTGAAAACCGTCGAGGAACTTGAAACGGAATCCGCTCTTCCGGAATTCGATGACGAGTCGTCTCCGACATACGGAAATGGAACACCCAAAAAGAAACGCAAGGATGTCGAAGAACTCGAACCGCTGATTGTGACTAATGACAATCGCCACGCCCCGGAACGTGACCGGAGTGTCAATTATGTCGAGACTCCCAATAATGACAACTATCAACTTCCGCCTCTTGCATTGCTCAAGAAATCTACCGGCGGGCAACCGGATCTGGCACGGGATGAAATCCTTTACAATTCGCGGATCCTGGAAAGTACCCTGAGTGATTTCGGAATCTCTGCCCGCGTAGTGGAAGTGAACTACGGACCCACCATTACCTGCTATGAACTGGAACCCGCCCCCGGTATCAAGATCAGTCGGATTGAAAACCTGGCGAACGACATTACCCGCGCTCTCAAAGCCTGCACGGTGCGTATTGTGGCGCCTATTCCGGGCAAGGGAACGGTCGGTGTAGAGGTTCCAAACAAGCACCGATCCGATGTATTTCTTCGGGATGTTTTGGGATCGGAGGTCTATCAGCGCCATCCGAGCAAACTCAAGATCGCGCTCGGAAAAACCATTACCGGCGAGCCGTTCAGTTTCGATTTGCGTCAGGCTCCGCACCTGTTGATCGCCGGTGCGACCGGTTCCGGGAAATCGGTCTGCGTCAATTCCATTATCAGCTCGATTCTGTACAACGCGGCGCCCCATGAGGTGAAACTGCTGCTGATTGATCCCAAACAGGTCGAACTCGCGCTGTATCACGATATCCCGCACCTGCTGGCTCCTGTGGTAACCGATCCGAAACGGGCGGGCGCGGCGCTGCGCTGGGCGGTAGAGGAAATGGAAAACCGATACCGTTACCTGAAACATGCCGGTGTGCGCAATATCGGCGAATATAATGAAAAACGTAAACAGGACTATGCCGACGAGGAAATCGTTGTGCTGCCGTCGTTCCTGCCGTACATCGTCATTCTGATTGATGAGTTAGCCGATTTGATGATGATCGCCCGCGCCGAAGTGGAATCCATGATCGCCCGACTGGCGGCCATGGCCCGAGCGGTGGGGATTCACCTGGTATTGGCCACACAGCGCCCGTCGGTTGATGTTCTAACCGGCGTCATCAAGAATAACTTCCCCGCGCGGATCGCATTCCAGGTTTCTTCCACAACGGATTCCCGAACCATCCTGGATATGAAAGGCGCCGAATCGCTGATGGGACGCGGGGATATGTTGTTCACGCCCGGCGGCGCAGGCCGACCGGAACGCCTTCAGGGATGTTTTGTTTCCAGCGAAGAGGTTGCCCATCTCGTAGATTTTGTGAAAAATCAGCAAGAGGTACAGTACATCCAGGATGAATTTGTGCCCATGGACGAGGACAAAGAGAGCGAGTATGGGGAATTCTCCGATACTGACGATTATGACGAGCTGTTCGACGAGGCAGTGCGGATTGTTCTGGAAAATGACTCCGCCTCTACCTCTCTACTCCAACGTCGAATGAAAATCGGCTACGGCCGGGCCGCCCGCCTTCTGGACCTAATGGAGGACAAGCAGATTGTCGGCCCGCCGCGCGGCAGCAAACCCCGCGAAATTATCCTGCGCAAGACACCATAATTGTACTCCCTTCACCGCCATAGACACGGGGTTCCATGGCCATGACCAGGGTGGGAGATTTTCCGGTCAACCACGGATGGGCTGCGGCTTATGGTAGAGGCAGGCCTCCGTGCCTGCCTGTCTCCTTCATGCAAAATGAATGGTTTCCCGAATCCGGTAAATCGGTTTCTGTTTTGATTCGTGGTAAATGCGGGTTAGTAATTCGGCTAACAATCCCAGCATAATCATTTGCGCGCCGAGCAGCGCCAGGAACACCGCCAGCAAAAGAATCGGATTTCGGTGCGCTTTCTGACCGGTGAGGAACTTGTCTACTAATACCCACACCCCGCACAGGAATCCCGCGCCCATCAGTGTCCCGGCGATGGCTCCGAAGAAATGAATAGGGCGTGTAATATAACTCCCCAACAGCAGCAACACCAGCAAATCCAGCAGCACCTTCGGTGTCCGCTCTAACCCGTACTTTGCTTTCCCATACCGACGTGGATGATGGCGAACCGGTATCTCGCAAATCCGCGCTCCGAGTTGCGCCCCATATACCGGAAGGAATCGGTGCATCTCGCCGTATAGCGATACTTCTTTAAGCATATCCGCTTTGGAGGCGCGCAACGTACAACCGATATCGTGCAATTGCAGGCCGGACACAGCGCGCACAAGTTGATTCGCGGTCCAGGAAGAAAGCCGCCGCAACAGAGAATCCCGGCGATCTTTCCGCCGACCGCAAACAATATCATATCCCTCGGACATCTTTTCGATCAGGATCGGGATGTCGGCCGGGTCGTTCTGCAAGTCAGCGTCCAGCGTGACAATAATTTCTCCTTCCGCACAGTCGATGCCCGCCGCCAGAGCCGCTGTCTGGCCGAAATTCTTCCGGAAAACCAGCACGCGAATCCGGGGGTCTCGCCGTGCCAGCTCGCGCAGGACATCCAGCGAACGGTCCGTGCTTCCGTCATCGATGTACAGCACTTCATACGCTCTGCCGAGCGGCTCAAGCGCAGCCACCAGCGCGGCATGGAGCGGCGTTAAACTCTGTTCCTCGTTGAACACCGGAATGACGACGGAAATATCCACACTACCGGACGACTCGGCCATCGGAAATCCTCCCATTTCGTAGTCATTCGACTATAGCAAGTCTGCTCCCGAATGCCAATAACAGCCGATCTTTTTCAACAAGTTCCTTTGTGCATCTCCCCGGAAAATCCAAAAATGTGCGCCGTTTCACTAATCAATAGAAAGGCAATCGAAAAAAAAGGAAAGACGATGGAACAGCCTGCCGCTAACCGAAATGACTCACTGCGAATGGGAATGCTGCAAGTCAGAAGTCTCGCGTATGCCTTCGCCGAACAGTCCGAGAATCTCCGAATGCTCCGGCAAGAATACGGCGAATTGGAAAAGAAACAGGATGCCCTCGAGGCCGGTCAGGAACGATGGCGGGATATCCTCGAATTGGGAAAGCAGTCTCTTCAGCGGATCCGCAAGGAGACGGAGATACGAATGCGCACGATTGTCCTCACCACCGGCGAAGAGGAACGTCTTTCGGAACTGCAAAAACATCTCGCCAGGCCGGACCTGACGGTTTCTGAATTGACAAATCTTCATGCGCGGATATCCGAGGAGTTTCGGCTTCTATTTCCCACACGTCCCCATTCGTTGACTACCGATCGACAGGCGGCAGTCGATGTGCCCGCCGATTTCCTGAACGAATATCGTTTTCGAGGCGAATCACCTCATTCATACATTCCATTAACAGACAAGGAGAACACACATGGCACGGTCCGTAGATAACAACGGGGTCGGGGCCTTATACGCCACGTTTCAGATCGACACGACCGCGGGGGTCTATGACCTCACAATAAACAACTTGGGCGATGCGGTATCGCTGTCCGCGAGTAATGAGGTCGACCACGGCTCGGACGGCGGAGTGCTGCTCGGCAGGCTGGAGCATGTCGGCGACGGTCTTGCGACGGTACAGATTGCAGGTGTCGCCCGGTTTGCCCTGAATACCGACAAGACCGCACCTGTTGTCGGTAACGGTGTCGTTGTGGACGGCGCGGGAAAAGTCTACAAGGCTCCCGCTATAGCCGAGGGTTCCGATGTCCCCGCCGGGGGAAATCCGGCACGCGGTATGGTCATCGCCGTGGATTCCGTTAACCACACCTGCGATGTCCTTCTGGGTTGATCGCATTCCACTCTATTAGCCATTCAGTCAAGGAGAATTGATCATGTTGATTCCTGAAGAACAACGAACGGGATTGCCCACGCAGTTGCAGCGCGCCGCCGGCATTCCACTGCATCCCGGATTGTATAGCGAAGCCCGGCAGCGAGGCGTTCACCTCTCCGGCTACCTGGAGGAACTCGATCCCTCCGGCGCGGAATCGGCCCTGGATGCGTTCGAGCGACAGCTGGCCCTGGCCGGTATCAAGGTCAGCGGCCCCGAATCCAGCATCATCGACCGATTTTTCGCTACGCAGGAAAGTGCGGTCCTGTTTCCTGAATTTGTCGCCCGCTCCGTGCGGATCGGCAAAGACGATTTCACCAAATTAGGCAAGATTGTTGCGAATCGCACACGGGTGGATGACAACACTTACAAGGCGATCTACATGGACGACTCGGTTCTTGCCGACAGCGACAAACGTCTTGCGACAGTAGCCGAAGGCGCGGCCCTTCCGAAAATCGAGCTGGAAACAGCGGAACATTCCATCCAACTCTACAAGTACGGCCGTTACCTGGAGGCCACCTACGAGGCCATCCGCCGGAAGCGAGCCAATGTGATTGCGTATTTCCTGCGCGCGGTCGGGGTACAGATTCAGCGTGACAAGTTCGCCGATGCCGTCGGAGTTCTCATTAACGGTGACGGGAACAACAACGCGGCTTCCGTTGTGGAAACAGCAACGAGCGGCACGGTCACATACACAGACTTGGTGAAGTTCAAACTGTCCCTCGACCCATACGAAATGAATGTCCTGGTAATCAGCCAGGAAACGGCAAAAACCATTTTGGGCCTGAATGAATTCAAAGAGCCTCTGGTTGCCGAGAAATTCCAGAAGTCCGGTGAAATGATCAGGTTATTCGGCGCCGAGATCCTGGTAGACAATTCAGTAACGGACGATTTGATCGTGGGGCTGGATCGTCGATTCGCGCTGGAAGAGGTGTACGAAACCGAGGTTATGACCGAGAGCGAGCGGCTGATCCGTCAGCAGATCGAAGGGACGGCTATTTCGGAAGTCGCCGGTTTCGCGAAAGTGATCCGATCCGCCTGCAAAGTTCTCGACACGGTTCATGCATAATCTTTCTTTGTAGAGGCGGCGCAAGGGGCGACGCATCCGTCGCCCCTGCGATTGCCTGAGATACCTGGAAACAGAGGAACCTACCATGGCGTTTACCAATGAATCCCTTGTCCGCCAACGGGGCCTGATGCGGCTGTTTGATGAGGTTCCATTCGATTTCGTTAGCCGATGTATCGACACGGCGCATCTGCGAGTGACGGAGGCGATTGTCGAAATCTCCGAAAACGAACCGCCCTTGCCTGTCGTTGAAGCGGAAACGGATCTCGCCATGGCAGAGATCATCAGGCGGCTGGCGGTCTCCAGAGAGATCAATCAACAATCGTATAGAACCCCTGAAATCAGTTTGGAAAGTAGAGATCGGGCCGAGCGATATCTCGCCTTGGCCTCATTGGAAGAATTACAAGCCTGGAGCCGCCTGCAGCCTTACTTAAAACACCCCGGTCCCCTGCCCTGGGCGATGCAACGCCCGCGCTGAGTTAGACATTCCATTCAGCGCAATAAGAAAGTAGAAGAATGATTCGGATTGGAACCTTTCTGTTTCCCGAAGAATCCTCCTGGTGGCGATCGACTACTCTGGAGGCGCTGTCGAAAGAGCGACGTGAAATCGTGATTCGGGCCGTCCTGTCCCATCCCGACGGTCCTCTCGCCTTGCGAAAGCAGCTGGAAACATTGGAGCAGGAAGTCGAGCGTCTGGATCGCGGAGAAGCGGCGCTGAGTCTTCACTCCGGGCGGTTCTTTGAGGGGCGGCGACGTGAGTTGTCCGTCGTACTGTCCCCACGGGAAGATGCCGCTCGAATCTCCCTCAAGATGCTGACCCTTGACCGCTTTGAGCGCAGTGATGTGCTGCACCGCCTGAACGCAGACATATCTCCGCCGGGTAATTCCATATACCTCCTGAATCGCGGCAACTTCCCGACACCGCCGGCGTTTCAAGTTCGGCCGGAGGAAGCGATGACGCGGTTCCGCATCGAGATCGGCACGGAATCATTGAACTACAGCGGATCGTTGAACTCCGGAGACATACTGAACATTGACTGCGAACACGGGATCGCTCTGTTGAACAACGACGAGAATACCACAAATCTGGTAGATGAATTTCCCCGGCTTCCAAGCGGATGGAACACGGTTACTTTACGGAGTGAGACCGCTGCGGACGGTACATGGGAGATTCAATACCGCGATCTGTGGGTCTGAACGGAGGTCTGCAATGTACCACTCTTATCGAGCCGCGGAAGTGACCGATAGCCATCTCAACGATACGCAGGCGGATCTCGCGGCGATCAACGCGCTCGCGCAAATGCCTCTCGGGTTGGAGGACGTCTACATCCGCAGCATGTATCTCTGCTCGGATCAGCCGTGCGAGACCGATTGGTCACAATTTACGCCCAGGGCATTGGAGCAAATCCGCCGTCTGGTTGTCGGGCAATCGGTAATCGGCGGGCACGACCGGCGCACGCTTCCTCTGGCACGGTTCTTTAAGGCATCTGTTGTGGAAAGGTTCGGCCCGAGCGGAGAGCGAGCGTTATGGGTGCAAGCCTGGTTTTATTGGTTGCGGAAGACCAGCGGGGCAACCGATCTCCTACTGAACATCGACGGCGGGATATATCGGGAAGTTTCCGTTGCCTGGCGATACCGGCATTGGCGGTGTTCAATTTGTGGAAAAGAAGACGGTGTGTGCGGTCACCGTCCGGGTGACCAGGTAGAGAATGCCCGTTGTCTTCGTCTGATCGACAGCATTGTAGACGTTCTCGAAGGTTCATTTGTCTACAAGGGGGCGGATAAGGGCGCTGTTGTGGCCGGAGCGCGGAGCATTCCTGCCGACATGAATGAGGAGGCGGTTCTCTGTATTTGGGAACACGGCCATCCGCTCTTCGATCTCCTCTGTCGGGAGGGATTGCTCTCTGATGTGAGAGAGGCTTTCCCGGAGGAATTGCAAGCCCTCGAGGGGTCTGCAACTGACATGTGGGTAGACGATCTCGGACGGGCATTCTCCAGCGGCAGGGAACTACACCGCCTTCTCGCACCCGGTGGAGCCTTGGTTACCTGCCGGACAGATTCGATCACTTCTCGCATGACAGACCTGCCGAATTTCCTCGTAACTGAAGAGGAGGCGGAATCCCCGGCATTGATAGTCCGACGATTGGAGTAAAGAATCCCATGGCAAACCTGGGAAAATACGATCCGACGCGAGAGTCGCACAGTTCATCTCTGTTCATTTACGGAGAGGTTCCGGTATCTTCGGCGAAACTGAACCGCTGGAACGCCAATATCGATGCCTCCCTGGAAGCCGTGAACCTAGCGGTCTCCCGTCTAGTGAACTCGGATCAGAACGCTGTGTTGGATACGGGCTGTGGAGGATCGCTACGGGTCGCCGCTCAACCGACTCCGAATATGACCGTGCGCATCCTGACCGGGGTGGGAATCATTCATCCTTATGTTGTTGCCAAAACCACCGTGGAGACTCTTCCCGGCGAGGGAATGATTGAGCCTCCGGTTTCGGCTTCCAGGATCGACGTTGTCTACGCTCGCCGGGATGGAGAATCGGGAATTGTAACCGGAGCGGAGGACAGTTCCCCGGTCGCGCCCGGTATTCCCACAGGCGCCATGGCCCTGGCAGAAATCTATCTTCGTCCTGGATGCACAGCAATTAAAGAATCGGATGACGGCCTGAACGGTTACCTTGTTGATCTTCGCAAACTCGTAACCGTCGGGCCGTCCCACCGTCATTCCGTGGATCAAACGCCGCCGGAGGTTCCTGACGGGGAGACGGTTCATTTCAGCACGGCCCTGCCATTCCGGTTGGGGACGCTGGAAGTGTTCCTGAATGGCGTGATGCAGGCAGCCGCGGTGGATTATACAGAAGAGGAGACCTGTCGGGGCTACATCTTTCACAGTCCGCCGCCGGCAGTGTCGATCATTCAACACCGATATCTCATCAAACAGGAGTAAAGAATTATGAATCCGTTTCTACGTCGATTTCTCACGCTTCTCATCCCGCTCATTCTCGATTGTATCGAAGAAGCCCTGAACCAGAACGTCACTGAGGAAGGAAGACACGAGAGCAATGAACAATCTGAATCCGACAAGTAATCCTTTCATGGGTAAAATGGGCTGGGGCCTGGCAATTCTATTGCCCCTTTGCGCTCTCTGTATGGCCAATCCGCAAACCCTGGCGCGGACACTTATTCACCCCAGTCAGATTGAGGACGTTTATCTTCGAAATACGGGAGATGTTTCCACCGGCGACATTGTGGCGGCAACCTCCGAGGTAATGGCTGCGACATTTGTTGTGAATGGGAGTGACACGGCGGCCCGGATTTTTCTCGCCGATGAACTCCAGGAAAAACTGTGGATTACGACTAACGGTTATGATATCCGTATTGATCCGAATGTAGGAGTGTCTCCCGAAGCGCCGGCCACGGCGTTCATTCAATTCGGAACGACGGTCCGCTTTGACGATACTGTAGGCGACAAAATCAGACTCTGGTCACATTCGTATAAAATCGGTGTGTCTCCGTTTGATTTGGACGTTACCTCGGATCGGAATATCAAATTTCACTCCGATACGGTAGAGGACCTGTTCCAAATCCTGGGCGATGAGGGCGATATTGTAGTAAAAAACAATGTGATCTCGGGGGCAGATGTATATGCGTCCACGGCCTTTCGATTTATCGAACAGCAGCCCGGCGACAAAATCTATCTGTACTATCCAAACTACAAATTCTCCATCTCACCGAACGATCTGGATGTGTTTTCGGATCGCTATATCAAATTCCATTCCGATACGAACGAGGAGGCCATGGTGCTGGACGCCGACGTCGGCGACCTGGCCGTGGAAGGCCATATCAAAGCGCCGATCGCTGTGTTTGGAGCAACGGACGATCCCCCTGGGGGTTACTCGCTGGTGGCGGATAACGCCTGGATCGGTCATCTGAGCAGCCCCGGTATTTCAGATCGCGGATGGACCGTATCCGGGGACAATGTGTTTACAAGTGCCGGAGGAAATGTCGGAATCGCTACCTCCGAAACGAATGAGAAACTCACATTGAACGGGGCGCTGAGTGTGAGTAACCGGTCGGTCGATCCGGCTACAAGTTCTCATTATGGAAAAATCTATTCAGCGCCCAGGCGAGTGCGGCAAATTGCGCCCTATACCTCGCTGTTGCTGCACGCGGAGGGCACCGACGGATCGTCTTCGTTTGCAGATAGTGCTGTCTCTGCCCATGTCATGACAGCATACAACGGCGCTCAGATCGATACGGAAGCATTCAGGTTCGGGACAAGCAGCGGGAAATTCGACGGTACGAACGACTATCTTGACACACCGGATCACGAGGACTGGAATGTGGGAAGCAACGACTTCACTGTCGATTTCTGGTTCAAGCGTGACGGCGGAGCCGGCGCGTATCGATACTTCTGCGGTCAATACATTGACACGCCTGCGAGTGGCGGTATTTACCTGTTGATGCGAAACACCAATCTGATCGAGGGAGGGCTTTATTATGGAAGCTCTTATACCACCTTACAGCACACTTCGGCGATTACGGATGCAAATTGGCACCATGTCGCTTTCTCTCGAAGCGGGAATTATTTGCGTTTGTTTGTAGACGGTATCAATTCCGCTACTGCGACTGTTACGGGAGTGACGGTGAACAACTCTTCTTCCCGCTTCGCCGTGGCGCGGATGGGCCAATACAACCAGGACTACTGGAAAGGCTGGATTGACGAATTCCGTTTCAGCAAGGGCATTGCGCGCTGGACGGAATCGTTCACGCCACCGACCGCTCCTTACCCGGACGGGTATTTCGATACGAACGCGCTTTATTTTCTCGATGAAAATGGTCGAAAGTATCTGCTGTCGGCGTGGGAAGAAAACGAATCGGGAATGCACTACCAGGGAGGATATCTCGGCCTCGGTACGCAGGCTCCGCAACGTGTTCTGGAAATCGGGGCCGGGCAGGGCAACGCGCGTGCCGATGGCTGGGATGTCTGGAGCGCGGCGAAATTCAAGAAAGATATTGAGCCTTTGACTCCGGAGGATCGCTCGTCAATGCTCGAAGAATTGCAGAACGCCCGTCTCTTCTATTTCCGTTACAAGGGAGAGCCGGATACACATCGGAAACGGCTTGGCTTCCTGGTGGAGCAAGCCCCTCGATCCATCGTGTCGCCGGACGGTTTGTCCATCAGCCTGAGTGACGGCCTCGGCCTGGCTTTCGCGGCGCAGATGGCCATTCTGGATCGGATCGACGCGCTGGAACGGAGTCTTGTGAAAGCCGGGATTCCGCTTGCGACCCCTGTTGCCACACCCACTCCGGTATTCACACCGATGCCGACCGCGACGGCTGCTCCCCTGAGTGCGTCACAGGAATCGGAGGGGAATTGAATGAACCGAAGGCCGAGTTACAGCCCCGAATATGTGGAATTGCGCACGGCCATTGAGCATGTAACCGCGCGAGTGGAGGGCATCCAAATGCTCTTGCGGGATATCCAGCGTGACTTTGCGCGGACCGAGTCCATGGTGTTGAAAAACCGAAGCGATATTGCGGCGATCAAAATCACCGCCTCGCTTCTTGGAGCCGCTGCCGGGGCATTTATCGGCCTGTTCGGCAAATCCTGGTGGCCGTTCTGACTGATGGACTCGTAGGAAAGATCTCGTGCGCCTGTCATTCCGAGTGCGACTCCGGCAGAGTCGGTGATTGGGTGAAGAAAGCCCCGCTTCCCACCCTTCTTAGCCAGGCAGAGACGCCTGGCCTACTGGTGGGGACAGGCGTCCCTGCCTGTCGATGGGCGAAGAATCTTAAGGAGACAAAATAATGGCGGATTCTCAAGACAGTCCCACATCCCTTGCCGAAAACGAAGGAACCACCGGATTGGCGCCTGAATCCGATGCAGCGATACCCGCCATCGAGCTGACTGTCCGGTTTCCCGAGAACGGCGTTCATCCTGTTTATTTCCTTGCATGATTGGAGAGCATGAAACATGACCACGACCATTTTGTTGACCCGAAACGATCATGGAATCCAGCTGCGATTCACCTGCCAGGACCGTGAAGGCAATCCGATCGATCTGACGGACCGCGAAGTCCATTTCCTTCTGGAATCCGAAGGAGAGATTCTGAATACGGATCGGAGCCTCTGTGAGAATATCGATCTACCGGCGGGCAAAGCCGCTTACACGGTGGATGCGGCCGATACGGCTCAGACGGGAATCCTGAAAGGACGCCTGCGCTTGCAGAATGAAAGCTTTCAGGTGGAAAACCTTGAACCCATTGCCGTCCAGGTGAAAGAATGAAGCGCAACGAGATCCGCCTGACAGATCATTTCTTCCTCTCCGAGTTTGAGGATAAGGCCACCGGATTGGTGTGTATTCATCCTCTGCTTCCATTGCGTTTGGAACAGATGCGCATCCGGCTGGGTGTTCCGTTGAGGATTACATCTTCCTGTCGAACTTGGCCGGAACATCGTCGGATTTACCGGCAGCAATACGGAGAAAGGTGGGCGGAGGAGATCAGCCTTGGAAGCCGTCATCTCTTGTGCGGCCCGGATGAAGAGGATTTTCAGAAATATCCCGTGCTGATGGAACGACTTGGAGAAATGACGTATCTGCCTGCAAAATCAAATCTTACCTGTTGTGCTGCTGACGTTCGCCGACCGGAGGAGGTGTCGTCAAGAACTTTTGAATTGGTTGCCCGTTCTCTCTTTGATTTTGTGAAGCCCTATCCATGGGGGCTTCATGTCGATCTGCGTCACACCTCCCTGGATAAGTAGCCTGCAGAAAATCTCTTTCCCCCGCCCGGCCTGTTTCGATCCGATGGAAATATATTGCGATTCCATTGGAGATTTTCGGACCTAAATCAAGTAAGCCAAGGTGGTTAGTTACGATCCCGGCATGATGTTCATTTTACAACATATAGGTGATCGGGCATAAAAAAAACACGATATGTGGTAAAATGAGCTTGACAGGCGGTGCGAGAACTCGTATGGTGAAGTCCACCTGAAAATGCACTGACGGAGATCCTTGAACACACTCGGTATGAGGGTGTGTTTTTTTCACTTACTGCTTGTGGCGGCAGGCCCACATGGCGGGCCGACAAATACATGTTGAGGGATCGGAGAGAAAATCGTGGGTGAATTGGCAATTACCGATAACGGCGATCTGGTTCAGACCAACGAAAACGAAGTCACATCCGCCTTGGGGATTGTCCCCGTCGAAGGCGGATTGAAGGTTCCGAGGCGGTGGACTTCGCCCGGACGGAATCCTTTCGATCAGGTCAAGTGGGAGACCCGCAAGGCCACCATCACCAATGAAAAAGGCGAGGCGGTATTCGAACAGGAGAATGTCGAAGTTCCCTCTTTCTGGTCACAGATGGCCACAAATGTGGTGGTCTCGAAGTATTTTCGCGGCAAGGTCGGCGCACCGGGCCGGGAAAGGAGCGTCCGGGAGCTGATCGGCCGAGTTGTGCGAACTCTGCACGAGTGGGGCACAAAACAGGGCTATTTTGCGACGGAAGAAGACGGACAAGCCTTCGAGGATGAATTGGCCGCCATCTTGCTCACACAGAAAGCCTCGTTCAACAGCCCGGTCTGGTTCAACCTGGGGGTGGAAGAACACCCGCAATGCTCCGCGTGTTTCATCAATTCTGTCCAGGATACCATGGAATCCATTCTGAACCTGGCGAAGATTGAAGGGATGCTGTTCAAATACGGTTCCGGGACAGGGACGAATTTTTCAACGTTGCGTTCCTCCAAAGAGCATGTCACCGGCGGCGGAACGGCCTCCGGTCCGGTCTCATTTATGAAGGGATATGATGCGTTCGCGGGAGTAATCAAGTCCGGCGGCAAGACCCGTCGCGCCGCCAAAATGGTCATTCTGAATATCGACCATCCGGATATAGTCGAGTTCATCAACTGCAAGGTCACCGAAGAGAAAAAGGCTTGGGCGCTGATTGAGCAGGGATACGACGGGTCTTTCAATGGGGAAGCCTATTCCTCCGTATTTTTTCAGAACTCCAACAACAGTGTCCGTGTAACCGATGAGTTCATGGTCGCTGTCGAGAAAGACCTGCCGTGGAACACCCGCGCCGTGGTTACCGGCGAGATTATGGATACGTACCGCGCGCGGGACCTGATGCGCATGATCGCCGAGGGGACATATATTTGCGGCGACCCGGGGATGCAGTTTCATTCGACGGTCAACAAGTGGCATACCAGCCCGGCTACCGGCCCGATTAACGCCTCTAATCCCTGTTCGGAATTCATGTTCCTGGACAATTCCGCCTGTAACCTGGCCTCATTGAACCTGCTGGGATTTCAACGTTCAGATGGGCAATTCGATGTGGATGGGTTCCGTCATGCGGTGAATATTATTTTTCTGGCGCAGGAAATTATCATAGATAACGGCAGCTACCCGACTAATCCCATTCAGGTACGCAGCCACGAGTTTCGCCCTCTAGGGCTGGGCTATGCCAACCTGGGGGCGTTGCTGATGTCGGTCGGATTACCCTACGACAGCGATGCGGGGCGGGCGTATGCGGCAACGATTACGGCTCTGATGACCGGTGAGGCTTATGCCACCAGCGCAAAAATAGCCCGCCGGATGGGAACATTTAAACATTACGAAGTCAATAAGGAGCCGATGCTGAATGTCATCGGAATGCACAGGGACACATTGAAGAATGTATCAAAAGACCTGGTGCCCGATTCCCTCTACAAGGCTGCCGAAGCGGCGTGGGAACGCGCACAAACTCTGGGTCGGGAATACGGATTTCGGAATGCGCAGGCGACGCTTCTGGCTCCCACCGGAACCATTGCTTTTATGATGGATTGCGATACGACCGGCATTGAACCGGATATTGCCCTTGTCAAATACAAGAAACTTGTGGGGGGCGGCCTTCTGAAAATCGTTAATCAAACCGTACCGAGAGCGCTCAAGCGACTCGGCTACTCATCTGAGCAGATCAAGGAAATCATCGCGTATATTGATGCGAAGGATACCATTGAAGGGGCTCCTCACCTGAAAGAGGAACATCTGCCGGTATTCGATTGCGCGTTCAGACCGGCAAACGGGAATCGGTCCATTGATTACATGGGACATCTCCGCATGATGAGCGCGGTGCAACCGTTCCTGTCCGGGGCAATTTCCAAGACGGTGAACATGCCGAATGAGGCCACCGTTGAGGACATTATGAAAACCTACATCGAGGGCTGGAAACTCGGACTGAAAGCCGTGGCCATTTACCGGGACGGCTGCAAACGCACCCAGCCACTCAACACCAGCCTGGCGGACAGAAAAGACAGGTCGGGTTTCCCCCCGGCCCAACCATACCGGAGACGGCTACCCGATACACGTAAAGCCATTACCCACAAGTTCAGTGTCGGCGGGCATGAGGGCTATCTCACGGTCGGCATGTATGAGGACGGGAAACCCGGCGAGATTTTCCTGACCATGTCAAAAGAGGGAAGTGTCGTTTCCGGGCTGGTAGACTGCTTTGCAACAGCCATTTCCATGACCCTGCAATACGGCGTTCCGCTTCCGGTGCTGGTACAAAAATTCAGTCACATGCGTTTTGAACCGTCCGGGTGGACCAGCAATCCGAGGATTCGGGTAGCCAAATCCATTATCGACTACATTTTCCGCTGGCTGGCCTCCGAATTTCTATCCCCGGAGGAATGCGAACGACTCGGAATTCTAAGTGATAACAAGAACGGTTCCGGAAAGGTGGACGATGAAGAGAACGGTTTTGGTTCTTCTTCTCCCGGCGCGGCTGCATTGACCTCTACCATATCGTCGGAAAGTGTAACATTCCAGACGCAGGAGGATGCTCCGCCGTGCGCGGAGTGTGGCGCAATTATGGTGCGAAGCGGAACCTGCTACAAATGCCTGAATTGCGGCGCAACCAGCGGCTGCTCGTGAGGATCGTACAGAGCAGGCACGGGGGCTTGCCCCATATCAGCGACATGACCCGTAGGGGTAACGTCCTGTAGTTGCCCTTTATGTCTATTTCCGCATCCCCTCTTGTTGCAGACGGCGGCAGAATTCAAGGAGCGCAAGGAAATAATTCCAGCTGTCGCGGAGAGGTTTCACTGTGGACTTACAGTCCCAGCGTCGGATAAATGTACAAGGGATCTCCTGAATGACAAGGCCGGAATGATAAGCGAGGGCCATGATCTCCGTATCCCAGAACCACTGTTTATTCTTACACCGCTGCAGGATGGGAAGAATGGCCTCGCGGCGAAAGAACTTATAGCCCGCTTCGGTGTCTTTCAGCGGAAGGTGGAGAAGACGGCGAACCAGCCAACGATACCCGACGCTGAGAACATCCCGGAAAATATCGTCGAAACAGAGCTGCACCTTGTAGATACGGTAGGCGGAGGCGACATCCGCGCCGTCCTCCAGGGCGTTCAACATGCTGGGGATGTACCGGGCATGAACCTCCAGGTCGATATCCAGAAATCCGACATATTTCCCCGTGGCTGCGCGGAAGCCATCCATGACTGTTCCGCCGCGACCGACATTGCTTTCGTGAAAAATTGAACGCCTTCGAGGATCGCTTTCGCACAGAGCGGCGATAATCTCCCGCGTTCGGTCCCGGCTGCAATCCTCGACGAAAATCATCTCGTAGTCGCAATGAATCTGCCGGAGAACACGGTCAATCTCGCCGACACTGGCCTCCAGAACCCGCTCCTCATTGTAGCAGGCGATGACCACCGAAAGATCCGGCATGGGAACTCGCGCTCCTATCCAAAGCAGATTTTCGAGAGTTTGACACAGGACATGGAAACAGGCCAGTGTCCAATGGACATCGGCGCAAAAACGTCCTACCCTCCTGACCTGCCCTCAGCGGGGCTGCTTCTCAGAAAAACTCGAAGCCAAGGGAGATCGAACCCATGAACAGGATCTTTGCTTTTGTTGCAGTTGTGTTTCTTTTCTCATTCCAGGTCGGCGCACAGCCCACTCTGGATTTGAGCGGCGATTGGCGGTTCCAGCCGGACCCGGACAATGTCGGTGCCGACAAGGGATGGTTTGCCCCCGAGTTCAGCGACGAGCCGTGGAAGATCCTGCAGGGCGGAACGCGATGGGAGGAGCAGGGATTTCCCGAGCTGGACGGGTATGGCTGGTATCGGAAATGGATTTCAGTGCCCTCGGAGTGGACCGGCAAGCAAATCTGGCTGCTGCTGGCCGCGGTGAATGACAACTATGTTCTGTATTGTAACGGGCAGAAAGTAAATACATTTGGAGATGAGACCGACCGGAGTGTTGCCGAGATTGCAACCGCTGCCGATCTGACGCGGTACCTGAAATGCGGCGAGCGGAACCTGATTGCGATCCGGGTATTCGATTGGGGCGGGAATGGCGGTTTATGGCGTAAACCGATGTTGTTGACGACCAATCCGGCTGATCTTTCGGCGCTGAAATTGTGGAATTGTTTTGTGATCTACGACGAGCGGAAGATCGAAGTCGAAACCAGTCTTCATTACTTGGGAAACGAGATGTCCGAAGGAATGATTCGCTTTGACCTGTTTCGGCAGGATATCTCCCAACCGGTTGCCGGTCAGGAAGTCCCGTTTCACGCGGGAGAGCAGTGCGAGACGGCGGTGTTCGACCTTGCCAAGGCGAAATCGGGCGAGCGATACCAATTGAAAGGAACCTTCCTTGACCGAGAGGGAACCACCTTGGTGACAACTACCGTGGACGTGGAATGGCCCCAAGCGCCTTCCTGGCCGGACCGTTACGGCAAGTTAAAGATTCTGAATAATTTCGTCACGGAACTATCGAGCCGGTCGCTTCCCGATCAAGGCAATGTGGAATACTCATTTTCCAATCCGCGCGAAGGATGGGTGTTCTTTTCGATCATCTCCGGGCAAAACGAAAAGGAACCACCGATCCTCTACCTGGACGATTCCATCGAGCCGCTCGTGATGCGAAGTGAACCGGAGACCAACGCGCCGGAGGCCATGCAATTCCTATCGGAAGGCACGCATCGGCTACTTGTTAAGAATGCCGGGAAACAACGCCTTGTTATTCGCGCCGTGCCGGAGATGATATACGGCTATCATCCTTCCGGTCCGCATATTACTGCCTATGGCACGTATGACTGGTCCTACCTGGAGCGGTATGTCCTTTCGAATGCGAATACGATTGTCACCGGCGGCGTGTCGAATCAGGCGGAGTTCGATCAGTGGGTTCGGGAGGGACGGAAATGGTTGTGCAACAGCAGTCTGCCGGGTCTCGGTGCGCCGACCGCGCCGACCGCGGACGACGTGTACGCGATCTGGGCGCAAAATGCGGGTGTTACTCAACCTCATTTCGGCGGCATGATCGTCGATGAGTTTCTCAGCGCCGGTGAGAGTTATTACAGATCCTGGACGGAGGCGTTGCGACGTGTACACGCGAACGAATCTTTTAAAGGAAAGAAGTTTTATGCCTATTGCGGAAATATCTTCCAGAATCCGGGAGATCCCTCGATTCCGTTCGGCCAGGCAATTCTGCAGTACGGCGATCGGTTTGCGTTGGAAGCGTACTTACAGGAACAGCCGACACAGGCCGCTGCGCGAAACTACCTACTGAAACAACTCCAGCAGGAACACAAGATTGCCTCAAAAGCGATCCCCGGCTGGGCCGAACATCTTGTGATGTGTCTTGGCTACTTGTCCGCACCGCCGGAATCATTGAATATCGACCCAGCAGTCGATTACAAAGTATTCATGGATATGCAGTTCTATCTTCTGGCTACCGATCCGACATTCTGGGGACTGTTCGGCATTTATGAATACATGGCCAGCTATGCGGATGAGGAGGATATTCGCTGGGCGGCGCAACTATTCCGTCATTATTGTATTGAGGGGAAACGCACCCGGTATTCCAGCGATCCATACACGCTCTCACATATAGTCAATCCGGATTTTGAAGAGGGCATGGGTGGATGGACCGTCGAACCTGCGGAGGCCAACAGCATCGGCATCGAGTTCTTCCGCGAGTTCAGTTACCTGGAAGGGCGCTATCCGAAGACACCGAAAGGCGACCGGCTATTACGGATGCGTCGGTCAGCCACACGACCGAATCGGATCAGCCAGGATGTGAAGAATCTGGAGCCGGGACGGCTGTATTCTCTGAAGTTCTTTTCCGCCGATCTGAAGAATCTCCACCAGAAACAGGAAATGGCCGTTTCCGTGGACTTGGGGAATGTTGAACGGATCGATAAGTATTGCTTTCAACACGTATTCCCCAGCTGCTATTCGCACGAGGTGGGAGAGTACACAAAAGACAATCCGGCATACATCAATTTCCATCGAATCGTCTTTCGTCCGAAACAGGCAACGACGAGGTTGACGATTTCAGATTGGAAGTCCGGCGACAATCATGGCGGCAATGTGGGTCAGGAGACCTCCGTGAACTTCATTGAAATACAGCCGTTTCTGGAGCCGAGATAGCACGTACGAATCAGGATGAAACCATTTGAACTCTTCACAGGAGAAAGCGCCAATGAGAACGACAGCGATGGTATCGGGAATGATTCTATTTGCGTTTATGGGTGTTGCGCCGCGACAGGGAACGATTGATGTAGCGCTACAATGGGCTTTTCCCCCGGATGAGAAGAATGTGGGTATCTCGGAGGGGTGGCAGGCCTCTACGTATGATGATTCCGCGTGGGCGAAAATTGCCGCCGGCAGGCAGTGGGAGACACTTTGCGGTTGGACCGTCACCGCTATCGCCATTCCCAGCGGTGTAGAAAAGCCGGCTTCTTGAGGTCCGTCAACTGGGCATCATCAACAAAAAAATACACCCACCCAGCCCGCAGGCACGCAGGAAATGCCGGATTGCGCGACCCAAATGCTGACCGTCGGGAAAAACCGGCGCGATCTTCGATGATGCCTCAGAACCGAACGATGAGCGCCTTGATTTTCCCACGCTCGACCGTGACGGTTGCGTCCTTTGTCGCGTCCTTTTGGCTGACAGTCACCTTGTATTGACCGTTGGGAAGGTTAACCAGCAGCCAAGGTCCGCAAACCTGAGTTTTAAGGACTTCTTTGCCCCCGGAATCCACTATCGACACCTGGCCCCTCGACAGGTATTCGCCTTTCTGGTTGGCCAATTCAAGACGGAGGGTGTATTCCGAAAACACCTTCTTGAGCTCGGCTCGCTCGTCTGAGCCGACTCCGCCTGTAATGAACGCGATCCCGTTCTGGGTTTGTTTAACCATAGGCTCCACATCTCCCCAGCACAGGGTGGCTGAGGCAAAGAAGATACCTGTGAGCAGAAAAGCAGACAATTTGTTGGCCATGATAACGCCTCCTGTTACTTTGACTGGGATTGGATTTGGAATCACAATTTATTATACAGCCGGATTTCCGTATGGGGAGTCTTGGTGTTGTGTGCCGGGTCTTATCCTGCCCGGGTCTTATCCTGCAACGCCCAGTGCGGGTACGAGACCCCGACTTTATCAAATGGTCCGCGAGGCTATAATGTCGGCATATCGGTCGCGAGGCCTATGCGCCAGTAGCTCAGCCGGATAGAGCAGCTGACTTCTAATCAGCAGGCCGCAGGTTCAAGTCCTGCCTGGCGTGGGTTGATTTCATTAGACTTACGAACATAACAGTTTGGCTCAAGAATCCCTGAAGTAACCAACAAATAACCAGGACAGAACGTATTCCATTCGATTGGGATCGTGATTCTTCGTCCCCAAAAAACCAGCCTTTCGGTCTTTTGAATCGGCCGGTCATTTTGATATACAGGGTCCATTTTCCGGTCTTGTAGAACTTCGAGACGACTTACTGCCCATTGGTGTGAGAATCCGGGTGGGACAATGAGCCGCTTGGGTGTAAGTCAGAATGGTGGGCGTGATGGTGAATGAAACGGATGAGCGGTGATGATGTGCCCGGCGATCATTCACCCGGCGATGGAAAAATGCCC
>Ga0116149_1000776_pt1 | contig 41032 bp, 31 predicted proteins | sample AD_UKC057_MetaG_FD_89787 | JGI IMG/M metagenome (GOLD analysis project Ga0116149, IMG submission 89787) | Active sludge microbial communities of municipal wastewater-treating anaerobic digesters from USA - AD_UKC057_MetaG | ecosystem: Engineered > Bioreactor > Anaerobic > Digestate | place: USA...
ATCTCGTGGATCTGCTCTTCGGTAAATCGTTTCTTTCTCATACATAATCTCCTGCATTATTTGCTTGATTTTTGCAAGAGATTTTCCCTCAATCAGTGGTACACCTTTTGGGGGCAGGTCAAGAGGAATTGAATTTCAATTGATAATTGAGGGAAATTGATATTGATCTTGAATAATTGTATTTTAAAAACCAAATGCTATATTAGTAATATCCTAAACAACTTTTAGCAATATCGCTTTTCTATATGCTTCCTCAAAATCCTGAATCACCTGTGCACGCTCTTTAAAATTTGACCCCAGGTTAATAAAGTAAGGATGTAATGTAATTTTTACTGGTGATTTATAATTCTCATCAATATAACATTTATAACTGCTGTATTTATAATCTCTGGGATCCTTTACATAACCGCTACGAACGGGATTCTCCGCTAGGTATTGAAGTACATTATTAAATGCCGAAAGTGGGTCTTCGGCGTATTCAATTATTTTATCAGAAAATCGCTCGTTCCAGTAAGGTCCGGTTCTATTCATTATTTTATTGTACTTTCTGGCATACTGCGATTTAATAAATTGCATGATACGGGAGATATCTTCCCCTCCAACAACAGTCCTGATGAGAAAATGGAAATGATTATCCATGATCGTAAATGCCGAAAGCTCGAACACATATTTCTCCAATGCTTGATTAAGTACACTTAGCATCAAATCCTTCAGATATTTATGCTTCATCAATGGTTTTTTTTCAATACACCGCGACATTACATGATAGGTTACCCCCGGCAATCGTATACGTCCATTTCTTGACATACTCAATCTCTCTTATTGGTGGTCTTGTTAAGTTATACGAATGGGGATTAAGAGAAGAAAAAAAATTGAGGTGTCAGAGTAAAAAAAACTATATGCTATTTTCGATCAAATTCAAAACTCTCTGGCAATAATGTGTCTTTTCGTCCATATCTCTAAACCATTCAGATGGCCGAATCAGCCCATGATTCACACAGAGATGATGGAATCTACAACCGGGACAGACAACGGTATCAGGCCTGATCCTCTGTAAATACTGCTCTGACATCATTATATTTTCCAACATTCCCGGGCTATATGAGCCAAGTGACTCATGTGATGAATGTGCCAGAGTAAGAGAACCATTAGCCATTAACACAATCTTACCACTTCGATATAGTGGCGGGGACTGAGCAAGCCAGGGCATACCCATAAGCTCGGCAGCCACCTTAGCAAGAGGATTTTCCAGAACAGATGTTCTATATCCGTACAGATTTAGCAACGAAGCCGTCTGAATGAGGCTTATGAAGTCCTCCGGGCGAAGCAGCTCGGCAAACATATTAACTTTAAAATTCGGTACCCTGATAATCTGAATCAATGTAATCTCGCTGATTCCAGCTAACTCCTTGAATACATAATCTGCAAAATCGGGCAATATGCTCATAAGGCTCCGCCGGGCTACTGTAAAAACTGTTACTCTGACACCTGCATCAAGGGCACTTTGAATACCACGGACCGCGGCATTGAATGAACCTGACCCTGATAGTTCATCATGCAGTATTTCCGGACCATGAAGACTTATTGAAATCGACACTTCCATGCCATATGACTGGAAGCGTCGGGCGATCTCATCGAAAAGAATTGATCCATTTGTATTAATAAAGCAGGTCTCGTACCCCTTCTCAGCCGTATGGTCGAGCAGATTGAAAAGATGATGCCAGAGCAACGGTTCCCCCCCTGTCAAGTGGAGGTGTCTGTATCCCATATCATACGCTTCGTCGACCGCTGAGATGGCGTCATTAAGTGAAAGATCCGCCGATGCCTGCTTACCAGCCCTGGCAAAACAGTGCCAACAGTCGTTTGTACACCTGGTCGTAACCTCAATACTAAGGTTTTCTGCCTGTAGAGGGCTTGCACCGTTATTCGCCAGCCCCGATTCATTAAGATTTAAACCCATTTTACTCTGACACCTATATTTACTCTGGCACCTAGTTTACTCAGGCACCCGGATTTACTCTGGCACCCAGCCCAGAAGCGGCTCCATCAGTATCCTGTACTCCTCAGCCAGACCGTCGAGCCCAGCCTCCCCGGCAAGAGCCGCGGCCTGTACAAGCTCGTTACTCATGATGCCGACTGCAGAACCAATAATTCCCGCTTCCCGTATAATTCCGTCAAGCCGGCTGAGGCCGTCGTTCACGGCACAGGCTCCGGTGTCAGAGCAAATACCGTCCCAGAGTACTCGACCCTCCTCCGGGAGAAGACAGTATATCGCCGTCCGCCTGCCGCGCCGGATATCCTTGCCCAGGTCCTGTATGTCGTCCAGCAAGCGCCAGGCCACGCCGAAGCATTCGCCGGCCGAGCGAACGATCCCGGCCAGCACCGGACCGCCGGAGGCATGCATGGCCGTGAGATGGGGCACGATAAGCCCCGTTGCCATTTGCTTTCTGAAACGTGCACAGTACTCCCCGATCGTGTCCGGCGCGTTTGAATCGCCGATAGCCGCGTAATACTCGTCCATGATCCCGGCCGCCGCATCCGGTCCGCCGTTGAGTGCGCCGCCGTAGCGCGCAAGGGTCTCCTGCATAAGATGCCACGCCTGGCTGCGGATGAGCAGTGTGAGATGGGTGGCCGGAAGCTCGCCGTCGGCAAGGTGGTCGTCAAGGGAATGGAGGAGCATCGCCATCGCGTGCGCGGTGATCCCGTCGCGCATTATGCCGGGCGCGATCCTGCCGGCTGCGGTCCAGTAAATGACCGACCACACGGGCGCATGATAATTATGGAAAAAGTCGAGCTCTTCGCCTATCCGTATGCCCGCGTAGCGCATGCTGAAGAGCATCGCCTCGGACTGCATCGAAGCAGGCAGGCTCTTCACAAAGGTTATCATCTCCCCGTTCAGGGCGCGGTAAAATTCCAGCTCGCCGCCTTCAGGGGTTATCCCGCCGAAATTCAGGGACGCGCACGCGCGAACCAGATCGGCCATGCCGTCGTTCGTACGGTTCATGCATATATGATGCTGGATTGCGCGCGATCTGTCAAGCAGGTAACGGCGATCAGCGTTCGCCGTCCGGGGGATCCGTGCCGGGCGGGGGCGGGACGTCAACATCGGGAACATCGACCCACCCGTACACGCCCCTGATCGAATCAAAGGCGCAGAAGTCCAGGAACCTGAAGTTATCGCTCATCCGCCGCGCCTCGGCATTGTTGACGAACCGGGCGATCTGCTGCTGGTGCGGCGGCCCCATGGGGAATACGGCGATACCGCCGGGCTTCACGGCATTAATGAGAAAATAGGGCGTTCGGGAGCATGCGGCGAACACGATGACCGAGTCAAACAGCCCAAGAGGCCCGTCAAAATCGGTCGCGTCGCCGGCGTAAAAGCGGGCGGAGTTGAATCCCTGCCCGATGACGCGCTCCTTCGCGGTTCGCGCCAGGTCTTCGTGGTACTCGATGGTCACCACCTCGTGCGAGAGCAGGGAGAGTATCGCGGTCGAGTAGCCCGACCCGGTCCCCACTTCGAGCACGCGGCTCTTCTTCTTCAGGCCCAGCTGGCCGATCATCCTGGCCATGATGACCGGGTCGTCGTTCTTCTGCCCGCAGCCGATGGGTATCTCCTCGAACGAGTAGGCCCGGTCCGCGAAGATCGGGTCGACAAATTTTTTCCGGTCCACGTCTGCAGCGGCATCGAGGACCGCCTTGGCGATGCCAGCCTCTTTCAGGTGCTTAAGGTACTTGGTCGATTCTTTCATCCGTCTCTTCCGGTCACTCTATTCAAAGAACCTGATCAAATAAGTCAGGAAATAATCCGATATCAGTATCGCCATCGACGACTTTACCACCGCCTGTATCGTGGCCTTGCCCACTCCCTCGGCACCGCCGCTGGTATGGAAGCCCTGGTAGCACGAGATGATTGCTATCTCCATGCCGAAAAAGACCGATTTGACGAGGCCGGTGGTAAGGTCCGCCAGGTCGGTATAGTTGAGTATGTTGTCGACGTACTTGTCAAGGGTGATGCCCAGCGACATGAACGATATGAACGCGCCTCCCAGTACGCCCGTCACGTCGGTTATGAGCGTGAGCACCGGCGTCATCACCAGGCAGGCGATGAAGCGCGGCACCGACAGGTATTGTACCGGCTCCGCCGCGAGCGTCCTGAGCGCGTCGATCTGCTCCGTCACTTTCATCGTGCCGATCTCCGCCGCGATCGAGGAGCCGACCCTGCCGGCCAGGAGCAGGCCAGTGATGACGGGGCAGAGCTCCCGGAACATCGAGATCGTCACCGCGCTCCCGATGAAGATCGACGACCCGGACATGAGCGAGTCCATCGCCCTCCCGATCTGGAAGGCCATGACCATGCCGGTGAAAAAAAGCGTCACCGAGGTCACGGGTATCGACTTGTACCCTATCTCGAGCATCTGTATAATGACGTTCTTCGCGTCGAAGGGGGGCCGGAACATCCACCGGATGGTGTCCCGGAAAAACAGTCCGTAGCTGCCGATCCCCTCGAACACCGTGAGGACCGAGTCCCTGGCGTCACTGTATCTCATAGTCCGGGCCCATCTCCTCGTACGCGTGAACCTCTTCGAGATCGTCGAACCGGGTATACTTCTCCCAGAACTTGAGGGGCACCTCGCCGACGGGACCGTTCCGCTGCTTTGCGATGATGACGTCCGCCACGCCCCGCCGCTCCGTCTCCTTCTTCACTTTATCTTCGCGATAGATGAACATGACGACGTCCGCGTCCTGCTCGATGGCGCCGGACTCGCGAAGGTCCGCGAGCGTGGGCCGCTGGTCGGTCCGGTGCTCAACCTGACGGGAGAGCTGCGACAGCGCGATGACCGGTACTTCCAGGTCACGGGCCAGCTGCTTCAGGAACCGGGAGATCTCCGCTATCTGGAGATGCCGGTCGATCCGCGGATTGGTCCCGGTGATGAGCTGCAGGTAGTCGACAACGATGACGCCCAGCTCCTTGTTCTTCTGATACAGCCGCCGCGCCTTGGCCCGCATCTGGAGTACGGTCGATGAGGGCGAGTCGTCAATGAATATGGAGGACCGCGAGAGCCTGCCGGACGTCTCGATGAGCTTATGCATCTCCTCGGACTTGATGTATCCGGTCCTGACGAGCTGGGAATCGATCTTGGAATCTATGCAGAGCATGCGCATGCCAAGCTGGGTCGCCGGCATTTCCAGGGAAAAGAAGAGGACGGCCTTCTTCTCCTTCAGGGCGATGTGATTGACGATGTTCAGGGCCAGGGCCGTCTTGCCCATGCCGGGCCGGGCCGCGATTATGATGAGCTCTGCGGCGTGGAACCCGGTGAGCATTTCGTCGAGCTTCTTGAATCCGGAGCCGACGCCGGTGACCACGCGCTTTGTCTCGTACCACTGGCCGATATTGTTCATGGTTTCGTGCAGCACGGCCTCGATCGGCTTGAAGTCCGAGGATATCCGCCGCTCGGTCACGTCGAAGATCTGGCGCTCGACCTCGTCCAGGAGCTCGTCCGTGCCCAGGGACATGTCATAGCACCTCTCGACGGACTCGGTCGACACCTCGATGAGCCTGCGGCGGAGCGAGAGCTCCTGTATGCGCCGCGCGTAGAACTCGGCGTTCGCGGACGTGGACACGGCCTGGTAGAGCTCCACCAGGGCCGGGTCGCCCCCTATTTTTTCGAATTTGGAGTGGTCGACCAGCCGTTGCTTGACGGTGGTCAGGTCGACGGGAAGATCTTTCTGGAGAAGCTCGAGTATGGCGCCGTAAATGATGCGGTGCTTATCAAGGTAAAAATCCTCCGGCTGGAGGATTTCGATTACCCGGTAGAGCGCTTCCCGGCTCAGGAGCACGGACGCGAGACAGGCTATCTCGGTCTCGATATCCTGGGGGGGAAGCTTTTCAGCCAGCATACATCACTCCTGTGCGACAATTACTTTTATCTCGGGAGTCTGTCCTTCGTCCAGCTTGATCTTGATGGTATATTCCCCTTCCTGCTTGATGGGGTTCTCAATGATGATTTTCCGCTTGTCGATCTCGAACCCCTGCTCCTTGAGCTTCCTGGCGATGTCCATAGAGGTGACGGAACCGAAGAGTTTGCCTTCCTCGCCGACCTGCACCGTGATCCGCAGTTCCATGCCCGCAATGCCGGCCGCGGTCTTTTCGCTCTGTTTCTTCCGCTTTTCCTTTTTGAGCTTTATAAGCTTGTTCTGGTGATCGATCGCCTTCCTGCTGGAATCGCTCGCAACGATGACCAGCTTCCTCGGCAGCAGGAAATTCCGCGCGTACCCGTCGGATACTTCCTTTATATCGCCGGCATCGCCGAGATTGGGGATGTCCTTTTGTAGTATAACTTTCATTGCCAGCTCCTTATCTATCGAAAGATGTTGTTTTTCATTTTTCAGCGTCGCCCTTATGCGCCAGCTTCCTGAAGTCAGCCCACACATCAAGCGCGCCCACACCGGAGAGCATGACCAGCATGAACATCGCTACCCACATGCCCATAATCAGCATCCCCGCAACTGCCAAGGGAAGAACATACCCGGGCACGCCCCGCCTCATAAGCAGGAACTTCACAACTCCCAGCGCCTGCGTGAAATAGAGCAGCGCGGCCACGAGGGCGATATTCAGACCGGCACTATGGAGCACCGGATAATTGCTTTTGTCAATAAGTAAAAAGAGAGCCAGGCCGGCGATCAAAACAAAAATAAAAAAATCGTGCAGCCTGAACATCTCGAGACCGGCGCCGGGAACGATTCCCATCATGCGCCCGAAAAAGCGCCTGATGATCGCGAAGCCGATCCCTGCCATTGCCAGGGAATAGGCGAACGCTGAAAAAGGGACGCGGGCGATCATGTCGTTCCGGGACCCGTCGAACTCGGCAAGCATTTCGGCCTTGATGTCTTCCGGGGCGCCTGTCGCGCCCAGGATTTTCACCATCTCGATCCTCAACATGCCGATGAAATCCACGTTCTCGTACAGCATCAGGTAATAAAACACGGCCGTAAAAATCAGGGCCATGGAAACCGATGCCGTTATAAGAAAAAACTCGAGGCTCTTCCCCTTCTTGAAGGTGAAGCCCCCGAGACAGCCCATCAGAACCGGAGCAACCATCAGGGGCATGTCTGAAATACGCCCGGTGGCAGCCACCGTTACCGCGGGCAAAGCGGCGCACAGGATAAGGGCTTTCCACTCCAGCCGGTAATAGAGAAACGCGCACCCTATCATCAGCATCAGTCCGCCGATGGCGGCCGCTAAAACAGCAAACACGGAAACTATTGCTCTACAAAGGGCAGCAGCGCGATAATGCGCGCCCGCTTGATCTCACGGGCTATGACCCGCTGGTGCCGGGCGCAGGTTCCGGTTACACGCCGCGGAAGTATCTTGCCGCGGTCGGTGACGAACCGTTCAAGGATGTCCGGCCTCTTGTAGTCAATCGGCAGGTTCTTGTCCTGGCAGAAACTGCATACCTTCTTCTTGAACCGCGGAAGGCGCGGTCCCTGGTCTCCGCCCGATTCCTTGTCGCCGCGGTCTTTCGACTCGTAAAACGAGCCGCGTCTTCCGCCTCCGGGTCCTCCACGGGGACGATCGCGGTAGTCGGTCCGCTGGGGCCGGGGAGCATCCGCCGGTGCTGCCGGTGCTGCCGGTGCGGCCGGTGCGGCCTGCTGCTCCGCGGGGGCCTCGGTCTGTGCCTCGGGTGTTTGACCTTCGGTCGGTTCGTTATTTATAATGTCAGACATGATCTTCTCCTCTCACTGAGTTAATAATGTAATGGTATCGGAACCTAGAATGGAATGTCCTCGTCGGAAAACGGATTGTCCGTGTTCGGGGTCTGGTCCGAAGACGGTGACGGCACGTCCGGTGACGACTTCCCGCCCCCCTCGCTCGGCGGGGACAGGAACTGAAAATTATCAACGACGACCTCGACAGTCTGGCGCTTCTTGCCTTCCTGGTCGTCCCAGGAGCGCTGCTGGAGGCGTCCCTCGATGCCTATCCGCTGCCCTTTCTTGCAGTACTCGGCAATCACTTCGCCCGTCTTGGCCCAGGCGACGCAATTGAAGTAGGAGACCTGCTCCTTCTTTTCGCCGCCGGCGACATACGTACGGTTGTTTGCAATCGAGAAGCTGCATACCGATGTCCCGCTCTGCGTGTACCTGAGCTCAGGATCACGCGTAAGCCTGCCGATTAATATCGCTTTGTTCAGATCGCTGGCCATATGAACCTCCTCGTTCAGGCGGTCGCCGCTTTCTTGATTTTTACGAACAGATATCTCAGGATGTTGCTATTGAGCCTGAATTCGGCGATTATCTTCTTTACCGATTCGGCCGGGATCTCGACGTTCATGAACAGGTAGTATCCCTCGTTCTCGCCGTCGACCGGGTATGCCAGCCTTTTAACGCCAAGTGAATTGTCACTGATAACGCTGGTCCCGTGCTTTGTGAGAATGTCCTTGACCCGCTCGATCAGGGACTCCGTTTCCCTGTTGCGGACAATGACGGTAAGCTCATATGTATTCATATGATATGATCCTCCCTCTGGAATATTATGCTGAAATGCCCGGCGCCGGGAGGCGCCCGCTTTCAGCAGAAAGGTGAACCAATGATTCCCGGGGGTATATTTTTTTCAACAAAAATTCTTATTTGAGAAGAAATTTCCATGGCGCGACCCCTTCCCCGGCCGGACCGGAAAAACCGGGGCCGCGCGAGAGATAAACAGGTAAAACTCTTGATTTTTTCATAAAAAGGGCATACACCTAACAAACAGATACCACATAGGGAGGACCTGCATGAAAAAATCACCGCGTTTTCTTCTTGTTGTCCTTGTATCAGTTTCTGTCCTGAGCGGGGGGGCCGTTGCGGCTTCGGCCGGAGAGTTTACCATAGGCGCCATGGCCATGTACGGCTGGTGGAGCCCCTTCGCCGCGAACTATCTTCAGCAGCTGGACCGGAAAAAAACGGTTCAATCAACCTTTTCCATGAAGGACCACAGCGCCCTGTACGGGCCCGTGCTTTCCTTCAGGGCCTCGGACTCGTGGAAGCTGACCTTTACGCTCCTGATGGCCGTGCACAACCAGTTCTCGGCCGCGTCGAACAACATGACCTTCGGCGATGACGGCCTTCACCTGGCCCGGACCACCGCGTCCCACATCGACCGGTACGATGCGGATTTCCGCGCGTATTACACCCTGAACAAGTATGCCGACATATTCGTGGCGGCAAACCTCGATGCGAGCAAGTTCTTCGGCGGGTATAACGTCCTTATCGTAACGACGCTCCTGCCCGCGTTTCCGCTCAAGGGCTCCCTCCGCTCTTTCCAGTATGACTGCGGTCCGGGATTCGGGGCGAAGATAGGGTTCGAGCTGGCGAAGGACCTCGTGCTCGATTTCAGGCTCTCACTCTACGTGACGGGAGGCACCCTGATCAGGAACATCCAGCACGAAAAGAGGAAGGAAAACATACACCTCGGTTTCAAGACCATCGAGGAGGTGGTACTCTCCTACCGCATAGAGCCGGCTCACATGATCATCTCGCTCGGCGGGCGCTACCAGGCCATGACCTTCGCGCTTCTCAGGTCCTCGTCGCGGGAATATTTCCACAACTACACCGCGCTCTTTGACCAGCTGGGCGGGGTAACGGCCTCGGTCGCGTACGGGTTCTGACGCTCAGCCGGCGGCTCCCCGGACCGCCGGCCCCGCAGTCACCCGACGACCCCCATCTCGCGCAGGCCGTTTATGATGAACTGCACGGCCATGGCCGAGAGGATGAGCCCCATGAGCTTCTGCACGATGGAGATACCGGTCCCGCCGAGCACCGCGCCGATGCGCGCGGAGAAAAACATGACCGCCATCGCGGCAAGGAAGACGGCGACCGAAAGGCCGGCCAGCACCGCGAGCCTGACGGGGTCGCCGTCTGCCTGGGTGCTGAACATGACCAGGGCTGCTATGTTACCGGGGCCGCAGAGCATGGGTATGGCCAGCGGGTAGACCGATACGTCGCGGTCATCCTCCGGCTGGTCGCAGTCTGCAACGTCCCGCATGCTGACCCGCGACACCCTGCCCAGGAGCATCTCCATCGCGATGATGAAAAGCAGTATCCCTCCCGCCACCAGGAACGAGCCGGACGTGATGCCCAGGAATTCCAGCAGGTATCTCCCCAGGAGAATGAAGAATACCGAGATGGCGATGGATATGATGATCGCCCGCACTATGATGATCGTCCGTTTCCGGCCCTGATAGCCCGACAGGTACACGAGAAAGACCGGGATAAGTCCCAGCGGATCCACCACGAAGAAGAGCGTGAATAATACTGTCGGTATGTAATAGGCGTCCATCGCCAGCCCCCTCGTCCTGCCTTGAATTTTGATTATCATGCGCGATTAATCCGGCGCAGTCAATAAAAAAAGGGGCTGTCCAAAAACGTCATTGCGAGGAGCGTAGCGACGAAGCAATCTGCACCATGATGCCCAAGGTTTTTTCTCGGGGAATGTTCCATAAATAATGGAGTTTTCAGCATCAAATTGCAGATCGCTTCGCTCGCGATGACAGATCTTTCGGGAAAACGAAAGGCTTTTCAGGCAAAAATATGAATTGATAAAAATCGGACGGGTACTATCCTGTACCCGCATTCGAGGGAGAGACCTGATATGAAGATCGCAATGGCCCAGATAAACCCGACCATAGCGGACATCGCCGGGAACCGCGATATAATCACCGCCTGCATCGGCCGCGCCGAAGCGCTGCAAGCCGACCTGGTCGTTTTCCCGGAAATGGCCACCATGGGGTACCCGCCCATGGACCTGCTCGAGAACAGGAAGCTCATCGACGACAACCGCTCCTCCATCGAGGAGATCGCCCGCCGCGTTGGAGACACGGCAGTGATCTGCGGCTACGTCGACATGGACGCGGACAACTACCCGATGCTCTACAATGCGGCCGCCTTCATGCAGAACGGGAAAATAGTGTCGCGCCATTTCAAGACGCTGCTCCCCACATACGACGTCTTTGACGAGCTCCGCTATTTCTCGCGGGGCACGGGCGTGCACACGGCGGAATTCATGGGACGGCGCATCGGCGTAACCATCTGCGAGGACATCTGGAACGACATCGACTTCTACGAGTCGGGCCACGCGGCCGGCTCCCTGGAAAAATACGACTACCGCAGGCGCTACGAGATCGACCCGATACAGAAGCTGGCGGAGCTGAAGGCGGACCTCATCGTCAACATCTCGGCCTCCCCCTTTACCCGCGGCAAGAACGCGTTCAGGAGGACCATGATAGCCGACATCGCGCGGCACCACGCAGTGCCGGTGATATACGTCAACCAGGTCGGCGGCAACGACAGCCTGGTCTTCGACGGCAACAGCATCGCCTTCAACAGCGCGGGGAGGGCCATTGCACGGGCCCGGGCCTTCGAGGAAGACCTGGTGCTCGTCGACCCGGACGCGGCCGCGGAAATCGCCGTCGCCGACAACGACATCGAGGAGATCAGGCAGGCGCTGGTGCTGGGCATACGGGACTACGTGCGCAAGTGCGGCTTTTCAAAAGTGGTCATCGGGCTCTCCGGCGGCATCGACTCCGCCCTCACCGCGGTTCTCGCGGTCCAGGCCCTGGGCGCGGAAAACGTCACCGGCGTGACCATGCCCTCGATCTATTCGTCGTCCGGCAGCGTTGACGACTCCCGCGCGCTCGCGGAAAACCTGGGCATGCGGTTCGAGACCGTTCCCATCAGGGGGCTCTTCGACCGGTACCGCGCCGACCTGAAAGAGGTGTTCAAAGGCAAGCCGGAGGACGTGACCGAGGAGAACATCCAGGCCCGGATCCGCGGCAACATCCTGATGGCCATCAGCAACAAGGAGGGGAGTCTCGTCCTTTCAACCGGCAACAAATCGGAGCTGGCCATGGGCTACTGCACCCTGTACGGCGACATGTCCGGCGGCCTCGCGGCGCTCTCGGACCTGCCCAAGACGCTGGTGTACGAGCTCTCGCGCCACATCAACGCCGGCGGCGAGGTGATCCCGGACGCATCCATAACCAAGCCGCCCTCCGCCGAGCTCAGGGAGAACCAGAAGGACCAGGACACGCTTCCCCCCTACGAGGTCCTGGACCGGATACTCGAGCTCTACATCGAGGACCGGAAATCGGCGGACGAGATTGCCGCCTCCGGCTTCCACATCGACCTGGTGCGGAATATACTGCGCACCGTCAATCTCAACGAATACAAGCGGCGTCAGGCGGCGCCGGGGATCAAGGTGACCGCCAAGGCGTTCGGCGTCGGACGCCGCATACCGATCGCCCAGCGCTTCCGGCCATGAGCGACACCCACATACTCATCATAGAAAACGACCGTCTCACCTCGTTCGACCTGCGTGAAACGCTCCGGAGGCTCGGCTACCGCGTGGCTGATCCCGTCTCTTCCGGCACGGAGGGTATCGCGCGCGCGTCAGAGCTCAGGCCGGACCTGATCATTCTCGACATCATGCTCGAAGGCGCCCCTGACGGGATCGAGACCGCGCGGCGCATCAAGCGGCTCATGGACGTGCCGGTCATCTACATAACGGGACAGACCTCGCCGCAGATATTCCGCCGCGCGCTCGAAACGGACCCGCACGGCTATCTGATCAAGCCCTTCAGCACGGACGACCTGCACGCCTCGATCGAGACGGCAATCCGCCGCAGCGGGCTGGAGCGGAAGCTCCGCGAGAGCGAGAACCGGTTCCGCAGCATCATCGAGCAGTCGCGGGACAGCATCGTGCTCACGGACGAGGACGGCGTCATCATCGAGTGGAACCGCGCCATGGAGGCCCTCTCCGGCCTGCCCCGCGCCGAAGCGGTGGGGCAGCACATCTGGGACACGATGTACCGCTTCCTTGTCGAGGAGAGGAAAAAGCCCGAGCGCCTCGCCCAGTTCAAGTCCCTGATCCTCGAGCTTCTCCGGACGGGAACGCCGGGGTGGCCCGAGGGTACGCTCGAGAACCAGTACCAGTCGGTAAACGGTACGCGCCACTGGCTCGAAGGCACCCTTTTCCCCATCGAGACAGCCAAGGGGCACATGCTCGGCTACATCACGCGCGACATGACAGAGCGGCGGCAGTACGAGGAGCGGCTCAAGCAGAGCGAGGAAAAATTCCGGCTCCAGTTCAAGGGGATCCCGGTGCCCACCTACATATGGGAGGAGAGGCACGGCGAGATCGTTCTCGCGGAATACAATGACGCCGCCGACAAAATCACCGACGGCAACATCAGTAACTTCCTGGGCATAACCGTGTCCCGGCTCTACGCAGACCTGCCCGATATCGAGGCGGACATCCGGCGCTGTCACGCGGAGCACGAGACCTTTGAGCGCGAGATGTTCTATCCCTTCCGGTCAACCGGCGAGAAAAAATACCTGATCGTAAAATACGCATTCCTTCCTCCCAATCAGGTGCTGGTGCACACCCAGGACATCACCGTGCGAAAACAGGCGGAGGAGCGGATCAGAGAGAGCGAGACCAGGTTCCGCCTTGCGTTCGAGAACGCGCTCGATGCCATGGTGTGGGCCGAGGCGGAGACCGGGATCCTGATCCATTGCAACCGGGCGGCGGAAAAACTTTTCGGCAGGAACCGGAACGAGATGATCGGCAGGCACCAGACCATACTCCATCCTCCCGACAAAGTGAACGAAGTGAGAAACGCATTTAACCGGCAGGCAGGCGGAAACCCGGCGCCTGTCGAGATTGATATCATCACCGCTTCCGGCGCGATCAGGAACGTCTCCATTACGACCTCCAGGACGGAGGTGGAGGGCAAGCCGGTCGTCCAGGGAATTTTCAGGGACATAACCGACAGCAAGAAGGCGGAAGAGGCGCTGCGCCAGAGCGAGGAGCGCTACCGCACCCTGTTCGAGGAATCGCCGGAGGCCATCATCGTGCTGGGATCGGACGGCATCGTCCGGAACATCAACCAGTCCTACACCGATCTCACCGGCCTCACGCGCGAGGAGGCGGTCGGCACGCCCTTCAAGGACCTCCCCATGCTTATCCCCGAGCGCCTGAAGGATTATAACCGCATGCTGGCGGAGCTGATCCGCGGAACCGAGCTCCACCGCGTGGAGTTCCCGGTCAGGCACCGGAGCGGCAGGACCGTGTACACGGAAGCGTACGCGTCGCGGATCTCCGTCACCCCGACGGAGACCTTCCTGGTGACCTTCCGCGACATCACCGACCGGACCATGGCGGAGGCCGCGCTCCAGGAGGCGAACGAGCTCCTGGAGCAGCGCGTCAGGGAGCGGACGAACGAGCTGTACAAAAGCAACCTCCAGCTCTGGAAAGAGATCGACGAGCGGAGGCGCGCCGAGATAAAGCTCCGCGAGGGCGAGGAGGTGGCGCGCGCCCTGATCAACACCCCGAGCGAACCGGTCATGCTGGTATCCGCGGACGGCACGATCATCGACGCCAACCACGAGATAGAGAGCAGGTTCGGCCTGTCCAAGGAACGGATCATCGGCAGGTCGATGTACGAATTCGGCGGCGTGAAGAACTCGGAGCGGCGCATGTTCAAGGTTGATTCCGTCCTCTCCACGGGCAACGTGGCGCGGTTCGAGGAGCGGTTCGGCGACGAATGGTACGATACGATCATCTACCCGGTCCCCGACCACCGCGGCATCGTCACCAAGCTCGCCATCTTTTCGCATGACATAACCGAAACGCGCCGGATGCAGAGGGACATCATGGAGATCAGCGCGCTGGAGCGCCAGCGCATCGGGCAGGACCTGCATGACGGCCTGGGACAGAAACTGACCGGCATCGCGTTCCTTGCCGAAGCGCTGAAGCACTCCATGAAGGAAAAGGAGTACCCGGAGCTGGACGACATCAGCGAGATCAACGCCAACATCGCCGAGTCGATCGACCAGGCGAGGAAGATCGCAAGCGGCCTCTGGATCGCGCGCTTCGAGTCCTACGACGTTGCCCAGGCGCTGTCCGAGCTGTCCGCCGACACCGAGAGCCTGTTCGGTATTACCTGCACGCTCCGGAACGATATCCCCGTGCCGGTGCAGAACGTCACCGTGGTTACCAACCTCTATTTTATCGCACGGGAGTCGGTAAACAACGCCATCAAGCACGGCAAGGCAAAATCCATCCTCATGCACCTGTGGGACGATGCCGAATGCCTCCACCTCGAGATCAGGGACAACGGGAAGGGGGCGGCAAAAGGGCCCGGCAGGGGCAAGGGTATCGGGCTGCGCATCATGCAGTACCGGGCCGGCATTATCGGGGGTACGGTAACCGCCCGGGACACGGGAAGCGGGTTCAGCGTCCAGGTCACCATCAAGAAGGAATTTATCGACACCCATCTGCAGCCATAGCGGAATCCGTTATTTCCCAAATACCGTTTTGTACTATTGACATGTCGGTTTCCGGTTTGTATTATTATGCTGTCCCCCGCCGTATGCGGCAGCCCGATCGCCGGACCGGCGGGAATCCCGTAAGGAAGATGGGGAACCGATATGTCAGACCAGCTGAAAATAATAATTGTCGACGACCACCCGCTGGTTCGCCAGGGCATGAAAAAGGTTATTGAAAAGGAACGCGATCTCATAGTAATCGGTGAAGCAGGCAGCACCGAGGAAGCTCTCCGCCTGATCAGGCAAAACGAGCCGGACCTCGCCATAGTGGACATAACGCTCGAGGGAGAGGCGAACGGTCTTGACCTTATCAAGGCGCTCCGGGAGCGGCACGGGAACGTCAGGACGCTGGTGCTCTCCATGCACGACGAGAACACCTATGCGGAGCGGGCCCTCCGGGCGGGCGCACGGGGATACGTCGCCAAGAAGGAAGCCCCCTCGGTCATAATCGAGGCAATCCGCACCGTGATGAAGGGCGAATTGTACCTGAGCAGCCATATATCGATGCGGATCATCGACCGGCTCTTCCAGGGGAGGGAAACCCCGACCGGGTCCCTGGCCGAGATCCTTTCGGACCGCGAGCTCGAGATATTCCACCTGATCGGCGGCGGGATGAGCACCGGGGACATTGCCAGGAAGCTCAATATCAGCGTGAACACCATCGAAAGCCACCGGAAAAAAATCAAAGAAAAACTGGGGATTCAAAAGGGCTCCGAGCTGGTCAAGGTTGCGGTCCAGTGGGTCGTCTCCCAGAATAAATAGCGTCCTCATCACCGGTCTGGTCACCCGGCCTGACAGTACACACCACAAGCCACCAGCGGTTTCCGAATTGAACTAAGCCTGAAAACCGGTAATTGACCGCCGTACTGCCGCGCGTTATCTTTCAGATAGAAGGCAGGAGCGGCAGATGACACGCATGAACGCACTAATCGGACGGGACGAGATGGTACTCGAAGCAGTCACAAAGGGCAAAGAGGTATACCGGGCCGCTTTCGAAATGTCAGGCGAAGCGCAATCCATAGTAAGCCCGGACCTGCACATCCTCCGCGCCAACCATGAATTCTGCCGCATTACCGGTTACAGCGAAACCGAGCTGACCGGACTCAACGTCCGGGGCCTTCTTGACCCCGCGGACACCCCGGCGGCGGGCCCAAACGAGGGCGAGCTGTCCGTGATCGACGTCCGGTTCATTCATAAAAACGGCGCCATCAGGAAAGGACGCTTCCGCCACCGCCTCATCGAAGACGACATTGAGCTTCCATTCTGCATGCTGATGACACTGGAGGACGTCACGGACTCCGGGGCCCCGGCTGAAGCGGTCCGGATGTACGAAAGGCTCTACCGCCATGTCATTGATGAAAGCACCGACTCGATCGCATTCCTGGACCGGGACGGGCAGGTACTGTTCATGAACGGGGCCGGCCTTGCCGGGCTCGGCGCGAGCCGCGGACCCTCCTCCGTCCGCTGCCATTACGCCGATCTGTGGGACGGCATTCACAGCGTTGCCGTCCGCGCGGCCGTCAAGCTTGCGTCCAACGGCTCCCCGGCCAGGTTCGAGGCGTTCAACGGAGAGCAAGAAGCTCCCCGGTGGTGGGAAATGAGGATCAACCCGATACAGGACGGTGACGCGGGCATAACGATGCTTGTAGCGGTTTCGCGGGAAATAACCGCTTTGCGGAAGGAAGAGGACCTGCGGCGGGAGCTCGAGAAGCGTCTCGAACACGAACCCGTTGATGGCGCCTTGAAAGCACGCGGTACCTGCATAGCGGAATCGGTCATCAACCATGACCGGAGCCGAATCGATTAATTACCGGAGTCAGTTATTTCCAGAAAAGAATAAAAGCAGTATATATTATGTGTACGCTATCCTCATCATAAACCGCATAACCCCCCAACGCGGTCGGAAGAAGGATAAGGATCTTCTTTCGGCCGCTTTTTTTTCTTCCAGAAACGCAAAGATCATAGAGTTGCCGGGGATGCGCCGGGAGTTATTTCCTTGAAGTATCCAGAAGCTCCTTCTTCCACCGGGATATATCCGAGGAGCGCTGCCGTGCATAACGATCAATCAGCTCAAGCCCTCCCTTCAGGGCGCTGATATGCTCCATTATTTCAGGCCGCTCGCGTTTGTATCGCTCCCTGCGGACTTTCAGCTTGTTGCCAAGAAGCGTGGAGCCGGCCACCAGGGATTTAACCTCTTCATCCTTGAGCACGACAAGCAGGAAAACGAGCGGCTGCCTGGTCTTCATCCATGCGAGCGTGTAGTAGGTCTTGTTCATGGCAATGATTTTTTCGGGCGATTTCCTGTTGAGGAGCAGCATGTCCGGGTTCGCCTTCGTGGCTATTTCGCCGGTCGGGGGCATGCGCACGCCGGTAACGAGAAGGGTGCCGCCGGTTTTCACGTCCACTACCCGGACCATTATTTCCATGGCGTCACCCGCATTCTCGACAGTTCCATAGATAACCACGTCAACCGGACCGGCGCCGGAGCGTTTTTTCAGGAGGCCAACGTCATACATGCCGGCCTGCTCAATTGCCGCGTTTTTGAGTATGCGCTCAAGCTCCGTCCGGGGGACCATCCTGAATTTACCCTTTTTTTCAAGGTATTCATAGAGCCTGCCGGAAATCCTTTTCCCCGCGGCTGATGCAGTCCAGTCCAGCAAGGTAAAATTAAACACTCCCGCTTTTTTATTGAGCAGCCGGATTCCCAGGGTATTAATATCATCCCCAAGCCTGGCAATCGCACGGTCCTCGCTTTCAGCGAACACGTCGACAGGGCGGTATACCGTTGTGGCGCAGCCGGTGTGGACAATGGCAGCCACGACCAGAAGCGGGAGCATTATACGTAATGTTTTCATGGATCAATCACCTCTTGATAGATAGCAGCATCGCACCGACACGTGCCGCATGCGACACTCCGGACAAACCCCTAGGCATGCGCGGGTGGGCAGCCCCGAGCTCCGCAGGAAAAAAGCATGTGGCTGATATATCTCCGAAACGACGCGCACGCATACTCTATTTTTTATATCACTTACTGTGTTGCCTCTTCCGATCGCCATGTTACAATAATTATCGGAAAGAGGGCGTGGCGTCATCAAGATGAGCACCGGTCAGCCGGCCGCCCTCCCGGCGGTCCCTGGCTCAACCCGGGCACGGCATCCCGCAGCAGGATCGCGGCAGGCGGGACATCCCGGTCCCGGCCGCTCACGCTGGAATCAGGGCGGGATCGTCGGCTCTTCGCCGCATCACTCTTTATCATCCTCTTTTTCGCCGGCCGTGTCTTCCTTATCCGTCCCGGTCGCATTTTTCAAAGTCGCGACCTTTTCCTTCTCGGCCCTCTTTTCGCAGAAATTGCACAGCTCGGTTATGTTCTTCAACTCGCGCGCCCGGGCAACGGTTCCCTCGAAAATTTCGTCCGTCACGTCCTTATTGATGGCATGGCAGTCCGAATAAACGTGGTATTTCGTGCCTGATTTTGTCCAGTACACAAAATTCCTACCTGTCAGATCCTCAACCCGCGCGGTTTGCTCGGCGTACTGTTCAACGGACGGGGGGTTAAAATCAATACCCGCAACTGCGGCGATCACCAGGGCGACACCCGCCACCCCGCCCAGAATCGCCTTCTGCTTTTTATCAAGGTTCTTGTTCGTCAAAACGACAATGACCAGGGGGAGAAAAGCGATGATGCTTATAAACGCGCCCAGCTGGTTCTGGATGAAGAACTTCACCGGCTCCTTTTCCGATGCGGGGTCCAGCCGGTTCGATTTCTTCCAGAGCATCGAGCCGATGATGGCGAAAACCATGTCCACCACGGTCAGACCTATCACCCAGACCATCATATTGGCGAGATCGGGCCTCTTCAGGAGTATGTAAATCGCGCCTGCCTCAAACCCTATGGCCAGCACCCAGCAGACGATCGCGATTATACGAAACCTGGTCGCTCTTGATTTGCTGTCTTCTGTCGGGACAAAGGTCCTTGTTCCGGATCCGGAAGACGTGTCCCCGCCATCCACCCTCGTTACTTTTTTTGATGTGCCCCTGTCTGCCATGACCATTCCTCCTTTTTTACATGCCGTACATCGCTCCGGCCGCGTATTCCGTCGCCGGTTTTCCCGCACAAAACAGAAAAGCGCCCCGCGTATCCCTCATCATGACGAAATCATTAATACCGCGGTTTATTAGTTGATTATCCATTCGGGCAATAGTGCATCATCCATCAGCTTAATTGGCAAGAAAAAAATAATTAAAATGCGCGCGCGACCGGGCATCATTTAAACATTGACAGCCAGCCGTTACTCTTTCATACTATTGCAATGACGTGAAACATCCTCAGGAGCGCACAATGATTCCAATCAGAAACCTTAACGACCTGACCACGGCGGAGCTGGGCCGCCTCTTCTACCGGTTCGGCGAAGACTTTACCGCTGTCATGATCGACACGGTCGTTCCCATCGTCAACGACGTGAAAAAGAAGGGCGACAGGGCCGTCATCTCGTACACGGAGAAATTCGACGGTGTGAAGCTGAATTCCGTCGTGGCCACACATGAGGAAATCGAGGCCGGCCGCCGCAGCACGCCGATCGACCTGTACGGCGCCTTCCTGGATGCGAAGCGCAACATCGAGGAGTTCCACCGGCTCCAGGTCAGGAGCGGCATCAGAAGCGAGCGGGAAGACGGCACCGTCCTGGGCGTGTTGCACCAGCCGATCGAGAGCGCCGCCATCTACGTGCCCGGCGGCAAGGCCTCCTACCCGTCCTCCGTGCTGATGGGCGTGGTCCCGGCACAGATTGCCGGGGTCGAGATCATCACCCTGATCACGCCTCCCGGCAGGGACGGCAGGCTCCCTGCGATCATCGGCGCCATTTGCAGCATGCTGAACATTGCGACCGTCGTCAAATCGGGCGGCGCGCAGGGAATCGCCGCGGCCGGGCTGGGCACGGAGAGCGTGCGCAAGGCGGACCTGATCGTGGGCCCGGGCAACATCTACGTAACCGCGGCCAAGACCTACCTCTTCAGCCTGGGCGCGGTGCAGATCGACTCCCTGGCCGGCCCCAGCGAGGTGCTCATCATTGCGGACGGACGCGCCAACCCGAAATGGGTCGCCTGGGACCTGCTCTCGCAGGCCGAACATGACGAGATGGCCATGGCCATCCTGCTGACTCCGTCGCGGGAGCTCGCGGAAAAGGTGCGGGACGAAATCGAGGCCGACCTGGCCTCCGGCCGCGGCAGGCACGCCATCAAGAAGGCGTCCATCGATAAAAGCGGGCTTATCCTGGTCGCGGACGATATCGGGGCCGCGATCGATTTCTCGAACCGCTTCGGGCCGGAGCACATGGAATTCATGGTGGAAAAACCGATGGACTACCTGGGGCGGATACGCAACGTGGGCTCGCTGTTCCTGGGGGACCACGCGCCGGTGGCGGTGGGCGACTACTATTCGGGGACCAACCACATCCTGCCCACGGGCGGCGCCGCCCGCTTCTCCTCCGGCACGTCGGTGGACACGTTCATGCGGCGGACCACCTACCAGCTCCTGTCGCGCGGCGCCCTGGCGAAGGCGCGGGGACCGGTTGAGGCCATGTCCCGCGTGGAAGGCTTCGAGGACAAGCACGGCGGCTCGGTAGCAGTGCGGTTCGAGCAGGAGTAGCGCGCGCTCAATAATCCGCGCCGCGTTTCGGCCTGATCTCGTTCAACAGGCTGTCGATGATGCCGAGATCGAACGACGCTCCGCATTCCGGGCAGATGAATACGATCCTGACGCCCTCCGGGTCCTTCCTGAACGACGCGTGAAACCCGCGCGTATACTCGCACGAAGGACATACCCTGAATTCATCCATATCGTAACCTCGGGCACTACTGTACCGCGCTTATCATAAATTGCAATCCATTTTCGGTACCTGACGGGCGTCTGCATGCCGTCCGCATGACGCGCAGAGCGGCGCCCGGCAGCGCCGCCCTGTTCGTTCCCGTGCCGTGAGCCGACCGGAAGCTCCCGCGGTCCGGGGCCCTTACCTCTTCCGGTATCTCTGGAGGACCGTGTCGATCGTAAGCTCCGTGGCCCCGCAGTCGGTCACGACTATATCGGTCATCTCGGCTATGAGACCCCTGTTATTTTTCAGCTTTTCGAATTCGGCCTTGTCCGGCACGAGCTTTTCCGCGTACTTGAAATACAGGCTTATCGTGGCCTTCTCAACCTCGGCATAGGAGCCGCCGGAGGCCGCGATGGCCCTGATCCCCTCCCTGTCCGCCGCGATGATCGCGCCCAGTGCGGCCCTGTCATTGACGTATTTCATGAGCCTGTTCGTGAGGATCTTCCTGACGGCGGCCTCGCTGCCTGCCCGCATGTTGATCTGTCTCTCCTCGTCAGTGCCCTTCGCCTGGTCGGAATACTTTTTCTCGGTCACCATGTCCCTGAGTCCCTTGAGGCTGTTGTAGGGATAATTTTTCATGACCGCGTAGGCGACTTTTTTGGGGATGCTTCCGCCCGGGTCCACCTTCAGCTTGTAAATGAACTTGGTCTTGTTCCTTCCGAGATACTCCATGTCAAACAGGCCGGTCATGTTCGTGACCCTGACCCGGTCATTCTCGAGGGGAATTTTAACATCATCGGTCGCCTGGAACGTTATCGTGGCTTTGCCGTTTTCGTAATCATACACGGTCCTGTCCTTGAGCACGATATCCCGCTCCTGGATTATCGGCGGCTTCAGGACCATGAAGATGACCATGTCGTTCCTCGAGAAGGTCTTCTCTACCTGGGCGCCGTAGCAGTCGGCCAGCCACCTGTTGAAATTTCTCACGTCCCGCAGCACCTCTCCGATGACCTCCATCTTTGCATCGATCGTCGTGACCGCCATGTATTCCATCAGATCGGTCCCGGGAACCGCGCGCTCGTACACCTTGATGCCGCTGCTGTTTTTTACGAGAGACCATCCGCCGGCTGCGCTTACCGGCTGGAACTCGAAAAGACACCCGAATAAAAACATCATGGCAATAGCATAACACTTTTTCATCATACACCTCCCCACAATTAATAGACTGATTTCCGGAAACAGTTCCGGTACGTTATCCGCAGGATTTCAGATGAAAGAGAGAAGCACGCTTTATATTTGTCTGTCCTCTATAAACCGGAACATGAAATATGTCAATAAAAAAACTGACCGGCCGGTTTTTTACTGATACGGAACAACATGGAAAATGTCTTCTATTAATCCGGTTTCTCCACCCGTTACTGCCCATAAAATCCTTGAATCTTCGCACCGGCAATGGTATCATGCTGTAACAGGAGAGCATCGCGCATGGACATACGATATGAAAGCCTGGCCGAAGGACACCGCAGGCCGGTAATAGACATCTTCAACCACTATATCGAAAACGGCTACGCCGCGTTTCCCGAGCACCGGGTGCCATACGAGTTTTTCGACATGTTCCTGAGCATGACCCGGGGCTACCCGGCCGCGGCAATCCTGTCCGGAGCGAACGAGGTCATCGGCTTCGGGTTCCTGCGCGCGCACAATCCGCTCCCGGCGTTTAAGAAAACTGCAGAGCTTACCTGCTTTCTCAGGCATGATATGATCCGCAACGGAATAGGCGGCAGGACGCTGGATTACCTCGAATCCGGGGCGCGGGAGAGGTCAATCACGATACTGCTGGCAGGCATATCGTCCCTCAACGGCCCGAGCATCGCTTTCCATGAAAAGAACGGCTTCACCCGCTGCGGTGCCTTTGCCGGCATCGGCACGAAATTCGGTACCGATTTCGATGTCGTGTGGATGCAGAAAAATATTTAGCCCGGTGTCAGAACGAATTTCTTGACAGGAAGCCGAACGCCTGTCATGATCCGGCATACCACGGGTGCGAGGTGTCCCCATGAAACGGCAAGTCGTCCTCTCCCTGCTCATGTTTACCGCTGCCGGATTCCTTGTCCTTCCCGGCACGCCCTGCGGGTGCGCGATACCCGCCCGGGGCCAGGCCGAGCGCATCGTAAACACGGCACGGGGACTGAAACTCAGGCAGGGTCCCGACATCAACTCCTCCATCATCCTTACCATACCGAATGGCATGAAAGTCTCCGTGCTTGAAACAGGCGACAGGGAAATCGAGATTGACGGTGTACGGGGAACCTGGTCCCGGATCGGGTATGGCAATGTCATTGGCTGGGTGTTCGCCGGCCAGTTCCTGGAGCCGAACGAGATTTCCGTGAAAGACATCGCCGGCAGGAGCTTCTTTTTTTCTCCGGACGAGGTCGATGGCGCGAGCACAACCGGCTTCGCCGTGGAAGCCGACGGGAGTTTCTATGCCGAGTGCAACCTCCGGGGAAACGGCAGAGCGAAAATCGAGGGCACCTACAATGCTTCATTCAGGAACGGCGCCGCGAATCTGGCTGTTCAGGGGACGGCTGAAGGCATATACCTGACCGGGAAAGAAAAACGCCTATCGAAGACCTTCACGGACGGGGAGGTCATCATCTGGAAAAAAGAGGGAGTACTCAGGGGGACGTTCAGGCTGCCGATATGCAGCCCGATCATCGGTAAAAAACTCGAATAATATTAGTCGCACTAAACCCCATGGATTTTTTTGCCTGCCGGCGGCAATTAGTATTGACAGCCCCCGCGCCCCGCATTAACCACGGATAACTTTTACAGGAGTGTTCGGCCCATGCCGCAAAAAGCATACCTTATCCTTGAAGACGGCTCCGAGTTTGAAGGGGTGACGTTCGGCCACGAGGGTGAGACTATCGGCGAGGTCGTGTTCAACACGGCCATGAGCGGCTACCAGGAGGTGCTCACCGACCCCTCGTACAGCGGCCAGATCGTGGCCATGACCTACCCGATGATCGGCAACTACGGCGTCAACGCCGAAGACGTGGAGTCGGACCGGGTGCAGGTCGCCGGATTCGCGGTTAAAGAATACAGCAAGACCTACTCCAACTTCAGGGCCACGGGATCTCTCGCGGATTACCTTGCCGCTGCCCGGGTCCCTGCCATTGAAGGCATCGACACGCGGAAGCTCACCCTGCACATACGCGACAAGGGAGCGCTCCGCGGCGGCATATTCCTGGACCGGAAGGGCGCGGCAGACCGGCTCCTCGCGCACCCGAAGATGGAGGGGCTGGACCTGGCTTCCGGCGTATCGTGCGCGAAGCCGTACGATTTCGGCGCGATCGATCCCGGCAAGCCGCTTATCGGCGTGTACGATTTCGGCGTGAAGACGAACATCCTGCGGCTGCTCTCGGCGTCCGGCTTCTCGGTGCGGGTCTACCCGTCAAAGACGAAGCTGGACGACGTGATGCGCGACGGCGCAACGGGCATCTTCCTGTCAAACGGTCCCGGCGACCCCGACGTGGTGCCGGGCGGCAGGGAGCTCGTGCGCGGCGTGATCGAGAAGGGCGTGCCCTGCTTCGGCATCTGCCTGGGCCACCAGATCATGGGCCTGGGGCTGGGCGGCCGCACCTACAAGCTGAAGTTCGGCCACCGGGGTGCGAACCAGCCGGTGAAAAATTTATTGAACGGATCGGTGGAGATTACATCGCAGAACCACGGGTTCGCCGTGGACTTCGACTCGCTGAAGCACGACCCGGACATCGAGATCACCCACGTCAATCTCAACGACAAAACGGTCGAGGGGCTCCGCCACCGGAAGCTCCCGCTTTTCAGCGTGCAGTACCACCCCGAGTCGAACCCGGGGCCGCAGGACTCGCGCTACCTCTTCGGCCAGTTCCGGAAGATGTTCCCCGGAAGCGGTTGCTGAGCGTCCGCTTCCGGGACGCCCACGTCACCCGGCTGCCAGCTCCCGGAGCACCTGTATCAGCATATCGATCTTGCCGACCGCGTGCGTCCTCTGCGCGGGGGTGACGAGCTCACGGTCGAACCGCAGCAGCGCGTCAATGACGGCCCGGTCCCGCCGCTCCGACGCCGCGCGGTAATACCCGGGGTAGGTCTTCTCCGGCTCGAGCGCGAGCCGCCGCATGTACGACTTCACCGCTTCCCGCCCCGGCTTATTCCTGAGGAGCGAGATGAACTCGGCCCTGCGCTCGCGGTAGAGGCGCATGACAAGGGGATCGATGTTCTCCATGGACCGCACGCCGCGCGCTATCTCTTCCTTCTGCTTCGCGGTGAGGTCCCCGTACACGAAGGACATGATGCGCTTCGTACTCTTCTCGGCCTCGATGAAGCGCTCCTCGCCTTCCGCGCCCATCTTTTTCTCGAACTCGGCGATCCGCTCGCCCAGGCGCCCGTCAAGCCGCTCGATCTGCGCATCGTCCAGGGTAACGAGAAACGACGCGATATCGTCCGACACGGCGTTGAACAGGTCCGTCTCATGCACCTTGACGCGGGCCAGCGCCCAGGATATGTCGTCTTTCCTGAGGCCGCGGGCCATCCGCTCCCGCAACCCCTGGAAGGTACTCGCGTACTTCAAAAGCTCCGAGCGGCGGTGCCACTGGAGATGGGTCCCGATTTTTTCCCTGATGAAGCGGTCCTGGTCCCGGCTCGGCTCGATGTACCAGGTTATGCTCCTGTAGATGAAGGTATCCATCGAGTTATACAGGAAGCGATACACCGAGCTTTCACAGCCCGTGGTGAACAGAAGCGCCGCGATCAGAACCGGCATATATTTCTTCATGGCGCTGTTTCTCCTCTCAAAATATGGCATACCATCAAATCCATGCCAGGAATGGTACTAATAGGACAGCGCAATCGATCGTTTTGTTTCAACTCTTTTCATTATTATAATAACCGTCGGGTTCATAACGGGAACGATTTTACTCTGACACCGGCGATTTTACTCTGACACCCCGAAATTTTTTTTATTTTTAAGCTCCGCCGTTCGTAATGCTTCTGACGGCGCAGCAGCGCCGGCGATCAGGCCTTGTCCTGATACCATGCCATATTTAAAGGAGGAACTATGAACAGGCTGTATTACCTGAAGGGCTTTCTCTATGCCGCCCTTGCCGGTATCCTGCTTGCCGGGTGCGAGTACAGGGACCCGGGAACGGAACGGGACGGCGCCGATGCCCTCGCCCTGCTCGCGGCCGCGGTGCCGCGGATCCCGAACACGGAGCGGAAGCTTCCGCTGCCCCAGACGAAGAAACAATGGACCGTCATGGTCTACATGGACGGCGACAACAATCTCTCGCCCTATTCCGCTGCGGACGTGGCCGAGATGATGAAATCCGGGTCCGACGCGAATTTCAACATACTGGTGCTGTGGGACACGGACCCTGACCAGGACCAGGCCGGGGCGAAAAACAGGCACGGGTACTATTATATCGAGAAAACCGGCGCCGTTTTACTCAAGGACACGGGAGAGGTCAACATGGGGGACCCGGCCACGGCAAAGGATTTCGTGGCGTACGCCGCCAAAAATTTTCCTGCGAAGAAATACATGTGGGTGTACTGGAACCACGGCGGCGCCGTTGACCGCGCTGTCCGGGAAAAGGGCGTGTGCTGGGACGATACCAGCGGCGGGGACCACCTCACCGAGACGGAACAGACGGATATCATGGCCTATGCGAAAAAAAAGCTCGGCAGGAAAATCGACATTGCCGGGTTCGACGCCTGTCTCATGGCAACGGCGGAGATCGCCTACCAGTACGCCGGAACCGCCGCTTACCTGGTGGCGTCCGAGCAGACCATCCCGGGCGACGGGTGGGACTACCGGTTCCTGTCAAAGCTGAAGCTCGCTCCGTCCATCTCCGCACGGGACCTGGGAAAGCAGATCCTTGCCTGTTACAAGAACTATTACCGGGCGCAGGGCGAGGAAGACGTCACCCTGTCGCTCGTGTATCTCGCGCGCACCGGCTCCCTTGCCGACGCGCTGGATGACTTCACCGCCGAGGCCATGGAAGGCGGGACCGGCGGTGCGCCGTACCGGAACGCGTCAAGGGGACTCGAGATGTTCGGGTTGAGCGGCGGCGAAACCGACTCCTACTATACAAAGGACCTGTACTCGTATCTCCGGGCCGTCGCAGAGTCGGACGGCGTGCCGGACGCGGCCAGGGAGAGGGCGGCCGCCTGCATGGAGCTGCTCCGCGACGGCAGGTTTATCGTGTCCGAATGGCATGGGCCCCGGTGGAAGGACCGGGCGTACGGCCTGGCCATTACCCTGAAGCACGCCACCGCGGTGTACGGGCAACTCGACCTGTGCGAAGACACGGGCTGGGACGAGTTCCTCAACTGGGCCAAGTTCCCGGATAGTGATTACGCGTATTGATACATGTGCGGGGTGAAGAGGGTTGCGCGCCCTCTCCACCTCGCGCTCCGCCTCTCCCCGCCAGGAGCTCCGCCCCCGGACCCCACGGGCAAATTTGCAAATCCGGCTCCGCCGGAATTTGCTCACTGCTCTTATAATGTTTGTCCGCCCTCCGGGCGGACGTTTTAATTTACCGGTTGGGAAAAGTATGGCGGGTATTTCAGAATGAAGAAAGGGGCATGACATTAACTTTCAGCCATCACCTCGTAAAATTCTACAGCTTTTTATCCTAACCGCTGTTGTTCTATACACCGGGCAGCGATTTTTTGCCCATTTCTCGCAGGATTTCTCTTTTTTTCGGCGCGCGCGACCCTTCGACAAGCTCAGGGCAAGAATTTTAAGCCCCCTTCACAGTGCTTTTTTTTGTTGATATTTGTTATTCGATTACCCACAATAGTTCAGATATAGCGCATTCAGTCGCATGGGCCTGTTCTGAATGAGGGGCTCTTTCCTATACATTAATATATCGGTTGCCGGTCGGCTTCGTTCAACCCGGAGCGCATCTTCCCGGGTACGAAAAAGATACGATCCCAGGCGTTATATGCCATTCAACAAATATTTTTCCAACGCGGAATGAGGAATGATAGTCTTTAAAAGGGGAATGAATTTGATTTTTTCTTCATTTATTGAGAGTGATACTGATGAAAAACATAATTATTAAAAACGCGGAAACACACAATCTCAAAAACGTTTCTTTGGAGATTCCTAAAAACAAACTGGTCGTATTCACCGGCGTGTCGGGTTCCGGCAAGTCCTCTCTTGTTTTTGATACGATATACACGGAATCCCAAAGACAGCTGATAGAAACGTTTTCTTCCTTCGCACGAGCGAGGATGCCCAAACTATCCAAGCCGCCGGTTGAGGAAATAAAGAATATCTCAACGGCGATTGTCATCGACCAAAAGAGAATGGGAACCACGTTGCGAAGCACGGTCGGGACCGCGACCGAGCTCTACACGTATTTAAGGCTTCTTTTTTCAAGATGCGGCGACGCATTTATCGGTCCTTCCTTTGTTTTTGGATTCAATCATCCATCGGGCATGTGTCCGCAGTGCAAGGGGTTGGGAAAACGCATTAAAGTTGATATAAATATGCTGTTGGATAATGGAAAAACAATCAGGGAAGGCGCGATTGATCATCCGGATCACAAGGTTGGCGGCTGGAACTGGAGAGAGATGGTTTCAGCCGGTCTTTTCGACGTTGATAAAAAACTGAAGGACTTTTCGCGAAAGGAACTGGATGATTTTCTTTATGCGGAAGCCATTCCCATTGAGAGAAAGCACGGCGCCGGAACGTATTCAAAAAACTTTGAAGGCATAGCCAGAAAACTCGAGAGGATATATGTAAATAAAGCGAAAGAAGAGTTGTCGAAGGAAAGAAAGGATGCATATCAAAGATATTTTATTTATGCCGATTGTGATTCCTGCGGCGGTTCTAGAATCAACGAAAAAGCGAGAAGCGTCAAAGTAAACGGCAGGACCGTTCCCGATTTGATAAATATGGAATTCAGCGACCTTTATGATTTTCTTGGAACGATTGAAGACGATATCGCGAAACCGATGGTCCGGAAGATGCGGCAGATTCTATCCCATCTCATTGAAATTGGCGTCGGGTATCTGTCCCTGAACCGCTCGGTTGCCACGTTATCCGGGGGAGAAAGCCAGAGAGTGAAGATGGCGCGACAGCTTGATTGCGATCTGGTGGATATGATGTATATCATGGACGAACCGTCCATAGGGCTTCATCCGCGGGATATAAACAAGCTGATTGAAATGCTGGTCCAGCTCAAAGAAAAGGGCAATAGTGTTTTTATCGTTGAACATGACCCCGCATTGATCAGATGCGCCGAACATATCATCGATATCGGGCCGAAAGCGGGAAGTTTGGGCGGAGAGATACTATATTCGGGAACATTTGAAGGCTTGATACAATCAAAAGGATTGACCGCCGAGTATCTGAACAAACATGAAAAATTTAACAATAACAGGAAGAAATGGAGGGATTGCATCGAGATTCAGAACGCATCCCTGCATAATCTGAAGAATGTTTGCACGAAGGTTCCGAAGGGAATTCTGACCTGCATAACCGGGGTCGCGGGCTCGGGAAAAAGCAGTTTGATAAACGATGTTTTCGTCAGGGAGAACAAGGATGCGATCATAATCGACCAATCTCCCGTGGGAAAATCCTCCCGTTCCAATCCCGCGACATACATCGGGGTTTTTGATTTGATAAGAAAGGAATTCGCCGATGCGACAAATTCAAATCCCTCCCTGTTCAGTTTCAATTCCAAGGGCGCCTGTCCGAAATGCAAGGGGCTTGGGACCATAAGCTTTGAGATGAGCTTTATGGATGAGGTCAAGGTTGTTTGCGATGAATGCAACGGGAGAAGGTATACCGAAAAGGTTTTGAAATTAAAATATAAGGGAAACAGTATCTTTGATATTCTTACTATGACCGTCAAGGAATTGGTTGATTATTTTGAAAGCAAGGAAATTAAAAGAAAACTAGGGATTTTATGCGATGTCGGGCTGGATTATCTTCAACTTGGCCAGCCGCTGAGCACCTTATCGGGTGGAGAATGTCAAAGAATCAAACTGGCATCCGAGCTGCATAAAAAAGGCAATGTGTATGTCATGGATGAACCGACAACCGGTTTGCATATGGCGGACATCGATACATTAATGGGAATAATAAAAAATTTGGTCAATAATGACAATACCGTAATCGTTATTGAGCATAACCTCGATGTTATAAAACATGCAGACTGGATAATAGATATGGGCCCCGAAGGAGGTTCTAAAGGCGGCGAGATATTGTTTGAAGGAATACCTGAAGACCTGATAACATGCGAGAGAAGTTATACCGGGCAGTATTTAAGAAAATGTTTTTTGATTGATAATAAGTTTTGATAAATGTAATTCACCCCTCGCCTTTCCGGGGGATTGCAAACGCCCGACGCGGGAATATGGTATTGAGGGCAAGGCGCTATGCGAATTATTCCGGACTATCTCTATGCAACCCAGCTCATGAGAATACTGAGAACAAAACCAAATGGTCTTTTTTATAAATTTTAAGCCCCCTGTCCAGGGCTTTTTGTGTTGAAAAATCAGGTTGATCTCCAATGATATTTACCAATAACATCCATTCAGTCGCATGGGCCTATTCTGAATGAGGGGCTCTTTCCTATATATTCAAAATAAAGAAATTATTTCATTATTTATAAGCGCATCAATTCAATTAACATGTCGTATCCGCTTCGCTCCTTGGCGAGCTCCACACGCTACGCCACCCTGCGCGCCCGGGTCCTTGCATCCATCGCCTGCCAGCGTTCCAATACGTCCGCAAACCGTTTCCTGCCATGACTAAACGGCCTGTATTGAAGATGAAACCCTGCGGATTGTGTCAACATAGTTGACAGGATCATCGATACTGCCATATCTTGGTGACGATCCCGGTCTTCCGGGCTGTAAAGAACAGTCTTCCATTGGTTTCAATCAATTCACTTCCAGCTCCGGTGCCAGAACCCGGTTCAATATCGGTAAGCATGAAGGTGCCTTCCTCCGTCCCGTCGCTTTTCCAGATCTCCTTGCCGAATGCTGTTGTGGTGGCGATTAAGTATAACGTGCTGCCTGCCACAATTATTTTATCAGCATCGAAAATTTTAACGGCCACCGTGCCCGTTTCAGTGCCGTCGCTTCTCCAGAGAGAACCATCGGCATCGTTGATGAAATAGAGGTACCCGTTGCAGGCCACAAGGTTTGAAAGCGTGCTGTCGCTTGATCCGGCGGTAATGTCCTTGACCAGAACGGTCCCTGTCTCGGTACCGTCTGATTTCCAGAGCTCTTTCCCATGGGTTCCGTCGTTGGCAATAAAGTAAATAGTGCTGCCAACGCCGGTAATTTGATCGGGCAATGAATCACCAGTGGGGTGTATGTCACTGACGAGTACCGTACCCGCCTCGGTGCCGTCGCTCTTCCATAATTCCCTGCCATGAACTCCATCAGTTGCATGGAAATAAAGAAAATTGTTAATAAATATTAATCCATAAGGAAGCGAATCATTCTGATGTGTACCCCATATATTTGTATAAGTACCGGGATATATATCTTTTACTAGCGCCATCCCAATTTCGGTTCCATCGGTTTTACAGAGTTCCTCTCCTTTATTTCCATAATCTCCTTGAAGGTAGATCATCCCATTACCTAATGTCATAGCAGTAGCTTCTGTAATATTTAAACACACGGTGTTAAATGCCGATCCGTCAGTTTTATACAAGGTGCTAACACTCCCCACTGTGAAGTATAAGTAATTTCCCAATACGGTTAAATGCCTTGGATACGATGATGATTGTCCCGATTCTATGTCTTTTACCAGTACTGTGCCGCCTGATGTGCCATTACTCATCCAGAGTTCCTGGCCGTAATTATTATAGCTTAGTGCAGAGAAATAGAGGACTCCGTTCATGGCCGTTAAATATTGCAATTCGGACCCGGAGTTAGGTGATGATGGATAATAAAAGATGTCCTTGATCAGTGCCGTGGAATTGGTTGCGGAATTATAAGCACATAGCTCTTCGCCATATCCCGAAAGAGTTCCCGCGAAAAATATATTATTACCCGCTGCCGTTAATTGTTCCGGGGAGGAATATGCAACCGGTGTGCTTTCCGGGATTATGTTCGCAGATCGAGAGCCTCCGACGGTAAATGAAAACTGATGCTCGGCGGCAAGGTTGTAGGCAACCAGGTCGGTGACCCCGGTGGTCACCCGGACCGTGATGGTGGCGCCGGAGGTAAGAGCGTTGCCGGCAGGTGTAAAAAATACATGACGCCCCCAGCATGTGAGTGAGCCCGACAGATAATTCGTGCCGTCATGAACGGTTATATTCGACGTATGTATCGTGGCAGGATCGACGTTTTCCGAAAAGATTATCTGTATGATACTGTCGGTGCCCATTGACGTCGCTCCGTCCGAGGGATAGCTGGATGATACGGTCGGGGCCGTAAAGTCACCGTAATATGTTATAATGTTTCCATTGAGTTGATTCCCGGCCGCGTCAATAACGTTTGAAATGGTAATTGTTATTTCGCCGTCTACCGGGGATCCGCTGAGGGAAAGTTGATAGGCATTGCCTGACAGATGCGTTACGCCTGTTATTGCAAGCGTCCCGGTCCCTGCGCCGGCAAGCAGGTAGTTGCCGAGGGTATCAGCGTTCTGTACTTGCTCGGAATAGGTGATCGTGACCGTGCCGAGCGTTATTATCGATGATCCGCTTGCCGGATTGGCTGTCTTCGTCGGGTTCACCGAATCGATCGAATAGGTAATGGTAGTATCCTGGATATGGTTCCCGGCAGTGTCGGCGATCCCGTACATGGTGATGGTGACACTCTGGCCCGAAACGGGCGTTCCGGTGAACCGGAGACGATAGGTCGTTCCGGTCAGGAGCGAGACAGAAGAAGGCGTGAGGCTGCCCCTGCCGCTGCCGGTTATAACGTAGTTGGCAAGAGTGCTTGCACCGGTAACGGCTTCGGAAAAAATAATATCAACCTGCTGCAGTTGTGATACGATGCTGCCGTTCTCTTCAACCGAGGTTTTTGTCGGCGGGTCAATGTCAACCGTGAGGCTGATGGAGGGGGAAGAGGGCCCGTTCCCGGCCTCATCGGTTATGCCGGACATGATTACAGTCACTCCGCCGCTTGTTGGTTCTCCGCTGAAATAAAGGCGGTACGAGTTTCCGGATACATGCACGGCATTATTGATGGAGAGGCTACCCGTTCCGGTGCCGCCAAGGGAATACGAGGACAGGTCATTTGCCCCCACGACCGGTTTCGAGAAAGAGATATCAAGCACCTGGAGGTTTCTGATAACGCTCCCACCGGATGGAGTTGACGTGAATGTCGGATTGACGGTATCAACGGTGTATTGCAGGGAATCATCCGCGAGCCCGTTCCCTGCATCGTCCGTAATATTCTGCATCTGCAAGTTCAATTCTCCATCAACCGGGGTTCCGGTGAGATTGACCTGGTACATGACGTCAGACAGGGGCGTGATGGAGAGAATGCTCAGGTCTCCGGCGCCGCTGCCGGTCAGGGAACAGTTGGCTTTGTCAGAAGCGTGAAGCACCGGCTCCGAGAATGTTACGACTACCGTTGAGAGACCGCTGATATGGCTTGTATCGGAGGGATCGGCAGTAACGGCGGGCGGAAGAATGTCGCCGGCATAATTGACGCGGTTATCCATCAGGGGATTTCCCGCGAGATCGGCAACGTCATTGATGGTGACCGTGATGGGTCCGCTTGCAACCGTGCCCGCGAGTGTCAGACGATAGGTTGTTCCGGTAAGCAGCGTCACATCGGTTATGGAAAGCGATGCTACGCCGCTGCCGCTTACTATGTAATTTTGTATCATGGTGGCGTTTTGCACCGGTTTGGAATAGGTTATATCGATATGATCCAGGGCGTAGCAATGCGTTCCTTCTGCCGGCGAGGGCGTCTGTACCGGATTTGTCAGGTCCCCGGTGAAGGACAGGGTAGTATTGGACAGAGGATGGCCGGGCAAGTCCTGTATATTGTTCAATTGCACCTGGATATCGCCTTCATCCATAGTGCCGCTCAGAGCAACTCGGTAGGTGTTGTCCATGTAATGTTCGGCATCTGCGATGGCGAGGCTGCCGGCGCCGCTCCCTGAAACCGCATAGTTGGTAGCCTCCGCTGCGCCTGTTACCGGCTCCGAGAAGCTGACAAAGATTTCCGACAGCTCGGTGATTCTGTCGCCGCCGGAGGGTTGCGACGTGCAGGTGGGGGGCGTGCTGTCCCCGGTATATGACAGGGTGTTTCCGGACAGGGGGTTCCCGACCTGGTCCGTGACGTCATTAATTGTGACGATAATGGGCCCGTCACCCGGGGTCCCGCTCAATGCAAGGCGGTATGAATTCCCTCCGATGCCCGATACGCCTGAAATGGACAATGTGCCGATACCGGCCCCACTGAGCAGATACGAGCCGCTGTTCTCTGCGCCGTCAACGGGCTTGGAGAATGTTACGTCCACGTGGCTCAGGGCGCTGACCCGGGATCCTGAACCGGGGTCAGCCGTTACCGTGGGATTCTCCGAATCTACCATGAAGAATATGGTGTCGCCGCTCAGAGGGTTTCCGGCCTTGTCGGTGACATCCAGGAGGGAAAGGAACAACACGCCGTTTCCCGGAGTCCCGTCGAGGTCCAGCGTATAGGTGTAGTCATTGTCCTGTGTTACCGATGTCAGCGATAGTGAGCCGAGTCCAGGACCGTCGAGGTTGTACCCGGCCATGTCATCCGCTCTGCGAACAGGCTCTGAAAAGGTAATGGTCAGCTCGCTGAGGCCGTTTAAGGTTGTGCCTGAAAGCGGGACCGAGCTGAAGGTCGGCGGGTTGGCATCATCTGCCGGGAGTAATGGGAGTGTGCTCCCGCCTTTATTGCTGCACGAGAAGATGGATACTGCGCACGTAATTGCCAGTAGTAAAATAGTTGCTTTTTTCATGATCAGTACTTGTTCCCATTAGTGTCGAATTTATATACAATGCCGTCAATGCCGCCAATAACCGGATTGGAATCGTTGCTTCCTCTGGAATTCCCCACGAGATAGAGGAACCCGTCTTTCCCGAGGCGGATTCCCCATATGTCCGCATCGGTTCCCGAGCCAAAGTTTTTTGTCCAGAGCATGAACCCCAATGAAGAATATTTTACCAGCGCGAGATTCGGATTTGCAGACGTCTGGCCGGCAAGATAGACAGACCCGTCGGGACCTATGGCGCAATCGTAGATAGTATCGTAGCCGGCGGTCCCGTTCTGCTGGATCCAGCTTACCGATAATGACGAATTAAACTTGACCAGAAAGTAATCCGAGTAACCCTTCGAAGAACAGTAAGGCATTGCCTCTCCTGCCGTGCCCACCAGGTATACTTCTCCGGAGGGTCCGATGCCGACAGAATTTCCATAGTCGCTCAGCGATGAATCAAAAGATCTGCCTATAATATACGATCCCGTGGAATCGAATTTATTAATAAACGCAAAATATCTGCTTGAATTGTATTGGCTGTAAGTGGTTGCCTGGTAACCGGAAATGTAAATGTTCCCCGATGAATCGAGGCGGATTTTTGTCGTATTAATATAATAATAGCCGCAATCATACGGTTGTTCGACCCACTGGTCTTCCCCATTTTCGTCGTATTTTGCCAGGTACTGGCAGGTACAGGCATTGTTCGTCTCGCCGGTGATATACAGGTAGCCCTTGCTGTCTATCGTTATGGCGCGGGCAGTGGCGAAGCCTGTAATGGTTTTTTGCCAGATGAGATCGCCTGCAGCGTTGTATTTCAGGATGACCGCGTTTGAGCTGCTGGTGGACGTGCCATAGGTGCCGCAGGCGTATATGTGGCCCGTGGCATCAACGGCGACATCAAATCCATAATCATTATTGGTGCCGCCCCATTGCCGTGTCCATACCTTCTGGCCGAAAGCGTTTATCCTGGTAATGATGATGTCATATCCGCCCTGCAGGGTCTGATCGTCCATCGCACCATTCGTGCGCCCGACGCAGTAGACGTTGCCTGCCGCGTCGGTATCCACCGAATAGTACGCGTCCGTGGCTGTCGTGCCATATTGCCTGGTCCAGGTTGTCGTAAACGTCCAGGTTCGCGGCGTGGCCAGCGGATTACCGTATACATCCGTAATGTCGGCTGTTGCAGTGACCGTATAGGTCGTGCCGGGAAGCAACAGGGGTGACAGTACGATGGTGGCTGTGTTTCCGCTGCAGGCGATTGTCCCGCTCATGCCGTGATCCCCATAGAGGGAATCGCCGCTAACGGTAGAACAATCGATATTTTCATTGAACGTGATGCCGGCAGAAGAATTTATGGGAACGGCACCGGCACCGTCGGACGGGGTGAATCCCGTCGCCTGCGGCCCGGTCGTGTCCGCAGTAAACTGGATCATGTCATTTGCCAGGGGATTCCCCTGCTCATCGGTAATGTTATGCATTGCAATCGAGAACGTGCCATCGGACAGATCGCCGTTGAAAAGAATCCTGAATTCGGTGTCGGAAAGTTTTGATACAGTATCAACCTGCAGGCTGCCGGCGCCTGAGCCGTGTATCGTGTAACTGGCTGTTTCGTTGGCGCCGATCACCTGCTCAGAGAAGGTAATATCAATCTGCGATAGCTCCGCTAGGGTTGAAAAAGCCGGCAGGTCTGGGGTCGCCATTGGGCCGGCCGTGTCGGCAGTATAGTGAATTGACGTTTCGGCCGGAGGATTTCCCGCTTCGTCCCCGATGTTTGCGAGTTGAAGGGAAAACCCGCCCTGGCCGGGCGTGCCAGATAGTGATAGGCGATAGAGACTGCCGCTGACAGCCGCGATGGTCGTGACGGCGAGAGTCCCGCATCCGGTGCCGGAGAATGAATAATTGTCCGTATCATCGGCGCCGGTCACAGTTTCAGAAAAGCTGATATCAATATTTGACAGGGAGGAAAGTACCGTACCGGGCGCGGGCTGCGCGTCCATGGTCGGATTCGTCGTATCACCGGTATAATGAATTGACGAGCCGGAGAGAGGTCTGTCAGCGGAATCTTTAATGGTATTCATTCCGAGCGTAATATCACCATCGGTCACCGTGCCTCCGAAATGAAGCAGTGCTGTTGTATCATCGATTTTATCGACCCCGGTGATCGTCAGCGGCGCGCTGATCGTGTAGTTGGTCAGTTCCCATGCATTCAGTACAGGCTTGGAGAATGTAATCCTGGCCTGTTCCAGAGAATTGATCCGGGAGCCGGCAGGAGGATCGGAAACCGCGGTCGGATTCGTTATATCGCACAGGTAATACAATACATTGCCTTCAACTGCAATGCCATTCTCGTCGGTAACGCCGGATATGGTAATGGTCAGCGGGCCGTTTGTTATCCCTCCGTTCGTGGAGAGCCGGTAGGTATTCCCGCTGACAAGGGTTGCGCCGGTGATGGCAAGGGATGCAGCACCGGGGCCGGCCGGGAGATAGTGAGCGGTATCATCTGCCCCTGTCACTGTCCGCGAATATGATACGTCTATCTCGTTCAGTGAGCTGATCGTGGTGCCACTGGGGATGGAGGCGTTTATTGTTATGGCATCGTGGCTTGAAGGCGGGATGGGCAGCGCCTGCGTACCGGTTCCTCCGGCACACGAGAGAAGCAAAATACCGGTAGCCACAATACCGGCCATGAAAACGAATGTTTTGTTCATAGGTTGCACCGCTGAAGTGAATGTTGTTTATATATTGAAATACGGAAACAATAAATAGTGTCGTTATGCGCGATCTTAAGTCAAAAAAAATTTACTAATCCCGAAAAAATTGCATTTTCTTGTTATACGGCCATCAATTATGCATTAGATCATCGTACTACACGCACATATAGTTCACTATCTGTCATGCCCTCCCGGTTATATTGAATGTATACAATGCAAGCAAACCGGCCCACCCGGGGTCCTGCACAAGAGCATTTTCAGTATTTGGGAGGTAACCCATGAACAAAGTTCACATCAACGGTCGTCTTATCAAGGATCCGGCGTCAAGGATCCGGCGCTCAAAGAACTGGAGAACAACAAATCGGTCTGCACGTTCTTCATAGCGAACGACGTGCTCGACGCCAACAGGAAGACCGATTTCTACAGGGTCTCTGCCTGGGGGAGCCAGGCGCGCATCATCTCGGAGCAGGCCGCTACGGGGCCAGAGTTCTTCATCACGGGCCGGCTCGAACAGCACCGGTACGAGAACGACAAGGGCGATACCGTGTACGACAACAGCATTGTTATCGAGCAATTCGATTTCGGGGCGAGGGTTATCCAGCGCGCGGACAAGGCGGGGTTACCTCACCCCCTGCTTCCTATCTCGAATTCACCCTGTCCCCCAGTGGGACACGTTTTTGGTGCTGGATCTGTTGCCTGGTATCAGAGGGTGAAATTTTAAGCCCCCTGTCCAGCGCTTTTTTTGTTGAAAGATGTGGTGTGATCTTCCATACTTGCTGCCGATAAAGCACATTCAGTCGCATGGGCCTATTCTGAATGAAGGGCTCTTTCCAATATATTAATTTGCATCAGTTACAATATATCTTTTTTCTGCATCGCCTATCCTGAATATAAAGTTTATTCTAGCCAATGCGTCAACTTTCAGAATGTATAGAATGTTTGATTCGATTCGAGGAAATTCAGGCGGGTATTGGGGAGGGAAAGAGGGGATTGTGACAACAGTTAACACATACTGGCTGCTTTTAGATTTGCTAATTCCAAAAATTCCATTAAAACCAAACTCAAAACTTAAAGTAAAAAGATCGTCAGTATGGATATTAATACCAAGTATGCCGCCAACACCTAATTCGCCGGTAGTATATTTTATATGTCCCTTTGTTCCGGTATACACAAGTCCTATTATACTGCCTTCATTGGTGAAATATGTTCGTTCTGCAAAACGACAGGCGAGCTCAACCTGAGGGCCCATCCAGACCCGCACAAATTTATTTTTAAACAATGCAAAACCAAATGTGTTTGAAAGTGTGATTCGATGCATGCTTTTATTGGTGAAAAATGGATAACCACTGAAAAGATTATTCTCATATCCTGCATTGAGCCGGTAATTGAATTTTTCATTCGAAGCAACCGCAGTATCATATACGAAGCCGAAGCCGATGCTGTAATTGATTCCGAGCCTTGTATTTCCGATGCCAGACCAAGAATTGCTTGATGCACCGCCACCCGCTTTTCCGGTCGTATAGAATCCGACCCCGTGGGAATATAATGGTTGTGAATATGCAAGGAGTAGAATAAAACCAAGAAAAACCGCGGAATACATTCTCGACATTTCGCCTGCACCTTGTATCGTGTTTTTGTGTAACATGTCAGTGAAATAGTCGTTTCTGCTTTTATTTGTCATACATTACAGCACATACTGACTGTTGTGTCAAGCGGAAATGAATTCATGTTGTCGCAGGGGCTTATGCTTAATCGAGAAGAGTTATTTAAGTGGACGGTCCCTCGCTCCCCCTTCTCCTTGAGGAGAAGGGGGAAGGGGGGATGAGGTCTACGGCGCCGTGATGAACGGCACATTGCCCCCCACCTGCGTCTTGTTGCATCCGTCCTTGTTGCAGCCGCCGAAGCCGCCGAGCTCGCCTGTCTGCTCGACCGGGTGGCCAATCCCGTCAAAGCAGCCGCTGCCGGTGCAGTTCATCCAGGCCGGCATGCCGCTGCCGCGCGCGAGCAGCACCATGTTATTCCAGGTGTCCATGTGGTAATCGTTGCCGCCCGGGTTGCGGAAGTCCTCGAAGTAGAGGCAGCCACCCGAGCCGCCCGAATCGTGGTAGGACCCGTGCGCGTTTTTACCGACATAGGCGACCGGGTGGGTCCCGCCGACGGTCTCAAAGCTCCCGGTGTTTCTCGAGTACCATCCGCCGTGCTGGTAGAACGCGACGCGCCTGAGCTGTCCGTCAACGATCAGGACCGCCATCGACTCCCAGTCGGCAGAATGCGATCCGAAGCTGGTGAAGCAGGTGCTCTGCCATGCGTAGAAATACCAGTAGCGGATAACGACCGTGTTGGTGCCCGCCTGTTTCGCCATGTAATAGACCGGCACCTGGTTGTTCGCGATGCTGGCATAGCTCTTGTTGCACAGCTCGACCGGCTCGACGCCCAGGGCCCGCTGCTCATAGTATGTTCCCGGATCGCCCGGAAAGCACTTGCTCTGCTCGCCCGAACCGGTGCCGAATTCCTGGTCAAACCGGAGACGCGGCGCGAACTGTTGAGCGAGCGCGGTGAAATCGGTCGGGAGGGCGCCGCTGTCCGCGCGGCAGAGGTAGAACTGCATGTTGTCGCAATACCTGCCCGAACAGCGGGCGCCGGCCACGAACATCGACTCGGGCGCGACGAAGGTGCCGCCGTCCTCCTCGGACAGGTCCGATGTCCAGTAGCAGTTCTGCCGCACGCCGCCGTTGTCCAGCTGGGAGCAGCGAAGCGAAACGTTGTCGCAGTATTTGCCCGTGCACCTGATGCCGGTGACAAAGGCGTTGCTGTCGCACACCCGCCAGTTGGTCCCCTCTTCTGAAAAATAATCGGTCCACCAGCTCGATGTCTGGTTAAAACCGGAGCCACGGCACAGAAGGTTTACATCGTCGCAATAGCGGCCCTTGCACTTGAATCCGCCCGTCAGGAACGAGCTGTCGCACTGTATGGCCGCGGAACCGTCAGTGGTCCAGTTGAGCCAGTAGGGGGGATAAAACTGGTCGTAATAATAGGCGTAATCGGAAGCTCCGGGACCACTATCATTGCCGGCAAGGGCCAGGAGCGATGGGTCGGCATCGCCCTTTATATCGGTGCAGCTTACCAGCGAATAGGCCGTGACAATGAGAGCCAGTGGAAGAATCATTAATAAAGATACCATA
>Ga0116149_1000778_pt1 | contig 40878 bp, 30 predicted proteins | sample AD_UKC057_MetaG_FD_89787 | JGI IMG/M metagenome (GOLD analysis project Ga0116149, IMG submission 89787) | Active sludge microbial communities of municipal wastewater-treating anaerobic digesters from USA - AD_UKC057_MetaG | ecosystem: Engineered > Bioreactor > Anaerobic > Digestate | place: USA...
TCCACGAATTCCTTTGCCGGCAGCTCCTGGTCCCTCATGGAATCGTGCCGGTGCGGCGTCAGCATGATGCCGGCAACGGCGCCTTCGTGCTCCGAGACAACGCGCTCCAGGTCTTTGGCGTTGTTGTATTCAAAGTAATGGACGTGCGTCTTCCATTCTTCCGGAACCCCCTGGCCGTGGGGCTGACACCAGAAGTGGGATCCGTGGTAAGACCCGTGCGCCAGCAGAATGTCCTGCTTCCCGGTGAAAATCCGGGCCAGCGTGATTGCGTACGACGTCACATCGGAGCCGTTTTTTCCGAAAACGCACCAGTCCGCGCCATGGATCGTTCCTGCGATTTTTTTCGCCAGCGGAAGCCACAGATCGGACGGAAGCGTGAAGCAGTCCGCATTTTCCCACTGTTTTTTCGCCGCCGCGTCGATCTTCGGGTGCTTCAACCCCAGAAGATTGGTCCCGAATGAACACATGTAATCGATGTATTCGTTTCCGTCCACATCCCAGATCCGGCATCCCTCTCCGCGCCGAATAAAGGCGGGATAGGACCCGAAGGTGAGAAAGGCCGGGGTGCGGGGGCCGTAAATGCCGTTGGGAACGTATTGCTGCGCTTCCTCGAAAAGCCGGTACGATTCAGTGAACTTATAAAGCTTCATTGTAGCCTCCCATCATAAAATATACCGATTAAGCGCCTATTCCGCGCAAAATATAAGACAGCGATATTCCGAGGTAGGTTCCGATGACCCAGCCGATGATGCCGGTGATGACCCCGGAAAGCACGATTTCCTTGTTCTTCAAAGCCGAGGCGACCATCGGAACGAGCGGAGGCGAGCAAATTCCCGCAACGGAGGTGATGATCACGGTGTCCGCGTCGATCCTGAATATTTTCGCCAATGCCACATGCAGCGCAAGACAGACCAATATGGTGAATGTGACATAAACCAGCATGATCGGAGCAGTGGACACAAGACGGTTGAAGTCCGCCATGGAGCTTACCACAAGACAGAAGATCAGAATGAAATAATTGCCTGCCTGATAGGTCATTTTTATATTCCGGACTCGGGGAACAAACGAAAAAGCGATCCCCAGCGTGCATATGGCAAGGATGGCCGCGACAAAAGCAATGTCCTCATGCCACACAAGAAAAAACAAGCCTCCCGCCATAAAAATGAGCAGGGAAATTCCCAAAGCGCCCAGGAGCGGAACAAATGTTTTCTTTTCAAAAATGCCGGCATAAGAATCGAAATCCGGATTTTCGTCAGGCGACGCAAAGCCGGCCGGCCGGAAAGCGGGTAAAATTTTGAGCAAAATCCGCTGCCCGACGGTCATCAGAAAAAGCAAATAGACCGAGGATACGACAACGTCGGATGTGTGAGCAGCCAGGTACAGGGTCGAATCCGTGCGCAGTGCCGTGGCGATGGCGCCCAGGTTCACCGTGCCGCCCGTATAAAGCCCCACAAACATGCCGGCCAGTTTCCATGTTTCTTCACCCACCCGGCCGTGGAAAATAAAAAAACCCAAAACGGCCACCATCAGTATCGCCAGGGTCTGCAAGCCGAAGGAAAGGAGCGACTTGCCGGCAAGTCTGCTCCAGCGGCGTACGTCAATGGAGAAAAACATCAGCGGCAGAGCCAGGCTGATTGTAATCAGCATCAGGGGATTTTGAATGGAACCAAGATTCGCGGGAAGCACTCCGACATTGCCGATGACGATTCCGCAAATGTAACAGATCACGACGGCGCCGAGTTTGCTGCAGACAGCATTTTTCCTGGCCATATAAACGGCAAACACAGGAAATAAAAGATAAAAGATTACCAGCGCGATAATGGTCATCATGTCCCGATAAGTTTCATGAATACTGTAGAATTTGAGTCGAAGTATAAGAGATTGCAGCTTTTGTGTCAAAGGAATAATGACAACAAAGTCAGCCGCTCAGACCTTCAATGAATGCCAGGACGTTTTTCCCAAGGACGGCATGATTGTAGCCGCCTTCGAGAATGCCGAAGCAGCCGCCCTGATTGCGAAGGGCCGCTTCACGCACCAGCCTTCCCATGGTCGTGTAGTCCTCCGTCGCCAAAAGCCCTCCCCAGTCGGCTTCGTGATTGTCAAACCCGGCTGAAACGGCGATCATGTCCGCGTCGGTTTTTTCCAGAGCGTTCGCGACGGTTTTCAGGTACTCATTGCGGTCCAGTCCGCCGGGATTGAGGATGGTCACATACCCTGTCTTGCCGAGAATATTGATGTTGCCGTCGCCTACATGCAGGTCGAAATCCAGAATAAAGGCTTTTTGCAGTTTATTTTGCCGTTTGAGCGAGGTCAGGGCGATGGCCATGTTGTTGAAGTAGCAGAACCCCCAGGCGCTGTCGGACGAGGCATGATGCCCCGGAGGACGGATCACGGCAAAGCAAGGCTCGGACCGTCCGATTTCCGCGGCCCTGATCGCGCCGCCCGCGGCAAGCGCGGCGATGTCGTAAACGCCCTCGCGCCGGACCTGTGCGATGTGATTCGGCGTGTGCACGGCGCGGATCTCTTCTTCCGTGGCGGGCCGCGGCTCCACGTAGTCCACTTTCCCCGCCAGCGCGAATTCGATGGATTCGATCCTTCCGGGGTTGGATGCGGGGTCATACGAGTAAACCTGTTTGTATTCCTCCGAATAAACCACCTTCATGGGGCGACCTCCTTTCATGTCCGGCCCTCCACGGGAAACGCAAACCGGCTGACCAGCCAGGGCTCTTCCTCGCCGTTGTAAATTTTTTCTATCAGTTTAACCCGCCTGTTTTTCCCGATGAAGAGCAGCGTTGAAGAGCGCGTGCCGTAAACGGGGCTTTTGATAAACATCGTCGAGAGCAGCCTCTCCCACTCGAGGCCGATGCCCGTGTCCGGCAGATTCCGGTCGGGTGGCGCGGCCCGGTCCGAAAGAAGCTCAAACAGCGCCTCTTCCAGTTCTGTTCCTTTCTGGGCCAGGGCTTTCTTCAATAATTTTTTGCCGCGCCGAACCTTGGGCCAGGGCGCATCGAGGAGCTCGTTGCTCAAGCCGTAAATCCCGGGAGAAAGTTTTTGGATGTTCCCCCGGTTGGAATACACAAAGAGGTCCGCGCCGTCGCCCAAAAGAAGGTTAAACCCATTGTAAATGTCGGCTTTTTTGACAACATTCCGTAGATATTTTTCGGGGCCGGCCGATCCGGTCAGATACCGGCTGACCAGCTTGCCGCGGGACGGCGCGTCCGCTTTCCAGGAAGCGGGATCGCGATAATTGGTAATGGCGGCGAATTTGCCTTCTTTCGTGACGCCCAGCCATGTTCCTTTTTCTTTTAAATCCATCCCCGCCAGCATCTGCGGATGACTGTTCCAGAAATCCGCCGGCGCGGACGGCCGGTCATAAAATTCGTCGCGGTTGGCCGCCAGAATCAGGCGGTATGCGGGATGCACATTATAGGCAAAAAGAATCAAGCACATAAAAATCCTTAGGTGGTTAGGCTGAAGACTGAAGACTGTTTTGAGAGGCGCTGTGCGCCCGTCCTTTTTACTTTCAGCCTCGCGCCCCCTTCAGGGGGTCGGTCTTCAGTCTATTCAATATTTTCGTCATCGTCTCACCGGCCGCAGCGTCAATGCGGACATCCGCGATATGATCCTGTTCGGTCTGTCCCTTGTTGATGATCACCAGGCCGGCCCCCGCCTGCTTGGCCTGAACCGGCACATAGGCCGCGGGATAAACAACCAGCGAAGAACCGATCACCAGCATCACGTCGCAGATTTCGGCTTCCCGCATGGCCTGCGCCAGCGTCTGCTGCGGCAGGGCTTCGCCGAAGAAAATGACGTCGGGCTTGAGAATCCCCCGGCAGTAATCACAAGTCGGAACATCGTCGGAACCGGCATATTTTTCCTTGATGATGCCGATGGGATAGCGCTCTTGGCAGTTCAGGCAAACCAGCACCTGCATATTGCCGTGCAGTTCGCGGATGAGCGCAGGGTTGCTGCCCGCCTTCTGATGCAGATTGTCCACATTCTGCGTGACCAGAGACAGCAGCTTGCCCATCTTTTCGAGTTCGACGACGGCATAATGCGCCGCATTGGGCAGGGCGTCCTCCATCAGACCGCCCTCGCGAAGACGCTGCCACATTTTTTTTCGCGTGGCGGAAGAACCCAGAAATTTATCGATCGTAAAATCATCGGGATCATATTTGGTCCAGAGCCCGCCGGGGCCGCGGAAATCAGGAATACCGGACTCCGTACTGATGCCGGCTCCGGTAAAAACGACAACTTTTTTGGCTTTTGCGATCATTTCCGCGACTTTATTAATTTTTTCATCCATAGACCCTGCACTCCTGTCTTTCAAATGTTTTGCCTGATTCATAAATACACCAACTCTTTCAAAAATCAAAAAAATAATTTTTACCTTGATTCCATCATCCTATTCTGTAATGGCCATTCAGGCAGTTGATGCAAGCTGAAGTCAGTTAACCCAGATGAAAATGCTAGACTTCAAACCGTTATAAATGATGTTTTATTAATCCGTAATTGTGATATGGTTTATGAAAATGGTGGTGGACGGATTTGAGGGACTGGGGTGATGGAAAAATAGGAAGTTTATACCTGAATAACATCACTTTGTTATCGTCCCTCTGTCCCACCTCTGATAAAAAAAGAAAATCTTCTTTGCCTATAAATTTAAAATCCTCTTTCAGAAAGAGAGAAAATGCCAATCGATTATCGATCAATCTTTTACGGTCAATTCCGTACCTGGACTGAAGAAAAAGGATTCGGTTTCATTGCTCCGGCAACCCCCAAATTAAAAGGCATATTTGCACATATATCGGGAAGAATTGGTGCCAGCCAACCTAGAAATATACCCGGAAAAAAATGCCTATTTGCCCTTGGACTTGATCCTCATCACTATTTAAAAGGACTAAATAACTACAGCGCTCTTGCGTGGATTCTCGAAGACGACATAGAAGACATTCGCCAATATATTCAATCACGAGAAGATTATCTTTCTGATCCTCATAATCTCCAAAATTTCATAAAAGCTGACTGGTACGTTCTCCGCTGGACAAAGGAGGCGAAGTGTAATCCTCGCAGCAAACTCTTATTAGACAAACAATTGCTCAGTGCTATCAAAAAAAGGGAAGCCAGTATCGACTCCGCGATAGAGCTTCAGAAATGGCTGAATCAAAAGGTACAGTCACCCTACTTTGCTATAGACGACCAGGAGAGGAATTTCATAATTCAAAAAAGCTGGAAAGTTGTTGAAAAGCGCGGTCGACAATTCTTTCGGTCTTTGCATTTATCTGATTTTCATAAACTTTCACAAGCTGTTAAAATTCCCGAAGAGGTAGTGGACGATCTCTTGCCTTATCTTTTGAAGGATAATTCAATTGCTTTAGATATCGAGAGTAATGGCAAAGAGATATATCAACTTGGGTACGCTACAGAGTCTGACGCCAAATTGTTTGTTTCCAGTAAAAACGGTTTTCTTACCGAAATTAATGAAACAGAATCAGCAGCCCGAGACAAATCTCACTGGGTAGTTGGTCATAATATCATTGCCTGGGATTTACCTATCCTTCGTCAAAAGAAGAAAACCTGCTTTTCGAAAAAAGCTTTCTGGGACACACTCCTTCTCTCATGGATCCTTGCACCCTGGAAAAGTTCTCATGCACTGATTAATAAGGAACATTCTCATAGAGCTGATTCTGACGCCAAGGCTGCCCTTGATCTTTTTTATCGGCAAATTGATCAATTTCCTACCGACACTGTGATGATGTTAGCTGAAAAGGCTCTTGATCCTATAGAGTACCTTTTTAGGAACAGGGAAATTTTGAGTGTAATGATTGACCGTGATTACCCTGAGTTCCCAGCTTATCTTAAAACAGTCAGAAAACAAGAGCGATCTCTCATTATTCCTCACTGGCGACTTAGAGAATGCGCCTGGTGTCCGAAGGTTATTTATGCATGGCCTGACAATTACATCAACGAAAACGATTTCATAATTAAATTGGAGGCATTGGAAAGCCTTGCAAATAGCGATAATGACCTCTGGATTAAAGCCTTGACGATTGTTGTAAGGGATGCCGAAGAAAACGACGTGCAGGTTTTGCTGAGGATGATCCCTTCCTGGCTACGAGAAAAGACTCTGCAAAAGATAAGGGATGGGAAATGCCTTGTCAATAATCATTCAGCCGCACCGCGTCATATCAATCTCAGCACGTATCATTCGTACCGCGGTACTGACGTTGAAAGTCTTTGTCAGATATTTTCCTCAATGTCTAACGATTGCCTCTTTTGGGAGGAGGGACAATATGACTTACTCATTGACCCCATAGCCCTTGACAACCATGAAGTGACAAATATTCCGGGGCTCATCAAACCCCACGCTGCTACACTGTTTTTCGTTGATAATCCAGAAATTGCACGTCACTTCATATCTGCGGGGGGGAAAAATAAAGGACGGATATGGCTTACATATGACCCGGCCAATGCCAGAAACGCAAATACTCCCTGCTGGCACCTCCGCCAACAAGTCGATCTACCATTGCACCTGGATACCGAAGACAGAAATGATAGTAATATTGTTGAACCAGATCAACCAACAGCCATTTTCCCTGCCTGGACAATAAATAAGTCTGCCAAAAGCCGCTTGTCGAAAGATTTCGTTCCGCCCACATCTTCAAATCGGATACAGTATTGGGAAGATACCCTATCGCGCCTATTGTCGTTGGTAAACAATGAAGATTTTGATGGGACCCTTGTCTTCCTTGTAAGTCACGAACATGAAAAAGATGGAATAACCGCAGCACTTAGTGATTATGGGGTCACGATTCCTTTTGATGGTAATCCAGTACGTCATTTAGAGCGCCTCTGTCGAGGAAAACACCGCGTTGCCGTAGATACAATAGATCATGCTCATCAATGGCTTCTGGCATCCGAAGTTCTTCATTGCGAAATTCAACTCGTCATCGAGTCTCTTCCTCTTTATGACTGGTGGATTTGCCTTAGTCCAGACGTAGCTGACTCCACGTTCTTTCTCGCTGATGAACCCGGCGAAGATCAAACAGATGCATCTGAAGAACAACACACGGAGCCTGATCAAGACGTCGTCGCGTGCCCAGAAAATACAACAGAGTATCCAAGAACGAATAAATTTCATAACTATCTGACACCTGTTATTCTTTCACGTGATGCTGTTCAAATCTGTATTGAACGCTTTTTAAATCCATGGCTTTCTAAAATTCTGCAAGGCCAGTCACCCACATACTCCCCTATTGTTCTCGATTGCCGTTTTGACCAATTTAATTTCAGCAGATCAACGCACGTTGCCCGTAGTGATTTTGTAATAGCTACGATCACTGAAGAGCAGAAGAAAAAACTATTACAGCTACTGCGGGAATCAATAGGTGAAATCGAACGGCAAGCCGCACCGGTCGATTACGAAACATATCGCAGATTTCTTAAAGAACATTGGGGCTATGATGACTTCAAGCGAGAAACGCAACGCCCTGCAATCGAAGCGATCATACCAAACGACAGTGATGTACTTGTACGTTTGCCCACCGGAGAAGGGAAATCTGTCCTTTTCCAAGTCCCGGCATTAGTCCGAGGCCTAAAGACTCAACGACTTACTCTTGTTATTAGCCCTCTCAGGGCACTAATGGCCGATCAGGTACGTTCATTATGGGGCATGGGGTTTTTTCAGGCTGTTGATTATCTGAGCGGCGACCGAGATCCGTGGATAAATAGTGACGTCTATCAAGGAATTATCGACAATCGGATAAAACTTCTCTACATCGCGCCTGAACGTTTTAGAATCCCACGATTTCGAGACGCGCTCATCCGTCGCATCGAGAGTGATGGCACTCTTGAGTACATTGTTGTAGATGAGGCTCACTGCATAAGTCAGTGGGGTTTTGAATTTCGTCCGGATTATCTTTTTGCTATTAGTGAACTTCGCCGGCTATGTCGAACGCCGAGCAACTTTTCTCGGATGCTATTTTTTTCTGCTACTGTCACAGATGCAACGCGCAGGGACCTTGAGAGAGTCGCCAAGACAAAAACAGGCGACCAATTAAAGATCAAACCGGAAAGAATGCAGCATCCTATACAGCCTTTTATTCGGCTACACGGTGAGGACGTCCAGTCCAAGTTGTATGGTGCAGATATTACATCAGCACGCCTTGGTTTTATCGAGAAAATCATTAAGAATGCTGACCTTACCAGAAGCGCTGTTATCGTCTTCGTTACACGTAGGCGTCATGCAGAAGATCTCTGTAAATTACTTAATCAATCTGTCAGCGATGGGACTTTGCCAGATCATGCCAGAGTCCGCTATTTCCATGCCGGCCTTCCCGCTTTAGAACGGATTGAAATCTATGAAGAATATCAAAAACGAGAAACAAACATTCTAATCTGCACAAAAGCTTTCGGAATGGGAATGGATATTCCGCACATTCACTGGTGCATTCACCTCGCTTCACCAGCATACCTTGAAGACTATTTGCAGGAAGTGGGTCGAACAGGACGTGGAAAAGAGGACAGAAGAGAAGCTGGGCTGGAATTTATCGACTGCCATTTGCTTTTTGATGTCAGTGATTTCGATACAAACCATACGAAGATCATGGAAAGCCGGATTACCTTGCCCGCTCTTGCCAGTCTTTTAGACAATCTAAGAAGCGAGGCAAAGAAATTTGCACATGGGGATCAGGATATTTGTGTAATCTCCACAGAGAATTTTTCGAAATTCAACTCGGACATGCTTCGTTTATCATTGTTTTGGCTTGAACGTTGGGAGCGACTCGACATTGTTGGCTATCTATATGGACTGTTGAAGGTCCGCCTTTGTAAAGAAAAGCTGAGAGCAATGGTAACCGGTAGTGGTGATGTAAATCGAGTTGCAGAAGCCATCCTGCAACTTTATGAACCGCCAATAGCACAGAATAACCTACCATCGGAACAAAAGGCAGGAGTGGTTGATAACTTCATCGGATTTCTCAGTAATTTTCTAGGTCTTCTTTTTAGCCGCAGACCGGATTCCGTAGAAAAAAGTCTCTCTGAAGAAAAAGAGACCTCTCTTGCTGATGAATGGGATGAAGCAGAAATACACGTTCAAAACATTTGGCAGTTATCAAACCTGCCTCGTGTTGATGACGTCTTTACGTCATTACGGGAACTGCAGAAAAGAAGCGCTCTGTCCATAATCCGAATGATCGAATTTGATTCTCGGATCTTCTCTGAAGATCGACAGTTGATGTGGGAATGGTTGACGTTTGTATTAAGCAAATTACTTGTCAAAACGCCTGATACCGGACGCAACATCGGCTACGCCGATATACTTGCATGGATTGATGATAACGAACCTGAAAAGGATCAACAAAATTGGAATGAACAAAAAATCAAATCGGCCAAACAGCGAATCATCCAATCTGCCATTGCACTATGTTCATCCTCCACCGTAAGAATTTATGAGCATTATGATGACGACGGACAACTAAATTATACCTACACCCTCAGTAAGAATAGGATAGGTTATGCTAAGAAGTGCATCCAGAATATTCTCGATATAGCCGAGAAAATCGCTGACCATGTCAAGACATCGCCTGTGCTCACCCTCACGGATCTATTTTCCTGCTGTGGAGAGAGCATCGATCTTAATAAATTAAATACTGCTCTCCGGCTTCTTGCAAATCTTGGCATTTGCGCCAACAAACAAGATTTGATGCATCGAAGTTATATCCTACGCTTAAAATCAAGTGCATCACTGAATCCTGAGGATTTTACGGATAACGATCGGGAAATTAAAAATGAGCTCGATAAATGCAATCGCATGGCCCTACTTAGGTCTTATGCCATGGAACTATATGCTCTTTTGCCAAAGGAAAGCCGTAAGGACTATATCGACTACTATTTCTCCATCGAAACACCCGACGATCTTCTGGCATTCCTGGAGATGACAGTCGAATCTCTGCCTGATAGCAGTACAGGCCTGAAACAAGCGCTTCAGGATCTTCTGGCGAAAGCCCGCCAGGATGCAATGAAAGAAGAGTTGGATCGCCTATCTAGCGAGCAGCGTGCAATCTGTGAGCTACCCTATCAGGAAATATTTCTCGTCAACGCCGGACCGGGAGCTGGTAAAACCCATGTTCTTATGATGCGATGCGCTCATCTCATTCACCATCAAGGAATAAATCCGGAACAAATTCTAGTCCTCGCCTTCAACCGCGCTGTCGTACACGAGATAAAGGAGAGAATTATTGAACTATTCACACGCCTAGGCTATGGGTCTTACGTAAAGAGGCTTCATGTCTATACATTCCACGGTTTTGCTAAGCGTCACATGCAGAAAAATGGATCTGGCGACGAAGAAACTCTCAGAGAGCTTCTTCATTCTTTTGCCAGGCAGCTTCGTACTGATAATCAATTTCGCACTCTCGTCGCGGGGGGATATCGTGCGATTCTCGTGGATGAATTCCAGGACATGAACGATGATTTTTATGATGTGATCATGTCGCTGCAACACGGATCAGGAGCGGGTCTGATGATCATTGGGGATGATGATCAAGACATCCTCCTCTGGAACAGGCTGCAAGAGAAACAATACACGCAATTGCATGCATTTAATTATTTCGAAAGATTCAACAACGAGGTGGCCACTGACAATGCAAAATATCTGACCACAAATTATCGATCAACGAGCGATATCGTGGACCGATCACAAAATTTTTTGGGCAAAATACTTACTGGCAGTTCACCAGTCAAACGACTTAAGGATCAGATCAATCTCAGGGCTAATCCGAAAAACGAATCTCTTTCACATATTGAAGACAAGCTTTCTCTGGATGATTTTATCAAAATAATTCCCTCAGAACTTAAAGAAAATAAGAAGGTTGCCATACTCTGTAGAACTAATTCTGAAGTGTACCAGACTTTCAAAGATATAGGACAGGCTCATGTTGTTGATGAGCACGATATTATTATTCAAAACAACACACAATTCAGATTGGCTGCAATCAGAGAATCGGCAGAATGGCTCGATATCTGCCGAATCAAACCATCCGGATACAACTTAATCCTGAAAGAATCACTGTATGAAGAATTAATGAGCGAATATGAAAACTTACACCTCCCACCGAAGGACTCAACCCTAATTGAAAACCTATGGCAGTTTACGCTATCGCAATATAGAAATCCAACGCTCCAAATGCACATTGAATTCATAGAGGAACTCTTCACATCGGACTTCAATAGAATATTTGAGAGACACACAGAATATTCAGCCAAAGGACGTCTTATCATTTCAACAATACATAAAGTAAAAGGTCTTGAATTCGATACGGTTTTCATTAAACCTTCTGATACTGATTTTCCTTTTTCTCCCCCGCGTGACGTTTCTCCCGCTGAAAGGATAGCTGATTTCGTAGCTGATGAGGCTCGTCTCTTTTACGTTGCCATGACAAGGGCAAAGAGCGGCCTCTATTTTCAGTGGCGTGCGCGTGAGCAGGCGTGGTCGAAAATGAAGTCCTATAAGGGTCAGTCTGGACAGTCTTATCTTGAAGGTAAGTGGGAGGAAGTCTTCATCAGTTGGCCAGGATATACACCGCAATATGAGAGTGGATTACAGGATTACATTACAAAGAGAGTATCCGTCGGTGACATAGCCGCCATTAATCATGATGACATTTATCATGAAGGTAGGATGATAGGAAAAATCGCCAGTGGTGCGACGCACAAGATTGGGGAGAAATGCATTATAAGCGCCGTTGTTAGGACCTTAGTTAACGACGCACTTAAGCAACGCACCCCAGATATATATCAAAAAATTCATCCATCTCTTAGGCAAAAGGGTTGGCTATATACGGTTCTTGTAAGATCCGCTTAAGAAGATTAGATGTCTTGTTTTGAAATATCATTTTTATCTGAGATCTGTGACACCTTCGACGGCTTGACGTGGTATGCCTTACCTCAATTCAAAATCGAAAACACTTCACTTGTGGCTGAAACAGTAGAGAAGTACCCATCAACTGAAGGAACCACGAAACCCCGGTCGATTCGGTTATTCTCGACGTGGTCATGCCGGATCAGCGAGAGTATTTTAAGACAGTATCAGAACAGTTTTTTTGCGGCGGCCTGTATGGCTTCCGTCAATTTTTCGCCGTTACCGATTGCCGCCAGATCACGAATATTTTGAACAACCTTTTCATAAGTACGCAATACATTTTCCCGATCAGGATTCCGGGCAATAATGCCGGCATAAAGCTCAGGCGTTTCGGTAAATATCTTTTTAGCAATATCCATTTTAGTTTTAAAAATCGGTGTGGCAAACTGCGCCACATCCGAAAGCGGGATTCCGGATTCCGCAATCGCCATGCCCAGCGCGATCGTGTTGAGATGGTTGAGTGTCTGAACGATGGACATCATTCGATCGTGTTGGTCAGGCGTCTTTTCCAAAACGTCATAACCTGTTTTCTCCAAGACGGTCTTGATCCACTCATACCAGGCATCGCCCCGTCCCCGGCATAAAACAATCCGATGACCGGCCGGATTTGTGACGGCCGGACCGAACAATGGGTGGCAGCCGACCACATCGGACCTGGAATGCTCAAGCATCAACGCCACCGGCTCTTTTTTCAGCGAGGTCAAATCCATCAGCAGTTGGTCTTGCTTCATCAGCGGCCCGACCTCCTTGATGACGCGAGCCGTCACCGCAATCGGCACGGCAACCACCACCACATCACATTTGCGGGCAACATCCGTGGTGGTCATCTGCGTCTTCCGGCCCGTCACGTGCACCAGACAGCCCTGTGCTTTCAGCAGATCGGCCAGCCAGCTCCCCATGCCGTTTGTGCCGCCGATAATGCCCACCGTTGTTTTCTTCATAGGCGCACCGCTTTTTGCCGGAGCCAGTGATCGGCCAACACCAGACAGACCATCGCCTCGCAAACCGGGACAATCCTCGGAATAACACAAATATCGTGCCGTCCTGGTATTTTGATGGAACGTTTTTGACCGTCAAGATCGACCGTCTGCTGTGGCAGGGTAATCGACGGGATGGGCTTGCAGTAAACCCGAAGAACCATGTCCTGCCCCGTGGTAATGCCGGCCAGTATGCCGCCGGCTGAATTTTTGGTGAAACCTTTCGCATCCATTGGATCATTGACCTGAGACCCTTTTTTGACAGCCACCGTGCAACCGTCTCCAATTTCTACGGCTTTTACTGTTCCGATGCTCATCAGCGCGGCCGCCAGATCCGCATCCATCTTATCGAAGACCGGTTCCCCCAAACCCGCCGGGCAGCCCTGGATAAGAATTCCCACTACGCCGCCCAGGGTATCGCCTTCCTTCCGGACAACGGCAAGCTTCTCTTCCATTGCCGCAGCCGCAATGGGGTCGGGACAATACAAAACGTTCCGCAGAACGCTGTCTTTCCAGTTCTGATCCTGTGTTAAAGATTTTGGATCGATTACTATTTTGCCAATGCTTTTCGTGTAAGCGATCACGTCGATTCCGGCTGCAACAATCAACTTTCGGGCGACGGCGCCCGCGGCAACACGGGCAACGGTCTCCCGCCCCGACGCGCGGCCCCCGCCCCGCCAGTCGCGGATGCCGTATTTCTTCCAGTAGGCATAATCGCCGTGGCCGGGACGGAAAATATCTTTCAGGTCATCATAATTCGACGATCGGGCGTCGGCATTGCGAACCAGAAGCGATATCGGCGTGCCGGTTGTCTGGCCTTCAAAGACGCCGGACAGGATTTCCACCTGATCCTTTTCGACTCGCGACGTTGAGGCCACCCCTTTTGAGGGTCTGCGGCGATCCAGCGCTTGTTGAATATCGTCCTCATTCAGATCAAGGCCGGCCGGACAGCCGTCAATGACCGCCCCCAACGCGGGACCATGCGACTCTCCCCATGTGGTCACGCGAAATAAAGTACCGAAAGTATTCCCCGCCATACACGCTCCCACTATAAATATTTTTTTACGTCTTTTTCAATTGTTTTATTTCGAAAACGATGCCCGCGTCCAGAAGATGCTGATAAATATCTTCCGTCACCCGTACAACACTTTTGTCCTGTGTGTCCACCGTAAAATCGGCGGCCGATTCATACAGGGGAATACGTTCGCTAAGCACGGTCAAGGTCTCCGCGGCAAGATTCTCAGAGGTAAACTGCGGGCGAATCTGCTCTTTTAGCGCGTCGCGTTTCAGCCTCTCTAAAATATCCGGGAAGGGCGTTTTGAGATAAACCAAGACGCCCGATTTTTTCAGCAACAGCCGGTTGGCGTTGGCGATGATGGCGCCTCCGCCGGTGGCCACGACACAAACACCTCTCTCCTGAAGAGACGCCAGGGCCTCCGTTTCTCTTTTGCGGAATTCGTCCCAGCCCTTGAGCTCGACCAGCTTTCTAACCGGCATGCCCGCCGCTTCCTCGATGAGGTGATCGGTATCCACAAACGGTATTTTGAGCTTTCCAGACAGAAGCAAACCGATCGTGGATTTTCCGGTCGCCCGATAGCCGATGAGGATGATTTTCATATTTTTGCCAGCTCCCGCCAGAAACCCGGAAAAGATTTGTCCACACATTTTTTGTCGGCAATCTCAATTCCCGGCGTGACGAGCCCCGCAACGGCAAAGCTCATCGCGATACGGTGATCGTTGTAGGTTTCAATATCCGCCGCGCGGGGTGTGCCGCCCTCAATGATCAGGCCGTCCGGTCGTTCGGACGCGATAATGCCTATCCGGCCCAGCTCGGCAGCCATCGCCGCCAGGCGATTGCTTTCCTTGATTCTTAAATGCGCGACATTAGTGATCGTCGTCCGTCCTGCGCGATACGCCGCCAGAACACCAACCGTCGGCACCATGTCCGGCATATTCCCCATATCAAAGGTCATGTCGCCTGAAACAAGATCATCCGTCGCGGATACTTCCACCCACGTCTCACCGCCTGCAATCCGGCAGCCCAGTTTCTCCAGAATCGACAGCAGGCCGATGTCTCCCTGGACGCTGTCTAGCTTGATTCCGCAAACACGAACCGGTTTTTTCAAGAGGGCGGCGGCCAGAAAAAAGTAGGAGGCGCTGGAGGCGTCCCCTTCCACATCGTAATTCCGTCCCGTATAAACCGACTGCGTCCCGACCCTGTAAAAATGGCGGCCTCTTTGCAAAATTTTCGCGCCGAAATCCTTCATGACGCCGACGGTTAAATCAATGTAAGGCGCTGAAACAATATTTCCGGTAAGGGAAAGCTCAATCCCCTCGGCTGTGTAAGGGCCGCACATCAGCAGCGCTGAAACATACTGGGAGCTTTCAATATTCGAAAGCGAAATCCTGCCGCCTTTGAGACCATTGGCCGATACCGCCACCGGCGGACAATTATTCCGGCAGGTGATTTCCACCCCCATTTCCTGAAGGGCATCCACCAGAGGGCCGACCGGCCTCTCACGCAAACGCGGCTCGCCGGTTAAAATGTACGGTCCGCGTCCCAGACAAACCAGCGCCGTTAAAAACCTCAAAGCCGTGCCGTTGTTTCCTAAAAATATTTCACGGCCCTGACCGGCAATCACTCCCCCGGTGCCGGTAACCTTAATGCCGGAAGCAACGGGTTCAATTTGAGCGCCTAATTGTTGCAAGCCCGCCATCAGATGGCGCGTATCTTCCGCAATCAACGCGCCCCGGATATAGGATTCCCCGCCCGCCAGCGCGGCGGCCATCAGGGCCCGCTGTGTAAGACTTTTCGAACCGGGCACCTGTAGATTTAAAACACGTTCTTGTCTGTTGATTTCAGGACTCAAATTTCATCAGCCTTTCCCGGACGGTTTCTTTCAGAAGAGACAGAGGCGCTTCCCTCCCCGTCCATAATTTTAACTGTTCTCCGCCCTGGCGAACAAACATTTCCAGTCCCATAATGATTTTACAGCCTTTGGCCTCGGCATCCCGAAGCAATTTCGTTTTCAGGGGATTATAAATCACATCCATCACCGTTCGGTAACGGGCCAGTTTTGCAGGGGCAATCAATGCCTGATCAACCTGCGGATACATGCCGACCGATGTGGTATTGATGAGGCCGGCAGCTTGAATTTTCCCGATGTCCGCCATTGGATAAAACGGACAATCAAACCGGGCGGCCAGCGCCCTTCCCTTTTCGGGGGTGCGATTCACAATAACCGGCTGACCGCCTTCTTTTTGGATTCCGTAAGCCGCCGCACGCGCCGTGCCGCCCGCGCCCAGGATAACGAAAGTTTCCCCCGCAATGTTCATTTCATCTTTCAGGGCCTGCACCAAACCGAGCCAGTCCGTGTTGTAGCCGATCAGACATCCACGGTTATTCACAATCGTATTGACCGCGCCCAGGGCGGCAGCATCCGCGTCGATTCTGTCCAGATAGCCCATCACCGCCGTTTTAAACGGAATCGTAACGGAGGCGCCGCGAATATTCATGCCCCGGATTCCGGCTATCGCCGACTCCAGATCGCTTACACAAAACGCGCTATAGCGCCCGTCAATCCGCATCGCCCGGAGGGCTCGATTATGCATCAGCGGTGAAAGACTCTGACGGACAGGATTACCCAAAAGAACGAAGTTTGACTTACCCGGCAACGAATACCAGGCCTCGATCGATCGTTCATGACCGTGCAGCAGATGTTGAAATTCTCTCATCACGCGGATCGTCATCTGGCCGGGCGCCGAGGATTTGCCACCCGGCAAAACAGCGAACGTCAGAAAACTTCCCCACGAAGACGCCATCACCCGGCTGATTTTCCCTTTCTCGCCCATGCACATGGCGATAACATCGCGCCCCTGTTTTTTCGCGTAGTCGATCAGGCTCAGTATTTTTGCGTTGTCGGATATCTTCCGGGCATACGGAACGATCTTCACGATATTGGCGCCGGTTTGTGCGCAGGCCTGAAATATTTTCTTTAACCCGGTAAGCGACGGGGTCCCGGAAATATCATGCCAGGAAACGATCAAACGTGTGGAACTCTTCTGTTTGCGGCAAAGAGATTGAAGCTGTCTAATGGCTTTGTTTCCTTCCGCAAGTTCAATGTCAATGAAGTCCGCCCCCGACAAAACGGCCTTTTTGAGCAGTTCCATCTTGGCCGCTTTCGTCATGGATTTTTGGGACAAAGCACCGGCCTCCGGAATGAGCGATTCCTCCTGCCGACGACAGGTCACAATGATTTTGACGCTTTTAGATGCGCGGCGGGCGGCGGCAATCAATTGCGCCACATCGCCATCCGCAATCAAATCCATGCGCAGCTCGATCACATCCGCATGGAGAGCGCTTTTTTCCACCGACCGGAAAGCATCTCGCGTTGCCGTGTCCGCAACGGGTATGCAAATCATAGTCCGTCCTTGGCCCGGGGATAAGATCCCAGTGTTTTCAAATAAATGGTTTTATCCTTTAACTCTTTCAGACCGTTTTTAACGGCTTTGTCTTGCATATGGCCGATCATATCCACAAAAAAAAGATACTCCCACAATCTTTCTTTGACAGGATGGGACTCGATCTTCGCCAGATTGATCTTTCGCTTCGCGAAAGACGCCAGCGCCCGATGCAGCGATCCCGGAACGTCCGGCGTGGCGAAAATGATCGATGTCTTGTCATCGCCGGTGGGCGTCCCCTCGCCCCGGCCGATCACCAGAAAACGCGTCGTGTTGGAGGAATTGTCCTCTATGCCGCAGGCCAGCATGTTCAAGCCATAGGTGGAAGCCGCAAGCGCGCTGCCGATGGCCGCCGCCTTTTTCTTGCCCCTCACCATCTGCGCGGCCGCCGCCGTGCTTTCCATTTCACCCAGCACGGCGTTGGGCAGATGCGCTCTCAGCCAGGCCTGACACTGAGCCAGCCCCTGCGGATGCGAATAAACATTTTTGATGCCTTTCAGACTTTTCGCCTGCGACATCAGACACTGGCTCACACGCAGATACATCTCCGCCTGAATTTTCAGGGGCGTCAGCACCAGCCGGTCCAGCGTGACATTCACCGATCCCTCCAGTGAATTTTCCACGGGGACGACGCCCCATTCCACGGCGCCCTTCTCCACTTCATCAAAAACACGGGCGATGCCCTGCTGCGGCAGGAAAAGGCTGGATGCGCCGAAGTGCAGAAGCGCCGCCTGATGGCTGAAAGACGCCTCCGGACCCAAATAGGCAATGCTCATCGGCTTTTGCAAATCACGGGACGCTGAAATGATCTCCCGGAAAATCGATGTCACCTGTCGATCCGACAGGGGCCCGCCGTTAAGTTCATGCAGATACCGAAGCACTCTGGCTTCCTGCGCCGGATTGTAAATATTAAGCCCGGCCTGTCCCTTCACCCGACCGATTTTAACGGAAATCTGAGAGCGTTCATTGAGCAGCCGGATGATGTCCCGGTCTTTTTTTCTCATGTCTTCTCTTAATTCATCCAGCGGCGATTTCATGCTTTCATTTCCTCCAGGACATTGCCGATCATCCGGTCACTGATGCCGCCGTTGACAAACGGCAGGCCGATTTTCTTGATCAAAACAAAATGGACCACATCGTCCTTTTTTTTCTTATCCACCTTCAGACGGTCGATGACGGACTGCTGATCAACGGAGATCTGAAGTCTGATGGGAAGTCCCGCCTCCGCAATGACCTGCTCCATGCGAATCAATTCAATTTCCGGCAAATACTTCATTTTAACCGACAGCCGGGCGGCAGCAACCATGCCCAGCGCCACACCTTCGCCGTGTGACAGTTGGTAGTCCGATACGGCCTCGAAGGCGTGCCCCAGTGTATGGCCGAAGTTCAGAATCCTCCTGAGTCCCTGTTCCCGCTCATCGATCTCCACAATGGATTTTTTAATCCGGCAGCAGGTTTCGATTATTTTCAACAGCAGTCCGGGATCCCTGCTTTTGATGGCATCCAGATCCTCTTCCAGCAGTTGAAATAATTTTTCGTCTTCAATGATGCCGTATTTGATGATTTCGGCCAGTCCGTTTTGAAACTCTTTATCCGGCAGCGTGTCGAGGAAACCCAAATCCACAAAAACGGCCTGCGGCTGATAAAAGGTCCCCAGCAGGTTTTTTCCCTGAGGAAGGTCCACGGCCGTTTTCCCGCCGATGGCGCTGTCCACCTGACCGACCAGGGTGGTCGGAATCTGAATATACGGAACCGAGCGCATATAAACCGACGCGATAAAGCCTGTCAGGTCGCCCACCACGCCGCCGCCCAACGCAATCAGCATCGTGTTACGGTCGGCGCCCGCCGCCAGAAGTTTTCCGGTGATCTCCATGACCGTCACCATATTTTTGGAAGGCTCTCCCGCGGGGATTTCCAGAACGAAGGCGTTCAACCCCGCATCGGTCATGGCATCCTGCATGGTCTTTCCATACAGCCTGTTCACATGGCTGTCCGTTACGATGCCATAGCGCGAGGCTTTGTGGTTTTTCGCAATCAGCAGAATCACCCGGTCAAGGATATGCCGGCCGATGCGAATCTCGTGGGACGACAGGGCTTTTTTATCAAGATTGACTTTCAACGTTTTCATAGGGGCTCCATTTTATCAGCCGCGCATGGCTTTCGCAAGCGCCCGCACATCATCCATCAGTTGATAAAATTTTTCGGGTTTCAGCGACTGCGCCCCGTCGGAAACCGCTTTTTCCGGTTCGGGATGCACTTCCACAATAATGCCGTCCGCGCCCACGGCCAAAGCCGCGCGTGAAAGCGGAATAACATACTTCCAGTTGCCGGCGGCATGGCTGGGATCGATAACCACCGGCAAATGCGTCAGGTTTTTCAGCACCGGCACGGCGCTGATGTCCAGCGTATTGCGCGTGGCCGTCTCAAAGGTGCGGATGCCCCGTTCACAAAGGATCACGTTGGGATTTCCGGAAGACAGAATGTATTCCGCCGACATGAGCAGCTCCTCAATGGTCGTCATCATGCCTCTTTTCAGAAGCACCGGTTTGCGCGCGTGGCCGACTTTTTTGAGCAGAGCAAAGTTCTGGACATTGCGCGCGCCGATTTGGAGCATGTCCGCGTAGGATTCCACCAGATCGACATCCGCCGGATTGACCACTTCCGTCACAGTCGGCAGCCCCGTTTTTTTACTGACGGAATCCAGAACTTTCAGGCCTTCCTCCTCCATGCCCTGAAAGCTGTAGGGCGACGTGCGCGGCTTGAAGGCGCCGCCTCTCAAAATCTGGCCGCCGCCTTTTTTGACTATATAGGCGCTTTCCAGAAGCTGCTCCTCGCTTTCAATAGCGCAGGGCCCCGCCATGACGACAAAATCCGGCCCGCCAACCTCGACGGATCCCACACGGATCACCGTATCACCTTCATGCGATTCGCGGCTGGCCAATTTATAGGGCTTCAGGATCGGCATCGTTTTTTCAACGCCCGGCAGCGATTCGGCATATTTCAGCACGGCTTTGTCGCGGTTGTCGCCAACCGCCCCGATAATCGTTCGTTCCACACCGCTGGACGGATGCGCCTTGTAGCCGACCGATTCGATCCATTGAATCACATTTTCAATCTGCTTTTCCGTCGCGTGACTTTTCATGACAATAATCATATGTTCCCCCTTCAAGAAAAAAAGGCCATGGCTTTTGCCGCCATGGCCTTTTAGAAGCAGAAAAGCCATGGGCAGCTTGCGCGTGATCTCCCCATGGCTGTTTTGGTTTAAGTTACTTTACCAAGTCCTCCTCAGCGACAGGCAGACCGACGCATCATAGTAATAAAACCAGTATCCAAAACTATTGCTGTTTGCGTTAATCTGTCTGTTCATTGAAAAAACCCGTCCTTGTAATTGATGTGGTATATAAACGAGAGATTTCCGCCTGTCAAGAAAATTTTTTCTTTCTTAAGGACGCATCTAATATATTTTTCAGAGTTTCGGCGGCCTGAGCCGGATCATCGGCCGAACAGATACAGGAAACAACAGCCAGGCAATCGGCGCCGGCCCGGACCACTTCATGGGCATTGGATTCGTTGATGCCTCCGATCGCAACCAGGGGATGACGGCTGAAAGCTTTAATTTTTCGAATCCCCTCCAACCCCCACGGCTCTTTCGTGTCCGTTTTAGTCGGCGTGGCAAACACGGGACTGACACCGATATAATTCACATTCAGCTTTTGGGCTGCCTCCACGTCTTCCCAGGTTTCAACCGACAAACCGACGATGGCCTTTTCCCCCATCAGTTTACGGGCTGTTGTATAAGGCATGTCTTCCTGACCGATATGGACGCCGTCCGCGCCGCAGGCGAGCGCCACATCAATCCGGTCATTGATAATCAGAGGCACACGAAAGGGAACAAGCATTTTTTTGATCGTGATGGCTTCTTCCACAAAAGCACGGGTCGGCAAATCCTTTTCGCGCAGCTGAACGTAAGCCGCACCGCCCTGCACGGCCTGCAAAACAATATCCTGCAGAGGCCGGTTGCGGCACAAACCGCGGTCCGTCACCAGATAAACACCCTTCATGGTTACTCCTTGATTTTTAAACGTTTCGCAATGTCCGCTTCCGTCAGACGATAGAGTATATCGAGAAAATGCATTTGCAGCGAACCAGGCCCCTCTGACGCTTCAGCAGCCATTTCTCCGGCAATGCCCATGACCGCCATCGCCTTGGCCGCCGACGTCAGCGGATCTTGATCCACCGCGGCAAATGCGCCGCACAACGCGCTGGCCGTGCAGCCCAGGCCCGTTACTTTTGTCATCATCGGATGGCCATTTTCCACTTTCACCATCCGCTTGCCTTCCACGACATAATCAACAGCCCCGCTGATGCACACGGCGCATTGATGTTTTGCGCTGAGGCTTTGCGCGGTGTGAAGCGCCTCGTCGGAAGCGGCGGTGCTGTCCACACCCTTCGTTTTCAGACGGTCGTCCGTAAGCGCCATGATCTCGGAGGCGTTGCCCCGGATAATGGTCGGCCGGCCGGCGCCGATCAGCTCGCGAATCGTCCGGGTTCGATAGGATGTTGCCCCCGCGCCAACCGGATCGATCACCACCGGAACACCTTTGGAAACCGCTTTGGCAAACGCCTTAAACATGCCCCGGACCCAGGGGACGCTTATTGTCCCGATATTGATCACCAGCGCAGAGGCCATCGCCGCCATGTCTTCCACTTCTTCCTCGGCATGAATCATGACCGGCGACGCGCCGATCGCCAGAAGCGCGTTGGCCGTATTGTTCATCACCACGTAATTCGTGATGTTGTGGATTAAAGGGCTCTTTGCCCGAATTTCTTCAACTGATCGATAAATGTCCGCCGCTGTAATTTTCATAAAAGTGTCTCCTTTTGTAATATCGTGATTATACTGATTGACTTCAAAGGATAACGAGGCGGCTGGGAGGAGGCTCCGCAGGCGTATAAATGACGCGTGACCTTCAGGTTATACGTCGAGGAAGCCGACGACAACGCCAGCAAAGTTAACCGAAGAAGGCACATCAGTATAATAAAAAACCCCTTCGCCATTGCGGGAGAAAGGGTTTTACAATGCAATCTTATTCTCCCTACGCCGGCATTACCCAGATCAGGTTCAACGGGTATCATCTCAGACAGAGATCACGCTCTGCCACCCCGAATTTGAGTTACTGTTTACCAATCCTAACCAACATTGTCAAATATTAATTCTTTACGCACTAAACATTCATGTAAAGAGCACCTGAAACATCTTTTAATGAATACCTTTGACAGGTCGTTTAATCGGTGCTATTTTCGGCACAGTTAAAAGATCGTAGGGGAGGATTCTTATGCAGCCAAATATCAAATATTCGGAAGACGTCGTTCCGATCACCGATCTGAAGATCAATCCGGGACGAATTGTCAATCAGGTGGATAAAACTCGCCGGCCGGTGCTCTTGACCAGCCGGGGACGGGGCGTCGCCGTGGTGCAATCGGTAAAAGATTATGAGGAAAGGACGGAGGAACAGGGGTTCCTGCGCGCCGTCGTTTGCGGCCTGATGGATATTGAAGAGGGTCGGGAAATCAGCCTGAATGAAGTTAAAAAGCGGCTGGGATTAAAGTAGCCATGCCCGGAGGAAAAAGAATAAGTACTTTTGCGGCGTCGGCCTTTGATGATCTTGAAGGCATCCGCGCCTGGTATCGAGAGCAGCAAGTGCCTGACGTCGGCAACAAATTACTTGGTGAAATTGTTGCTCAAGTGGAAAGGCTTGCCGATTTCCCGGAGAGCGGACGCATTGTGCCGGAATTCGGCATTGCAAATTTAAGAGAAATTATCCATCCACCCTTTCGGATTGTTTACCGCCTTGATGGTCATAAAATCAGAATCATTCGCGTCTGGCGCAGTGAAAGACTCTTAAAAATTCCGTAAAAGAAATCGTGGTAGAGCCGTTATTTTGCGGATTGATCGGGGGATCAATCCCTACAACAAATTTCCTGTTGGGCGGGTTCCCCGAACACTCCGCATATATTATCGCCCCTCGACAATTTTAATTTCGTCTTCCGTCAGGCCGTAGAGTTCATAAACCAGTTTGTCGATTTGCTTGTCGGTTGCGTCGATCCGGCGCTGGAGCAGCGTTTGCTCATGGCCGGTTTTGGCTTCGGCTCGCTGTTTTTGCACAGTAATCATTGATTCAACAAGAAAATTCATCTTTTTACATTCATCTTCATTAACTTCATCGAGCCTTGGAATGGGCATACTTAGCAATGTTTTCATGTTTATTTTGGGATAAACAGTTCTCTTCAGATTGATATTACAATCAGCAAGCAGATATCCAAAATATTTTGATGATAAAATTCCAGCGAGCATGAAAATATATTTTTCGTTTATTGGTTCTTTTGGCTTAATTGTTATTAAATCTGAATTACATATTGCAATGTCATAAAAAATATTCGTCTTAAGGCGCACTGGCTTCAATGCAATGATTCTTTGCACGACAATACGCCATCCTGAAAAAACGGATAAATCTCGCGATTCAGCAAGATTCCGTCCGTACCTTATATATCGGATGTTATCTTTCAAGTAGAAAAAGCCACAATCAGCTGCCGTATAATATGGGTAATCATTCGATGCTTGGGGTTCTATTAAATTATATACTTTTTCTGAAATTATCTTCTCGGTCTGAGCTGGCTCTCCATACCCTTTCCGATAAGGAACAATTCCCATAAATGTTTGAAAATATAGACCCAATTCCGAATGAGTTTTGTCGCTTGCTTTGAATAATAACTTATAGCCATTATCTCTTGATGGTTTAAAGCATTTGGGGCCTGAAATATTACCGATGAGTGTCGGCTTATCAGTTGTCCTTTCATAAAAATCAATATTGTTGGATATGCCCCCTTTTTCATTGACCAAAATTGCACAAAATACCGTAGCACTTATAAAAACATCTTTAACATTCAATATGATTTTAGCTTTATTGTTTTCGAATAAAAACTTTCTGAGGGCAGCATCGTTGTCAGTTGACAAAAAATAGTTGGGTACGATGAATGAAAACATGCCGCACTGCCTTAAAGCCATAAATGCTTTTTCAATAAAAAGTGCAAAGGTGTTTTGCCGAAACGTCGAGAAAATGTATTTTGATTTGAAATATTCAATCTCAGTACGACTTATGATTTCTTCTCGTTGATGAATGTACGGCGGATTGCCGATTACTGCGTCGAAGCCGCCTGCTTTGAAGATGTCCGGAAACTCGGCCTGCCAGTCAAAGGCGTTGACGCGCTGCATCTCTTCCGTATCCAGAAGGCTCGTTTGCTTGCCTTCGTAAAAGTCCGGGCCGATGAGTGAATTGCCGCACTTGATGTTGCCGCCCAGATTCGGCAGCGCCCGTTCGTGAAAGAGCTTGAACTGATAATTGAGCGTTTCGCCGGTTTCGCCTTCCAGAACTTTGAGCAGAAGTGAAAGCTTGGTGACCTCGCAGGCCTGAAAATCGATGTCCACACCGTAGATGTTGTTGAGCAAAATGCGCTTGCGTTCGGCGGTGGTCAGATGCCACGCTCCCCCTTGCCCTTTGAAGAGAACCGGCTTTTTGGCTCTGGCGTATTTTTCGGGATCGTTTTCCGCATACCACTTTACATGCCAGTCCAGCAGATGCTGATACGCGCCCAGCAGAAAGGACCCGGACCCGCAGGCGGGATCAAGAATGCGCAGTTTCTCCGCCGTTCTGGGTGTTTTTCCTTCAAGGAGTTTGCCCACGGTGTTTTGAACGATATACTCCACAATGTAGGTGGGCGTGTAGAAGACGCCGCCCGCCTTTTTGACTTCCGGTTTGTCTTCCACTGTGGCGCGATGGTCGCTGGTGAGACGGATGACCTTGCCCAGGAACTGTTCATAAACCTGGCCTAAAATGTCCGCGGGCAAAACGGAAAATTCATAAGGCGAATCTGGATAGTAAAGGCGTTTGAGAATGTCCTTGAGCGGTTTGTCGTCAATGGTAAGCGACGTCGTGAGATTGTCGGGCGGTTCCGCCTCGTTTTTTTCATGACGGAAATGAAACAGGCCGGAGTTATAGCGGTCATCGGCTTTGTAGAACAGTTCCCGCAGCCTGGCGTAAGCATTATTGCCGTTGCAGAGGCCGCGCAGACTGCCGTATTCCTCAATGCCCCGGTCTTCCGCGATGCGCAGGAAAATAATCCTGTCGATGGTGCGCTGAACGGCGTCGTTCAATTCCCTGACGCTCAGTGTGTTGCGAAGTGCGATGTTGCGGGCCAGCATTTCGCGCCAGCTTTCGATCTCCGCCAGAAAAGCGCTGTCCACTTCGGCGGTGCCCCGTTTGCCTTTGTTAAATTCGGCGTATTTGTCAAACGAGCCTTTGAGAATGGCGTCTTTGGAAAAGATGCCGGCGATTTCATCCCATTTTTCGTCGTACTGTTTGTAGGTATAGTAAAGGATGCGGGCCTTGTCCGCCCTGTCGGATTGGTCCGGCTTGACGCGGCAGTCGTAAACGGCAAATTCGTCAAAGTCGGTGACAATGGAAAGCGGCAGCTTTGCCGACCAGGCATAACGGCGAACCTGATAAGCGGGCGCGGGCGTGTCCTTGATGTTGATGGAGGGCTGCTTGGCTTCGACAAAGAACTTGCGCTGTCCGCCGATGCGAAAGGAATAATCCGGCGCTTTGGTGACGCCGCCGACTTTCACGGCGTCTTCATGAATGACGTCTTTATAGGCTTCGGCATTGCCCGCTTCATTGTTGACATCCCAGCCCAGCGCTTGGAAAAATGGATCGATAAATTCCCGGCGCACCTGTGTTTCGTTGTAGGCGCCGGATTTGTAGGCTTCCTTGTTTCTTTCAAACCGTTCTATGAGATCAAGAATAATTTGCGGAGCGGGCATGGAAGTTCCTTACATTTCGACAAGAAATATTTGTAGAACTTTCTGACGTTGCTTCATATAGCCAATTGAAATTCTTATCAATAATTTTCTTGCGGATGCGCTTTTTTTATTTTCACATTTCCGACGTTGCATGCTATTAAACGCAAAAAATAAGGACATTGCCATGAAGAAAGCGCCTCTTGTGTTCGGCATCGGCCAGTGCTCGCTGGATCATCTTGGCCTGGTCCCGGTTTATCCCCCTCCGGACGTGAAATGCGAATTTACCAACCTGGTTCTGCAGGGCGGCGGCCCCGCCGCCACGGCGCTGGTCGCGCTGAAACGCTGGGGCGCCCGCTGCCACATCGCCGGTGTGCTGGGTGATGATGGTTTCGGAACGCAGATCCAGGCGCTGCTTTCCGCCGAAGACATAGACACGACAGGCCTGCAAATCCGCAAACAGCATCAGTCACAGTTCGCGTTTATCGCCAGCGAGCCTGCGCTGGCCCGGCGGACGATCTTTTACCAGATGCCCACGGGCGCGCCGCTTCGGCCGGAGGAAATCAACACCGGCATTCTGCTTAAGAGCCAGGCGCTGCATACCGATGGGCTGTTTACCGAAGCCTCGCTTTTCGCCTGCCGCAAGGCAAAGGAAGCGGGAATTCCCGTCATTGTGGACGCGGGGACGCTGCGCGACGGCTTGCTGGAGATGGCGAAAATGAGCGACTGCTTTGTCACATCGGAAGTATTCTCCAACGCTTTTGCAGAAACGCCCGCCGAAACCTGCCGAAAGCTTGCCGCCATGGGCGTTCGCCTGCCGGGCGTCACGCTGGGCAAGCGGGGGTATGTGGCGCTGGTTGACGGACGCTTCATCGAAAAAGAAGCCTATCCGGCCAAGGCGATCGACACGACGGGCTGCGGCGACGTTTTCCACGCGGGCTTGATCCACGGAATTCTTCATGGATGGAGCGCGGAAAAATGCCTCGACCTGGGCGCCTGGGCGGCCGCGCGCGTCAGCGAACAAATGGGCGGACGCAGCGGCATTCCCGATATCCGCACTCTGCAGTCCAAATATCCCGGCGACCACGGCCGGTAAAAGAGCCTGAAAATCAGGACGAGACCGCCGCAAACGCAAAAATGACAAGCACGGGATTTTCTTTGACAGAGCCGAAGGGTTTCACTATACTCGGGCGCGAAAATAATCTGTTTTCTGAACGTGCAACATCGTTTGTCAAAAGGCCGGTTTAAGTTATGGCCGGGACATCTTGCAATATTTCCGGAGAGGAGAAGGCTTATGTCGGATTATGAAGTCGTGGTAATAGGAGCCGGCAATGGCGGACTGACGGCCGCGGCCGGGCTTGCCAAGCGCGGGCACAAAACGCTGCTGCTTGAAAGACACAATGTCCCGGGCGGATGCGCGACAAGCTTCGTGAGAGGCAGATTCGAGTTCGAAGTCGCGCTTCACCAGTTGAGCGGCATGGGGCTGCCCGAATTTCCCGGGCCGCTGAGGGGACTGCTCAACGATCTGGGTGTGATGGACAAAATCGAGTTTGTCCAGCAGAAAAATCTTTACCGCGTGGTCGTCCCCGGACAACTGGACATCAATCTGAAAGCCGACCGGGCGGCGGTCATCGAATCTCTGACGGAAAGATTTCCGGCCGAAAAGGAGGGCATCCAAAAGTTCTTTGACCTTCTCTACGCGTTCTGCAACGAACTGGTGAACGTCCTGTTCATCCATGATCCGGAGGCCAGCCCCGAAAAATACCCTCTTTTCTTCAACCTCGCGCTGAAAAACTCGCAGGGCATTCTGGACGACTACCTCAAGGACCGACTGCTGCAGGCCGCTGTGACCATCTACTGGAGCTACGCGGGGCAGCCGCCGAGCCGGCTGAGTTTTATGGAGCTGGCGATGATGATCTGGGCGTATATCGAGTTTAAGCCCTGGCACATGAAGGGCGGATCGCAGGCCATGTCCAACGCTATTTGCGACGCCTTTCTCCGCTGCGGCGGGGATGCGCGATTCAACTGCGCCGCCCGAAAAATCCTGGTCAAAAATGGAAGAGTAGCTGCCGTCGTGACGGAGGATGGAGAAGAAATTGCGACAAAGTTCGTGGTGTCCAACGCCGGTCCGATTCGCACGCTCATCGACATGGTCGGGGCGGAAAACTGTCCGGCGGACGAGCTGAAAAAGCTCAACGCCCGCACGGTCGGACTGTCGGCCTTCACCCTATACATGGGCTTCGACTGCGAACCGTCGGAGCTGGGAATCGACAAGGCGACCAACTTCATCTGCACCTCCACGGATGCCGATTACGCCCACAGCAAAATGAAAACGCTGGACGGAGCGGAGTACTCCCTGCTGACCTGCTATGACGTGGACGATCCGGACTTCTCGCCTGCGGGCGCCTGCCAGGCTTCTCTGGTCACGCTCCAGTACGCCCAACCCTGGATGAGCGTTCCCCCGTCGAAATACCATGACACGAAATACCGCTTCGCTGAAAAATTGCTCGACCTTGCCGAGAAAGCCTTCCCCGACCTCCGGAAGCATCTGGAGGAGGCCGAACCTGCTACGCCGCTGACGCATATGCGCTATCTCGGACATCCTGGCGGTTCGATTTACGGATCGGAACATTTCACGCGGGAGACCAGCCTTTTTGTCGATTCCAAATCGGCGATCGAGGGGCTGTATTTCACGGGCGCATGGAACGGCTCGGGCGGATTTCAGCCGACGCTTCAGTCGGGCGCTTCCTCGGCCCGGCAGATCTCACGGCTTCTGAGAAAGCAGTAAAGGGGGAAACGATGGCCAGAACAGAAATCATGAAAAAAGTAGCCGGATACGATGAAATCATCCGGGACAATATAATTCTCGAGAAGTACGGATTCGACTATAACGCCAGAAAGGGAGAGGTGCAAAAGATCATCGATTCGCTTCACCCGCAAAGGCTTGACCTGACCGTGTCGGAAATCACGGAGCAGACCGCAAGCGCGAAATCTTTCAAGCTGGTGAGCTCAAGCGGCTCTCTGCCTCCGTTTCAGGCCGGCCAGTACATCAATCTTTTCGTGGAGGCAGGCGGCATCAGGACCAGCAGGCCATACAGCATCGCGTCCTCCCCCACGCAGACCGGCTATTACGAAATTACGGTCCGGCGGGTGGAAGACGGCTTTGTTTCGAATTTCCTGCTGGATGAACTGAAGACCGGCGACCGCCTGCAAGCCTCTTCCCCTTCGGGAAACTTCCACTACAATCCTCTTTTCCACGGGGACCGGCTGGCGTTCATCGCGGGCGGCAGCGGCATCACGCCTTTCATGAGCATGATCCGCGAGATGGCGGACCGCAATCTGGACCGCAGAATGCATCTGTTTTACGGCAGCCGCCTGGAGGAGGACGTGATTTACCGGCAGGAAATCGAGCGGACTGCCGAAGCCCACAAAAACTTTACCTGGGATCTGGTCGTGTCCGAACCGGATCCTTCCTTCAGCGGATGCCGGGGGTTCATCGACGCGGACCTGATCGGGAAAAAACTGGAAGGAAAGGACTGGACGTACTTCGTCTGCGGGCCGGAGGCCATGTATCAGTTCTGTCTTCCCGAACTGGAAAAACGCTCGATCCCGGCAAGAAAAATCCGCGTCGAAGTCATGGGCGCGCCGAAAAACATTGTTTCCTATCCCGGCTGGCCGGAAAACGTGAAAGCAGGGGATGTTTTCCCAGTGGCCATCAAAGGGAAGAAGTCCATCCGCGCGGCGGCCTCGGAGCCGCTCATGATCTCGTTGGAAAAAGCGGGGGTGGTGATTCCCGCCCTGTGCCGTTCCGGAGAATGCAGCCTCTGCCGGACAAAACTGCTTTCCGGAAAAGTGTATCAGCTAAGCGGCGTTAAGCTGAGAAAATCCGACCGAACCTTCGGATATATCCATCCCTGCATGGCCTATCCGATTTCGGACATTGAAATCCTTCTGTAAGGCCGGGAAAAGCCTGTGATGAAAGTTGTCTTCTTAGGCACAAACGGCTGGTATGATACGGACACGGGGAATACGATCTGCACTCTGATCACCACCCCCGAGGCGGTCATTATCCTTGATGCGGGCTACGGCCTTGCCAAGCTGGATCGTTTTCTGAAGCCCGGCGACGCAAGGCCCGTGTTCCTTTTTCTCAGCCACTTTCATCTGGATCACATTGCGGGCCTTCACACCCTGACCAAATTTCTACTCGGCGGCGGGTTGACCATCTGCTGCCCCGCCGGCGGCCGGGACGTTCTTCAAACGTTCGTGAATGCTCCGTTCACTGTCCCGCTCGAAGGTCTGCCCTATCCGGTCCGTATGCTCGAACTGCCGGGAGAAGCCGCATCCCTGCCCTTTCCCGTTCAGGCCCTGCCGCTTCTCCATTCAGGGCTGACGCTTGGATATCGTCTGGAGATCGGCGCGAAAGTCATCGCCTACTGCCCGGATACGGGTTACTGCGAAAACGCCGTGATCCTGGCGCGCGGCGCGGATCTGCTGATCACGGAATGCGCCTACAAAGAAGGTCAGTCGTCGGAGAGCTGGCCTCACCTGAATCCCGAGACGGCCGGCCGGATCGCCCGGGAAGCCCGAGCCCTGCGTCTGGCGCTGACTCACTTTGACGCCCGCATCTACCGAAGCCTTCCGGAAAGAATGGAGGCGCAAACCGCGGCCCGAAAGGAATTCCCCGCCGCCTTTGCCGCCTGTGACGACATGATCCTTGAATGCTGAAGACGCGCGATGAAATTTAAGCTTTTTCCAAACACAGCTCCGGGAAAATGCCTTCTTGCTTCGCGTCATTTTCCCTGGGCTTTTGTGCGCCGGCTGCCGTTTTTGCCGGCGGCCGTTCTGTTCCTGACGCTCCTCGCGTCCTGCGCACCGCAATATTTTTCACCCGTCCCCGGGGATGCTTTCACGCGCAAGGATCTGCGGGAGCTGTCCGGCCGAGAGCTTTGGCACGGGTTTGTTTTCAACGGTGAAAAAGTGGGGTTTGCCCGCCTGAAGATAGAACCGGATGCCAACGGGCAGGCCTACACACTGTTTTCCGAGGCCAGCCTGCGCATCCGTTTTCTCGGGATGGGCAAGAGCATCAGCATTCGGGGCGAAGATCGGGTGGCCCCCGATCTTTCGCTGATCTCTTTCCAATACGAACAGACGATGGACGACAAGCCCCTGATCCTCAAAGGCGAAATCCGTGACGGCCGCCTGTTGGTTGTTCAACGATCGGGGAGCGAAGCCAAAACCTTCGAAACAAAGATTTCGGATCCACTGTATCCGGCAAGCGGAATCAACCTTTATCCCGTCCTTCAGGGAATGAAGACCGGCGACGATTACGCCTATCCGGTCTATGATCCGCAGACGCAGTCCGTCGTGGACGTGTCCCAGTCGGTCGTTGCCTTTGAAGAAAGCCGGCGGCTTGGAATTGAACCCTCCTTCAAACTGGAGACGCGAATGTCGGGGCACGTCGCAGAAAGCTGGGTCAATTCTCAAGGAGAAACAGTCTTCGAGCGCGGCATGGGGGGCGTGCTGATCACGTTCAAGGAAAGCGAAAAGGGCGCGAAGAGTTTTCTGGCCGAAGCAGGCATGGGCAAAAAAGATTTGATTTTTGACTTCAGCCTCATCCGGACGGACACACCCGTCACCTGTCCCCGAAAAGCCGATTTTCTGGAGGCAACCGTCGAAATCCCGAAAAACACCCTGTCTCCCCTGCAAAGCCCCCATCAGAATATTTCCCCGCAAGAGCGCGACGGAAAAACGGTTTGGATCTGCCGCATTCGCAAAGCGGACCCCGATGTTCCGGACCTGACCCGTCAGGCGCTGAACGCAAAAGATCGCTTCCTTTTCCTCGCCCCTTCGCATCACATTGAAAGCGATCATCCGGAAGTTCTCAAGGCGGCCCGGAAAGCTGTTGAAAACGCCAGGACACCCCGCGAAAAGGTCGAACGCTTAACCTCCTGGGTGGCAAATGAAATCAAGGATGAACCGGTGGATTCTTTCTCTGCGCTGGAGGTCCTTCACGCCCGAAAGGGAGAATGCCAGGCCCACACGCTGCTTTACACGGCCATGGCCCGAGCGCTGGGAATCCCCACGCGTTTGACCGGGGGCATCGTTTATATGGAAGGCATGGGATTTCTCTATCATGCCTGGGCTGAAAGCTTTGTGGACAAATGGATTCCCGTGGATCCGACGTTCAATCAGGTTCCCGTGGACGCGACCCATATCAAACTGGTGGAAGGCCCCGATTGGCTTTCCCTCCTGCCCATGGGAAGCATCATCGGACACATCAAAATCAGGAACATTCGGTTCCGTTGCGGCGAAAACAGCGATTGACAAACGATGCATTTTCATTAAAAGGGGTATAGAACGATTGGCCGACAGGCCGGAAAAGGAGATGCCATGGGAACGATTCATAAAACCGGCTGTGTCCTCTGCGCGCAGAACTGCGGTTTGGAAATCGAAGTGGAAAATAACCGCATCGTCAAGGTCAGAGGCGACAAATCCAACGCCAAGAGCGAAGGGTATATCTGCCGCAAGGGACTGAACGTCGCCTATCACCAGCACAACGCCGACCGCCTGAAATATCCCCTGAAAAAAGTCGGGGACAAATTCGAGCGGATCTCCTGGGACCAGGCCATCGATGAAATCGCAGCGAAGCTCAAAAGCATTATCGACGAATACGGCCCCCGCGCCTTTGCCTACATGGGCGGCGGCGGACAGGGCTGTCATTTCGAAGCGGCTTTCGGCGTGCGTCTGATGCGGAGCCTGGGCTCTCAGTATCAGTACAGCGCGCTGGCGCAGGAATTTTCCGGCGCCTTCTGGGTCTGCGGGCGAACGCACGGAAAGCAGTACCTTCATGATCAGCCGGATGTCGATAACACCGACGTTCTGCTGGTATTCGGCTGGAACGGCATGCAGAGCCATCAGATTCCACAGGCCCCGCGAAAGCTTCAGCGTCTGTCCAAAGATAAAGACAAAATGCTGATCGTGGTCGATCCGCGCAAGACCGAAACGGCAAAGCTCGCCGACATTCATCTGCCCATCCGCCCCGGCACGGACGCCCTGCTGCTCAAAGCCATGATTTCCCTGATTCTAAAAGAAGGCTGGGAAAATAAGGAGTATCTTGCCGACCATACGTCGGGCTTTGATTCGGTGAAATCCTGTTTCGAAAACTTCGACGCCCGCGCCGCCGTGAAAACCTGCAATCTGGACTTCGATCAGGTCCGCGAAGTCACCCGCCTTTACGCCACGCGCAAATCGTCGCTGCGCTACGATCTGGGCCTTTTCATGGGACGCCACAGCGGTCTGAACTCCTACCTGATTGTGATTCTCCAGGCGATCAGCGGCAGGCTCTGTTCTCCCGGCGGCAACGTCATCAACGGACATATGATGCCCATCGGGCCGCATACGGATGAAAGAAATTCCAAAATCTGGCGCACGGTCGCCACCAATTCCTTTCCGGTCTGCGGTTCCTTTCCGCCCAATGTCATGCCGGAAGAAATTCTGTCGGATCATCCCGAACGGCTGAGAGCCGTAATTGTTACACAATCCAATCCGCTGCGCTCGTACGCGGACACGACGGCGTATGAAAAGGCATTTCAGCGCCTGGATCTTCTGGTGACCGGGGAAGTCGCCATGACGGAAACCGCCGCCCTTTCCCATTATGTCCTGCCTTCCCGCACCGGCTACGAATCCTGGGACGGCACGTTTTTCCCGATGACCTATCCCGGCATATACTTCCAGATGCGGCGTCCCATCATCGAACCGGAGGGAGAGCCGCTGGAGCTGGGCGAAGTTCATTTGCGGCTTGCCGACAAACTGGGATTGATCCCCCCGATTCCCGAAAGCCTTTACCAAGCGGCCTTCGCGGACCGCGCCGCCTTCGGCAAAGCCCTGATGGAATATGCGATGACGGAGCCGAAAGCCCTGAAAGCCATGCCATTCATTCTGGGTAAGACGCTTGGCAAAGCCCTGGGCTCCGTTCACCTGGCGGCGCTTTGGGGCATGCTGCTGGCCGCCCCCAAATCGCTGTATAAGAATGCCATTCGCGCGGGCTTTGCATCCGGTCCCGGCTTGGGCGAAGAACTCTTTGGGCAAATTCTCGACCATCCCGAAGGCGTCTGGGCGGGAAAAATCGACCCGGAAAACAACTTTGCCGAGGTCAAAACCGAAGACGGCAGAATCAATCTGTTCATCCCCGAGCTGCTCGATGAGTTAAAAGCGATCGAAGCGGCGCGTGAAGAAGAGGCCCTGGTTCTGCCTCCGGAATTTCCATTCATCCTGATGGCGGGCCGTCACATCGACAAGAACGCCAATACGCTCATGCGCGATCCCGCATGGAACGAAGGCAAACGCGCCTGCACGCTGGCCATGCATCCGGAAGACGCGGCCGCCTTGCATCTGAAAGACGGAGAGCAGGTGCGGGTCATCACGGAGGCAGGCACGGAAGAGATCGAACTGGAACTCACGGATGCCGCGCACAAAGGCCATGTGGTCATTCCCCATGGATTCGGGATGATATACAATGGCGTAAAGTACGGCGCCAACGTCAACCGCCTGACCAAAAACACGCACCGCGACCAGTTCGGCACGCCGATGCATCGATTTGTGCCGTGCCGGGTGGAACCTGCATGAGAAAGGAGACATTATGAGTGAACTGGTAAAAATCAACATTGCAAACCATATAGCGGATGTCCGCTTCAACCGGCCCGACAAATACAATGCGCTGAGTCTGGGAATGATCGACGCCATGGCCGACGCCATCAACCGGCTGGCAAAGGAGCCCGGCGTCCGGGTTGTTGTCATTTCCGGCGAAGGGAAGAGCTTTTGCGCCGGGCTGGATGTCGAGAACTTCGCGGCTCTCTTGTCCGGAGAAAACAAATTTCCCAATCTGACGGAGCGTTATCAGAACAGGATAACGAACATCTATCAGCATATCGGCTACGGGTGGAAAGAGCTTCCCGTGCCGGTGATCGCGGCCATTCACGGCGTAGCGCTGGGCGGCGGTTTCCAGATCGCCATGGGGGCGGACATTCGCTTCAGCACGCCCGATGCCAAGTTCTCGCTGATGGAAATGAGATGGGGATTGATTCCGGACATGAGCGTCACCCAGACCATCCGTGATTTCGTGTCGATGGACGTGGCCAAGGAACTGATCTTTACGGGCAAAGTCATCAAAGGCGAAGAGGCGGCCCGGTTGAATCTGGTGACGCACGTCTGTGAAAAGCCCCATGAAGAGGCTATGGTCCTGGCCCGGGAAATTGCGTCCAAAAATCCCGATGCCGTGCGCGCGGCCAAAAAGCTGATCAATGAGGTCTGGCATGGAGATTCCGCCAGGGGACTGATGATGGAATCCGAGCTGATGATGACGCTCATGGGAAGTCCCAACCAGTTGGAGGCGATGAACGCAAACTTTACCAAGCAGCCGCCAAAATTCAAAGACCCGGCTTGAAAAAAAGGAGGAAGACATGGACCTGAAGAAAGTCAATGAAACGCTGAACACCTACATCCGGCCGCAGACTTTTCCCATTGCCGTCAGGCTATTCGCGGCCGGGGAAGCGCTTCCGGCCAAAGTCAAAATCCCCGTCCGGGATCTGGGCTATCCGATCGCGCTTTGCCAGGCATGGGCTCTCTCCCGGCGACACGGCATGGTTGTAGCCGTCGGCAAAGAAGACCAGTGCTGCATTGGAGGCCACATCGCCATGGGATTCATGGACCATCCTCCGCAGGGAGGTCTGGGCGACGATTCAAAAAATCATGAGCCGGGCCGCTACGCCTATATGGTGTCGGCGCCCATCGACCGGGCCGATTTCGAGCCGGACCTGATCTGTCTGTTCGTCAACTCCGCCCAGGCGATGCGCCTGGCGCAGGCTGCCGCCAACGGAGGCGGCGGCATCGCTCCGACGCTGCCGAGCGGCATGGGAAGCTGCGGAGACATTGCGGCGCGCACGGTCAAAACGGATCTGAGCCAGTTTATCCTTCCCTCGGGCGGAACCAGGGTCTATGCTTCCACGCAGGATGACGAACTCATTTTCACGATCCCGAAAAGTAAAATCGACCTTATGATGAAGGCGCTGCAGGATACGCATGCCATCGGATTCCGCTACCCCGTCCTGACGGATGTGCGGCATCGTCCGAACCTGCCGCCCTTCCTCGAAATTCCGAAAAATGCGTAACCTCCGGGAAAGAAAATTAATGAGGTGAAGCCATGTGGGATGCTTCAAAATGCGATTATTGCGGCGATTGTCTGGTCAGATGCCGCTATGTCGATTACGACAGGGACAGGGCCGCACGCGAAATAAAGCTTCTCATGGAAGGCCAGGCGGCGGATATTCTTGGGTCATGCATTACCTGCAACGCCTGTGTTCAAACCTGCCCCACCGGCGCCGATCCGGCCGATCTCATCTACACCTTGCAGGAGAAAACCGGGGCCAGTCCGATCATCGCAGGCTTTAAACCCTTTATCGATGCCGTCATTCAGGGGTTTGAAGAAGGCGGCGCAGGCATCATCGTGGAAGGAGAAGCAAACAAGCCTGTTTTGTCCCTGGATTCCTTCGGCATCAAGCAGTTTCCGAAAGGCACGATGGAAAGCCGAATGTTCAAAGGCATGACCGTGGTACGGGGAAAGCCGTACGCTTCCCTGGTCGGCATGTGCCATATGGGTGGTGCGAGTCTGACCGCAAGGTATGCTCAAAAAGTGATTGAAGGCCTGTCCGCGCTCGGCAAGGATATCGTTTACCTGCACAACGAAGGATACGTTCTGGCCCATGTCAAAGCGAAGGAGTTGGGCATTGACGTCCCCTACCGGTATATGCACCTGTTCGAATACCTGCTCGACTATCTGAAGAGCAACGCAGGCGACATCACACCGCTGAACCGGAAAATCGCCTATCAGCCAAACTGCGCCGCCCGGTGGATTCCCCATCAGGACGCGTGGCTGGACGAAATTTTCGATCGGATCGGTGTAAAGCGCGTGTCGAGAAAATACGAAGGAGTGGACGCCCTGTGCTGCGGCGGACCGGCGCTTGCCGTCAACCGGGAGCTGGCGGCGAAAATTCAAAACGACAACATTTGGGATGCCCGGGACAATCAGGCCGAAGCCCTGGTGACCATCTGTCCCATGTGCGATCTCGTGCTCGGCGCCCCGACCGCAAAAGCCGGTTTGCCGAAAATATTCATCACCGATATTTGCCGCATGGCCCTGGGCGAGGCGCCCTGGCCCGCTACTGCAAATTAAACTGTTTTATCTTCCGGTAAAGGGTCGCGCGGGAGATGTTCATCTTTTGGGCGATGCGGTTTTTGGGCATCTTGGAATTCAGCAGCCGCAACAGCATTGTCCGATCGACTTCCGGGCGCGTTTCGACCTCCGTGAAGAATTCATCCGGACGGCGGATGTGCTCCGGAATGAGATCGGCGGTCAGCACCGGCGTCTGAAGAAAATTGACCATTCGTTCGATGGTGTTCTGCAGTTCCCGTACATTGCCCGGCCAGTTGTAGCTCATAAACGTCTCAATCACCTTTTCATCCACACGGGTAATGCTTTTTTTCATTGCGACGGCATAGCGGCGGATGAAGCAGTCGGCCAAAAGCGGAATGTCGTCGAGGCGATCCCTGAGCGGAATCATCTCGATGGAAAAAACGTTGGCGCGATAGTAGAGATCCTCGCGGAAGTTTCCCTTGCGGACTTCTTCCCGCAGGTCCTTGTTGGTCGAAAAAATGATGCGCACGTTCACCGGCCGGACGCGTGTGCCGCCGATGCGCAGCACCGATTTGTCCTCGATCACCCTCAGAAGCGCGGTTTGCAGCTCCAGCGGGGTTTCGGCAATTTCATCGAGAAACAGCGTGCCGCCGTCGGCCAGCTCGAATTTGCCCTGGTTGCCGCCGCGCCGGGACCCCGTGAACGCCCCTTCTTCATGGCCGAACAATTCGCTGGCGATCAAATCCCGGGGAATGGCGCCGCAGTTGATGGCGACATAGGGGCCGTTTTTCCGGTCGCTCTCATTGTGAATGGCCTGGGCGAAAATATCTTTGCCGGTTCCGCTCTTTCCCAGAAGCAGAACATTGGAGCGGCTTCGGGAAACCATTCTGGCCTGCTCCACCGTCATCAGGAAAAGGGGGTTTTGTCCCTGAATGTCCTCAAAGCGGAAATTGGCGGTCGCCCCCATCATCCGGGTCACCATGGACTTGGCCCGCTGGATTTCATTGAGGATAATAATCTTGCCGATGATGTTTTTGCCGGACGACAGAATCGGGTTGCACGTCAGCGTGAAGTCTCCCGAAAGATTTTTGAAGAAAATGCGGACTTCCGTGTCGGTGACGGTTTCCTGATTTTCGATCAGGTCAAAGAACTGCTCGTTTTCCCGTTTAAAAATATCGCGCAGCCTCCGTCCGTCAAAATCGGCATCCTCCGGAAAGCCGAACATGTTCCGGGCATTGTCATTCATCAGCGTCACATGGCCCGTGGAATCCACCGCAATGAGCGCCTCCTGAATCGATGAGATGACCGTTTGCTGATAGCTGTAGGCCACACGGGTTTCGGAAAGAGCCTTGCGGATGCGCAGCTCGTTTTCAATGGCGTTCGCCGCCGCCACCGTCATGCCCAGCGTGTGGGGGTTCGCGCGGTAATAGCGGCCGAACAGCACAAGGCACCCCAGCAGTTGTCCTTCCGGACTGAAAATGGGCGAACCGCATCCGGTCGCGCCGTGATACATTCGGACATAATGCTGTGCGCCGAACACCTGAACGGGCTTTTTATAAAGGACAACGGCGCTCGCGGCATTGTTGCCCGTGTTCTTCAAATCCCAGCAGGCCCCGACATAGCCTCTGGCCGTCTGCACCAGCCGGTCTTCCTCGGGATCTCCGAAAATCTCCAGAACATACCCTTTGCAGTTCAGGAGACTGACCATGAATCCAGATCCCTCCAGAAAACGGTACAGGTTTTTCATGAACGGGCGGCTGACGTCAATGAATTCCCCGTGGGTGGCCAGCAGGTCCTGAAGCAATGCTCCGGCCAATACCTCGTTGTCCGGATTAGCGAATGGGTCCAGGCCAAGCGCGGCACAGCTTACCCAGGAATCAAACACCTGCCGTGGAATAATGGACCGGTCAATGTCGCGGTCACCCGAAACAAATTTTTTCCATTCCAGAAACGTCTGCTGGTAAAATTTCTCGTAGTAATCCGCGCCCATCAGATTGATATCCTGGAGCAGCTTTCGCTTTTCCAGCCTGGACTCTTCCGTCATCATTCACCTCTGCACAGAGAAATGCGGATGTCTCACAAATGTCTCAATTTTGTCTCAGTGAGACATCCTTAAAGCATTTTTTGATACAAAAATCCAGAGGAAATTTAAAAAAAGCAAAACAAAACAACAATATAAAATTATTTAAGAATTGGCATACTGAATGCTAGTCATTTTATAGAAATAATGATTGACTGAAACAAATACAATCAATGCGGTTAATTTCACTAACCGCTAAAATCCCCCTTTTTTAATCCTACCGAAGGGGGAGAGGGATTCGGGGAGTAAATAGGTATCTCCAACATGCCTTCCCTGGACCCTCTCCCTCGCCTTCCTTGAACGCGTCTTCAGGCTCATCTTTTTGATAATTGCGTTTCTTTTCACTCATCACTTTTCACTTGTCTTTTTCCATCCACAATCCACTATTCACCATCCACCATCCACCATTCACTCATCGCTCGTCACTCGTTACTCATCACTCATATCCCTCCTTGACCCCCGTGCTTTTTCAGTGTAGGAAACCATCAGTGATCCGAAAGAAAGGAGGCCGTTTCGCCCACAGTTTCCTTTTATTTTTTTCGGGGCATGATCATCACCCCAACGTAAAAGGAGACCATCATGAGCGAAGCAGACGGACCCAGAATCACAAACATTAAGATCAATCCCGACAACCTTTACAAAGAAGAGTCTTTTACGGATCTGACCTTCGCCACGATCCGGCGCCTCACGCCGGTCAAAATCGACGGTTCGACGGATGAGAGCCGCCAGCCCCTTTTCACCGGAATGGCTCAGCTCATGTCCCCCAACGGACCGATCCCGGTTCAGTGCCTGATCGAAGGCGCCTCAACGCTCAGCGATGCGGCGGCCAAACTGCCCGACGCCATTGAAAAAGCGGTTCAAGGCATGATCGCCGAAGCGCAGGAACTGGAGCGGCAGGAAGCCTCCAAACTCATTGTCCCCGGCCAATAACAAAGAGGTGCAGCCATGATCGACAACACCATCGCCGCCTGGCACAAACTGGTTGAAGAAAGAGACGCAGCCGGTCTGGACCGCATTCTTGCGGAGAACGTCGTTTTTCATTCCCCCGTGGTCCATACGCCGCAGGCCGGAAAACCGATCACCACCCTGTACCTGACGGCGGCCCTGCACGTCCTCAACAACGACACGTTTCACTATCTTCGGGAAGTCGCTTCCGGCAACCATGCCGTGCTTGAATTTCTGACGGTCATTGACGGCATCTCCATCAACGGCGTAGATATGATCACTTGGGGCGAAGACGGCAGGATCACCGACTTCAAGGTGATGCTCCGTCCGCTGAAAGCCGTCAACCTGGTTCACAAAATGATGGGGGAAATGCTGCAGAAGATCAAGTGAAACTCTTTTTTACAGGATGAAACCCATGGCAAAAGTCAAAGAGCACAAGAAGTCCTTCGGTCA